>JAAUYD010097428.1_pt1 | contig 44868 bp, 45 predicted proteins | sample 7278101 | NCBI WGS metagenome assembly JAAUYD01 (sample SAMN14350128, study PRJNA611818) | marine sediment metagenome | isolation source: surface marine sediment (0.6m) | place: French Polynesia: Moorea | collected 2018-08
GTTGGCGTCTCGTGAGGTGGTGGAAGTAGTGGAGGTGGTCCACCGGTGAGGTGGGCCATCGCGTGACCCTTGGTGAGAACGACCAAGAACTCACTGAGGAAGAGGACACGCGATGACCCAACACGATGATGCCCGCCTTGACGCGCTGCTGGCGCAACTCGGCGACGGTGACACCAAGGATCTGTTCCGGCTGCTACTCGAGCGCGGGATGCAAGAACTGATCGACGCCGAGCTCACCGCCACGATCGGCGCCGAACTCCACGAACGCACCGACACCCGCACGAACCAGCGCAATGGTGGCCGATCGCGCACCCTGTCGACGCCGGCGGGTGACATCGAGCTGCGGATCCCGAAGCTGCGGGTCGGCTCGTTCTTCCCGTCTCTGCTCGAGCCGCGTCGGCGAGTGGATCAGGCGTTGTGGGCAGTGATCATGACCGCGTACATCACCGGCACTTCGACGAGGAAGGTCGATGATCTGGTGCGGGCGTTGGGATGCGAGTCGGGGGTGTCGAAGTCGACCGTCAGCCGGATCTGCAAGGGCATCGACGACGAGGTCGCCGTGTTCCGCACCCGGCCACTCGGCCACATGGCGATGCCCTACGTGTACCTCGACGCCACCTACGTCAAAGCTCGCAACAACCATCGCATCGTCTCCCGAGCGGTCGTGGTCGCCACCGCCGTCACCAGTGATGGGAACCGTGAAGTGCTCGGCGTCGACGTCGGCGACTCCGAAGACGAAGTGTTCTGGACGGCCTTCCTGCGCAGTCTGCGAGCGCGCGGCCTCGACGGTGTTCGCCTCGTGATCTCCGACGCTCACTCAGGCTTGAAAGCGTCAATCGCCCGTGTGTTCACCGGCGCCACCTGGCAGCGCTGCAAGGTACACCTCGCCCGCAACCTGTTGGCCACGGTCAACCACGCCCACAAAGACATGGTCGCCGCGACGGTGCGCACGATCCATGCTCAACCCGACGCCGACGCGACCAGAGCCCAGCTGCACACCGTGGTCGCCATGCTCGAAGACCGGTTCCCGGCCGCCGCTGAGATCCTCGCCGGCGCCGAAGGCGACGTCACCGCCTACGCCGCGTTCCCACGAGCGCACTGGCGCAAGATCTCGAGCACGAACCCACTGGAGCGCATCAACAAGGAACTGAAGCGTCGCTCGAACGTCGTGGGGATCTTCCCCGACGACGCCTCGGTGATCCGCCTCGTCGGCGCCGTTCTACTCGAACAACACGACGAGTGGGCCGTCGCCGAACGCCGCTACCTCAGCGAAGAATCCATGGCCCGCATCGACCAACACCTCCAGGAGGCAACCACCACCGAACAACCCGAACTCCCGGCCGCCTAACATCGGCCAACGAAGCCAAGGGTCAACGACCTACTTCCACCACACCACGGGACACGGCCGCGGCGTGGGAGTGCCGTGGTCCGTACAACACGTGTACAACGCAACGCAGACCGACTTGCGCCGACGAGTGCAGACGAACCCGCGGTTGTCGTGAGCCTGGAGGCTGGCTGAGCAGGACCGATGCCACCGAGCGCCGACGTGGGCAGACAGCAGACTCGTTTCTCATAACCCGAAGGTCGCAGGTTCAAATCCTGCCCCCGCCACCAACTGAAAGACCAGGTCAGAGGCCCTTTCCGAGAGATCGGACGGGGCCTCTTTCTGTTGGACCGCGAACACCGCGCGAACAAGCGAGAGCACGATTTCGCCGGCCAGGACACCCGAGGGGGCGTGTCTGCGTCATCAGGGAAGCCCACACCCTGGGACTTCGCGAATCGACCGTCGTCGCGTGAGGCCATGGCGGGCTGACCTTCGGGTCGACAAACCGCAGCCGGCGGGTGCGCAAAGCGTTGACCAGGGGTGCGTGATCGCGCCCGCCACGTCGGCGACTGCAGCGGGCTGACCTTCGGGCGGGGGACCCGACGCTGTCTCGGTCAGGCTGCGCAGCCGTCCGTCGACTCGTCGAAACCGAAGAGCGCGGCGGTTCGTGTGCCGGGACGGAGGAGGTCGCAGCTGGGTCCGTGTTCGATGAGTTGTCCGTTGTCGACGTGCCAGATGAGGTCGGCGGCGGCGGCTCGTTCGGCTCGGTGGGTGACGATGATGCACGAGCCGTGATGAGCCTCGATGACGCGGTCGACGACGGAGGCGCTGGTGGCGTCGAGGTTGGCGTCGGCTTCGTCGAGGAGCAGGAGCCGTGGCCGGCCGAGAATGGCTCGGGCGAGCATCAGTCGCTGGCGCTGCCCGGACGAGAGGTTGCTGCCGCTCTCGCTGATGCGGTGGTCGACTCCGGCGGGGAGTGCTGCGATGAGTGGTCGCAGGTCGCACAGGTCGATGACGTGGTCGATCTCGGTGTCGGAGGCGTCGCGTCGGCGGTAGGTGAGGTTGCGTCGGAGCGACCCTCGCATGAGCGGGAGGTCGGGTGCGCTGATGCCGACGGCGGTGTGGGCGTCGCTGAAGGTCACGTGGGCGAGGTCGACTCCGTCGAGTTCGATCGAGCCGCCGTCGACGTCGACGAGCCGGGCGATCGCGGCGAGCAGCGTCGTCTTGCCGGCGCCGTTGGGGCCGACGAGCGCGACGGTCTGTCCTGCGTGGAGGGTGGCGCTGACGTCGGCGACAGGTCCGATCGACACGTTTCGCAGTGCGAGTTCGCCGGGTCCGTCGGGGAGAGGTCGGGGGTCTGTCGGTGGGGTGAGCATGGTGGGGCGGTCGACGAAGCGCCCGATGGCGTCGACGGCGACGTTGCGGTGTTGGCGGTACTCCTGCACTCGGGCGAGTCCTCGCAGCTGCGGGACGAGCAGCCCGACGACGGTCATCGCGGCGGCGACTTGCGGTCCGCCGAGACCGGTGGCCAGAGCGACGACGAGCAGGCTGGCGGTGGCTGCCGATGTCGTGGCTTCGGCGATCGCCTGGAGGCGGCCGAGACGTTTGGCCCGGTCGATCATCGCGTTGCGGAGCCGTTCGGAGCCTCGTCGGATACGGCGACGCTCTCGGTCGACGGCGTTGTTGGCGTGGATGGCGCCGACGGCATTGATCGCCTCGGTGACGCGTCCGGCGAGGCGTGCCCGACGTCGTCGCGCCTCGTGGCTCGCTCGACGCAGCGCCGGGCCCTGTGCGATCGCGCCGACCCCGCCGAGAACGCAGGCGGCACCGACCGCGACGGAGAGCCGCCGGTCGATCAACGCAAGCGCGGCGAGGGTGCCCGTGATCATGGTTCCGGCGACGGCGAGGCGTGCCAGGCCGAGGCTGACCCAGTTGCGGATCGCGGTGAGATCACCGACGAAGCGCAGTGCTGTCGCCCCGGTGCTTCTCAGGTGGAGGGACCGCGGCGACATCGCGGTCAGCCGGTCGACGAGGTGCATTCGCAGGTCGTGGCAGTAGCTCTGGCCGAGTCGTTCGGCGTCGATACGTTCGCGTCCTCTGAGCGCTGCGGCGATCGTCGCAACACCGAGCAGTGAGGCGGCGACCTGCGCAACGCTTCCAATGGTCTGGGGTTGACCGAGCTGCGAAAACGCGGACTCGACCACGACCGCGGCGGCGATCGCGGCGGCCGCCTGGCCGATCCCGTTGGCAACGAGGATGGCGAGGAGGCCGACTCGGTGTGCCGTCGAAACGCGGATCACGACGCCAACTTGGCCGGCGACACGCTGACGTTCTCGAGTTTGGTCGCTGCCGGGACGGCCCGGAGCCGATGGGCCCACGCTGCCCGGTCGAGGAGTGTGTGGTCGGCTGCCCAGAGTTCGGGCAGCGTGAGCACCGGCACATCGACGCATGACTGTGTTTCGCGAACGGCGAGGGGCGATGCGGTGAGCAGGCCGGAGACGGCGAGCACGTCGTGGCCGAGAGAGCGGAGGAGGCCGACGCCGTTCTGTGCGCCTGCGGCGTCACCGGCGGCGAAGACGATGCCGTCACAGCGCGCTCGGAGTTCGTCGCTGGCGAGGAGGGCGGCGGTCTCGGAGAGGAACAGTCCGTCGGCGATCTCGATGACAGCGACGTCGACGCCAGCATCGGCGAGGTGGTGGTGGAGCGACACGAAGGAGTCGACGATGCGTTCGTGTCCCATCATGAACGTGGATGGCATACCGACCGCGGTGAAGTCGACGACGGGTCGCGCCCCGGCGTCGGCCATCAACCACAGGTCGTTGCCGGCGCCGGTCCCGGTGACCTTCGCCGCTCCGACTGACAACCCGGTCGTGACGAGCCCCTTGACGATGCCGGCAGCGGTCGTGGTCTTGCCGGAGTCCATCGATGTGCCCGCGATCACGATCGTGAACGGCCGGGCGGCGGCGTCGCCGCACGTGTTCGGCGTCGGCACGGTGCGGTGATCGGCGATGTTGATGCGTCGTCCGTCGTGATCGGTGGCGAAGCCGAGCACGTCGATCGCGGTCGGCTCATCTTTGGAAGCGTGTCGGCTGAGCGCAGTGGCTGCGACGCCGCCCGCAGCGACGAGATCGCAGCGGCCCAGCGTGGTGGGGACGACTGCTTCGTACTGCGCAGGCGCGTACCGGTTGGCGTAGCAGACGACGATCTCGTCGCCGGGGAACAACGTCGCCCTGCGGCTGTCGGTGCATTCGAGACGTTGGTGTTGGCCGATCTCCACCACCCGGGCGATCACGACATCGCCGGCTCGAGGTGACCCCTCGGTCGTCATGCCGGCGACGAGGCCCGGGCGAAGGTGGCGGGTGGTGTAGGCGAACTTGAGCTGCGAGATCCTGGCCGGATCGAACACGATGGACATGGGAGGACTCCGTTCTTGACGGATGGTGGTTGGTGGAACGGACGCCAGAGTGCGGTCCGGCGATGAACCCGCGGTGAAGGTCACGTGAGGGAGCGTTCATCTCGAGACCGGCGGCGCGGGCGGAAGCCCGGCTGACCCACCGACACTCGACAGTGGAGTCGCCGTCCGTGGTCGGGCAGATGAAAGATTCCTCATCTCTGCTTCATCCTCACTGCGTCGTGGCAGGTCATGCTGGCCGAGTGACGACCTGCGATGGTGTCGACCGGCGGCCCCGAGACCGTTGGATGGCTCCGGAGAGCGCCCTGCGATGAGTACGGCCGGGCGAGTCGCGCTCGGGCTGCTCATCGCGGGCTCAGCGTTCGCGATTGGTTGGCTTGCAGCGTCGCTCGGCAGTGATGCGCCGCTGGAACCCATCCCGGCGATCCAACTCGATCCGCAACCACCGACACCGACCCCGACCTCGAGTTCTGCGACGACGACGACCGTCGTCGAGCCCGGCGCTTCGGTCGTGCCGCCGCCGATCATCGGCCCGACACCTCCGACCCCAGCAACGACCCTGCCCCCGCCGAATCAACCTGCCGAGACCACGCCACCGATCTCGACCGCGCCGCCGCCACCACCGACGACGCCGCCAGCAACGACCCCGCCCCCGCCCCCGCCACCGTCAGCGCCGCCCTCGGACGACGACGGCGACGACGGGGACGACGGGGACGACGACGATCATGATGGGGACGACGGAGGCGACGATGACTGACCGGCGCCGTCGGAGTGTCGGGTTCCGGGGACGCGTTCTCGGTGTCGTCGCCGTCCTGCTTGTCGGAGGGACCAGCCTCGCCGTGGTACTGCAGCGCGCCATCCTCCTGGGCGAACTGGCGAACGAGGTCGAGAAATCGCTGGAACAGGAACGCCAGGAGATCATCCGACTCGCCGACGGTCGCAACCCGCTGACCGGTGATCCGTTCGGCTCCGACGTCGCTGCGATCTTCGACACGTTCCTCAGTCGCAACGTCCCCGGCGAGGGTGAGGTGTACATCACCCTCGTCGACGGCGAGCCGTATCGCACCACGATCGCGCCGGAGGGCGTCCGTCTCGATCAGGACGTCGCGTTGGTTGAACAGTGGGCTGCGCTGACCGAGGGTGAGCGGGGCGCGCTCGACACCGACGCCGGCCCGGTCCGCTACCTCGCCGTGCCCCTCGCCGCCAACGGGTCGACCGCCGGGGTATTCGTCGTAGCCAACTTCGAGCGACAAGAACGCGAGGAGGTCGAGAACTTCATCCGCACCGAGGCAATCGTGAGCGGGCTGGTCATGCTGATCGCACTGTCGACGGCGTGGCTGCTCGCAGGACGCCTGCTGCGACCGGTACGTGAGGTGACCGACACCGCGCAGGCGATCACCGAGACCGACCTGTCGCGCCGCATCCCGGTCGAGTCGAACGACGAGATCGGCCGGCTCGCTGCGACGTTCAACGACATGCTCGATCGGCTCGACACGGCGTTCGCCACGCAACGTCGCTTCGTCGACGATGCGGGCCATGAACTGCGCACCCCCATCACCGTGGTCCGCGGTCACCTGGAGCTGCTCGGCGACGATCCCGCCGATCGAGCCGAGACCGTTGCGATCGTCACCGACGAACTCGACCGGATGGCGCGCATCGTCAACGACCTGCTCCTGCTGGCGAAAGCCGAGCAGCCGGACTTCATCACTCCCGAGCCGACCGAGTTGAGCGAACTCACCGCTGAACTCGTGATGAAGGCGCGAACACTCGGGGACCGGCGCTGGCGGCTCGCGGCCGGCGACGGCATCGTGCAGCTCGATCAGCAGCGCATCACCCAGGCTGTCTTGAATCTCATCCGCAACGCTGTCGAACACACCTCACCCGGCGACGAGATCTCCGTCGGAAGCTCCAGCGACGACACGACCGTCAGCCTGTGGGTCGCAGACCACGGACCGGGCGTCCCGCCCGACGACCGGGAGCGGGTCTTCGAGCGCTTCGATCGCGGTGCAGCCGATCCCCGCACCGACGGTGTCGGGCTCGGGCTGTCGATCGTGCGCGCCGTTGTCGACGGTCACCACGGCAGCGTCGAGGTCATCGAGACGCCTGGTGGCGGCGCCACGTTCACCATCACCCTGCCCCGATCCGGTCCCGCACGGCGGGGCTCGGACCACACATGAGCCAACACGTCAGTACCCCCGAGAGGACCGTGACATGACCCGCATTCTGGTGGCCGAAGACCAGGCCCGCATCGCCGCGTTCGTCCGCAAGGGCCTCGAGGCTGCCGGGTTCACGACGATGGTCGTCGACGACGGTACGACCGCTGCCAGTGTCGCCCGCGACGACAACTTCGACCTGATGATCCTCGACCTCGGACTCCCAGGGCTCGACGGCATCGAGGTGCTCAACCGCATCCGAGCGCGCGGGGAGCGCATGCCGGTGATCGTGCTGACCGCACGAGACTCGATCCCCGATCGCGTCCGCGGCCTCGAACAGGGCGCCGACGACTACATCACGAAACCGTTCAGCTTCGAAGAACTGCTGGCCCGAGTCCGAGTGCGACTCCGCGACACCGGCACCGGCGATGTCACCACGCTCAACGCGGCCGGCGTCGTGCTCGACATCCGTACTCGTCGGGCGAGCATCGCAGGCTCGACCGTCGAGCTCACCGCCCGCGAGTACCAGGTGCTCGAGTTCCTGATGCGTCACGCCGGACAGGTGATCTCTCGCGAGCAACTGCTGAGTCACATCTGGGGCTACGACTTCGACCCGGGCAGCAACGTCGTCGACGTCTACATCCGAAACCTTCGCAAGAAGCTCGGTGCCGAGCGCATCGAGACCGTCCGCAACATGGGCTACCGATTCGGCGATCGGTAGCGCGCGTCCGGCCGGGAAAGAACTCGAGCGGACGGACCGGGACGTGGCGTATCCGTCCGGTCCGATCAGGCTGCGGTCGTGGACATCGCTTGCCCGACGAGCACGAGGCGTATCACCTGATCGTTCGCGTCCTCGACGTGCTTCGCGCACTCGGCGATCGCGTCACTCAGGGCCATCGGTCGGTGTATCGAGCTGATCCATCCGACGATCCCCGTGTTCAGATTCTCCTCGACGCCCGGCCCGATCGCGAACGCCGGGCGCTCGGCCACGCCGGATCGTTTCGCGCCCGCCGTGACCACGAATGCGCCGACCAGCAGCCACACCGTCGAGCCCGTGAAGGACACCGTCACATCGGCGAGGCTCGACCCGCCGATCGCCACCAACGCAGCGAGCGTCGCGGTACAGATGGCGACCTCGTTCAGCTTCGTGACTCGCCGACGGCGACACCGACGCCGCCTGGACCGCAGCGACCGACGCCGACGCCGACGCCGAGGCGATCGGCGATCAGCGGTGGGGGCGCCTCGCCGAGGAACGAGAAGCGACCCACCCGGCCGCAGCGCTCAACGTCTACCTCCGCCTCGTCGACTCGACCTTGCAGCAGGCCGATCGTCGCAACTACCGCACGGCGGCCAAGCAGCTCGAGCGAGCCCAGAATGCGGCAGCAGCCGCCGACCTCTCCGACGAGTTCGCCGAACATCTCGCCGCGCTGCGCGAACAACACCGCCGCCGTCCGACCCTCATCGGCATCCTCGACAAGGCAGGCCTGCGGTAGCGACGGATCACCTGCTGTCGTCGACCCCGTCGACGTCAGGCTCACCCTGCGAAAGGGGTTCTCGGAGCTCGGCATGCTTGGTCCGAGTGTGTTCGTCGGTCCAGCGGGTGTCGGTGCGTGTGGGCCGACCATGCAGTCGAGCAGTGGTGAACCGCTGAGGACACAACTGGGTTCAACTTGCAGCGGTGCAGTTGAACTCTGCGAGCGCTTGGGCTCAATTGTACTGAGCTGTGGAATCGGGCTCGGCACCGGTCAGGTCCCGGTCCTCGAGCTCCCAGGCGTGGTCGAGCATGTGCCAGGCACAGCGTCGGATCAGGAACTGCAACGCCCACGAGCGCGCTGGTTCACCGCGAGCGTGATGTTCGCGGATCGCATCGGCGAAGGCGTCGCGGTAGGCGCGCAGGGCCGTGGGGTCGTCCCTCGTCTCCAACGGCACCTTCACACCGACCTTCGGCGCGAACTCGTGGATCTCCGCGCCGTTCACGTGCTGGATGATCAGGTCCTTCTCCCGGCCTCCACCTCGCGGGCCCTTGCGAAGGTCGGACGACACGCGTGCCGCCGTGTCGTCGAAGGAGGTCCACGAGGCCCGAAGCAGCGCGAGCTTTCGGTCGAGCTCGGCTTCGGTCATGGGACCGCGTTCCGCCGTCGCGGCCCGTCCCGAGACACCGTAGTAGTCGGTCATGCCGATGCCCTCGACCTGCTCGACCACCTCGAGATCACCCAGACGCCCGAACTCGTCACCGTAGCCAGCACGTTCGGCGACCTTGGCGAAGCGGTGTCGATAGGAATCCAGCACGGCCAGCACGTCGCCACCCAACTTGGTGCTGCGGTCCCACCCGGGCCAGTCGAAGGCGCTCGCCACCACACGCTTCTTCTTGCCACTCTCGAGCATCACCCGGACGGGTTCGGTCATGCCCAACCATACGGCTACCGACGAGCGCCGAACGGCGCACGCGTCGATCCAGTCCGACACCGGCACGCCCTCGTCGCCAGGCGCGAGCACTCGCGAACACGAGAACACGGCCCCCTCCGACGTGCGCCCATGGAGACGGGCGAGGCATACGGCGACCGCAATGACACCCCCGCTCGCAGGACTGATGCGTCGAACGCCCACCATCCAGCACGAGCCTGCCGACAGCCTCCTCCACCACGTGATGGGACGCACCCGCACCGGCGTCGCGATCCCTTGCTGGTGTGCCGGTCGGGAGGCACAGTGCCAACGGCTCTTGCGGTTCTGCGCCGACGCTCTGATGATGGAGTCGGAGGGAAGTCCTCGCCGGGTGGAAGGAGATGGTCATGAGCACACTGACCCCCGAGGCCCCCGCATCCGACCGCACCCGTCGTTCCCGCAAGTGGCTGGTGCCACTCGTTGCGATGCTCGCAGTGGTCGCTGTCGCGGTGGGCCTGTGGGGCGCCATGAGGTCCGACGAGGCCGACGATCAGGCGGTGGCAACCGAACTGGTCGACACGTGGATCCGCACCGGGAACGAGTGGACGGGTGACGAGCAGGACGCAGAGGAGCTTCGCTCGGTCTTCACGGACGACGCCCGGTTCGTGCTGAGGGCCGCGACCGTGACCCTGGATCAGCACATCGTCGCCATCGCGGCCGGTTGGCTGACGAACGCAGCCCGCGTCAGCGAGTTGACCGCCACAGGTGACGATGCGTTCACCTTCGTCATCGAGGTCGATCGAGGGGGCAGCCGGTGGACCGGCGAGCTCGAGGTCGAGCTGGACGGCGATCTGATCTCACGAGTCCAAGAACTCGAGGAGTACACCGAAGTCGTGTCGTAGCCGGTGTCGCACTCGTGTGCGCGAAGTGGCGCGGCTCGGCGACCGTCCGGGCTCATCCGCGATCGAGCACGTCGATGGCGTAGTCGATGGCCCACGCCGGCGTTCGCGCGGCGCCCTCGGCCAGCCACGCCTCGACCGGGCCGGCGCCGACACGCTCGACCACCGTCTCGCGAGCGCTCACGAGACGTTCCGACTCGATGCCGTACGTCGACTTCACGTCCGGGTTCGACAGCGCGCCGAGCAGCACCATCGCCGGCTCGTCGTCGCCCGCTCTGACGAGCAGCCCGATCAGGTTGCGCAACGCCGTGATGCCGTGGGTGAGGCTGCGCGTCCTGCGGTAGTGGGCGAGCACGGGGACGAACGCGGCCATCGCCGCCTCCGTGTCGCCGGTCCTCGTCAGGGCGGCGAGCGTCGAGACCTGCGCAACGCTGACGACGAAGCGGCTCCCGACCGACGAGCCCAGCTCGACCGCTCGATCGAATCGTTCGATCGCCTCGGGTTCCCGCTCCGTGGCGGCGAGCACCTCGGCGTGTGCGTACGCGGCCCAGGCGGCGCTGGTCGGGCTCAAGGCGGCGCCGGTCTCGAGCAGGCCGAGCGCCTCGCCGGCGTCGTCGTGCCGCTCCCCGTAGAGGTGGGCCAGGATCACGCCCAGGGCACCGGCGATCCGGATCGACGAATCGCCGGTCCGCTCGCCGATCGCGATCAGGGACGATCCGTGCCGCAGCGTGGCGTCGACGTCGCCGGTGTACATCCCGACGTTGGCCAGCGTGTCGTGTGCGCTGGCGGCGACCCGAGGGTCGTCGCTGTCCTGCGCCGGCGTGGCGTGGCGAGCCGCACGTTCGTAGTCGCCGCGGTTCGATGCGTCGGCGGCCAGTGCTGCGTGGGCGGCGAGGGGGACGTCCTGATCGGACGGGTACCGGTCGACCAACTCCTGCGCCCATGCTGCCGGTTCGGTCCACTGCCGCTCGTGCGCGTAATGCAGCAAGCCTGCGGTCAGCTCGGCGGCGAGGAGCGGCTCGTGTCGCCGGGCCCACAGGTGCGCGAGCCGGATCTCGGCGACGAGTCCGTCGAGGCGCCTCGCGCTCGCCAGCTCGTCGGCCGTGCGCAGCGAGATGTCGCTCTGCGACACGACGTCGGCGACGTGATGGGCGTGTCGGGCGTCGACGTCAGCCGTCCGCCGCTTCGACGCGCTGGCGCGCACCGTGTCGAGCAGCCGGTAGCGGGTCGGCTGTTCGACCGCCTCGGCCACGACGAGTGACTTGTCGACGAGTGCGGCGAGCGGGCCGACGGACAACCCTGCCGCGTCGGCATCGACCACCGCCGCGATGTCGACGACCGGCACGGGCCCGGCGAACACCGAGAGTGTCGCGAGCAGCTCGCGCTCGTCCGCCTCCAGGAGATCCTCCGACCAGGCGATGAGCGCGCTGATCGTCCGGTGCCGGTCGTCGGCGGTTCGGTCGGTCGATCGGAGGAGGTCGAGGCGATCGGCGAGCACGTCGGCCAGGTCGGCGGCACCGATCGACGGGAGACGGGCGGCCGCCATCTCGATGGCGAGCGGGAGGCGGTCGACCGTACTCAGGATGCGGTCGATGCTCGTCTCGTCCTCGGACGCCCATGAGTACCCGGGCTGCACCGCCCGCGCCCGCTCGAGCAGGAGACGACGGGCCGGTTCGTCGCCGAGGGGAGCGACCGGCCAGAGCTGCTCGGCGTTGATGCCGAGCCGCTCGCGGCTGGTCGCGAGGAGACGGACGTTGCCGGCGGCGTTCACGATCTCGGCGATGATCCTGGTCGCCTCGTCGAGGACGTGCTCGCAGTTGTCGACGACGACCAGTGCGTCCAGCTCGGCGATCGAGGCGATCAGCCCGTCCCCGTCCCCCGCATCGAGCAGCCCCGTGTCGCGTCGAAAGGCATGGACCACGCCGTGGTCGTCGCGGATCCGGGCGAGTCGCACCACCTTGACGCCGTCGGCGTGCCGGTCCCGTGCGGCTCGACCGATCTCGCGCGCCAGCGACGTCTTGCCGACGCCGCCCGGGCCGACGAGCGTGATCAGGCCCGCCGTGTCGAGCAGATCGACGATCGAGCGGATGTCGTCGTCACGCCCGAGCAAGCTGGTGACCACGACCGGGGATGCAGGCGATGCCGCGGTCTCGCCGGTGGCGGCGCCGGTTGCGGCGTCGGCGTCGACGTCGACGACGAACCGGTAGCCCCGCCCGCGGTAGTTCTTGACGACCCCCTGCCGGGCGCCGTCGTCCCCGACGGCCTGGCGAACCTCCTTGATGCGCGTGGTGAGGGCCGACTCCGACACGAACTGGTCGCCCCAGATCTCGTCGAGCAGCTCGGCCTTCGGCACCACGCGGTCCCGATGCGAGATCAGATACGCGAGCACGTCGAAGGCCTGCGGCTCGAGGTGCTGTTCGTGCCCGTCGCGCACGAGGCTTCGAGCGGCCACATCGACGGTGCACGAGCCGAACCGGAGCATGCCGACATTCTCGCCCGATCCGAGCGCGCCGTGCCGAGGCGTTCTCGCAACGGGCGGCCGAGCCGCTGGGCGATCTGCCGGGCGATCTCCAGCCAGTCCCCACGTGGCCCCCAAGCTCCTCAGCCGGCGGCTCCGCAGGATGGCTCGTGTTCGCCAGCAACCGCGAACGACAACCCACCCACACGTTTCACCAAGGAGCACACCATGTCCCCCCGCACCATCGCCGTCGGCGCTGCCGCCGTCGCAGCCCTCGGAGTCCTCGGCTTCGGCGTCGTGAACGCCGCTTCCGACGACCGCCCCGACGAGACCGCCGAACTCCTCGAGTTCGAAGTCGCCGAAGACGCGACGCGCTTCGTCTTCGACGACGCACCGGTCTTCGACGACGGACTCCCGGCGTACGGCAACCCCTTCGTCACGCAGGGCTACATCTACGAGCCCGGCACCCTTGCAGACGGCGGCGGCGTCAACCCCGACGGCAGCCCGACCCATCCCGACGCGGTCATCGGCACCTGGACCTGTGAGGGCTTCCTCATCGGGGACGGCGCCCGCACCGAGTCGGGGCCCTGGGTCATCAGCACCCAGGTGTTCGACTTCGGCGAGTTCGACGGCGACGACATCGTCATCAGCCACGGCATCGAGACACCGGTCGTCGGCGAAGACGTCCAGCGGGCGATCATCGGTGGCACCGGCGAGCACGCGGGCGCCGTCGGCACCCAGACGCAGACCCTCGAGGCGTTCAACGACAGCGAGGGCGTCAACCTCACCGTCACGCTCGAGCCCGCCGAGAGCTGACCATGGCCCCGTCACCGACCACCGGCGCGACCGTGCGCCCATGCGTACCGACGCTCCCGTCGACCGCACGCGTCGCCGACGTGAACACGGCGATCGACGAGGTCGGTGCCGTCATCGTCGCCGACCTCGTCGACCCCGCCGTTCTCGACCGGCTGCGCTCGGACCTCGCCCCCTGGGTCGAGCGCACGCCGGCCGGGAGCCGGTCGGGCGACCCCGAATGGGAGCTCTTCCACGGCCGCAACACGGTGCGCATCAACGGCATCGCCGCGAAGAGCACGGCCTTCCTCGACGTCTGCCTCGACGAGACGGTCCTCGGAGTCGCCGACCGGCGGCTGATCCCCGAGGGCGGCTCGACGCAGATCAGCGACACACAGTTGATCGCGATCGGACCGGGCGAGCCGGCCCAGTACCTGCACCGGGACCAGACCGGCTGGCCGTGGTTCAACGGCCTCCTCCCGGACGGCCCCGAGATCACCGTGATCGCCATGGTCGCAGTCACCGACTGCAGCGACGAGAACGGGGCCACTCGCGTCGTGCCGTACAGCCACCTCCGCCCCGACTCCGACGACCTGTTCGATCCGGCCAACGCCGTCCCGGCCGAGATGTCAGCCGGGTCGGTCCTGTTCTTCAGCGGCAAGACGGTCCACGGCGGCGGCGCCAACCGAACGGTCGACGAGTGGCGATGCGCACTGCACCTGAGCTACCTCCTCGGATGGCTGCGACCGGAGGAAGCACACGCGTTCGCCCTGCCGCATCCCGTCGCCGCTGCGCTCCCGCGCCGCGCCAAGGAGCTACTCGGATTCGCCGAGTACAACCCCGCGCCACACGGTGGCGGACGCCTCTGGCTCGTCGACTTCGAGGATCCCGCACGGGTCCTCGAATCGGCGCACCGCGAACCCAACCCGCACCTCTGACGTACCGACAACAGCAAACGATTCGACACCGAAAGGAATCAACACCATGACGTACCACCTGCCCCACCTCGACGGCCCCATCTTCCTCAGCGAGGCCGGGCTCGAGACCGACCTGCTCTTCCACCACGGCATCGACCTGCCGCACTTCGCCAGCTTCCCGCTGCTCGAGACCGCCGAGGGACGAAGCACGTTGAACGACTACTTCCAATCCGTCGTGGACATCGCCCGGCGTGACCGCACCGGCGTCGTCCTCGAGACCCCGACCTGGCGAGCCAACCCCGACTGGGGCGACCTGCTGGGCTACTCCAGCGGCCGGCTCGCCCGAGCCAACCGCGACGCCGTCGCGTTCTTCGCGCAGCTCCGTGCCGCCAACGCCGACGTCGAGTTCGTCATCAGCGGCAACATCGGGCCCCGTGGCGACGGCTATGCCGTCAACGACGCGATGAGCGCCGAGGAGGCCGCCGCCTACCACGCGCCGCAGATCCGATCGTTCGCCGAGGCGGGCGCGGATCTGGTGTCGGCGCTCACGATCAACTACGCCGCCGAGGCGATCGGCATCGTCGACGCCGCACGTGCCGCCGGCGTCCCCGTCGTCATCTCGTTCACGGTGGAGACCGATGGCGCGCTGCCATCCGGCCAGTCACTGGCAGACGCCATCGAGGAGGTCGACGCGGCCACGGACGGTGCCGCCGCCTACTTCATGGTGAACTGCGCCCACCCGTCGCACTTCGCCGAGATCTTCGACGCACGGGGTCCCTGGGATCGCGTTCGCGGCATCCGGGCGAACGCGTCCCGCATGAGCCACGAAGAGCTCGACAACGCCGAAGAGCTCGACCGCGGCGACGAAGCCGAGCTCGCCGCCGGCTACGCCGACCTCGCTGCGAAGCTGCCGAACCTCGCCGTGGTCGGCGGGTGCTGCGGCACCGATCTGCGCCACCTCGATCACATCAGCGCCACCGTCGCCGGCAGCCGACGGCCGGTCGCGCCCGCCGGCGCGACGTGAGCCCGACGTCGACGCGAGCCGTGGCCGGTGAGGCGCTCGCGGTTCACCTCCGTCGACCTGTCGCTCCACGGCGTCGCCGCCCGGTGGGTGCTCCCCGGCACCCCCGGGCGAGCGCGCCGTATCACGCGAGTCATCGATCGCGATTGCGTGAGGACCAACGGACCTACCCGGACCACGACGTCGCAGTCATGATGGTCGCGCGATGAACGCTCGTGGCACGGTTCGGGTCAAGGACACGGACAAGACGAAGAACCTCGACGTTGCCGTCACCGGTGAGCTGTCGGTCGACGAGATGGAGGCCGTGCTCGACGAGGTCGCTTCGGCGCACGGGTTGCGGCTCTCCCATGTCACGACGCTGGGCAGGAAGCGCTACCCGGGCAACCGCCACTGGCACTTCACCCAGGACCCGCCCACGGGGGGCTGCCTCGACGTCACCTACTGGCCCGCGGGCCCGCTGATGTGGATCTCGATGCGGAACATCGAACCCGCCTGGGTCCACGAAGTGGGCCAGCGGCTCGGTCCAGCGCTCGAAGCGCGGCTGCTGGAACGTCACGGGTGAGGATCGGTCAGTACGAGGCGTACCGTTCTCGGACGCGCGCAGCTGATCGGCCCGGGAGCGCGCCCGTGTCGAGCAGATCCTCGAGCGTCGTGGATGTCCACGTGGACTCGTCGGTGAGCAACGCCCGGTAGCGGGCGCAGGCGTCGGCGACGTCGGCGTTGCCCGCTGGGTACACGACGACGGCGCGGCCCCACGTCCAGCGTCCGCCCTCGTGCTGGAGCATCGACAGCAGGAGGAGGTGCTCGAGCCACATCACGCACAGGTCCGAGCGTTCCAGCAGCGCGTCGACGGCGCCCGGCGCGAACGCGCCGGAACGGCTGGCGACCTCGATGTACCGCCCGCGGTTCTCGGGGCGGGGGGTCTCGGCCTTGTTCCGCTCGTGGTACCTCACGCCGACGGCGACGATGCCGTCGCCGCCGTCGGGCAGGTCGAGGACGAACGCCGCTGCGAAGGCCCGCAGGCTGCTGAGGTAGCCAGGGTCGAGCCGTCCGGGGGAGTGGGCGAAGCGCACCTCGCTGACCCGACCGTGGGTCCCGGGGAGCCACCGGCGCAGGGCGTCGTCGGCCAGAGCCGCGTCGGCGGCGAGGTCGCCGAACAGGTTGAAGGCAAGCGCCTGCGACGAGAGCAGGTCGGCCCACAGCCGTTGATGATCGAAGCTCTGGTGCGGCTCGGGGTGCTCGGTCCGCGAGTGCGCCGCGTCGACGGCCGCCGGCGTGAGGAAGTTCGCGCCGGTCTCACGGGCGTACTCGAGCGGGAGGCGGCTGCCGACCTCGCGGACCTTCCCGCCCGGCTTCGGCACGATCGGCTGGGTACCGATCGGATGCCCGTCCGCCTCGCGCCAGCGGGCCTGCTGCAGACGAGCGCGGCGGCGGAACGCGGTCATCGCCGGCCGGCGAGGCACGCGGTCGTCGGCCTCCCAGCAGTGCGCACCGAGCAGCTCGTCCTCGGTCGGCTCGGTCGTCGGCCCGGTCATCGGTTCGGCCATCGCTGCGTGAACCTAGCCCTCGTCCGGATCGGCCAGGTTCCTGAAACTCGCGGCACGCAAGCCTCGCGTCAGCCGAGCTCGGCGAGGACGGCCTCGAAACCTGCTCGGTGCGCCGCGACGGTCTCGGGCGTCGCCGACCACGAGTCGATCTCGATCAGCATCGATGGGCGACCCGCTACGAACGCCGTCCAGCTCTCGCCGCCGCCGTGCTGCGTCACGCCCGACCGAGCCTCGACGCCCGAGGCCTCGGCCCACGCCCGTTCGAACGCCCGGTCGGTGTCGCCGATCGACGCCGCGTAGCCGTAGGGCTGGTGCACCCACACGACGAGGTCCGGCTCGAGCCGCTCGACGAGCGCGGTCAGCGCCTGCGTCTCGGGCTCGGAGATCGGACCGGGCCCGCCGTCGGACGCGCGCCAGTCCCAGCTGAAGTTGCGGTTCAGGTCGACGCTATTGCCGTTCCAGCGCGTGCCGGCGGCGACGCCGTCCGGGTTCGCCTCCGGGACGAGCCACACGTCGACGTCATCGGCGAGGTCGGCCTCGACGAACCCGCGAACCGTCGGCGGCGAGACCGGCTCGTTGCCGTGGAGCCCGCCGATCACGAGCACGGTTCGGCGCGGCGCTTCAACGGTGCGGACGAGCGCCCCGATGCTGCGGCCCTGGACCGACGTGCCGATCGCCTCGGTCGTCCAGCCAGCCGGCAGGGGCGGTGGCTCGATGTCGGACGGCGGCCGGATGTCGTAGATCGACGAGCCCGACGCCGCCTGCGGCGGCGCCGGCGCGGCGACGACCGGGATGGTGGTGCTCGTTGTCGTGGATGTGGTGGTCGTCGTCGGGGTCGTCGTGGACGTTGTCGCCGCGCTCGTTGTCGTCGTCGCCGGCAGCGTGGTCGTCGTGACGGTGGTCGCCGGCTCGGGCACTGCGGACGTGCTGGGGAGGCGCGTGGATTCGTCGGTCGCCGGCGCGGCGTCGGCCCGAGTGCCGTCGGTCGTCGTCGCGCATCCGCTCAGGGCGAGCAGTGCGACTGCCGCCCACGCGGCGCACATCGTGCGCATACCGCCCGTCGCTCCGCCCACGAGGAGAGTGTGGCATCCGAGGGCGCACCGTCGCCGTCGCTCCAGTGCGCTCGGTGCGGGTCAGGCGCCGCCCGCGGGCGCAGCCGCTGCGGTCGGTTCGCCACCGACATCGCCGATGACGCCATGCCCGGACTCGGCTCGCCAGCGGTGGTAGGCGGCCCAGACGATCAGCATCGGCGGCACGACGACGATCGCCACGATCAGCGCATACAGGATCGTGATGCCGGTGACGAGGCCGAACTGCTGCATCGGCGTGAGTGGACTGAACAGCAGGACGGCGAACGCGAGGGCGGTGGTCAGCGCCGACCCGATCAGCGCCGACCCCGTCGTGGCCAGGGTCGTCGTGGTGGCGTCGATCAGCGATCTGCCGTGCTCGAGCTCCTCGGTGAACCGGTGGATCACGTGGATCGTGTAGTCGACGCCGATGCCGATCGACAGCGCCGTGATGAGTGCGGTGATCACGTTGTAGGGGATGCCGAGCAGCGTCATCGTGCCCAGCACCCAGAGCAGCACCAGCACGATCGGGAACACGGCGATCACCGCCAGCATCGGCTTGAACTCGGTGACCCAGAAGAACAGCATCAGCACGATCAGGGCGGCGACGATCGTGATGACGATCGACCCGGTCTGGCTGTCGGTCATCGCCGAGGTGACCTCGAGGCTGATGATCTCGCCTGACGTGACCGTGAGCTGGTCGCGGTCGCCGTACCACAGACCTTCGATGTCGTCGACCATCTGGGCGGTGCGGTCCTGGTCGCCGGTGAGCGCATTGAACTGCACGAGCGTCCGGTCGATGCCGTTCGAGTCGTTGACCGCGACCTGCCCGAACCCGATCGGGTCATCGGCCTCGAGCCGTTCGAGCAGCGCCTGCACGCCGTCGGGGTCGACCGTGATCCCCTGATCGATGCCCGCCGCGATCTCGGCCAGCCCCGGGTCGTAGTTGTCGCCGGGCTCCCCGCTGTCGGTGTTCCAGTCGGTGAACAGCGTGCCGAGCGACAGCGTGATGTCGCTGGCCGCCCCGGTCGGTCGTGACAGCTCGTCGGCGAACGACTCGGCGAGCGTCAGCAGGTTCCGGAGCGTCCGGTCGTCGGTGAGCTCGGCCTCGATGAGCACCGTGACGATCTCGGTCTGGCCACCCAATGCCTCCTCGAGTGCCTCGAGGTCGGTCAGCGAGTCGCCGCCCGACGGCAGGAAGTCGTTCGAGTCGAACTCGGTGCTGATGCCCGCCGCCAGGGCGCCGAGCACGACCGTCACGACGCCGGCGACGCCCAGCACCACCATCGGCTTGATCGCCGCGAAACCGCCGACCCGCTCGACGAGGTTGCCCGCGCCGGGGATCGCGTCGGTCATCAGCTTGGGTGCCGCCAGCTCGTCGGCGGCCTCCTTGCGCTGGTCGAGGATCGCGCGAGCGGCGGGCACGAGCGTCAGCATCGTGAGCAGCCCGAAGAACACGCCGAACGCCGCGACGATGCCGAAGTCCTGATTGGCGGGGATCGGCGATGTGACGTTCGTGAGGAAGCTGATGATCGTCGTGCCCGATGCCAGCCCGAGCGGCAGGAGGACGCCCCGGAGGCCCCGGCGCGCTGCCTCGGTGACGGTCGCACCTTCGGCCCGGATCTCGCGGTAGTGGGCGACCGACTGGATCGCGTAGTCGACGACCAGTCCGATCAGCATGATCGGCACCATCGTCGTGATCGAGTTCGGCAGGCCGATGATGCCGAGACCGTCGGGGCCCATCAGCCCCTGGAATCCGAACGTGCCGAGAATGGTGACGCCCAGGCCGGTCAACGTCAGGGCGACGTCGGAGCCCGACTTGAAGAAGACGAAGAGCAGCACGGCGATGACGACGAGCGCGACGACCATCAAGATCGACATCGACGACGAGGACGACTCGGCCGACTCGTCGTCGATGGTCGCGCCCGACAAGCTGCGCACCGTGAGCGGCCCGTTGACGTCCTCGACCAGCCGCGCGACGGTCAGCTCGGCGTCGTCGAGCGCGTCTGCATCGCCGAGCTCGCGGAGCTTGAGCGACGAGATCGCGAGGCCCTCGCCGTCGGCCTCGCCACTCAGGTTCGCCACGACGGGGGCGACGCGGGGGTCGGCGGTCACCGCGTCGATCTGCTGCTGGCCGACGCCGGCCAGGTCATCGACGCCGAGGGCACGCTCGTAGACCGCGGCGAGCGACACGACGGGGTCCGTCAGCGCCAGCCGTTCGGCCACCTCGGGTGTCGACACCGCAGCAGCGACGACGGCGTCGATCTGTGCGAGACCGGCGGGTGTCAGGACGTCGCCGCGGTGCAGGATCGTGATGTTGGTGAGCCCCGCCGAGTCCGGGAACGAACCCGAGAGAGTGTCCGCCGCTTCGGCGACGTCGCTGTCGTCGGGCAGGAAGACGGTGTTGTCGGCCTGCTCACCGAGGACGAGCATGCCCGATGCCAGAGCAACGGTGATGATGCCCAACCCGATCAGGGCGGCCCTCGGGCGGTCGATGACGAGCCCGGCGATCCGGTCGAAGACTGCAGACATGGCGAACTCCCTGATGGCGGTGCAGGCGGCTGGTCCCGCTCTTGTGAGAACAGTACTCTCATGTCGCGTCTATTGCGAGTGGTAATCTCATAATGTCGGGAGGCGGGCTAGAGTCGGCCCATGGACACCGCAGTACACGACGCCCGGCGAGCACCCTCATGATCGGGCTGATCGCCATCGCACGCACGATCGCCCGCGGGTGTGGCTCGCTCGTCCGCGATCCTCAGGCGCGGGGTCTGATGTTCGTCGTGCTCGGCCTGGTCTGGGGCGGTGCGTTCTTCTACCGGCAGGTCGAGGACCTGTCGTGGATCGACAGCTTCTACTTCACGATCGTCACGCTGACCACGGTCGGCTACGGCGACTTCACGCCCGAGACGACCGCCGGGAAGCTGTTCACGATGGCCTACCTGTTGATCGGCATCGGGATCGTCGTGGCGCTCGCAGGCGAGGTCGCGAGTCACCTGATCCGGGCGAACACCGAGCGTCGCGCCGAACGCACCGGCGAGGCCTGACGCAGCGGGGGTGCCGTCGCGCCGTCAGGCTGGCTGGGTCGTCTCGGGTGGCCCGAGGCATTCAAGTCGGGCGGTGAAGCCGATGTACTGCCACATCATGTGCGGGCCGTCGCGCCAGCGCTTGACCTCGATCGGCATGCCGGCCGGACGGAGCACGTGGACCCCATCCTCGTACGTGGCGACCACGTGGATCTCGGTGGCCTTGTCGAACTCGGCGACGTCGTGCACGCCGTTGGCCTCGGTGCCGTCGCAGCGCATGTCGTGGATGACGCCACCGCCGGTGACGACCAAGCGATCGGCCGCCTGCTCGACGCGCTGGACGTGGCCGACGCCGGGATGGCCGGGTTGCAGTTCGCCGTCGACCGTGACGTCGATGGTCCGCCAGAGCCCTCGGAGGTCGGGCGCACCCTCGACCAGTTCGTCGGCACACCCGGCCAGCACCGGCTCGGGCCACTCGGTCCAGCCGCCCGCCGGCGTGTGGGCGACCGGAATCTCGTCGACGCGCCGGGTGGTCATGGCGTCAGCAACCTGGTGAGGGCCGTCACCCAGGTGCGGCGGAGCTGGGCCGGGCTCCGCTCGTGATCGTGGCGGGCCTGGTCCCACGACTCGAACGAGGTCAGCGTGGCGATGATGGTCACCATGTCGTCCCGGGCTGCGGGCGTGAGACGAGCGAGCTCGTCGTCGAAGTGCCGGCGCACCTGGTCGGCTCGTTCGGCACGGAGCCGGTGGAGCGTGTCGTCGACCGCAGCAACTTCGGCGGCACGCCAACGAGCCAGCCTCGCGATCGGCGCGACGGTCTCGTACAGCGTCACACGCGCGTCGACGAACACCGCGATACGGGCGCCGACGTCTCCGTCGCGGGCATCGGGGATGTCGAACAGGTGGGCGTAGCGCTCGATGTAGCGGTTCGTGGTCTCCTGCCGGAGGTCGTCGAGCGTCTCGAAGTACCGGAACAGCGTGGCCATCGAGATGCCGGCCCGCTCGGCGACCAGCTCGGCCGGAGGCGGGGAGTGGCCCTCGAAGACCAGGTCGATCATCGCGTCGATCACGGCGACGCGGCCGCGCTCGCGGCGGGCCCGGCGACCGTCGGTCACCGGGACGTCTGCACTCCTTGCGGCCTGAACGTCCATCGCCGATCACCGTACCAAGGTCGTCTCGGTATTGATAGTCAAACTCTCACGAGTTATGGTCGCGGCGTCCGAGGGGAGGATGCATGTCAGGACCGAAGTCGACGTTTCACGGAACGATCGGCCGCACGCTCGCGGAGTCCGAGCCGTGGTACGACGAGCCGCCGCACCCGGGCGACGACGCGCCGAACGTCGTGCTGGTGCTGCTCGACGACACCGGTTTCGCCCAGTTCGGCTGCTACGGCTCCGACATCGACACGCCGAACGTCGACGGGCTGGCGGCGGGCGGCCTCCAGTTCACCAACTTCCACGTCACGCCGTTGTGTTCGCCGACCCGTGCCTCGCTGCTGACCGGGCGCTCACAGCACACGGTCGGCATGCGCTCGGTCTCGAACGTCCAGACCGGCTTCCCGCACCAACTCGGCCACATCTCGAACCGCGCCGCGACCGTTGCCGAGGTGCTCGGCGCCGAGGGTTACGCAACGTTCTGTACCGGTAAGTGGCACCTGGCGCCGATGGAGCACTGCTCGCAGGCCGGACCGTTCGACCAGTGGCCGCTCGGCCGCGGGTTCGACCGCTTCTACGGCTTCCTCGAGGGCGAGACCGACCAGTTCCACCCCGAGCTCGTCTGCGACAACCACTCGATCGAGGCGCCCGGCAGGCCCGAGGACGGCTACCACGTCAGCGAGGACCTGATCGACCAGCTGCTGCTGATGATCAGCAACAGCAAGGGCATCCGCCCCGACCGACCCTTCTTCGCTTACCTGCCGTTCGGCGCCACCCACGCACCGCACCAGGCACCGGCCGACCATCTCGCCAAGTACCGCGGCGCCTTCGACGAGGGCTGGGACGTGGTGCGGCAGCGCTGGTACGAGCGGCAACTCGAGACCGGCGTCATCCCCGCCGGCACCCAGCTCGCGCCGCGCAACCCCGGGGTCGAGGCGTGGGACGACCTGCCCGAGAACCAGCAGCGGCTCGCCGCCAGGCTGCAGGAGGCGTTCGCCGCGTTCCTCGACCACACCGACGACCAGATCGGCCGGCTCGTCGAGGGCCTTCGGTCGCTCGGCGAGCTCGACAACACGCTGATGATCGTCCTCGCCGACAACGGCGCCTCGCAGGAGGGCGGGCCGTTCGGAGTGATGCACGAGATGAAGTTCTTCAACGGCATCCTCGAGACGCCCGACGAGGCGATCGACCGGATCGACGACATCGGCGGACCGCACAGCCACACCAACTACCCGTGGGGGTGGGCGCAGTGCGGCAACAGCCCGTTCAAGTGGTACAAGCAGAACACCCACGAGGGCGGTGTGCACGTCCCGATGATCGTGCACTGGCCCGACCGGATCCACGGTGACCATGCCGGCACCAAGCGCGGCCAGTTCGTCAACGTCGCCGACATCGTGCCGACGATCTACGAGTTGCTGGGCGTCACGCCGCCGCAGACGTTCAAGGGCCTCGAACAGCTGCCCGTCACCGGCCACTCGTTCGTACCGGTCATCGACGACGCCGACGCACCGGCCACCAACACCGTCCAGTACTTCGAGATGGCAGGCAGCAGGGCGCTCGTGAGCGGCAACTGGAAGGCCGTCTGCAAGCACACCCAGGGCGCCGACTACGACGCTGAACCGTGGGAGCTGTACGACCTGAGCGTCGACTTCTCCGAGTGCCACGACCTCGCCGAGGCCGAGCCCGAGAAGCTGCACGAGCTGGTCGACCTCTGGTGGAGCGAGGCCGGGTGGCACGGGGTGCTGCCGCTCGACGACCGCATGGGCACGCTCTTCGCCAGCCGCTTCCGCGACCGCTCACCACACCCGGCCGGCCGGCGGTACGTGTACCGGCCGCCGATGTCGCCGATCGCCACGCAGGCCGCGGCAGCGATCGGTGGCCGCAGCTTCGACCTGACGGCGCAGGTCACCCGCGCTGCCGGTGACGACGGCGTCCTGTACGCCACCGGGACGCAGAATGCCGGCATCTCGGTCTTCGTCCAGGACGACCGACTGGTCGTCGACTACAACGCGTTCGACGACCACACGATCCTGTCCTCCAACATCGTCGTGCCCGCCGGCGAATCGGCACTGACGGTGAAGGTCCGCCGTGGCGACGACTGGGCCGGGTCGCTGGCCCTCGAGGTCGACGGGCAGCCCGCCGGCGCCGCCACGCTGCCGCTGTTCATGCGGATGATGTCGTCGGTCGGCGCCAGCGTCGGCTACGACAACGGTTCGCCCGTCTCGCAGCGCTACAGGGCGCCGTTCGCGTTCTCGGGCACGCTGCACGAGGTCGTCATCGAGCTGCGATCGCGACAGGACCTCGAGGCCGAGGCGCAGGCGACCGTGGCGACGGCGACCGCGGAGATGCACCGGCAGTGATCGCCATCACGCTGCTCGGTACCGGCAGCCCGATCCCCAGCCCCGACCGCGCCGGGCCGTCGACCCTGATCACCGCCGGCAGCGGCACCGACGCCGAGCACTACCTCGTCGACGCGGGCCGTGGCGTGCTGATGCGCATGGCGGCCGTCGGTGTCGGTGCACCGAATCTGGCGGCGGTGCTGATCACCCACCTCCACAGCGATCACATCACCGACCTCAACGACGTCATCACCACACGCTGGGTCATGACGTTCGAACCGACACCGCTCACGGTCGTCGGGCCGGTCGGCACGCAGGCCGTCGTCGACCATCTCCTCGCATCACTCGGCCCCGACATCGCGTACCGGATGGCCCACCACGACGACCTCGACCACCCGCCGCCGGTGACGGTGGTCGAGGTGGCCGACGGGCCGGTCGAGCTGCCCGGTCATGCCGACGGAGCGGTCCGGATCCGCTGCGCGCCGACCGACCACAGGCCGGTCGAGCCGAGCGTCGGCTACCGCTTCGACCACGCCGGTGCGTCGGTCGTGGCGGCCGGCGACACCGTGCCGTGCGATGGTCTCGACGAGCTGTGCGACGGCGCCGACGCGCTGGTCCACACCGTCATCCGCAAGGACATCATCGAGAACCTGCCGCTCCAGCGCATGCAGGACACGCTCGACTACCACTCGTCGCCGGCCGAGGCGGCGCAGACTGCGGCGCGCGGCGGCGTCGCCACGCTCGTCCTGACCCACTACGTGCCACCGATCTCGCCCGGGGACGCCGGCGACGACTGGCGGGGGCTGGCCGCCGAGCACTTCGACGGCACGGTCGAGATCGGCGACGACCTCCACCGCGTCGAGGTCGCCGGCTCGGGTGCGCTGTGACCACCGTCGAACGAGCCGCTCACCTCGACGCCCCGCCGGCCGAGGTCTGGGGCGTGCTGGCCGACTTCGCCGCGATCAGCTCGTGGGCGCCGAACGTCGACCACTCCTGCCTCCTCACCCACCAGGCCGACGGCGTCGGCGCCGTGAGGCGGATCCAGAGCGGCCGGATCACGCTCGTCGAGACGGTGACGGTCTGGGAGCACGAACGGGCGATCGGCTACACGATCGACGGTCTGCCGCCGAGGATCCGGTCGGTCATCAACACGTGGCGACTCTCGCCGAGCGGCTCGGGCACCGCGGTCCGACTCACGTCCGAGGTCGACGCCGGCCCGCGGCCGCCCCAGCAGCTGCTCGCGCGGGCGGTGGGCCGCCGGCTGGCACGCGCCTCGGATCAGATGCTCACGGGCCTCGCCGTGCGTGTCGCCGGTGTCGCCGGCAGATCGGCGGCGACAGGGAGCGCGCCATGACACCCGAACGACCCGACGTCGTGATCCTCATGACCGACGAAGAGCGCGCCGCGCCCCCATACGAGACCGACGAGCTCGCGGCCTGGCGCCGCGAGGCGCTGCCCGGTGCAGCGTGGTTCGACGAGCACGCCGTCAACTTCCAGCGCCACTACACCGGATCGCTGGCCTGCGTGCCGAGCCGTCCGACCCTCTTCACCGGTCACTACCCCGACCTGCACGGCGTCACCCAGACCGACGGGCTCGGGAAGACCGCCGACGACTCCCGCCTCCGCTGGCTGCCGGAGGGCGAGGTGCCGACGCTCGGCAACTGGTTCCGCGCCGCCGGCTACGACACGCACTATGACGGCAAGTGGCACATCTCCCACGCCGACCTGCACGACGAGACCGGCCGGCGCATCCGCACCAACGACAGCGAGGGCAACGTCGACGCAGCCGCTGTTCAGCGCTACCTCGACGCCGACCCGCTCGCGCCGTACGGGTTCTCGGGTTGGGTCGGTCCTGAGCCGCACGGCGGCGCCGTCGCCGACTGCGGACTCCGCCGCGACCCGCTGATCGCCGCCCGCGTCGTCGACTGGCTGGAGGACCGCTACGCACGCCGGCGTGCCGGCGAGGAGGCGGCCCTCCGGCCGTTCCTGCTGGTCACGAGCTTCGTCAACCCGCACGACATCGTGCTGTTCCCGGCGTGGGTCCGCCGGGGCAGCCCGCTCGAGCCCTCACTGCTCGACCCGCCGCCCGTGCCCCCGGCTGCGACGGCCCACGAGGATCTCGCCAGCAAGCCCGCAGCACAGATCGCCTACCGCGAGACCTACCCCTCTGGCTACGGCGTGGCGCCGGCGGTCGCCCGGGCGTACCGCAAGAACGCCCAGCGGTATCGCGATCTCTACTACCGGCTCCACGCCGAGGTCGACGGCCCGCTCGACCGGGTCCGCCGGGCGGTCACCGAGCACGGTTCCGAGTCGGCGGTCGTCGTCAGGACGTCCGACCACGGCGACCTGCTCGGCGCGCACGGCGGCCTCCACCAGAAGTGGTTCACGCTCTACGACGAGGCGACCCGAGTCCCGTTCTCCATCGCCCGTGTCGGCCGGGCTGCGACGGCGGGCCGCCGCATCGACGGCGCACCCACCTCACACGTCGACGTCGTGCCGACGTTGCTCGCCGCGGCCGGCATCGACGAGGCCGCGACGGCCGACGTGCTCCGCCGGGACTTCAGTGAGGTGCATCCGCTCCCGGGGACGGACCTGATGCCCGTCGTCGACGGCGCCACCGACGCCGACCGCGACCGCGCCGTCTACCTGATGACGCGCGACAACGTCCTCGAGGGCGACTCGGGAGCATCTGCGATGGCCCGCCGCCTCGGTCGGACCGACAACCCGCCCCCGCCGATGCGGATCCGTGTCCCCGCACACGTCGGCTCGAACTTCGAGGGTCTCGTCCACCGGGTGCCACCCGAAGCCGGAGGCGCCGGCCACCTGTGGAAGCTGGTGCGCACGTTCGACGACCCGGCCGCATGGACCGAACCGGGGGTGCGCCACCTCGCCGCCAACGGGCCCGGAGGCGACCGGTACCGGACCGCCGCGCTGCCCGACCAGTGGGAGCTGTACGACCTCGACGACGACCCGATCGAGGCGGTCAACCGTTGGCACGACGAGTCGGCCCGCGACGTGTTCGACCACCTGCGCGCCGTACTGAAGGAGGAGCGGGCGCGAGCGGTCCCGGAACGCAACACGCCGTGGCCGTACGTCCCGCGCCGACCGACCGGGGTCCCACCGTCGAAGCGCCCGCCACCGCCTGCCCGCCTGCTCCGCAAGGTGCTGCAGCGAATTGGGCTGCACCCCGACGACGCCGAAGCGGTCGAGTTCGATCTCGCCGGCCGGCGCGCCCTCGTCGTCGCCACGAACACGGCGGTGATGGACGTCGGCAAGCCGACCGGCGTGTTCGCCAGCGAGATGACGGTGCCGTACTACGCATTCCTCGACGCCGGCATGGACGTCGATGTGGCGAGCCCGCTCGGCGGCGTGATCCCCGTCGACCCGATGTCGCTCAAACCCGCGATCCGCACCGAGCAGGACGACCGGTTCCTCGCCGACGACCGGCTCCGCAACAAGGTGACCGACTCGCTGGCGATCGGCGATCTCGACATGGTCGACTACGACCTCGTGTTCCTCGCCGGTGGATGGGGCGCGGCGTTCGACTTCGGATTCTCCGAAGCGTTGGCCGAGCAGATGACCGAGGCGAACGCCGTCGGCGCGATCATCGGCGGCGTCTGCCACGGTCCACTCGGCCTCCGCAACGCGAGGGGAGCGGACGGCGCTGCGCTCGTACGTGGCCGCAGGGTCACGGCGGTGACCGACAAGCAGGTCCGCGAGCTCGGGATCGATGCGACGCCGCACCATCCCGAGACCGAGCTCCGCGCGATGGGTGCCGAGTTCGAGAGCGAGACCAGGTTCCGCGACCCGCTCGCCAACCACTGGGTCGTCGACGGCAACCTCGTGACCGGCCAGAACCAGAACGCCGGGCCGATGGTGGCCCGCGAGATGATGCGACGCCTGCAGGAAGGAACGCCATGAGCACCGACGAACCCCGCTACGGCCGAGTCGACCGCGACTACGCGATCAAGCTGGCCACGATGCCACCCGACGACGACGGTCCGGTGTGGATGGTCAACCTCATGAAGTACCGCGAGATCGCTGCGTACGAGGACGGCCGCGAGGCGACCATCACCGGTCAGGAGGCCGATGACCTGTACTCGCCGACCGAATCGCTCCGGGCGGTCGGCGCGGAGGTCGTGTTCTTCGGTGACGTCGATCAGCACCTGCTCGGCGACGGTGTCGAGTGGGATCGCGTCGCGGTCGTCAAGTACCCGACCCGCCGGTCGTTCATCGAGATGCAGTCACGGCCCGACTTCCAGGAGAAGCATCCTCACAAGGAGGCGGGCATGGAACAGACCTTCGTCATCGGGTGCCAGCCGATGATGTCGCCCGACCCGCCGGCTGACGTCGAACTGCCCGACTGGGCCGACGTGCCCCACCCGCCCACCGCCGACGACGGCCCGGCGATGGTGCTCCACGTCATCCGCTACCACGACACCGAGGCCGCCGACCGGACGCCGCCCCACATGGAGGCGTACCAATCGGCCGCCGCCGAGGTCGCGCTGCGACACGGCGTGAGGATCTCGGCTTGGTTCGCCGCCGAGGGCACGATCGTCGGCGACGGTCGCCAGTGGCACCAGGTGCGCTGCAACCTGTTCCCGAGCAAGGCAGCGTTCATGGCGGTCGTCGCCGACCCCGATCGACTCGCAGCTCAGCACGATCACCGTGAGGTCGCGATCGCCGACACCTACGCCATGGTGGTCCGCCCCACGATCAACCAGCTCGCCGAGTCGTTGGTCTGACGCGCCGGCGTCAGGTGATCAGATTGATGGTGCGAGCCATGCGGCTCGTCGCAGACGCGTTCGCGCGCCCGTTCGTTCGAGGAGTCGCTCGGCGGGAATCGTCAGCATCAGGTCGACGGCGAACGCGCCGTCCTCGGTCTCGATCCGCCAGGGAAACGGAACCCCGTCGGGTGGCGCCACGATCTCAGGGGCGACCAGGACGCGGCCGGAGAGCTGTGCGAACCGCGAACTCGATGCGACCATCACGCGGTGCCGCTGCTCGTCGTTCAGCTCGGCGAGGTAGATGTCGCCGGGCTCGCTCATCGGAGTCTCATCTGATGCGGCGGAACGCCCGATCGACCGCCGCTCCGGCCTGTTCGCGTCGTTCGCGCTCTGCAGCCGGGAGATCCCGCCGCCACGCTGCAGCGGCTTCCGCCTCGGCCCAGAAGCGGTCCGCTTCGAGTGCGTCGAGGGCTTCGACGACAGTGTCCTCGTAGGTCGCCCCGCCGAGCTCTCGAAGGCGTTCTTGCGTCTCGACGCTCACCTTGATCGTCGTCTACATCTACCCGGAGTATGCCGCTCTCGCCGACGGCGGCAGGCCCCGGAGGCGTGGCCGCGACCGGGGCCCGTCACCCGTCGGCTCAGCTCATGCCGCCGTCGACGACGAGCTCCGTCCCGGTGACGAAGCTGGCGTCGTCGGACAGCAGGAACGCGGTCGCCGAGGCGATCTCGTCGGCGCTGCCGAAGCGGCCAAGCGGCACCTGGTCGAGGATCTGCTCGGCGAACCCCTGGATCTCCTCCTCGCTCAGCCCGGTCGCCGAGAAGAAGCCGGTCTCGATCGGACCGGGGCTCACTGCGTTCACGCGGATCTGGCGCGCAGCGAGCTCGTTCGAGAACACCTTCATCGCCGAGCGGACCGCTCCCTTCGTCGCCGCGTAGATGCCGGCGCCGGGCATGCCGACGTCGTTCACGATCGAGGTGTTCAGCACGACCGCACCGCCGTCGGCGACAGCCGGTTCGAGCGCCCTGAGCTGGAGCAACGGTCCGCGCACGTTCACGCCGAACTGGCGGTCGAACTCCTCTGACTCCAGCGCCTGGATCGGCTGGAACGCGCCGAGCCCGGCATTGAGGAACACGCCGTCGACGCTGCCGCCGAACACCTCGTCGACCGCAGCACGCAGCGCGTCTGCGGCGGCAGGGTCTGCCGAGTCGTTGGCGATTGCGGTGACGCCGTCGATCTCGTTGACCTCGGCGAGCCGGGCCTCGTCGCGCCCGGTGACGAGCGCCTGGCCGCCTTCGGCGACGACCCGCTTCGCGGTGGCGAGCCCGATGCCGCTGGTGCCGCCCGTGATGACGACCTTCTTGTCCTGGAACCTGTTCATCTTGGTGTCACTTTCTGTTGGGGGTGGGTTCAGCATTGGGAAACGATCGTTTCCCAATGAGATCGTGTTGGAGGGAGCGTGCGAGCGTGGTCATGCGGCTCAGCCCGCCCTGTCGAGGGCACTCAGCGCCATGTCGAGGATGTCGCGGGCCTCGTCGCGTCGGATGCCCTTCCGGGCCTCGACCTGCACGCCGTTGACCGCGGTCGTGAGCAGTCGTGCGCCCCGTTCGGGATCGCAGTCGAGCTGGCCGTCCGCCACCGCGTTGGCGAGTGCCCGGCGGACGGCCGCCCGCAGCTTCCGATCGTGCGCCCGAAGGCGTCGACGCACCGGCTCATCGGTCGCAGCCAGCTCCATGGCGACACCGACGGCGTAGCAGCCGCGCGTCGGCGAACGATCGCCGGCTCGGGTCGCAACGACATCGAGATAGGCGTTGATGCCGTCGAGCGGGGTGGGCCCTGACTCGAGCACGTCGATCGTCGCGGCCAGTCCCTCATCGAGGTACGTGTCGAGGGTTCGATGGCAGAGCGCCGCCTTGTTCTCGAACGCCTTGTAGATGCTGCCGACCGACAGCCCTGTCGCCTCGCTCAGGTCGGAGATCGACGTGGCGGCGATGCCGTTCGCCCAGAAGGCGTCGCGGGCCAGGTCGACCACCTGCTCCTCGTCGAACTCCCGCGGGCGTCCCATGTCGGTAGTCAACCCGGTTCGGGAACGAATATTTCCAAACCGCCCGGACTTCTCGGGCTGCTCGAGCTCTGCGGGGTAGCGGGGCCAGCTACGGGGTCGCCGACGGGTGGTGCCCTGCGCCCTCCCACTCGTCCCAGAACTCGGCCGACCGCCGACCGGCGGTCCCGTCGCTGAATGCCGGATCGAGGAGCTTTGCGGGGTGGCGCCCGTCCGCATGGCCCATGAAGGGCGGGTGGATCGAGTAGCCGAGCAGTTGCTGAACCCGCTCGGAGTAGCGCATCGCCATCTCCCGGCGGACCGACAGCATGAACGTCTCCTGTGGCCGGGCCCACGGCGCGCAGTACTGGGGCGTGATCGCGAGCCGGTCGCCGGCGGACCGGTTGGCGCCACCTCGGTGGAGCGTCGTGCCGAGAAAGACGACCGCCGAACCGGCCGGCATCTCGACCACCACGGCGTCATCGGGGTCGTGCGTCGCCTCGGCGCCCCACTTGTGGCTCCCGGGGATCACCTCGGTGGCGCCGTTGTCGGCGGTGAAGTCGTCGATCGCCCAGATCGTCGACACCGAGTAGGAGGGCCGCGGCAGCGGGATCGTGACGAACGCATCGTCGTAGTGCCACGCCTGCGCGGTCTCGCCGGGGTGGAGCTGGATCGCCAGGCACGCCGACAGCAGGTAGTTCGTCTCCATGACCGCATCGAGCAGCGGGAGGATCCGTTCGTTCGCGACGAGCTCGGCGACGGCGGGCGCCTTGTCGAGGAGTGCATAGACCCGCTCGCTCGCCAGGCCCTCGAACTCGTTGCGGCCGGGATACTCGCCCTGGAGGTACGGGTCGAGTTGTTCGCGAACCGCCGTGAGCGTGCTCGACGAGATTGCGTTCGGCACGACGACGTACCCCTCGTCACGCAGTTGCTCGAGTTCGGTCGGCGACGTCATGCGGGAGATCGTCGCGTGATCGCCGGCTCTCCGCCGAGCCGGTCAGCCGGCCGAGCCGCTGATACTCCCCTCGATGCTGAGCGCCCGCTGACGGTTGAGCCGGTCGTTCAATTGCGCGCCCATCGCGGCTGCCGAGGTCAGGCGAGCACCACGATCGCTTCGTGCTCGATCGTCGCCACCGGGGCGTCGTCGGCGAGGATCCGGATGTCGACGAGTGCCCGCTCGCCGGCGCGGGAGTCGAAGCGGTCGACCAGCGTCGACTCGACGCGGAGCAGCGCGCCGTCGCCGGCGACGCCCTCGTGGAAGATGCGGCTGCGGGTGTGGACCCACGGCCCGGTCACGAGGTTGTGCTTGAACACGGTGTTCGAGAGGTTGGCCCACACGACTGGGTGCACGATGTGCTGCTCCGCGTAGATGCCGAGGCCGTCGCCCGCCCGCGTGCCGTAGGTTCGTTGCGCCTCGGTCAGCCGGAGCTCGATGTCGGGGAATCGCTCGCCGTCACGAATCGGGGGAGCGTCCGCCCGCTCCCACAGTTCGAGCGACGCCTGCACGTCGTCGCCCACCCGTCCTTCGACGATCGGCCCCGCGTCGCCTGCGGCGATCACGCAGTCGACGCGATCGCCGTCGCAGACCGGGCGGCGGAGCCGGAGCTCGCCGCCGCCGTGGCCGAGCCACGCCGTCCCCCATGCCGCCATCGGCGGATGGGTGAGGTAGGCGTACACGGACGTGCCGGCGACGAGGGCGCGCTCGAAGCCGGCGGCCCGCGCACCCGCGTCGGTGTGGACCGCGTTGTCGCTGTGCTCCGGCAGGTTGATCGCCGTGGTCGACCACGACTGGAGCCCGCTCATCACCCCTCCCGGCGCGGCCTACCGCCAGCGCGCCGCACCCTCGCCCGAGATCTCGTCGAGCGCCACCGGCCGGTCGGCGAGCGCCATCATGATCGCCTCGGCCGGGCCGGTGATCTCGGCGCCGTCGCCGAACGCCCAGTCGATGTCGGACGGCGCGAGCTTCACGCCGTCGAGCGGCTTGCGATCGACCAGCGTGGTGGCGTGCTTGTGCGTCGTGAGGAAGTCGAGCGCATCGCGCAGCGTGTCGGGGCTCAGCGAGCCCTCGAGGCCGAGCGGTCGGCGCACGTCCTGCGTGTGGATCGCCATGTCGGTCAGCGTCATCTCTTCGGGGAACATCGGCAGCGGCGCGGACTTCGTGGCCTTCGCCCGGAGCTCGGCGATGACGTCGGCGACCGGTCGGTCGAGTTGGGTCCGGGCCATCGTCTGCGATGCCCGGCCGAAGTCGCCGCGGCTTCTGGCGACCGTGAACATGAACCGCGGCAGGCTCGTCGCCACGAAGCTCGTGACGTGACACAGCACGCCGCGCGCCGTCCACGCGTCGCACAGCGACTGCTGCTCGAGTTGCTCGGGTGAGAGCCCCTCGACCATGTCGGCGAAGTCACGCCGCAGCGCTCCGACGCGGTCCCACTCGGCCATCTCGATCCCCCGATCGTCTCGTCGAACTGATGTGCTCGAACGGGGAGGCACAGTAACCGTCCGATCGGGCGGCTGGAAAGGGCGGCGGCGTCCGCACCTTCACTCGAGGTCGATCGCCGCCGCCTGCAGCCGCTGGATCACCGGCTCCATGGCGCCGCAGTCGCACCGCTCGACGCTCGGGCAGGTGCACACGATCGACGCGGCCATCATGTCGCGAGCGAGCCCCAGGCGCTCGATCTGCTCGTCGATCGCGGCGACGCGCTGCCGTGCGATCTCGCGGGTCCGCTGCCGCTCCGGACTCGCATCGGTGACGACCTCGGCGATCTCGTCGAGGCTCAGACCGGCGACGCGGCAGAAGCGGATGACCATCAACCGCATCAGCACGTCGGGCCGATAGCGGCGCTTGCCGCCTTCCCGCTCGGGCGGTTCGATCAGGCCGCGTTGCTCGTAGTAGCGCAACGTCGTGATGGGCGTGGTCGAGAGCTGCGCCAGCTCGCCGATCGACAGCCGTCCGCCCGTCCCGTCACCGCTCAGCAACTGTTCACCGATTCGTTCGAAACTAGCGGTTGACCTTGACCCGGGTCGAGGTCGTACGGTCGAGCGATGACCGAGGTCGCCGAGCAGCAATCGAGGACGACAGCGGGTCGACGTTCGCTCTGGACGCGCACCGTCGGGTCGCTGTCGTCGCGGCAGGTGAACCTGTTGCTCGCCGCTGCCACGTCCGGCGCCGTTGTCACCGGACTCGTCTCATGGGCGGTCGGCACCGGCTGGAGCCGGTGGTGGACGGCACTGCACGCGACCTGCGGCGTGCTCGTGATGGTGCTCGCCCCGGCCAAGGCCCGCCGATCGGTGCGCGCCGGTATGAAGCGCCGCCGCCCGACTCGCTGGATCTCGGTGGCGTTCGGCGTGATCGTCATGGCGACCGTCGCGCTCGGCTTCGCACACTCGACGGGCGTCTGGACGGGCGTCGGGTACTGGACGTCGCTGTGGACGCACTTCCTGCTGGCGTTCGCGTCGGTGCCGCTGCTGGTGTGGCATCTCTGGTCGCGGCCGGTTCGCCCGAAGGCGGTCGATCTCGATCGTCGGCTGCTGATCGGCGGTGGTGCCGCTGCCGCAGCTGCGGCCGTCACCGTCGCAGCGGTCGAGGGCGCCGTCCGTGTGGTCGGTCTCGACGGAGCCGAACGCCGGTTCACCGGTTCCCACGAGATCGGCTCGTTCGATCCGGACGTGATGCCGACGGTGTCGTGGATCGACGACAGGGCGCCCGCCACACGGCCCGAGGACTGGGAGCTGCGCGTCGACGGCCTGCTCGTCCCGCTCGACGATCTGCGATCCAGCGCCAGACCGGTCGACGCCGTGCTCGACTGCACCGGCGGTTGGTGGAGCGAGCAGCGATGGGACGTCGTGCCGATCTCGGAGCTGCTGGCCGGCGATGCGGCGAGCTTCGACGTGATGTCGGCCACCGGCTACGCCCGCCGATTCCCGATGCGCGATGCCGAGTCGGTCTTCGTGGCGGTTGGCTACGACGGACGTCGGCTCCGCCGCGGCCACGGAGCTCCTGTCCGGATCGTGGCGCCCGGTCGACGGGGGCCGTGGTGGGTCAAGTGGGTGGTGTCGATCGAGCCGACCGACCGCCCCTGGTGGTTCCAGCTGCCGTTCCCGCTGACCTGACCTGATCCGAAACGCGCCGGCCAGCGACGGCGTTCATAGCTGATACGCCGTACAGGGCATAGCGAAGAAGATGTTGTCGCCGCTAGGCTGGCGGGATGGTGAGGTCGACGGCGGTCACCGCCCATCGCAGCCCGGCGGCCGATCTGATCGTGCGGGCCCGCCGCGACGCCGGGCTGACCCAGACGGCGCTCGCCGCGCAGCTGGGCACCACCCAATCGGTGGTCTCGCGATGGGAACGTGGCCACGACGAGCCCCGCCTCACCACGCTGGCGTCCATCCTCCAGGCGTGCGGGCTGCGGCTCTCGCTGACGGTCGAACCCGACGACGTCGACCGGGCCCAGATCCGCCAGCAGCTGGAGATGACGCCGGCACAGCGGTTGGCGTCGGTGGTCAACGTCGGGAGGGCCGTCGCGTCGGCCCGGAAGGTCGGCTGATGCCCGCACCGTTCGACCCCTCGTGCATCTTCGGCGTGCTCGCCGAACACGACGTCGACTACGTCCTCATCGGCGGGTTGGCCGCGGTGCTCCGAGGTTCGACGGCGATGACCAACGATGCCGACATCGTCCCGGCACACGAGCCGGGCAACCTCGAGCGGCTGAGTGCGGCGCTCGTCGATCTTCGCGCACGGCTGCGCGTCGAGGACACGCCGAGCGGCATCGAGTTCGATCCGCACCCCGCCCTGATCGCCTCGATGGCGATGCTCAACACGACGACTCGGTGCGGCGACCTCGACCTCACGTTCGCGCCGCCTGCGCTCGACGACTACGGCTCGCTCGTCGAGAACAGCGACGTGTTCGACATCGAGGGTCGACTCGTTCGGGTCGCCGCGCTCGCCGACATCATCCGGTCGAAGCAAGCCTCCGGGCGTGCGAAGGATCGGGCCACGCTGCCCGTCCTGCTCGCGTTGCAGGAGGAGATCGACGCACAGGACGAAGCGCCGAGCTGAGCTTCCGGGGCGAGATCGACTACACCGGTGCGGATGAGGTTGTCTGACACGTTGCTCGACATGAGGTTGCCCGAGAGGAGCTGGTCATGAGCCGCCGGATCGAATCCGTCGCCGTCCTCGGTTGCGGCACGATGGGGTCGGGGATCGCCGCCGCCAGCGCCGCGGCCGGCTGCCGGGTGTTGATGCTCGACGTCGACGCCGAGGCGGTCGAGCGCGGGCTGCAGGCCGTCGATGACGAGCATCGCGCGCTCATCACGACCGGCACGTTCGACGACGATCTCGCCGCCATCGCCGACTACGACTGGATCTGCGAAGCGATCGTCGAGGACCTCGACACCAAGCGCCGGCTCTTCGGCGAGGCCGAGCCGCTCCGACGAGACGGGTCCGTGATCAGCTCGAACACGTCGGGCATCCCGCTGCGCGACATCTCGGAGGGCATGCCCGAGCGATTCCAGCGTGACGTCGCGATCACCCACTTCTTCAATCCGGTCAAGGTGATGAAGCTGTTCGAGCTGGTGCCGGGCGAGCGCACCGAACCCGACGTGATCGAGGCGTTCGCCGCCTTCGGCGAGGAGCAGCTCGGCAAGGGTGTCGTGCACGCCAAGGACACGGTCAACTTCATCGGCAACCGGATCGGCTGCTTCTTCATGCTCAGCGGTCTGCACCTCGCCAAGCCGTTCCTCGCCGAGGGCGTGACGCCCGAGACGGTCGACGCCGTGCTCGGAAAGCCGGTGGGTCTGCCGCCGACCGGCCTGTACGGGCTGATCGACCTGATCGGTCTCGACGTGATGGATCTCGTCGGCAAGAACCTCGCGGTCAACTTGCCCGACGGCGACGACGGCCACGCCTACACGTCGTTCCCGGATGTCGAGCAGCGGATGCTCGAGCGCGGCCAGCTCGGCCGCAAGGCGCGGGCGCTCGGTGGCTTCGGCCGGGTGCAGAAGCTCGACGACGGCACGAAGCGCAAGGAGACGTTCGACCTGGTCGCCGAGGAGTGGCGCGACGCCGTCGAGCCCGACCTCGCCGACGTGCCGGCCGACGTGCTCGGCACGCTCGGCGCAGTGATGTTCGACGAGTCGCTGGCCGGACAGCTCGCGTGGCAGGTCTTCGGCGGCACGCTTCGCTACGCAGCCGGGCTCATCCCCGAGATCGCCGACGACGTCGTCAACGTCGACAACGCGATCCGCTGGGGGTTCAACTGGGCCCACGGCCCGTTCGAGCTGCTCGACGAGGTCGGCCCCGCCCGGGTGATCGAGAGGATCCGCGACGAAGGTGGTGCGGGTGCCGAGCTGCCGGCGATGCTCCAGGTGCTCGCCGACTCGGGTAGCGAGACGTTCTATCGGGACGGTCCCGATGGTCGTCAGTACCTCGGTCGCAGCGGCGCGTGGCACGCCGTGCCGGACTGATCTCGCAGCGAGCGCGTCCGCTGTCAGATCCTCGTCGCCGACGTCAGCCGGGCGGTGTGGTCGACACGGATGGACCCGTCGGTGGCGGCCGACAGACCTCGTGCGAGTTCGTCGAAGAGGCGCGTCCGTGTCGACGCAGGCAGCGCGGCGATCGGGGAGTGCGTCGTCGCCTCGTCGATCCAGGCGTCGATCGTCACTGTCCGGTGGTGATCGAAGGCGTGGGTCTCGGGTGCACTGAACGCCGGTCCGAGCCGCGCGGCCGTCCGGGCCTCGAGCTCCTCGTGGTCGAGCCGGATGAGTCCGAGCGACACCGCGGCGTCGAGCAGTTCGGGCGCATGGCGTCCGAACACGTCGGCGAAGACCGCTGCAACATCCGCGTCGTACCCGTACGAGTTCCAGATCATGGCCAGTCGGCCGCCCGGCCGCAGCAGTGACGCAGCCTTGTCGTAGCCGATCGCCGGGTCGATCCAGTGCCATGCCTGTGCCGACGTGACGAGGTCGAACGGCCCCGTTCCCGACCACTCCTCGAACGCCGCGACCTGGACGTCGATCCCGTGGCCGCGTGCGACGTCGGCCATGCGCGGGTCGATCTCGACGCCGACGACGTTCCAGCCGGCATCGCGCAGCAGTCGCGACAGCTGACCGGTGCCACATCCGACGTCGACCGCGCGGCCCGGCGTGTCACCGGTGAGCCAGTCGACGAGTGCTTCGGGATAGCCCGGTCGGGTCCGGTCGTAGCGCTCGGCGTCGGCGCCGAAGCCCTCCGCCCGACCGCGCTCGCCGTGGATGTCGTCCATCGCCGGCAGCGTACGGCCAGGGACCGCCGCCACCGGCGGCCGCTCCGACGGCACGACTAGCGTCGTCCCCGAATGATCCGCCCGTTCACCGACGCTGATCTCGAGGCGGTGCTCGGCGTCTGGCACCGGGCCTCGCTGGTCGCCCACTCGTTCCTCCCCGACGAGTTCTTCGACCGCGAGCGGCAGGAGATCGCCGACCTGTGGCTTCCGGCCGCGGAGACGACGGTGGCGACGACCGATGACGACCACGTGGCCGGGTTCGTGTCGATGCTCGGCAACGAGGTCGGGGCGATCTTCGTCGACCCCGACCGGCAGCGCGAGGGAGTCGGTCGGGCGCTGCTGGACGCCGTGAGCGCCTCGCGGCCGTGCCTCGTGCTCGACGTGTTCGAGGCGAATGCGATCGGTCGCCGGTTCTACGAGGCGTACGGCTTCGAGGTCGTCGACCGGCACCTGAACGACGAGATCGGACACTGGGAGCTGCGCCTCCGATTCGAGCGCTGACGCTCCCACCGACCGAGTCGTCGAACTCAGCACGTTGCGCGCTGCCGTCTCCGTGCAGGCCGAGGCCGCCCGAGATCGCTCCGGGGCCCAGATGCTGCAATGGCGATGGGGCGGCGTGCGTCACGCCGCGGTTCGTCGCCGGTTGCGTGCTGCGCCCGGCGTTGGCGCCGGCCGGCCAGGTCGGGGCGACATCGGGCGAAGACGTTGCCGTCGGGTTGGTGGATGGAGAGCAGCCGATCGTCGGCCAGCTCGAGTCGCCAGCCGCCTTCGTGGACCACATGGTGATGCCTCGAACAGAGCGGTATGAGGTTGATCGTCACGCACCACGTGGCCATGTTCGCCACCTGGCACAGTGCTCCATGACCCGGCGATCAACGGCCGGCCTTCCGCTGCTACGCGTCCGGTCGGCAGATCGAATCGGCTCGCGCGCGGCGCGGACGCACTGTGGTCTCGTGTCACGATGAGGTGGTGAGCGGGATGCCGGGTGCTGAGCAGGCGGGCTCGGCGTTTGGTGTCGCCATCGAGAAGCGCCTTCGGCGGAAGGCGATGGCGGCGCACTGGGGTGGCATTCTGATTCCCTGGTGGTGGCCGATGCTCGCCCGGCAGAGCCAACCCAGCCCCGGTTTCGTCGACGACCACCGTCGGGTTGCCCAGCGTGTTCAGGGCGCGTACTTGCTGGCGACTTGGCTGGCGGGCGTCGTGGCCATCGTCGTCCAGTTCCAGCCGGTCGTCTCACTGGTTGCGTTGGCGCTTCTGTTCTTCGCCTTGTGTGTCGTCGAGGTGCGGTTCGCCCGGCGCGCAGCCCACGGACAATCTGTTCTTCTCGTCGGTTGGCTACGAGTGCGCGTGCTGAGCGGTGCCCAAGACGAGACGACGCACTGAAGTCCTGGGTTCCAAGGGAGGGCGTCGGAGGCGCAGCCAGCGTCACTCGACCGTGGGCGTGCGAGAGCCCCGGTGGTGTTCAGTTCGGGGCTGGGGCGGCGCGCGTCACGCTGCGGTTCGTCGGCGCGTTCGCTGGTCGGCGATGTCGGGTCGACATCGGGTGAAGAGCGTGCCATCGGGTTGGGTGATGGTCAGCGTCCGATCGTCGGACAGCTCGAGTCGCCAGCCGCCTTCGTGAACGACGTGGTGATGTTGGCTGCAGAGTGGCAGGAGGTTGGCCAGATCGGTGGGGCCGCCGAGCTCCCACGGGAGGATGTGGTGGATCTCGCACCGCTCGAACGCCACGTCGCAGCCGCCGAAGGCGCAGCAGCGGTAGATCGCCCGCAGCGCCCGGCGCTGGCGACGGTTGGCGTGGCGGATCGTGCGTCCCATGTCGAACGGCTTGCCGTGCTGATCGACGACGACCGGCGTGACGCGGCCGTTGCAGAGCAGCCGAGCCACCGAAGCAGGGGGCAACGCCGCGCCGTCGCTCGTCTCGCACACGCCGTGCTCGCGCAGCTCACCGGTCGTGGCGGTCTGGTCGTCGACGACCAACGTGATGTCGGCCTCGAGGGGGCGCTGCTGCTGATGCCCGCCGGCCACGAGCCGGCCGAGCGCCTCGGCCGCCAGCCGGTTGCGGTCGACCGTTCGATCGACGAACTCAGCTTCGCCCCGGCGGGAGCCCTCGGCGATCATCGACGCGACCTCGTGGTCGACGGCACCGAAGACCTGGTTGGCGAGCTCGGGATGGAATGCGAATCGGCCCTCGATCATGCCGGAGGCGGCGTTCAGCTTGCGGGAGAGGAAGGTGTCGCGCCGCTGGCGCCGGTTGCGCTAGATGCCCTGATCGCGTTCGAGCTGACGGGCGAGGTCGCGGCACGACCGGCCGAACTGCTCGGGCGTCATGCGGGTCGCGTCGGCGAGCAGGTCGTCCTCGCGGTCGAGCAGACTCGTCTTCACCTCGTCGTCGAGCTTCGCCGTCACGTTGGCGAGTGCGTCGACGTGCTCGGCCCCGACAGCGCCGGCGGAGAGTGCCTCGCCGAACGACGGCGCGGTCTCGATGGTCTTCGAGCGCCGCTCCTTGCGCTTCCCCTCGGCCGCCGAGACGCCACCGCACTTCGAGTGCAGGTCGGCCGCCGGCGCTCCGCCCGCCTCGTGCAGCTCGCCGAGCCGAGTGCTCACCTGCGCCTCGAACGCGTCGAGCCACCCCCGCAGCTGCTTGATGCCGCCGAGCAGTTCGGAACACGCACGAGAGTCGGCACCCGTGACGACCACGCCGATGAGCGACCGAAGTGTCGCAGCGGGGTCGGGAGCGGGAGACATGGAAGCTCTCTAGTCGAACATATGTTCGATCAACGTGAATTGATCTGAAGACTCGCCAAGATCTGTCCCTGCCGACCGCTGGAGCGATCTGTCCCGATCAGTCGCCGATCGCGTCGAGCTCAGGGCCCGCGGCGTCGGACGACATCGATGCCGATCGGAATCATTGCGCTCGCTGAGGGGGTTGGTTCGGTCGTGCGCACTCGCCTCGTCATCGCCCTCGGCATCGTGCTGGCTGCGTGTGGTGGCGCGCCGACGTCGACCGCACCGGAGATCCCGGCCGAGCCGGTCTTCGTCGGCGAGTTCGAGACGCTGGCCGGCGAGACGTTCGAGCTCGGTTCGTTCGAAGGCCGCGACGTCGTGTTCTGGTTCTGGGCGCCGTGGTGACCGTTTTGACGTCGTGAAGCCCCCACGGTCGTGGAGGTCCAGCAGCACTACGGAGGCGAGGTCGAGATCATCGGCATTCCCGGCCTCAGCTCCGACATCGGTTCGATGCGCGACTTCGCCGAGGCGACGGGGACCGAGGGCATCACCCACCTCGTCGACGTCGACGGCGAGCTGTGGGCGCGCTTCGGCGTCACGTCGCAGCGGACCTACGTGTTCGTCAACGACGACGGGTCGCAGCGGCGCAGCGGCTACGGCAGCCTGCCGCAGGACGTGGAGGAGCTGCTCGCGATGTAGGTGTCGGGTTCAGCTCGAGGCCGGTTTGCGGTACGCGTCGTAGAGCTCGCGGGGCCAGTAACGAGTCGGCTCGACGTTGTCGGCGTCCACCAGCTCGGCCCGGATCCGGTCGTACTCGTAGCAGTTGAGCTCGTAGACGTTGCCCCACGGGTCCATGAGGTCGAACGCCCAGCACAGGTCGAAGTCGATCAGGTCGGCTGGCGTCAGGGGTTCGCCGTTCGGGTGATCGATCCCGCACGGGAGCGAGCGAGCGAACGCGACGAAGCTGTCGGCGTCGACACTGAACGCGACGCCGGTGCGCAGCGGCTCCATCGGGTGGCCGTCGGTGGCCTCGAACAGCGCCAGCGTGGTCGCGCCGTCGTCGGCCGAGATCTGGAGCGGGCCGCCCTCGAACCCCGTCGCCCAGAAGTCGAACGCCTCCACCGGCTCGAAGCCGAGGTGCTCGGCGTACCAGCGGGCCGCCTCGGCCCGATCCGGCACCCGGATGTGCACATGGTCGAGCCGCCCCATCTTGAACTCCGGTGATCCCACGTCGGCAGCGTAGATGAGGTCTCCGTCGTTCGATTGCGGTCTCGCCGTCGGAGCGAGGCTGGCAGAATCGTTCGATGGCACCCGACCCGGAGCCCAAGCGCTCGTCGAGCGGCAACCCGATCATCCCGAAGGGCGAGGGTGACGGGCCCGTGCAGCAGTACATCGCGGCGATGCCCGGGTGGAAGCGTGCCATCGGCGAGCGCCTCGACGAGCTGATCGTGCAAACGGTCCCCGACGTCCAGAAATCGGTGAAGTGGAACACGCCGTTCTACGGCGTCGAGGGCGACGGTTGGTTCCTCGCGCTGTACTGCTACGCGAAGTACGTCCAGGTGACGTTCCTCCGCGGCACGTCGCTCGACCCGGCCCCGCCCGGCCCGTCCAAGACGCAGGAGGCCCGCTACCTCAACATCCACGAGGACGACGACCTCGACGAAGCCCAGTTCGTCGCCTGGGTCGAACAGGCCAGCGAACTCCCCGGCGAGCACCTCTGAGCCCACAGCCGGGAGGCCGATCCGACGGTCAGGCGGAAACGGCGTCGAGGATCGCCCGCTTCACGGCCCTCGGGTTCTCGATCATCATCGTGTGGCCGGTGGCGGGCAGTTCGACCACCGTCGCCGACGGCAGTGCCGCAGCGAGCGCCCGGCCGCTCTTGGCGGGCGTCATCTTGTCGCCGAGACCGATCACGACCGTCGCCGGGCACGACACCGACTTGGCCGCCACCTCGGCGTTCTCGTAGGCCATGCACGCAGCGAAGTCGGTGCTCAAGACACCCGGCTTGCTGCGCTCGACCAGCGCCCTCGCACCGCCGAGCATCCACAGGCCCGGCGTCGGGTTGAGGCCGACGTGGGCCGGCTTGGCATGCGCCCACGCCGCCATGAGCGCGGCGGCTCGTGGCAGGTCGTGCTCGGCCGCATCGAGCAGCTCGGGGTGCACCGGCATGCCGGTGGCCGTGCCGCACAGCGTGACCGAGTCGACGGCGTCCGGATACCGGCTCGCCAGCTCGAGCGCGATGAACGTTCCCATCGAATGGCCGGCCAGGTGCACCTGCCCGAACCCCGCCACCTCGACGAAGCGGGCGACCCAGTCGGCCATCGCCTCGATCGAGTCGAGCGCATCACCTCCGGACCGTCCATGCGCCGGCAGGTCCACGGCCACCGCCCGGAAGCCTCGGTGGGCCAGGTACCGGGTCTGGAGCTGCCAGACCGTCGAGTCCATCCCGGCACCGTGGATCAGGAGCACCACCGGATCGTCGCCGTCGAGCTCGACGCCGCCTGTCGATGCATGCGCCTCGACCCCGTCGATCTCGGCGATCATCGCTGGCTGGCCTTCAGTGCACGTTCGAGGTCCTCGACGATGTCGTCTGGATCCTCCAACCCGACCGAGAGCCGCACGAGGTCCTCGCTGATGCCCGCCATCTCGAGCTGGTCGGGTGTCATCTGCCCGTGCGTCGTCGAGCCCGGGTGGATCACGAGCGTCTTGGCGTCACCGACGTTCGCGAGGTGCGACGCGAGCTGAACCGCCTCGATGAACTTGCGGCCGGCGTCGCGGCCACCCCGCACCCCGAAGCTCAGGATCGCCCCTGCGCCTTTCGGGTAGAGCCGAGCGGCGAGCTCGTGATCGGGGTGTGTCGGCACCCGCGGGTGCTTCACCCACGTCACGGCATCGTTGGCCTGCAGCATCTCGAGCACGCGGTCGGTGTTCTCGACGTGGCGCGCCATCCGCAGCGGCAGCGTCTCGATGCCCTGCAGCAGCGTGAACGCATTGTGTGGGCTCATGCACGCACCGAAGTCGCGCAGGCCCTCGGCGCGGGCGCGCATCCCGAGCGCGGCTGGGCCGAACTCCTCGGCGAACACGATGCCGTGGTAGCCGTCGTACGGCTCGGTCAGCGTCGGGAACTTGTCGGTCGCCGCCCAGTCGAAGCGGCCGCCGTCGACGACCACGCCGCCGAGCGCGACACCGTGACCCCCGAGGAACTTCGTGATCGAGTGCGTCACGATGTCGGCGCCGTGCTCGATCGGCCGGATGAGGTACGGCGTCGAGAACGTCGAGTCGACCATCAGTGGCAGCTCGTTGCGGTGGGCGACGCCGGCCACGGCCTCGATGTCCATGATCTCGATGCCCGGGTTGCCGAGCGTCTCGCCGTAGACGATCTTCGTGTTCGGCTGGATGGCCGCCTCGAACGCCGCCGGGTCGCGCGGGTCGACGAACGTCGTCGTGATCCCGAACCGCGGAAGGGTCTGGGTGAGGATGTTGGCGGTACCGCCGTAGAGGTTGCGGGCGGCGACGATGTGCCCTCCCTGTCCCATGAGCGTCGCGACGCCGAGGTGGAACGCTGCCATGCCCGTGGCGGTCGCGACTGCGCCGACGCCGCCTTCGAGGGCGGCGATCCGCTCTTCGAGCA
>JAAUYD010201685.1_pt1 | contig 44802 bp, 38 predicted proteins | sample 7278101 | NCBI WGS metagenome assembly JAAUYD01 (sample SAMN14350128, study PRJNA611818) | marine sediment metagenome | isolation source: surface marine sediment (0.6m) | place: French Polynesia: Moorea | collected 2018-08
AGGATCAGCAGGCGCGTGCCCCTCGCCACCGCTTCGCTGGCGGCGGTGCAGAGCTGCGCCAGTGCGCTCCTTAGGCCCTCGCCGCCCAAAGCCGGCTCCCAGCCCATGGTCAGGGTTTTCGCACCGATGGTTGGATGGTCCGCACTTTGAATGGCCGCCAGTTCGGAGGGGGTGAGGATGGGCTGCTCCAGGTAGAGCTGGGCGCAGTGCTGGGGCCGCTCCTCGAAGAGGTTGCCCTCTCTGCCGATGGTGGTGGAGAGAGCGGTCACCAGTTGCTCGCGAATGGCGTCCAGCGGTGGGTTGGTCACCTGGGCGAAGCGTTGACGGAAATAATCGTACAGCAGGCGCGGTTTCTTGGAAAGTACGGCAGGGGGGATATCGTCCCCCATGGAGCCGGTGGGTTCGGCGCCCGTTTGCGCCATGGGGGCCAGGATCAGCTTCTTATCCTCCTGCGTATAGCCAAACTGTCGTTGGCGATCGATCAATGCCGGCCCCGCCAACACCGTCGGCGGCTCCCCAGGGGGCAAGTCATTCAGCTGCAGGAGATGGGCGTCCAGCCACCGGCCGTAGGGCTGCCGGGCCGCGATGGTGCGCTTGAGTTCCGCATCTCCGATGATGCGATTGACCGTCAGATCGATGAGGAGCATACGGCCGGGTTCCAGCCGGCCATGGGAGGCCACCATTTCCGGGGCGATGGGCAGAACGCCGGTCTCCGATGCCATGATGAGGCGATTGTCTTTGGTGACCGTATAGCGGCTGGGACGCAGGCCGTTGCGGTCCAGCACGGCCCCCACGCTGCGACCGTCGCTGAAGGCGATGGCCGCCGGACCGTCCCAGGGTTCCATCAGGCAGGCGTTGTAGGCATAGAAGGCCCTTTTGTCCGGCGTCATTGTGCGGTGGTGCTGCCATGCTTCGGGGATCAGCATCATCATGCATTGGGCCAGTGGGCGGCCGGTGTGCAGCATCAGTTCGACGGCGTTGTCCAGACAGGCCGAGTCGCTGCCGGCGGGCACGATCACCGGGCTCAGCTCGGTAACCGCCTCGCCAAAGCGCTTCGAGGCGAACAGGGGTTCCCGGGCCCGCATCCAATTGACATTGCCCTGCACCGTATTGATCTCCCCGTTGTGGCAGAGGTAGCGGAAGGGCTGGGCCAGCTCCCAGGAGGGGAAGGTGTTGGTGCTGTAGCGCTGGTGAACAAGGGCCAGAGCGCTGACCATGGCGGGATCGCTGAGATCGGGGTAGAAGGCCGTCATTTGATCGGCCAGCAGCATCCCTTTGTACACAATGGTGCGCGCGGAGAGGCTGACCACGTGAAAAGGGACCCCCACCAGTTCGGGTTGACGGCGGACCTGGTTCTCGGCCCGCTTGCGGAACAGATAGAGCTGGCGCTCAAGGAGATCCGCCGCACTTTCGGGATCACTCGCCGGACCGCTGGCGTCATCGACCTGCATCTGGTGCATCCCCACGTACACCATCTCGATGGCGGGAATCACCTGGCGGGCCAGATCACCGGTGGCATCTGGATTCACGGGAACCCGGCGCCAGCCGATGAGGCGCAGGCCGGTGGCCTTGGCGGCCGCCTTGACAATCGACTTGATCTGGTTGCGGCGGTCGCGCTCCTGGGGCAGAAAGACCAATCCGGCCGCGTAGGGCTCTCCCCGGGCAATGGTCAGCCCCGCTGCGGCGGCCGCCCGGCGCAGAAAGGCGTCCGGTTTCTGAAGCAGGATGCCGGCCCCGTCGCCGGTGGTCTCGTCGCAGCCACAGGCGCCCCGATGGGTAAGGTTCACCAGGATGTTCAGCGCGTCCTGGATAAGCTGGTGGCTCTTCTCATTGTCGATCTGACAGATCATGCCAACGCCGCAGGCATCATGTTCGCTGGCAGAGCGGTAGAGTCCCTGGGAGGTTGGGGGCTGGGTGGTGGTCATGAGGGTGCCGGCCATGAGGCGTGTTGCTTTCTTCGATACGGTGGACGCGATACTGCTGCCAACTGCAATTCGTAAACCAGGCCGCCAGGGGGCATCGTTTCTCGCGGCATCTCCGGCGTGCACCGGCGAACGACGCCGCTTTCAGGGATGCCGATGGTTCAGCGACGGTGACGGCGGCGGTGCTGCAAAAGTGTAAGAAAGAAGTCCCATAAGTAACGATTGTGTCATAATCGAAGAGTGGATTCAAGGCGGTCCCGGGAAAGGCGTCATGGGCGGCAAGGGGGCCGCATGCGGTCGGGGATGGATCGGGCGGCGGGACCAGGCGAGAAGGAAAATGGGGGCCAGCCAGTGGCGCGCTGGCCCCCATGGAGGGAGGCGGTGGCGATGGCGCGGGTCGGATGCCGCCGATCCGCACCGGCGATCATGCCGGCAGGGTGTCTCCGGGCATCAGCACCGGCGGTTGCACCGTGACGGTTTCCGGATACTTCAGGCCGCTGCCCGTGTTGAGCAGAACGACGCGATCATTGGCCCCGATCCAGCCCGATTTGCGTAATTTAACGGCGGCGCTCAAATTGGCGGCGCCCTCCGGGCAGATGAAGGTGCCTTCGGTGCTGGCCAGCAGCGCCGAGGCCTCCAGCAGCTCTTCGTCCGAAACGGCGATGGCGGTGCCCTCGGTCTTGTAGAGCGCTTCCAGGACGAGAAAATCCCCAAGGGCCTTGGGCACGGTGATGCCGAAAGCGCAGGTTTGGGCGCCTTCCCAGAATTCCGAGGCCGCCTGCTTCTGCTCGAAGGCTTTCACGATGGGGGCGCAGCCGGTGGCCTGGACCGCCACCAGACGGGGCAGGGGACCCGAGACCCACCCCATCTGTTTCAACTCTGTGAGGGCTTTGTAGATGCCGATGATCCCCACGCCGCCGCCGGTGGGGTAAAGGATCACGTCGGGCATCTCCCAATCGAACTGCTCGGCAAGTTCGAGACCCATGGTCTTCTTGCCCTCGATCCGGTAGGGCTCCTTGAGGGTCGAGGCGTCGAACCAGCCGTGCTCGGCCACCGCCTGGGCCACGATCTTGCCGGCGTCCGAGATCAGTCCCTTCACCAGATAGAGGGTGGCGCCGCTGATGGCGCATTCGCCCCGGGGGATGGGGGGCGCGTCTTCGGGCATGACGATGACGGCTTCGATCCCGGCCGGGGCGCAGTAGACGGCCCAGGCGGCGCCGGCGTTGCCGTTGGTGGGCATGGCCAGGGTCTTCACGCCCAGCTCCTTGGCGCGCGAGACGCCCACGGCCGCTCCTCGGGCCTTGAAGGTGCCCGTGGGGATGATGCCCTCATCCTTGAGGTATAGTTGGGGCATGCCGAGTTTTCGTCCCAGGCGGGGCAGGGGCAGCAGCGGCGTCATCCCTTCGCCCAGGCTGACGATGTTGGCCCTGTCCCGGACGGGCAGCAGCTCCAGGTAGCGCCAGAGCGTGGGCGCTCTCTCCTTGAGCCGCTCTTTTTTCAGGGCGGCCGCGACCTGATCCAGATCGTATGCCACCAGCAGGGGGGCGCCGCAGGCGCACAGCTGGGTCAGCCGTTCACTGGGGTAGGTGGTGCTGCATTTGGGGCAAGACAGATGGGTGACAAACATGGCGGTCTCCTCCGGCCGGGCCGCGTCTAGAGCAGGGCCACGGCTTCGATTTCAAAATTGGCGTCCTTGGGCAAGCGGGCAACCTCCACACAGGCGCGCGCCGGCGGTGCTTGCGGAAAAAACTCGCCATAGACCGCGTTGATCTTGGGGAAATCATCCATCTCCTTAATATAGAGCGTGGTCTTGACCACCTTCTCAAGGCGGGTGCCGGCGGCGGTCAGGATCTCCGTGAGATTGCGCATGGCCTGGCGGGTCTCGGCCTGGATATCTTCGGTGACCAGTTCACCCGTGGCGGGGTCGAGGGCCAGCTGGCCGGAGACATAGACCATGCTGTCGGTTCGGACCGCCTGGGAGTACGGCCCGATGGCGCCGGGGGCCTTATCGGTGGCGACGATGCTGCGGCGAGGGGCGGTGTTGCTCATGATGCTTCTCCTTGGGTGGTGTCTGAGTGGCGTCGGGCCGTTCACACCCGACGGGAAGGGTCAGTCGAATACTTCCGCGGCGACCTGGCGAATCACCGCCGCGATGGCGCGACAATCCTCCAGACTGAAGGTCAGGGGGATCCTGAAGTCGCACATGAAATCGAGGATTTTACGGGTATTGGGCAATGGCTGCACCCCCTCAATATATTGCCAGCTCTCCCAGGAGCTGGTGAAACCCACCGGTTCGCGCGAGCCGAACCACTTGATCTCGACCCCCCTTTCGGAGCAGATTTTTAGGAAGCGTTCCACCGCGGCCAAATCCACTCCGACCAAGGAGAACTGGAACGAGGAGCCCACATAACCCTCTTTGGCCGGCCGATGGGGGATACGGATATGGGGCGCGTCGGAGAGCGCTTCGGCCAAGAGGTCATGGCGCCGATTCCAGCGCTGACACTGGTTGTCCAGGTCGGCCAGTTGGGGTCGCAGCATGGCCGCCACCAGGTTGGACATGCGCAGACTGAAGTTGGGGATCCGCTTTTTGTGTTGCTCGAAGACCGCCAGGTCGGGCCGCGAGAGGTGGCGCTCGTAGAGCATGTAGGAGCCCGAGTAGAGGATGGCCTTGGCGATGACATCTTCATCGTCGGTCACCAGAAGTCCACCCTCCCCGGCGTTCATGTGCTTGTAGGATTGACAGGAGTAGCAGCCCACTTTGCCGAAGCGGCCGGTGAAGGTGTCTCCCCAACGGGCACCCACCGTGTGGGCGCAGTCCTCTATGAGGGTGATGCCCAGCCGCTGGCAGATGGCGGTCACCCGCTCCATATCGACAATGTGACCCCGCATGTGGGAGAGCAGCAGGAATTGGGCCTTGGACGCTTCGGCCTTCCGCTGCAGATCGGCCAGGTCGGTGAGGTAGTCCGCGTCGATCTCCACGAACACCGGCACGGCGCCGGCGTTCTCGATGGCACCGGGCACGGGCGCCAGGGTGAAGGCGTTGCAGAGCACCCGATCCCCCGGCTTCACGCCCACGCTTTTCAGGGCGATGTACAGGGCGCTGCCACAGGAAGAGATTCCCACACAATAGCGGGCACCCACGTAGGCGGCATACTCCGCTTCCAGCAGGGCCACTTCGGCGGTCTCGCCGGCGGCCGTGTTATAGCGGTGCAGGCGGCCGGACTGCATCACTTCGATCGCCCGCCGGATTCCCGCCTCGGGGATCGCTTCTTGGCGGGTAAACTCTTTGGTGAACCGAATCGGTTCTTGGTCAGACTGGCGCATGACGTCGCTTTCCATCGCGATTTAAAGATAGGTTTTTTGGCGGTAGACGTCGAAGTCGAAATCGTCGTCGGGAAAGTACTTGCGCAGGCGGAAATCCGCCGCGCGCGCATGGCCCTCCATCCCCTCGTAGCGCGAGATGCGCGAGGCGACGGCGGCGATGGTGCGGTTCGCCTCGGGGGTGAGTTTCTGGTAGGTGAGGGTTTTGATGAATTTCCCCACGTTCAGGCCGCCGGAATAGCGGGCCGCTTTTTTGGTGGGTAGAATGTGGTTGGTACCCGAGGTCTTGTCGCCGTAGGAAACCGTACAGGCTTCCCCGAGAAAGAGGGAGCCGTAGTTTTTCAAATGATCCAGGTACCAGTCCAGATCGTCGGCGATGACCTGAACGTGTTCTGCGGCGTACGCGTCATTCACCTCGGCCATCTCCTCGCGATCCGTGCAGAGGACCACCTCGCCATAGTCCCGCCAGGCGGAGGCGGCCACCTCTGGGTCGGGCAGATCGGCGATCACCTTGGGCATGATTTCGATCACCTTATCCCCCAGGGCCTTGGAATCGGTGAGCAGCCATACCGGCGAGTCGTAGCCGTGTTCGCACTGGCTGACCAGATCCACCGCCACCATCATGGGGTCGGCGGTATCGTCGGCGATGATGAGGGATTCGGTGGGGCCGGCGAACACGTCGATGCCGATCTCACCGAACAGCATCCGTTTGGCCTCGGCCACAAATGCGTTGCCCGGCCCCACGATGATGTCCGCGGCTCGCCCGGTGAAGAGGCCGAAGGCCATGGTGGCCACCGCCTGAACGCCCCCCATGGCCAGAATTACATCCGCTCCGGACAGGGTGAGGGCGTAGGCCACCGTGGCATTGATACTCTCCCCCCGGGGCGGCGTACAGGCGACAATGAAGGGCACGCCGGCGGCCTTGGCGGTGGCCACGCTCATGATCGCGGAGGCGGCGTGGGCGAAGCGACCGCCGGGCACATAGCAGCCGGCGCATTGGCAGGGGACCAGCCGCTGGCCCAGGGTGACGCCTGGGGTGACTTCGGTTTCGAACGCCTGCATGCTGTCGCGCTGTTTGAGGGCAAACCCGTACACCTGCTCGTGGGCGAAGCGGATATCGGCCTTGGTCTGTTCGGGGACGGTGGCTATGAGGGCGTCGAGTGCCTCTCTGGTGAGGACAAACTCCCGCGTCCAGTTGTCGAACTTCGCCGCCAACTCGGTGACGGCGGTTTCTCCGCGCTGGCGGATGTCGGTGAGGATCTCCTCCACGATCTGGCGGGTACGGGAATCCTTTTCCGCCACAGGGGCATTCGCCCGTTTCAAGTAGGTCGCCATAAACCTTTCTCCCTAACCGATGGGGTCCATCCCCAATTGCAATTTTTAAACTTATGATACTAAAATAGTAACACCATTAACATTTAAATGCAAATATCCGCCTCCAAACGCCTTGTCAAGCAAAAAAGTCGACGGATTCGGGTGCCGCCGATGGTCGTCACCATCCTCGGCGGAGGGGCTTCCCGTCGCCAGGTGCCCATGCCGTCTCAGATGTCCGATGCCACTGTAGGTTCGGGCGGTGGTGGCGCGAAACAATCAGGGGGGCGCACTAGATGGGTGCGTCTGTGAAGGAAAGCGTTCACTGGCGGGCCGCCGGCAGCCGGCGGCCATCCGCGCTCAGAGATCCCCGAGGGTGAATATCTCCGACATCTCGCTGGCCAGTTTGGTGAGAATCCCGGCGTAGGTGCTGAGGATCTGATCGACGCTGTAATCGGCGGACGGGAAATCGAGGCTGACCGCACCGGCCACCTGGTGGGTATTGTAGTTGAATACCGGCGCACCGATGCAGGTGAGGCCCTTTACATATTCCTCGTCGTTGAGGGTATAGCCCTGCTCCTTGGCCTGGGCCAGTTCCGCCATGAGGGCCTCGCGGTCGACAACCGTATTCGGCGTCAGCTGACGAAATTCGATTTGGTCCAGGAAACCTCTTAAATCCTCGGTTTCAAGATGGGCCAGGACGGCCTTTCCCATGGCGCGGGCGTACAGATCGTCCATGACGAGGGGCAATCGCAGAAAGATGATGTTGGGCACCTCCCGCCGATAGAGGGAGATGAGGGAGTTCTCATGGAGAATGGCGGAATCGATGGAGATCCCGTGTTCCAGAAAGGTCTTGTCGATGATGGGTTTGACGCTTTGCAGAATGTCGAAGCCGTGGAAAAAGTTCTGCCCCAGGACAAAGGCGCGCGGGCCGAGACGCAGCAGATTGTTGTGGGTGCTTTTGCGAAGGTAGCCCAGTTTGACCAGGGTGTTGACGAACCGGAAAACGGATGTCTTGTTGATGCCAGTGAGTTTGGCGATTTCCGACAGACGCCGGCTGGTGTGGTCGCGGTCGAACAGGTTTAGGATGATCAGCCCCTTCTCGATGGTCTTCGAGAAATAGGGATCGCTGCCCTTGGTCATGATGGATGGGTCCTACGCCGTGCCCCGGCGGCGGCGCTGAAGTTCATTTATCGTAAAAGATATCGCAAAATAGTAACGCATTTGTCTATATTCCGCAGGTCAACGGCTGTCAACACTTCAGCCGCTCCGCCGCTCCACCGCCGCCGCCCGCCGCGGCGCGAATTTCTCCGCGGCGCCCGACCGTCTTCCCATCGGCAGGCCACTGTCGACCGCTCCCGAAAGCGCGCCCCAATCGCATCGCCTGCCGGATACGGTCGACAGGCGCCTAGATTTCGATTATATTTAATCTTGTAGGTGACAGCCGGCGGAGAACGTGCGACGGGCTGCCCCATATCAGTATCCGCCTGCGATACCGGGCCAAACTCGCTCCCGCAGCGACCACATTGAGATCAGGGGCTCAATGGATCATGGAACCGTCGACCCAGACGATAGCTGTGTTGTTCGCCGATATCTGCGGCAGCACCCGTCTCTATGAGAATGCCGGTGATCGTCAGGCCATGACGATGACGGCATCCTGCCTCCAGGAGATGGAGAATTGCATCCTGCGACAAGAGGGAACCGTCATCGAGGTTCGCGGCGACGGTATTCTGGCCACTTTCGAAACGGCCGAAGCCGGCCTCATGGCGGCGCGGGCGATTCGTGAAAGTACCCTTGCGAGACCCCTCTCGGTGCATGCCGGCATCCATTTGGGACCAACCCTGTTGGCCGGCAACGCCATTTTCGGCGATACGGTCAACGTGGCCGCCCGGATGGCTGATCTGGCCAAGGCCAACGAAATCATGCTCTCCCAGGATGCTTACGACGCCCTGCCCAGCGCGACGCGGTTCGGCATCCGCTCCCTGGGGCCCGTCGTCGTGAAGGGCAAGACCGAGCTGATGTCGGTTTTTCTCTGTGCCCACTCCGCACCGGACGAGACCATCATCGGGAAAGCTTTCGACCCTCTCGCCACGGCACCCGTCCTCCTCGAACTGGAATATGCCGGTCGCGCCATGCAACTCAAAGCCGCCACGGGCTCTCTCGTGATCGGCCGCCACGCGGGTTGCGGTCTCATCGTCGACGATCAAGTCGTATCCCGGCGTCACGCCACTATCGAAAGCAAACAGGGCAAATTTTTCCTCCAGGATCACAGCAGCAACGGCACTTTTGTCACCGACAGCAGCGGTGCGGTCACCTTCTTACGGCGTGATATCATGCAATTGAGCGGCAATGGCACCATCTCCTGCGGGATCCGGCCGGATCTCAACTCGGTGCACCGCATTCTCTTCAATGCCGAGGCAATTGTCTAAGCCGGCGTCGCCGCCATCGGCACGCAGCGCATGACGGCCAAATGACGCCCATGGGCACGGCCCAGTTCCACCGTTCCGAATTGCGCATTGCAACAGACTATCATTGGGAAGGTCCCTTTCCCTACGAGACTATGGGTCCTGAGGCATTGTCAATTCTCGTCGCACCACATTGTGCAGTGCACAAATATTATCATTGACAAGCCAAACTGAGCGCATAATATTAGGGCCCAACCACCGCCTACGGGTTCGCTGGGCCCCACAGCCCCTATTGGTGACCGCGGGCCGAGAAGCATTGAATGCCACAGTGACCACGGCAAGACGTTAATGACAGAGGGAAGGGAGGGCTGGATGGCAGCTTCACAGCAGTACCCGTCAGAGCACCGAGGCACCGCAGAAGAGGTCCGCGATGGCCTTTCCATTTTAATGGATCTGTTCACGGCCACCCAGAGCTACGCTGCCGGCATGTCGCGTTACACGACCGACTTCTTCATTCCGTTTCTGCTCTCCAGCCACTATTTTCAGCGGACGGAGGCCGATCGTATGCTGGCCGCCACGCCCGCCAACACCTACAAGTCCTACCTGGGGCTGCTCGATAACAACATCGAGCTGATGGATCGCAGCCTCGACGGGGCGTCCAAAATGCTGATGGCCTATGCACAGGTGGGACTGGACGCCTTCAACGCTGCTTGGGATCAAAGCTGTGCCGACAAGACCCCTGCGGCGCTGGCCGGCTACTTCCGGCGTCAGGCGGAGCTGATGGATCAGATCGCCCATGGGTATCCCGAGGCGATCGCGGCCATAGCGCCCGAGTTCGGCTTTCACTTCGAACGCGGCGAGCACGTGCTGCTGGACGAGACCGACCGATTTCGCCTCTATCGCGTGGCGCCCACGCTCAAGGGTGTGCAACTGCGCAGCGATGCAAAACCGATTCTCATTTTGCCCCCTTACGTTCTGGGTGCCAATATCCTCGCCTTTCTACCCGGTGAGCAGCGCAGCTATGCCCATAGCTTCGCCAACCAGGGATTTCCCACCTATATTCGGGTGCTCAAAGAGATCGATACCACCCCCGCTCTCCAGACCATGACCGGCGAGGACGATGCGCTCGATACCCGTCGTTTCTGCGAGGCCATTTTGAAGGCCCATGGGCAACCGATCACCCTGAATGGTTACTGCCAAGGGGGATTTAATGCCCTGTGCAATCTGCTCAGCGGCCAATTGGACGGCCTGGTGGATGCCTTTATCACCTGTGTCTCCCCCATGGACGGGACGCGCAGCAAAGGGCTTTCCCGCTTCCTGCATCGCCTGCCCCCGCGGTTCAACGATCTGGACTATGGGACGAAGCGATTGCCCAACGGCAACCGCGTGGCCGACGGGCAGCTCATGGGGTGGGTCTACAAGCTCAAAAGCATCGAGCATGAGATTCCGGCGGCCGCCTTCTTCCGGGATCTGATGATGTTTGCCCGCCAAACCAACGGAAACCGCCCATCCGACGGTGGCTTTGAGATCAGTAAAACGGCAGCCGCTTTGAACTACTGGCTCCAGAATGAACGCTTTGATCTGCCGCTGGCGATTACCCGCATCAGCCATGCTTCCTACAACGTCCCCATCTCCGCCGACGGCACCCTGCCGGTGCGTCTCTTCGGCAAGCCGCTTAATCTGAAACGGCTGAAGGAGAAACAAATCCCCTGGCTGATCTGTTACGGCATCCATGATGATCTGGTGGAGAAGGAGACTGCCCTGGCACCCTGCGACCATCTCGAGGTCGAGGTGACCCCGTTCCCCAAAGGGCATGTCGCCATCGCCACCTCCTGGTCCGCACCCGATTCGGCGTGTGGGCTGCATACCCGCTTCGGAGAGGGGAACTACCGCGGACCGGTTCGCTTTCACATGGATCTGGATGCCGCCCTGGCCACGGCCGCAGCACCGCGCAAGCGGGCCCCGAAACGCAAAGCAGCGGCGACCGGTGACAAAAGCGCCTCAAAAACGGCCGCGAAGCAGACGCGCGGCGGTAAAACTCCGGGCAGCGGCAAGGGCAAGGGGGCCACGGCAAAACGGACCCGCACTGCTGCCAAACCCAAGAGCGCTGCTGCTCCCTCGAAAAAGGGGCGGTCACCCAAGCGCTAAGCCGCTACCCGCGGCACGGCGGATGTCAAGATCAGGCCCATCACCAGAGCGCCCCGCACCGGGTCGGCCGCACCGATCCGCCGGACGGGGCGGCGTGCTTGGGCGATACATATCTCCCCCTATCCCGTGAATCGGCGGGCGCATACGCCACGTGCGGATAGGATACCAAAGGAGGAACAATGCTGGATATCAAAGGATCTGTGGCCGTGATTACCGGCGGCGCCAGTGGCATCGGGTTCGCCCTGGCCAAACACTGGCTGGAGAGCGGTGGCAAGGTGGTGATCGGTGACGTGGTCGAAACTGCGCTGACCGAAGCCGCGGCCACCTTGCCGGGCGATGTGGTGACCGTGCCCTGCAACGTCACCAATGAGGCGGACTGCGCCCGGCTGGCCGACGCCGCCATCGAGGCGTTCGGTCAGATTAACCTGGTGGCTCCCTTCGCCGGCATCATCAAGGATGGACTCATGGTGGCGCCGGACCGAGAAACCGGCAAGGTCACGAAAAAAATGCTGCTGGACGATTTCCGAGCGGTGATCGACATCAACCTGACGGGGGTTTTCCTCACCGTGCGGGAGTGTGCCGAACGCATGATCAACCACGATTGCAGGGGGCTGATCTGTCTGGTCTCCTCCACCGGTTCATTGGGCACGGCCGGCCAGATCAACTACGCCTCCACCAAAGCCGCCATGTCGGTTATGCCAAAGGTCATCACCGCCGAATTCTTCCGCAGGGGGCTTGCCGACCGGATCCGCTGCGTGGCCGTTGCGCCGGGATACGTGGGGACCGCTATGGTCAAAGGAATGAATCAGAAAGCACTCGACCGCATTGTCGCGCAGGTGCCCATCGGTAGATTGATTGAACCCGAAGAGGTGGCCGCATTGGTGGGCGACCTGTATCGCAACGAGGCACTGGCGGGAGATGTGTTCTTCATCCACGGCGGCCTGCGGCTGGGATCCAAAGGATAGGTCCCGCTTTGGCGGGATAGGTCCCGCTTTGGCGGGATAGGTCCCGCACTGGCGGGATAGTCCGCACTGGCGGTGCCGGGCGTTCCGGCGGTGTTAGCGACAACTGCGGCGACGTCGCGATGGCGTGGTGTTTGGCGGGTGAGGTGGGTTTAGATCTCTTCTTCGGATTTAGTGGCCGGAGCGGAAAAAAAGGCACTGAAGGGGTTGCCCTCTCTCTGCGACCCGTTACCCATTCCCATGCCCATATCCAGCCAGCGCTTGAATTGGCTGTCGACAGCCTTCTTGTAGTCGATATAGTTGGTGGCGATCTGCTGTAGGTAGGATTCGAAGAACTCCATCAGCACGTTGTCCCCATAGCGGATAATCAGGTGCAGGACGGGTGCCGGCAGCAGGGCGTTGTTGCGTTTGGCCTGTTCGAGGACAATCTGGGTGAGGATGAAGGCGGTCACATCCGTCTTGGTTTTGGCATCGACCACCTGGACTTCCCGGCCCTGGCGGATTTTTTCGGCCACTGTTTCGAGGGTGACATAGGTGCTGCTGCTAGTGTCGTAAATGCGCCGATTGGCATACTTTTTATAGATGAGCGGTTTATCCACGCCGTTCTCCTTTTCGGGCAGCGTCATTTGGCGCAATGGCCATTCCGATGGCGCAATGGCCAATCCGACGATCGACTATATCGCAAAACTTTCCAAAGGGGAAGGATAGGGGGCCACTAATCGTATTGTGCAATGCAAAAATAGCTTGACGATGCCCGCATCGCTCTATAGGTTTGATAAATTGTTGGGTCACCCCCATAATCACGCGGAAATAGAAGGAGCTATACGATGATGCATACTGGAAGCGAGGTGACGAGGCAGGTTCTGGCGATTCAGAAAACGCTGACGCGGAATGGATTTCGAACCTTGGCGTTGCTGCAGGAGCGAAGCGAACAATTAACCCGATCTTTTTTCACACCAAAGGATACCACCGACGGTGAATCCCAACAGATCTGGCAAGGCTGGGCAGAAGCGGGACGTGCCGGCCGCCAGGCCGTCGAATCGACGATCGATACCTATTTCGACATAATGGAGGGCGTGCTGATCCCTGGCAAAAGCAGAAAGTGACCCATTGCCGGCGGATGCACCTATTTTGAACCACATCACCACCAAAAGGAGGAAATTGGAGATGATGGACCACAAGCAGATCGCCAAACAGATGATTCAGTTCAACAAGACCGCTTTCGACAACAGCTTTAAGGCCATGACGCTGGTCTACGAGCAAAACGAGAAGATGCTGGAAGCGTTCTTGGGCCAAGCCACCTGGTTGCCCGAGGAGGGTCGCAAAGCGTTGAAGGATTGGACCATGTCCTACAAAAAGGGCTGTGAGACCTTCAAATCACAGGTGGATGAAAACTACGCCCGGGTCGAAGCGTTTTTTGAGGAGACCGAGTAGGGCTGGATCCGCTGACCCTCGGCGAGCGGTCCGGCATGCGGCCCCTCCAACTGCGGCAGAACGCGCCGCGATCCCCCATGCGGCCAAAGGCAGGCACCCGCCCGTTGCCCTACGGCATGGACACCCGGGGGTCGCGGTTTGCCTTACCACTGCCAACCGGTGGGTGCGCCGTTAGCGGTTCGTCTCCGGGCCGCCGCCCGTCAGTGGGCCCCATCAGCGGGCAAAAATGACCGAGCATGCCGTTCCCGTCACGCTGGCGATCGATAAGCGATCCGCAAGCGATCCGCGTTACGCGCGCGCCATGGCCTTCACACCCTGCGCTTGAGGCAAATATCCGTGAGCGATGCCTTCTTGAAATTTTGGGCCGAATTTATGCGGCAATCGTCCGAAGGGCAGCGGCAAGCGGCGGCGATGGCGGACTGGATCTCATCCGGTTGTCCGCCCGGTGCCGCCCTGGCCGATCTTTTCCGCCGCTGTTATGGCCTGCCCTCAGCGGAGCAGATCAGTCGCCGCCAGTGGCAGAAGGTCACCGGCGAGTTCACGGACGCCCTGAACGCCTACGCACCCCTGTGGGGTTGGGTTCCGCTGGCGCGCTACGACCGCCTCAAGCGAAAACTAGCCCAGGTGGAGAGCAAGCTGGCCGAGCAGGAACGGATCATTTCGCAACTCGATGCGCTACTGGCCAAAAAGGGCTTGGGGCACAGCGCGCTGATGACCCGGTTTCACAATCTGATCACCGATCAAACCCAGGCCTTCGATCAATTAATGCAAAGTTTCGCTGCGATCGACACACCCGACGATTCGTCCGACGATTCGAACACCGACCACACCTGAAGCACCGACCCGCTGCGCTCGCTTCCGCGCCAACGGATCCCGGACCCATACTGGTCGCCAGGCTCTGCCCGCGCGGCTTCACCAGAAAAAATGTCCACGAGGTAGGTGATGACTGAGAAGAATTCTCACGGCACCCACGGCGAGGAGCTATTCTCCCAGTGGAGCCAATCGATGACCGAGGCATGGGGCGAGATGCTCAAGTGGTGGACCCCGCCCGCGGCGGCCGCCGACGGCAAGGCGACGCCGGGCGCTTCCGGGCATGGCGGCACGGCCGAGCGCATGGGCGCGGCCACCGAAGCGGCGCTGAAGAACTGGCAGTCCATCGCAGCCGCCATGTCGGCCCCCGAGTCGATGCTCTCCTTGTTCAAGGGCGTCGGCGCCATGCCGGAGACGCTGGCCAATTTATCGCGAAGCACGCTTACCGGCTACATGGAGATGCAACAAAAGACCTTGGAGCGGGTCGGGAAGCTTGGCCAGCATGTTGACGCGTATAGTTTCAGTGACGTGGATGAAAATCTCTTTCGCTCCTGGACGCTGCTCTATGAAAAGGAGTTCAGCCGCTATTTTCAAGTGCCCGCTCTCGGCCTTACCCGTGAGTATCAGGAGCGCGCCGCCAAGGCCGCCGACGCCTATCATCGCTATCAAGCCACCTTGTCGGAATTCCTGCGACTGCTCGCCCTGCCTATAGGACGCTCCTTTTCCGTCCTCCAGGAAAAGATCGCCGCCCTCGCGGAGGATGGCGATCTTCCCGAAGAGGGCAAGGCCTACTACGATCTGTGGATCAAGGTCCTGGAGGGGCATTACATGACCCTCTTCCAGACGCCCGAATACATGGAGGCCCTGTCCCAGACCCTCAGCAGCCTGGCGGCGTTTCGATCTGCCCGCAACGCCGTCATCGAAGACCTGCTCCAAGGGCTGCCGATACCCACCCAGAGCGAGATAGACGATCTGTACGAGGAGATCCACCGCCTCAAGCGCCGTGTGCGCGATCTGGAGAAGCAATCATGAGGATGAGAGCGGTACACCTGAATCCAAGATACCGGCTGAGGGGAGGTACGCTATGACCCAGTTTAAAGTCCCCGTCGACCTGATAATGTCCAAGCTGGCCGAGGCTTCCGAGAAAGCCCAACAGAAAGCCCAGAAAGGGCCGGAAGTGCTGCTGGAAGATCTCGACACGCGCATTGCCGCCACCCCTTACGAGGTGGTTTATCGTGAAGACCGCGTCAAACTAAAGTATTACCGGCCAGAGGGAAAACCCAAATACAAAACCCCCCTGCTGGTTGTCTACGCCCTCATCAACCGGGAAACCATGTTGGATCTTCAGCCAGGCCGCAGTGTTGTCGAAACCCTGCTGGCCCACGGGCTGGAGGTGTACATGATCGAATGGGGCTATCCCAAGCGCAAAGACCGTTTCCTGGGATTCGACGACCACATCAATGGCTATATGGACAACGTGGTCGATTTTATCCGGAATCGACACCAACTCAACCAAATCCACCTGATGGGCATCTGCATGGGGGGCACCTTCAGTGTGATTTACAGCGCCCTCCACCCGGAGAAGATCAAAAATCTGGTCACCACCGTAACACCGACCTATTTCGACACCGATAAGGGTCTCCTGCACCAATGGATGAAGCGCATCGACCCCGACGCCCTGGTGAACACTTATGGCAATCTCCCCGGCGACGTCATGAATTTCGGCTTCCTGCTGCTCAATCCCGCTCGGCTGATGATCGACAAATATGTCGGCTTCATGGAGCACATGGACAGCAAGGATTTTGTCGAGAATTTCGTTCGCATGGAGAAGTGGATCTTCGACAGCCCGGATCTGCCGGGCGCCGTCTTCCGCAAATTCATCCGTGACTGCTACCAGCGCAATCTGCTTATCAAGAGCGAGTTGCAGGTCGGCGGACGCCCGGTACTGCTTAAGAATTTGACCATGCCCCTGCTGAATATCTACGGGCAGTATGATCACCTCGTGCCCCCCGAGGCCTGTGAACGCCTGACCCAGGCGGTGGGCAGTACCGACACGGAGGATATCTGCCTGCGTACCGGGCATATCGGCATCTACGTCAGCAGCAAGTGCCAACGTGAGTTCGCGCCCAAGATCGCCGCCTGGCTGGCGGAGCGTGACGCGCAGCGCCGCCGTCCCAAGGCCAAACCGCGGGGAGCGGCGTCCCCCCGCGCCCAAAGCAGTCGCGCCCGGGCGAAGGCGACCGCCACGCCCTGAACTGGTCGACGCCAACTCGTGACACATTAGGATTGGACCCTTTTTCTGCCCAGGAGGCCGACATGACCGATTCCAACAATTATTTTAAACCATTTTGCACCATCAGCCGAGCGCTGGGCACCGCCGCCAGTCAGGAGGAGCTCCTCGATCTGGTGGTTCAGAGCGCCATCGACGCGATGGGGGGCAAGGCCGCCTGCCTATTTCTGGCCGACGAGCGCAGAGATGTCTTCGTGCCCATGGCGCAGAAGGGGCTGTCGGACAACTATCTTCACGCCAATCCCATGAAGGCGCAAGAAATTGTCCGGGCCCTCGTTGATAAGGGGCATCTGGTGTTTGAGGACGCCACCAGCGATCCCCGCCTCGAACATCATGCGGCCAAAAAACGGGAAGGGATCGCCAGTCTTCTCACGGTGCCGGTGGTGGTCAGGGAGCGGCCCATCGGCGTCCTTTCCCTTTACACCGCCGAGCATCGCCAATTCTCCTCCGAGGAGATCGAATTCCTCTGCGCTCTTGCCGAGCAAGGCGGCATGGCCATCGAGAAAAGCCGCCTGCTGGAACGCATCGAGAAGAACGCGTTGCTCTTCCTGGACCTGGCTTCGGCGATCAACTCGACCCTCGATATCAACGAAGTGCTGCACAACTTGACCGTGAAGGTCAGCGAGAGCTTGGGGATGAAAGGGGTGACCATCCGCCTCCTGGATGACGAATCGGGAGAACTGAAGCTGGTGGCCAGCCACGGGCTCAGTGACACCATTTTGAACGTCGGCCAGCACACCGACACCGCCACCACGGCCGCCGCACTCAAGGGTGAAACCGTCACCGTCGCCGATGCCCTCAGTGACGAGCGCACCCGCTTCAAGGCGGAGCTGGAACAGGAGGGGGTCGGCTCGATGATCATCACCCCCATCACCGCCCGTGACGAGGTGATCGGCATCTTGCGGCTCTACAGCCCGGTGAAACGCAAATACCCCCAGGACGTCATCACGCTGGTCCAAGCCTTGGCCCATCAAGGCGGCCTGGCCATTCAGAACGCCTCCATGTACCTGAAGCTCAAGGAGGACCAAAAGGCCCTCGAAGCCGACGTGTGGAGTCACCGCAGCTGGTTCTAGCCGCTCTCACGGCCTGACGCGGGATCTGTCTGATGGTCTGCGCGGCGGCGCTGGCGGGGGCGTGACCGGTGCTGTGGAGGGGGCTGACGGATCGCCTAAATGCTTGCCGCCTGCGGCTTGGCGCGAAGACGGAAATGGGGCGGTGCTGCGGGGTCATACCGACGGAGATGGCAGGGTAGCCGCCCGATACGGCGACGGGTCTACCCCACCGGAATCCGCCCTCTATTCGCAGCGGACGCGGTAAGCGGGCGCTGCGATTGTGGTTGGCGCGTCTATTTTACCAGGATCTCTTCCGCTCTTTTGAAGCTGTCATCCACGTACAGCTTCAATTGCTCGCGCCCGCTTTTGTAGGCGTCCACATAGTTGTCGATCGCCTTGCGGCCCTCATCGGGCATCCAGGTCGCCTGGTCCAGCATCGAGGTGGCCATGCGCTCCACCTGGTCCTGGAAAAGAACGCCGGCATCATAGGCGTTTTGAAAGGTGGTCTGGTTAAAGTCGATCGCCTGTTTGAGCAGCTCAGTCGGTTTCATTTTGGGTCTCCTTCTTCTGTTTCTTTGTGGTGGTTTTTGGTGCTTTTGGTGCTTTTGAGGCTGCCGGTGCTTGCGCCGGCGCTACCGCGAGCAGTTTCTCGACCGTCGCCAAGCCCTGGTCCAGATGGGCTTTGAGCCGTTCGCGCTCGCCGCGGCCGACGGCCACCCACTGCTCCATGGCCCGACGGCCCTCCTCGGGCAGCCAGCTCGCCGTATCGAAGAGCCATCGGACCGACGCCGCCGTTTGGTCCTCGGCCAGCGCCAGCGCCCCGTTCCAACTGTCGAGAACCTGCTGCTGGTAGTCCATCACCTGTTGTGTCAACTCTCTGGGTGTCATTTCCATTCGCCTCCCTACGCCTGCCTTGATGATACCTAATGTTGCGATGCAAAAATATGTCATTTCTCTCTTGCGCCACATAATATTACTTCAGCAGATAGTGTCAAGTTAGAATTTTGCAATGCAACATTTTTTTGCTGGGCACCCTCCCGCTGAACTGCCCCAGCTTCAGCGGGCATATGCGCCATTTTCAGCTTGCACTGCGCGCCGCAAATCGGGTAGAGTGATTTCGAACCCTGCGTACTTATGTCCTCTTGCCAGTTCGCATCACCGCACGATTCCCACGTAATTGTCCGCAGTGATACTGAATTCTCCCCGAGTGGGCTCCCCGCCGAGTCCTCTCCGCAGTGGTTTTATTCACCCCGTCGATCGGCGCATGGGGTGTTTCCTGTGCGTTGTGACACCAACAGGAGGTGGGCCATGCCGACGAAAGAGCGTACCCCGCAACCCGAGCCGAAAGAGGCGCAGGCTTCGGTGGAAGCGGCCCCCAACCGCCGCAAGAGGGAACGGCGGATCGAGAAATGCGAAGGATACACCTACATCTCGATGGTGGGTTGGATGGATCGCCGCTGCAAAAAGCGCAGGGAATCGGATACCTGCGAGCTCTGGTGATCCGTTCCGCCCTCACCCGGTCATTTGGCCCAACTGAGGTGTCACCAGTGGTGTACCGGCAGGCGCCTGGGCCGAGCCAGGTGGCCGGCCGCCGCCATTTTACCCCTCCCCTCCATTCCATGGTCAGACACACCCTTCCCCAGGGAGCGCGGGGCTAGCTGCGCTTCGCGGCCTTCCCAGAGATGGCGTTTAGAGACGCGCTGCCGCCGGGGGATTCGCCCTCCCATATGGTTTCTCATCATCCCAGGGCCCTTCAAGGGCGCCCCGCGGCTGATCACGGCAATTGTTGTCGACCGCAATGTCTGATATGCATTAGGCTTCCGGCCAGACCTGCGCGGCGGGCCCCCCGATCCATATCTGGCCGACGCGCTGGTTTTGCCATCACCCGCACCTGAGTCAGGCGGTCCCAATGCGTGCCTACCTGGAAACCTGCCTCCAGAACTTCGATCCACGTGAACCCCTCCTCCAGCGCTGGGCGCTGGATCTGATCGATGTAATGAGCGTCGCGGCCGATCCTGGAGAAGGGGACGCCCTCATCGCCAGCTTGATAACGCCCGAGTTCCTGGCGGCCGTGTTCGCCGCGTCGGATACCAACCTGATTTCCAAGGCCCTCGCTGTACTGCCCGCCGCCTGTTTCCGCCCCATGGTGGACCAGCTGGTCCACCGCTGGGAGATGGCGGGGGACACGGCGGAGCATCTGTGGGGTCTGGCCCGGGTGCTGGCCAAGGTGACGCCCGAGCGCGCCGCGCCGCTATTCGAAACGGCCATTCGCGATGAGGACCGACGCCACCAACTGCCCGAGATCGTCGATGCCCTCCGAGACCTTCATGGTGAGGATGCGCACGCCCTGGCGCATGCCCTGATGGCCGACTACGAAACGGTCGACCCGCTGGATGCCGTCCAAAGGTCAGCGGTGCCCGAGATGATCTTCCAACTGGCCTGGCGATTCGATCACCCGCGGGCGGTGGACTACATCGAAAATTATATCGCCGCCGATGGGGGGGCGGAGCGGCACCAGATGCCATGGCACCTTTTTCGGTTGGCCTTCGAATTGGGAGATGCGGCCGCCGAGTTTCACATGGCCTGCGATCGGCTGGAAAAGCGGGGCGTCCCCGATCTGAGAACCCTTGTGCCCTTTTACGATCCGTCGGTTGACCTGGACCATTTCGAAGCGGAGCTGGAGCGCGTGCGGCTGCGCCGTTACACGGGTGTGCCAGCGCTGGTGGCCGCCTATGCGCTCACCATGGCCGATCGGCGCCTGGCCTCGCTATTGTCCCACTGGGTGAAGGACACCTCCCGCTTGGGCCAGCTGCTACCGAAGCGGCAGCGCCCCTATCTCTATGCCTTGATCATCGCGCTTTTATTGCGTTCCCAGCGGCGGGAGGCGCCCGATTTCAGGGCCCTTTCCACCGAAGCGGCCCTGGACATTGTCGGCAGCGGCGCCACCCTGCTGCCCAACCAGGCGGCACTGGAGGCCTGGCTGATGGATCGGGATCCAGACGCCGTCGCCAACGGACTTCTCCACCGCCTGGCGGCCGCAACGGGAGGGCCACCGCCCCAAGGCATCATTCAATTGGCCGGCCGGCTGCGGGATGAACGGCTGGTGGACAGCCTGCTGGCCTTGCCCTTGGAGGATCTCACCGACGGGGTCTCTGAAGCCGCCGCCGATGAGGCCTACGAAGCGGCCCTCGAATACGCACTGGGTGAGGCGGGAGGACGCTACTTCGATGCGGTGGCGCGTCGGTGGGACGCCTTGAGCGAGCCGAAGCGCCTGATGGCGCTGCGCATCGCCGGCGACACACTCCATCCCCAGGCGGCGCCCCTGATCGAAGCGCATTTCGAAGCGTACTGGCACCTGGACCGCGAACGCCTGCTGACGCTATGCCCCCTGCTGGGCGTCGACTGTCGTCGTCACCTGGAGCCCTATGTGCGCAAACACCAGCCGCTGGTGGACGAGACGTGGTTGACCCTCGCTCTGCTGCACGGTGACCGATCCGAAACCGTCGACGCCCTGTTGAACATCCACCAGGCCGCCGTGGCGGATCGGCTTGACGGGGCGGCATCTGGTGGCGAGACCGGGGCGATGCCCGCGCATCCGGCGCTGGAATTGGCGTGCCGCAGTTGCGGCGCGTCCTTTGTTTATCGCTTGGCGCGCATCTGGATCAATCCCAATGCCAGGGGCGACTACTACCCGGCCGAAGAGTTCGCCTGTTTGGCGTGCCATCAGTTGGCGGATTTTAGGCTCACCGAGCCTGGGCGGCTGTCCCTCGGCATGCATCTGATGGGATTCAACCTCGCCGCTGACGAGGCGGATTATGAGCGGCTGCTGACCCAAAGCCCCTTTGAATTCCTGCCCCGCATCGTCACCTATGGCGGTGAGACCCGTATCGAAGCGGCCTTGGCGCGCTGCCGCCAGGAGATCGGGCGACAGCCGGAAGACCCGGCGCCCCTCTTGGCCCTTGGCAATATGTACGTCACCCTCGACCATCGCTCCAAGGCGCGACATTGTTATGAAGCGGTCGTCACTCTCGCTCCCGACGCCATCGAGGCCTATCTGATGCTGGCCCAAATGGCCATCGACGAGGGTGCCGCCGCCGATGCCCTCACCCAGTTGCGGCGCGGCGACGCTTATCTGGCGGCGCCCCGCCTCTTGGAGAGCGCCGAGATCAGCCGCGATCAGGTGGTGGCGCTGTATCGGACCTTGCTGGACCGCCTGGACCAGCCGGCACCCGATCTCTCCGATCTGCTGCAGGGCGCCGAGCCACCGGTGCTGCGGAGCGAAAAAGTTGGCCGTAATGCTCCCTGTCCCTGCGGAAGCGGCAAGAAGTACAAACGCTGCTGCCTGGCAGATGCCAGTTGACGGCTGCGGACGGGGAATCGGCGACGGCCGCCGGAACCCACCGATGAGGAGGCCCCATTCATGACCGACGCCAAACGCGTAATGACGGTAAAACCGCGCAACGCCGAAACCCCGGCGACGCAGCTGCGATCCTGGCTGACCCCCAACGACGCTTTCTTCGAACGGAATCAGGGACTCCAGCCCGATCCGCCCATCGATGTGGAGACCTGGTCGCTCCGCATTGAGGGAGAGGTTGTCACCCCGCATACGTTCAGCTACGCCGATCTTCTGGGCATGCCGAAAGATACGGTGGCCAACACCCTGGAGTGCTCGGGGAACAGCCGCTCTCTGCTGAAGTCCAAGGCTGCCGGCAATCCCTGGACCATCGGGGGGGTGGGCAACGCCGTCTGGGGCGGTGTCGCGCTTCGCCATCTGCTGGAGCGCGTCGGCCTCAAGGCGTCGGCCAAGCATGTGGCCTTCGAGGGGCTGGACACCCCGACGGGCAAGGCCCAGATCAAATTCATCCGCAGCATTCCCCTGGCAAAGGCGCTCGACGCGACCCTCCTGGCCTACGAGATGAACGGCGAGCCCCTGCCGCCCGCGCACGGATTTCCCCTGCGCTCCCTGGCGCTGGGCTGGACCGGCGCCAACTGCGTCAAGTGGCTGCATCGCATCCGCGTGCTGGCCCACCCCCATGAGGGCTTTTTCATGGACAAGGTCTACCGCGTCTTCCAAAAGGGGATGGCGCCGGAAGAGGGCACCGTGGTTACCGGGCTGACGTTGAAATCGATCATCACCCAGCCCTTGGACGGTGATCAGCTCCCTCTGGGCGAGATCCTTGTTCTGGGCGCAGCCTATGCCGGTGAGCTTGAGATCGCTGACGTGGCCTTCTCCAGCGACAACGGCCGCAGCTGGCAGCCGACCGAATTCATCGGACCCCGGGAACCGTTCAGCTGGCGCCAATGGCGTCACATCTGGCGGCCGACGGCACCGGGTGACTATACCCTCCTGGCGCGGGCGTCTGCTGTGGATGGCCGCCGGCAGCCCATGGATGCCGATTGGAACGTGCTCGGTTACGGGAACAACGGGGTCCACGAACACGGGGTGCGGGTTCACATCGGTTGAGCGGCGGTGGCAACGGCGGTCAGTGGCCCATCGGCCGCCGTTCGGCCCCCTGCAGCGCCTCGACCTGACGCATCTCGACCGCGAAGCAGACGGGGCAGAATCCGTGCGAGAAGGAGACCGCTGCCTTCTCGGAGATATAGCACTCGATATTTTCCCACGACTCCCGCCCCGCCTCACCCGCATCCGCCACACGAATCTTCTTGCATCTGGCACAGATGGGCAGAATGCCGTGCAGGGTGGATTGCACCTCCCCGAGAAGGCGTGTCTTCAGGTCGATCCCAATAAACACGAAGAGGGCGCCGAAGAAGAAGATGATGCTGACGAAGGTCTCACTGACCCAGGTGAGGCCGCAGAGAATCGCGACAACCTCCAGCAGGTAGCCGAAGAGGAAAAAAACGATCAGGCCGTGGTGGAGCAGCAGATAGCGCCGCAGCGGGCGTTGCTGTTCCCGGCGCACCAGATGCACGGCCGCCTGCACCTGGCTGTTTTTCACCAGACTATAGAGCAGGATGGCGGCCGCCGTTAGAATCAAGCCACAATTGATAAGGGTCTGTGCCATGGTGTTCCCATTGTGTTGCGCGTTTTAACGCTGCTGCAGGGGCATCATTGTCCTGTCACGCCCGTTGGCGGCTTGGGCGCGGGGTCGTTGCACTTGGACCGGGTCCAATGGGAAAGCCGTGAGAAGGTCGGGAAGGTCGATGCTGACCGGGTCGCTGTCACCGGTATCGACCGATCGGGGCGATCACTTTACAACCCGTCAGCATCTGGGGAGCTGGCAGGCGGCCATCAACCGCCTGCCAGGGTGGTCGCAGCGGTGGCAACGCCTGCCCGCCGTGTCCGATCCGATCGATGGCGGAGGATCGGTGCCCTGCGGGCGAGCGGGCGCCCCGTGGCTTCAGGTTTCTCGCTCGAACATGCACGACGCGTACAGCTTGCCATCCGTAGAGCCATGGCAGTAGTTGCAATGCTTGACGCGCCAATTCTCCGAGGAGCGCTCGTTGAGATAGGTGGTGAACTGCTTATCAAAATCTCCCGCGTCGGCGCGGAAGGTTTCATATTTATAGGTGTGTTTCATGGTGACCTCCTCACCCTGAAGGGTTATGGCATGAACATAATCGCTGCGGGGCACTTATCAAGTGGGTATCCCGGCGGGTCCTCAGGGCCTACCAGCGCCAGGCCACAACGCCGTCGGGTCTGACCAAGATCGCACCCTGCCGGGGCCGGTATCCTCCGCCGGTTGTCTGAAGCACAAAGTCGGCGGGCGCTGTCGTTTCGGCGTCGGTGCGGATCGCCACCCTCTCTATCTCGCCATATTGCTGGCGCTGCAACGCCGCTAGGCGGCGGCCCAACTTGGCGGCGATATCGATCATCAGCAGCAGATGGACGGGAGATCCATGGCGCCTGGCGATCAGACTCGGCAAATCCAGGGAGGACAGCGGTGTTGCCCGATCCGCCCCCCAGGGCAGCAGCCAGAAGTGGGGCAGGCGGCCCCCGTTGACGAGGGTGGGGGTGAACCCGATCCCGGTGTCGCCACCGGTGCCGTCACGGGCCGCCGCATCGGCCGTTGCCGCCGACGCGAACCATCCGCGGTCATACACCGCGCCGAGATCCTGCCGCGGATAGCGCATCGCCAGATTGGCGCTCGGGTCGGCGAACAAGCGTGCCAGACGCCGCCAACGCATCTGGGACAACGGGTTCCGGCCGCCCAGGAGCGCCACCTGGCGAAGCCCCAATCGCATCCCCATGGTGAACAGACGTCGGCCAAGGCCGGCGGGAAGCGGGAGTACGCGGATCAGGAGGTCGAGCCAGTGCGCGAGCTGTTTGTCCAGTCCGATGGCGGCCGCTACGGCCAGGGTTTGCTGGTACCCGGCACCGCTCAGGGCGAGAAGCGTCTTTGCCACTGGCCGGCGCTCGCTGGTATAGGTGGCCAGCAAGGGGGGGGTGCTGTCCGCCGCGGCGGGTGCGGTTTTCAGGGCCACGGCCAGCTTCCAGGCCAGGTTGTGTGCGTCGGCGATACCGCAGTTCTGGCCGAATCCGCCGGCCGGTAGAAACTCGTGCGCCGCATCGCCCACGATGAAGCCGCGGCCGTCGACCGACTGGTAGCGCGCCGCCACCCAGGCGCCCAGGCGCCATGGCCGAACACTGCGGACTGCGGCCGAAACGGGTGCCCCCGTCAACCGGTCGATCAATTCGGCGCAGACCGACTTGCTGAATGCGTCGGCTGCCTGGTGGGGGGGGAAGAGCGGCAGCTGGAGGACAAATTCGCCGGCAGCGAGGTCGTGGCTGACGAGGACCCCGACGCCCGCCGGCGAATAGATGAAGTAGAGCATCCCCAAGATCCGCTGGGCCAGCAATTCGCTGAGCTCCGGGCTGAAGAAGTGAATGCTGATGAACACCTGCTCATCGGTGGCGCTGGTATGGTGGGGAATGCCGAGGGAGGGGCGGCAGCCGCCGTGGGCGCCATCGGCGCACACCACATAGCGGCAGTGCACCTCCCGGGCTGCCTTGCCGTCTTCGCTGGTGAGGGTGACCGTCATCCCATCGGTCGCCGTCACCGCGGCCCGATAGCCTTGCATCAGTCTGGCCTTCGCGCTCCGGGAGAGAAACCGCCTCAGGGTGGTCACCAGCGCGTGCTGGGGCAGGTGACACTCCCAGGTGGCGCTGAGCTCTTGGTCGGGACCGTTGGGGAAATGATCGCGTGCTCCCAGCAGCGACCCCTTTGGCGCACCATCCGTTGTGTCCACCTGGGGCAGGTGATAGAGATCGGTGCAGTAGATATAGCGCCGCCATTGCTCCAGCGGGGGTGCCTGCGCCCGAATGGCGGCTTCCAGTCCGGGAACATCGCGGAAGATCTCCATGCTGCGGGTGCTGATAAAGTGGGCCTGGGGATGTCGGCTGGGGGCGTTGCGCTGTTCCACCAGCCAATGGTCCACGCCGAACTGATCGAGAAGCAGGGCGGTGGTCAACCCGATGGGACCGGCACCGATGATGACCACCTCCGTTTGCTGGCGTTCCCTCATGGGGCCACCAATGGGGCGCGAATGTTGGCCGCGTTGGGACGGCGCCGCCGCGCGCCCCCGTCGCGCGGGTCTCTTGAAAACCAACCAATACTGCTTAGCCTTAAAGTGTCCATCCACCCAGCTCCGAAGACAGCACTGCATGAAGGGAGGTATTCATGGTTGAACTCAAAACCATCACGGCCGAAGCGGTTCCCGGCGCTCTGGAAATGGCCAAGCGCTACCGGCTGCTCAACGAACCCCATGAAGCGGAAAGCATCTGCCTGGACATTCTCGCGGTGGATGGCGATCACCAGGAAGCGCTGATCACGCTGCTGCTGGCGCTCACCGACAAGTTTGATCAGGATGGTCTCAAGCCGGCCTACGAAGAGGCCCTCAAGGTCGTCGAGCGGCTTTCCGACGCCTATTGTAAATCCTATTATGGCGGCATCGTGTTCGAGCGACGGGCCAAGTACCATCTCAAACAGGAGGGGCCGGGTTCCGGTGCGGTGGCCTATGACTGGTTTACCAAAGCATTGAAGGCCTACGGCGAGGCGCTCTCCAGCTGCGACCCCAATAACCAGGACGCGGTGCTGCGCTGGAACTCATGCGCCCGCATCATCAACACCCACCCGGAGGTGAAGGAGTTTGAGGCGGACCACTCCGAAATGCTGTTAGACGCCTTTGATACGCCCCATTAGGGATCTTCCTATCCATCCGCATTCCAAGTTGCTCTGCTGTTCCCTATCGCCACCCGCAGTGCGAGGTTGGCGGCGACGCCAACCCGCGTTGTCGGCTCAATCGGAGGGCGTGTCCCCCGCGTCGCGTTGCTTCTCGATCATGCGCTTGACCTGATTGATCCGCTTGGTGATCAGGATGCTGCGCGGGCAGCTTTGGGTGCATTTGAAATGGTTCTGACATGGCCACACGCCATCGGGCGCGTCCAGGACCGGCAGCCGATCGGCAAAGCCTTCATCCCGGGTGTCCGCTATGAAGCGGTAGGCTTGAGCGATGGCCGCGGGCCCCAGAAAAGCGGCGTTTTCCCCCAATACCGGGCAGGCGGAATAACAGGAGGCGCACAGGATGCAGTTGGTGGTGTCGTCAAATTTGCCGCGCTCCGCCTGGGATTGCCGCCGCTCCCCCTGGTCGACGGGCGTTGTGTTGATGAGATAGGGTTTGATGGATCGGTATTTCTTGAAGAAAGCGTCTTGATCGACGATCAAATCCCGCTGCACCGGCAGGTAGCGGAGGGGCTGGACCGTGATCGTGTCGCCATCTTCCTGGGCCACATCTTTGATCAGCGTCTTGCAGGCCAGGCCATCCTTGCCGTTGATGCGCATGGCGTCGGAACCGCACACGCCGTGTGCGCAGCTCTTGCGGAAACCCAGACTGCCGTCCAGGAAGCGCTTGACATGCATCAGGGCGTCCAGCAAGCGCTCGTTCGGTTCGGCGTCCACTTCATAGCTTTGGTAATATGGCGCTGCGTCGCTTTCAGGGTTGAAGCGTTCTACCTTGAGGACGATCTTCATGAGCCACTCCTTGAGAGATTAATAGGTCCGCGGCTTCGGCTCCCAGATGGAGGTATCCACGGGCTTGTCGCTGAGGCGGACGATATCCCCCGCCAATTGGGCGAGGGTGTGCTTGAGCCACCGGTCATCATCCCGTTCGGGAAAGTCTTCCCGGCTGTGGGCACCTCGACTCTCTTGACGGTTGAGGGCCGAAGCGGCCGTTATAAGAGAGAGATCCAAGAGATTGCCCAGCTCGATCACTTCTAGGAGATCGGTATTGAATTGTTTGCCGCTGTCCTGGACCCGCACCGTCTGATAGCGCTCCCGAAGCGCCTGCAGCGCATCCACCGCGGCCGCCATCTCGCTGGCCGTGCGATAAATGCCCACCTTCTCCATCATCAGGGTTTGCATCTCCTCGGAAATGCGGCCGCCGTGGGGGCCGGGGCTGCCGTCGGTAAGGCGGGCCATCCAGCTCTGGGCATCCGCTGCATCCGCAGCACTGACCTGTGGCATGTCGATCTGCTTAACGTAGTCACCGATGTGGATGCCGGCCCGTCTTCCGAACACCACCAAATCCAAGAGGCTATTGGTTCCCAATCGATTGGCGCCGTGCACCGATACGCAGGCGCATTCGCCGGCGGCGTAAAGGCCGTTCACGATGGTACCCTGTCCGTCGCAGATGACGCGTCCGTGGACGTCCGTGGGGATCCCCCCCATGGCGTAGTGGGCGGTGGGCAAAACGGGAATGGGGCTGTCGGCTGGATCGATACCCAGGTAGGTCTGGCAGAAACTGGAGATGTCCGGCAGCTTGGTGGTGAGCGTCTCCTTGCCGAGATGGGTTGCATCCAGATGCAGGTAGTCGTCGATCTTGCGGTCGCCCCGGATCCCCTTGCCAGCCCGAACCTCGGTGAGCATGGAGCGCGCCACGATGTCCCGCGGGGCCAGATCCAGAAGGGTCGGGGAGTAGTCTTCCATGAAGCGGTGGCCGTCGCGATTGCGCAGGATGCCCCCCTCTCCGCGGACCGCCTCGCTGATGAGGATGCCCAAGCCCATGATCCCGGTGGGGTGGAATTGGAAGAACTCCATATCCATGAGCGGTATGCCCTTGCGGGCGCAGACGGCCGGCCCGTCCCCGGTATTGGCGTAAGCGTTGGAGGTGATCTTGAACATCCGTCCGAAGCCGCCGGTGGCAAAGAGCACGGCTTTGGCGGCGAAGAGGTGCAGCTCGCCGGTGGCCAACTCCACCGCCACCACCCCATTGCAGGTGGTGTCGGTCATGATCAGATCCACCACCTGGAATTCGTCGAAAAAGGCGACCTCATTCTTGATGCACTGCTGGTAGAGGGTCTGCAGGATCATGTGGCCGGTGCGATCCGCCGCGTAGCAGGCCCGGCGCACCGGCCCCTCGCCAAAGTTGCGGGTATGCCCGCCGAAGCGGCGTTGATCGATCTTGCCCTCGGGGGTGCGGTTGAAGGGCAGGCCTCGGTTCTCCAGGTCGTAGACGGCCTGGATCGCCTCCTCGGTGAGGATTTTGGCCGCCGCCTGGTCCACGAGGTAGTCGCCCCCCTTCACCGTGTCGAAGGCATGCCACTCGGCCTTATCCTCCTCGACGTTGCCCAGCGCGGCGCTGATGCCCCCCTGGGCGGCGCCGGTGTGGCTGCGGATGGGGTACAGCTTGGACAGCACAGCGGTTTTGGATCGTTCGCTGGCCTCCAGCGCGGCGTATAAACCGGCGCCCCCCGATCCCACGATAACCGTGTCGAATTGATGGATCACTCAGCACCTCCCTATGGATTTCATGTAGCTCGCCTGCTGCTGCGGCGGGTCGCATTGCATGTGCGCTCCGGATTGACCACCACGCGGGGGTCGCCCGACGGTGGTCGGGTACCGCATTGCGATCCGGCGGCGTATCGCGCGAATTGGGTGGGCAAACCATGGCTAGACGCGGCAACCTGGCAGCCGTCAACTGCCGGCCGGCGACGATCGCGGCAAGGGTAAGGTTGCCGGGGCAACTGGTATTAAATCAGGAAGCGCCCCAGCGGGCAAGCGCTTTCTCCCCGACGGGGATCGATCCGCTTCACTGCCGGCACCCCATGCGCTAAACCGATTCGCTGGCCACGGGCATCAGGATCTGGACCTGGGTCCCCTCGTCCGGCGTGGAGTCCACGAAAATCCACCCATCGTGGTTCTTGACGATCCCGTATGCGGCCGCCATCCCCATGCCCCGGCCCTGGAATTTGGTGGTGTAGAACGGCTCGAAGATGCGTTCGCGCACATCGGACGGCATGCCGACGCCGTCGTCCGCCACGCGCAACCTGATATAGTCGCCCGGTCGCATACTGGCGTGCGGCAGTGCTTCGGCGTCCAGGTGGGTCTCGGCGAGCGTCACCGCTACGCGGCCTGTTTTGTCCATCGGTTCCAGGGCTTCTATGGCGTTTTCCAACAGGATGCTGATCACCATTTTTAGCTGGGTCGCGTCCGCCATCACCGGCCGTGTCCGGGGCGCGATTCTGGTATCCCAGCCGATGCCGGCGGATGCCGTGGTACGCGTCTCCGCCAGCGTATCTTCCACCAGTTTCGACATGGATTGCAGCCGGGGCTGATATTTGCCGCCTTTGGCATAGGCCAGCAAGCGGCGCGCGAGATCCACCATGCGCTGGGAACAGGTGTGCATGGAGTTGCAATAGCCCGCCGCTGTGGTCTCATTGGGGAAGGAGAGCTGGAGCAGATCGATGTAGCCCACGAGACTGGCCAGGGCGTTGTTGAATTCATGGGCGATGCCACCGGCCAGCACGGCCACCGACTCCATCTTGCGGGCTTGCACCAAGGCGGCTTCGGAGCGCTTCTGCTCCTCGATATCTTCCACGAAACCTTCCAGGTATACGGGGAGTTGGTCGTCGCCGCGAACAGCCCATTTGCGCAGATTGGCGAGAAAGCTGCTGCCGTCCCGGCGGCGGAAGCGCTCCTCGACCCGCACGGCGCGGTCCTCATCGATGGCCTGGCGGGCGCTTGAGGCAAAGCGGTCAGGATCGTCATAGAGATCCTGGGCCAGGTTGGAGACAGACTGCATCAGCTCATCCGGTGACGCGTAGCCGAAGGTCTCCGCGAAGGCCGGGTTGGCTTTGAGGAGCCGGCCGTCTTCGCTGCTTTGGAAGATTCCCAGGACGGCTCCCTCGAACAAGCGCCGATATTTGGCCTCGCTGACGCTCAGCTCCTTGAGGGTTTCCTGGAGGGAGTTGCGCTCCTTTAGCAGCTCCCGCTGCAAATTGGAGATCTCTTGATTGAGCTGGGACATCTGGCGATTGAGGTGATCGAGCTGGAGGGCCTCGAACTCCGAGACGACCAGCAGACGATCCCTTTTGCGATACACGCTGGCACGCACACTGCGGCTGAGCAGTTGGCCATCGCCGGCGGTCAGCAGGCCGTCAAAGGCAAGTCCCTCATTGGTCGCGAGTTCGCGGAGCTGTTCGAAGCTTGGATTGATCAACCACGCCAGGGGGTCCGTATTCTCCTGGTCCATTCCCAGGAGCAAGCGCATCCCCTGATTGAGCCAGGTGATCTCGCCATTCAGGGTGAAGATGCCGGCAGGCAGGGCGGTGGCGGTTTGGACCGCGGCATCCAATTCGGATTGCCAATCGGGTTTCCATGGTGTGTCGGGCATGGTGGAGCTCCGTTGTCGATTCGCTGAATGGTGAGGCGGCCCGCTATTCTTCCGGCGTCATTGGGCGGCCTTCTGGGTGATCGCGCCGCCCGCGGCACCGTCGGTGAGCTGGCTGAACTGGGGGATATGGACGATCATCCAGTGATAGAGCGGCAGGATGGCGCCCGCGCTTTCCGGCGAGAGCTCCTGTTTGAGAATGTCCACCCATGCGTTGAGCTGGGCCGCCCAGTAGTTCGGGTGAAACGCCCGTGATCGATACGCCCGGAATACCCAAAGGATGGTGTCCACCAATACCTGCGCGTGGTAGTTGCCCAGCACGGCGGACATGAACAGGGCGTGGTTGGCATGATTGTCCTTCATCATTTGCTGATTGCCCGCGCCCACCAGGGCATCGAGGTCGGGTCGCTGCAGCATGCGCTCATTGATGCGGGCCACCAGGATCTCCCGCTTGGCGTCGAACTCTGCCAACGCCTCGGAGGGGATCGACTGAAACGCTGTCGCGGACGCCACCAAATCGGCTACCTTCATGATGCTCCTTTCGTATCTGCGCTCTCCAGGTCCTCCGGCGTGTATTGCGCTGCGAATTCGTTCAACTGGTGGAGGGAGTCGATGAGGCGGGCGTTGGGAAACTTGTCAATGATGGCTGCGCCCCCCCGCGAAAAGCCCTGACCGCCCACCAGCAGGATCAGCTTGGGGAAACGGCTGTGGAGCACATCCAGGGCCTTTACCAGCAGATTCATGTGAAAGTAGACGCTCAGCGACAAGCCCACCACATGCGGCTGAACCTGCTGGATCATGCGCAGCAGTTCGCTCAATGGCATGTTGGCGCCCAGGTAGTGGGCATCCCAGCCGTTCATCTCGAATATATCGGCCACCATTTTGGCCCCCACCTGGTGCAGTTCGCCCTCCACGGAGGCGATCACCGCCCGCAGAGCGCGCCGCTGCCTGGGCAGCAGGCGGGGATAGAGCTCGTTCATCAGACCCTCTACGATGGCCGTGGCCATATGCTCGGTGGCCACCGAGATCTGATTGGTCTCCCAGAGTTCGCCGATCCGGTAGAGGGCCGGCTGGAAGAGCTGCTCGTAAAGATCGAGGACGGGCGTCCGCCGACTGATGTAATGGTCCAGCATGGCGGCGCAGCGCCCCCGCTGGCCCGCCATGAGGGCCTCGCAAAAGCGGTTCAGTCCCAGCTCGTCGATGCGCATCTAAATTTCCCTGTTTCTGAGCAATTCGATGGGGTTAGACTTCTTGAGCGTTTAAGTTAAGATGGCATTTGGCGTCGCCCCTGTCAACCGGGGGGTCGGCGATGTTGAGATCCGGCGGTTGACAGGGATCAGCGCACGCTTGACCAAAGGGCGCGATTGCGATATATGGTTGTATATACAAGTCAGGATGACCCGGACGCCTCGGGATCCTTGCAACAAGGGGGACATCATGGAGAACCGTGAGATCCAGGATGCAATGAAGATTCGCTTGGCGGGGGAATTGCCGCCCGATCCGGTTTTTCAGGCGGGAATCCGTCGGGCACCCAATCGCGGCTTTCGGCTGACCCGCGCGCAGACCGAAACCGCCGTGAAAAACGCCCTGCGCTATATTCACCCACGGCACCACCGCGCGCTGATTCCCGAGTTTCTGGAGGAGCTGCGCTCCCGGGGCCGGATCTACGGCTACCGCTTCCGGCCCGCCGGCGAGATCAAGGCGCGACCGGTGGACGCTTACCGGGGGCGCTGTCTGGCGGGCAAGGCCTTCCAGCTGATGATCGACAACAACCTTGACATGGCGGTGGCCCTCTATCCCTATGAACTGGTCACCTATGGCGAGACGGGCAGCGTCTGTCAGAACTGGATGCAGTACCGTCTGATCAAATTGTATCTGGAGCAGCTCACCGAAACCCAGACCCTGGTAATGCAATCGGGACATCCCCTGGGGCTCTTCGCCTCCGGTCCCGAAGATCCCCGGGTCATCATTACCAACGGCCTCATGGTGGGCCAATATGACAATCCCGCCGACTGGGAGATCGCCGCCCAGATGGGGGTTTCCGCCTATGGCCAGATGACGGCCGGCGGCTGGATGTACATCGGCCCCCAGGGAATCGTCCACGGGACCTACAACACCCTGCTCAACGCCGGCCGCAAGGAGTGCGGGGTATCTGCCGAGGAGGACTTGGCCGGTCTGCTCTTCGTTAGCTCCGGCCTGGGCGGCATGAGCGGGGCCCAACCCAAAGCGGCCGAGATCGCCGGGGCGGTGAGCATTGTGGCCGAAGTGGATCGGTCACGTATCGAGACCCGCCACGACCAAGGCTGGGTGGTGATGGTGTCGGACAATTTGAGCGAGGTGTTTGCCGCCGCCGATCGGGCCAAGGCGGCCCGGGAGCCCCTCAGCATCGCCTACCACGGCAACGTGGTCGATCTGCTCGAATACGCGGCCGACCGGCGCATTCCCATCGACCTGCTTTCCGACCAGACCTCCTGCCACGTCGCCTACGACGGCGGTTACTGCCCCCAGGGGGTGAGTTTCGCGGAGCGAACCCGCCTGCTGGCCGAGGACCGACCCCGCTTCAAGGAGTTGGTGGACCGCAGCCTGACCCACCACTACGCCCTCATCCAGCGGCTCAGCGACCAGGGCGCCTTCTTCTTCGACTATGGCAACGCCTTTCTCAAGGCCGTCTTCGACGCAGGGGTGACGGCCGTTGCCAAAAATGGCACCGACGAGAAGGACGGCTTTGTCTTTCCCTCCTACTTCGAAGACATCATGGGCCCCATCTTCGACTATGGCTATGGGCCCTTCCGGTGGGTCTGCCTCAGCGGCAGCCCGGAGGATCTGGCCAAAACCGATCGGGCCGCCATGGACAGCATCGACCCCCACCGGCGGGCCTACGACCGGGACAACTGGGCCTGGATCCGAGACGCCCAGCAGAATCGCCTCGTGGTGGGCAGCCAGGCCCGCATCCTCTATCAGGATGCTGCCGGTCGCCGCGACATCGCGCTGCGCTTCAACGCCATGGTGCGGGCCGGCGAGGTGGGCCCCATCATGCTGGGGCGCGACCACCACGATCCCGGTGGCACCGACTCGCCCTTTCGCGAGACGGCCAACATCAAGGACGGCAGCAATGTGACGGCCGACATGGCGACCCATTGTTTCGCCGGCAATGCCGCACGCGGGATGAGTCTGGTAGCCCTCCACAATGGGGGCGGCACCGGCATCGGCAAGGCGGTCAATGGCGGCTTCGGCCTGGTGCTGGACGGCAGCGAGCGGGCGGACCGGATCATTCGTTCCGCCATGACGTGGGACGTCATGGGAGGGGTGGCCCGGCGCAACTGGGCCCGCAACCCCAACGCCATGGCGGTGGCGGCCGATTTCAACCGGGAGAACGCCAACGGCGACCATATCACCATCCCCTACCTGACCGACGAAGGCGCCCTTTCCACAGCTGTGGCCGACCATTTCGACAGGGCCCAAGGAGTCCGCCCATGACGTTGAAGCTGATCCGCAACGCCCGTATCTTCACCCCGCAGGATGAGGGCAACGCCCGCGGTGGTGCCGACCAGGATACCCTCCGCCAATTCGATCGCGGCGCTATGGCCATTCGTGACGGCCAGATCGCCGCCATTGGCGAGGAGAGCGCGGTTCTCGCCGAGGTGGCCGCCGAAACCGTCCATCAGGAGATCTTCTGCGGCGGACGCTGCCTGATTCCGGGCTTCGTCGACCCCCACACCCACATGTGCTTCGCCCGTCGGCGCGAGGCCGAATTCGAGCAGCGGATTGCCGGCACGCCCTACCTGGAGATCCTCAAACGCGGCGGGGGCATTCTCAGTTCGGTTAAATCGGTGCGTGCGGCGGCAGAGGACCAGCTTTACCGCCAGACCCGCCGCCATATGGACGCAGCCCTGCGCCTGGGCACGACCACGGTGGAGATCAAGAGCGGCTATGGACTGGATACCGCCAGTGAGCTCAAAATGCTGGCCGCCATTGGCCGAGCCGCCGCCACATCGCCCATGGATGTGGTGGCGACCTTCCTGGGGGCCCATGCCATTCCGGCCGATTACGCGGAGAATCCGGACGATTTCGTGGAACTGGTGATCACCGAGATGCTGCCGGCCGTCAAGGCGCAGGGGATCGCCACCGGCTGCGATGTCTTTTGCGAAGAGGCGGTCTTCAGCGTGGCGCAAGGGCGTCGTATCCTCCGCGCCGCAAAGGATCTCGGCTTTGAAGTCAAGCTCCACGCCGATGAGGTCAATGACCTGGGCGGCGCCGGTCTGGCCGCCGACCTCAGGGCTGCATCGGCCGATCATCTGTTGGCGGTCAACGACGCCAACCTCCAGCGGATGGCCCAAGCGGGCGTGGTGGCCAATCTTCTGCCGGCCACCGCCTACAGCCTGCGCAAGCCCTATGCCCGGGCACGCGACATGATCGCGCTGGGCCTGCCGGTGGCCTTGGCCACCGACTGCAATCCGGGTTCGAGCTTCACCGAGTCCATGCCGTTCGTGATCGGGCTGGCGGTCCTCAACATGATGATGACGCCGGCCGAGGCGTTGACGGCCGCCACCCTAAACGCGGCCTACAGCCTTGGTCTGGCCCATCGGGTGGGCAGCCTGACGGTGGGCAAACAGGCCGATTTTCTCCTCCTAGATGGGGAATCCCCCGCCATATTGGCCTATCACGCCGGTGTGTCACCGGTGGTGGCGGTGTATAAGCGCGGGGAGTTGGTCAGCGGGGCTGAGGGGCGATGATTCGGTCTGACGGATGCGCAGACCCTTCCTGCCTCGAGGCCAGCGTGCATCAAGTTTGACGAACCCGAAGGATCGCCCCAGCGGCGGTACGAAGGCACGAATGCCCGAATAGTTGAACAGAAGAAAGTAAGAAATTACGATTTGGCCCTGTCACCAATCGACGAAGTCACCATTGCATGAAATGACGAAAATGGATCCCATCTCCCTCGACGAACACCCCATCACCATCGCCGATCTTGTCAGCGTGGCCCGGCACCGGGCGCCGGTGGCATTTTCAGAAGCGGGTCGAGCCCGCGTGGCGCGCACCAGCGCCCTGATCAACCAATGGGTGGCGGAGGGTCGCGTGATCTACGGCATTACCACCGGCTTCGGCGCCCTTTGCAACGTCACCATTTCCGCCGACGACACCCACCAGCTGCAGGAAAATATCCTCATGAGCCATGCCGCCGGGATCGGAAACCCGCTCTCCGAGGCGGAATCCAGGGCCGTCATGGCGCTGCGGGTCCACGATCTTTCCCTGGGCTATTCCGGCTGTCGCATGGAGACCCTGCGCTACCTGCTGACCTTTCTCAACGAGGGGGTCACACCCCTCATCCCCGAGAAGGGGTCGGTGGGGGCCAGCGGAGATCTGGCCCCCACCAGCCACCTGGGGCTGGTCCTCATCGGCCGAGGAGAAGCGCTCCACCAGGGCGAGCGCATCCCCGGTCGCTTGGCCCTGGAGCGGATCGGCCTACCACCCCTTGCTTTGGAAGCGGGCGAGGGGCTGGCCCTCATCAACGGCACCCAGGTGATGACGGCCATCGGGGCGCTGGTGGTGCATGACGCCCTGCGGCTCTCTAAAACCGCCGATATCGCCTGCGCCATGACCCTTGAAGTCCTCATGGGCAGCCGCTCCGAGTTCGATCCGCGCATCCATCTGGTGCGCCCCCACCCGGGGCAGATCGCCACGGCCGATAACATGCGCCGCCTCACCGCCGACAGCGAGATCATCGCATCCCACGCAGGCTGCACCCGCGTCCAGGACGCTTACACCCTGCGCTGTTCGCCGCAGATTCACGGGGCCAGCAAGGATGCCGTGGCCCACGCCCTGCGGGTGGTTGAAATCGAGATCAACAGCACCACCACCAATCCGCTGATTTTCGCCGACACCGGTGAGGTTCGCCTGGGAGGCAACTTCCACGGCCAGCCGGTGGCCATGGCGGCCGATTACCTCAGCATGGGGCTCGCCGAGCTGGGCTCGGTCTCCGAACGGCGCATTGAACGTCTCGTCAATCCCCAGCTCAGTGAACTGCCCGCCTTCCTGGTGGAGAGCGGCGGACTCAATTCGGGCTATATGATCGGCCAGTACGCCGCCGCCGCCCTGGTCTCCGAGAACAAGGTCCTGGCCCATCCGGCCTGCGTGGATTCGATCCCCACCTCGGCCAACAAGGAGGACCATGTGAGCATGGGCACCATCGGCATCCGTCAGACCCGTGAAATCCTGGGGAACGTGGAAAACGTGGTGGCCATCGAGTTGCTCTGCGCCGCCCAGGCCTATGACCTCATCGGTGCGGAGCGGCGCTTGCGAGGCGGACGGGGCACCCGGCGTGCGTTCGAGGTGATCCGACGCCACGTACCCTACCTGGAGCGGGACCGCGACCTGTACCGGGATATCGCGGCCATGGTCCGGGTGGTGCGTTCCGGTGAGCTCGTCGCCGCCGTCGAGGCGGCTGTCGGTCCGCTCAACGGCACCGGGGATGCACCGTCCGGCGGTCATCGGCTGGCGATCGGCGCCGATACGGCAGTGGCGGCCGAGGAGGGGCGATGATCTCCCCCGACCAGGCCCCACGGGCGCTTTACATCCAGGTCAAGGAGTACATTCTCGCCCGCATCGATTCGGGCGAGTGGCAGCCGGATGAACGCATCCCCTCCGAGAACCAGCTGGTGGACGACCTCAACGTCTCTCGCATGACGGTCAACCGCGCCTTGCGGGAGCTGGCTGCGGAAGGCCGCCTGGTGCGCGTCCAGGGGGTCGGCTCTTTCGTGGCCCGGCCCAAGCCGGTGACCACGCTCTTCGAGATTCAAAGCATTGACGACGAAGTGCGGGGCTGGGGCGGCGTCTACACCTGCGACATCCATCTGCTGGCCGAGGAGCGCGCCTATCCCGAGCTGGCCGCCGCCATGGGCATTCCCGTCGGCGCCCCGATTTTTCACAGCATCATCGTCCACCGCGACCGGGGACGACCGGTGCTGTTGGGCGACCGCTATGTCAACCCGGTGGTGGCACCCGATTACCTCAATCAGGATTTCACCCGCATCACCCCCACCAACTACCTCCTCAAGGTGGCCCCGGTGACCAAGGTGGAGCACATCATTGAAGCGGTGCGGCCCGACGGGGAGACCTGCCGGCTGCTGGAGATGGGCGCGGACGAACCCTGCCTGGTGCTCCACCGCCAAACCTGGAATGCCCGCCTGGTGAGCACCCACAGCCGGTTCACCTATCCCGGTTCGCGATACCGCATCGGGGGGCGCTTCACACCGGTGGTCCATTCCGCCAACCCATCGCCCCGCCGGCTCGCCGGGGGAGGCCGCTCATGACGGCGATGGTGTCCCGTGTGGAAGCGGGTCGGCTGCTGGAGGTCGACCTCACCTCCCGACGCATCCGCAGCATCTCCCTCGGCCGGACGGATCTGCGCCGCTGGCTGGGCGGGCGCGCCATCAACGTGGCGCTCCTGAGCCGCCTGGTGGGCAAGCCCATCGATCCCCTGGGCCCGGAAAATCCCTTGCTCTTTTCGGCCGGGCTGTTGGTGGGTTCTCCGGCACCGTCGGCGGCCCGGCTGCATATCAACGCCATCAGCCCCCTGACGGGCCTTTTGGGCAGCTCCAACGTGGGCGGCCGGTTCGCCCCTCGTCTGCGCGAATGCGGCTTCGACACAGTAGTGGTGACAGGGGCGGCACCGACGCCGGTGACCATCGAGATCTCCAGGGACCGCGTCCGCATCCGCCCCGCCGATACCCTCTGGGGGCTGGACACCCACGCCACCCATGCGGCGTTGTGCGCGGCGAATCCGGATGAACACATCGAGAGCCTGACCATCGGGCCGGCCGGCGAGCGTCTGACCCGCTTCGCCTGCATCGTCACCGATCGGGACCATGCCGCCGGACGCACCGGACTGGGGGCCGTTATGGGCTGCAAACGGCTCAAGGCCATTGTGCTTCGCGCCACCGCCGGCCGGGCACCGGGGCGCTATCCCAAGAGCAGCCGCCCCATTGTCAACGCCTACTTCCAAAAGATTCTCGACTCGCCCGATTACCGGCCGTTCGCCGAACTCGGGGGGGCGGGCTACGTGCGCTGGGCCCATGAACAGGGGCTCATGAGTACCCGCAATTACAGCGCGGTCACCTTCGCCGAGGGCAGGGCATTGGACGGCGCCGAGATCCGTCCGGCCGTCGCGGGCAAGCGGGGCTGCAAGGGCTGTCCGGTCAAATGCAAGGCGATTCTCCGGTTTGCCGAGGGGCGCCTCAAGGGCCGCACCAGCTACCGGCCCGAGTTCGAACCCATGATCAACCTGGGGGCCAAGTGCGGTCTCAGCGACCTTCAGGCGGTGATCCATCTGGACAACCTCTGCACCCGTCTGGGGTTGGACTCTACCTCTGCGGCCACCGCCATCGCCTTCGCCATGGATCTGGCCCAGCGCGGTCTGCTGCCGGAAGCCCGCCGCGGTGGGCTGGACCTGAGCTGGGGCAACAGCGCCAGCATGGAGATCCTCATTCGCCAGATGGCGGCGATGGAGGGGCTGGGCGGATTGCTGGGGAGCGGCGTTCGCGCGGCGGCGCTGGCTCTGGGCCCGGACACCATGCCCTACGCCGCCCATGTCAAAGGGCTGGAGTTGACCGCCTACCATCCGGCCGCCCTGCTCGGCTCCGCGCTGGGGTATGCCGTCTCCAGCCGCGGCGGCGACTACAACAATGTCTACGCCTCCTTGGAGCATCGTTGGACCGCCGAGCAGGCCCGGCAGGCCTTTGGGACGGCCAAGGCCTTAGACCGTCGCTCCTACGCGGGCAAGGGGCGCCTCATCCATCGGGCCGTGCTGGTCAACATCATCGTGGACTCGCTGGGGATCTGCAAGGTGCCCGTCCTTTCGATGATCGGCACCTTCGATCTGGTTCCCGAAGCTTTCCTCACCGCCGCCCTCACCGGCTGGAACGTGACGGCCGCCGATCTCTTCACCGTCGGCACCCGCGTGGCCCACTTGGAACGCTGCGTCAATCTGGCGCAGGGGCTGGACCCGGAGCAGGACGACCTGCCGGAGATGTTTTTCCAGGAGGGTCCCCACCGGCTGGATCGCGGCCGCTTTTTGGAAATGGTGCAGGAGTTCTACGCCGCCATGGATTGGGACGCAGGGGGGCGCCCATCCAAGGAAGCGATCCGCAGCGCGGCGGCCCTGCTGCCCGTTCTGCCGGCGGCGTAAGGGGATCGGGGTGCTGCCATGCAGCACACGGCAGTAGGGATGATGCGCAGGTCCGGTCGCGTCACGCGGCTGCGTCAGCGACCCGCGCGGCGCCATCAACCTCCCGTCCCATGCACGCAGATATGGCGTGTTCCTATGGCCGGTACGGCGAGGACCCATTTCGGGTGGATTCGGAATTCGATAATCTGAAGGGAAGAAGATGACTGAGATCGAGATTGGCTTCGCACCAAAACTGCAATTTCTGAGCGACGACGACAAGCAGAAGATCCCCGACGGACAGGCCTCCTTCGAAGCGGGCCTTGAGGCCGCCATGGCGGTCTGGATCGGCAGCAACCTCATGACGTGGGCTACCTTGACTTCGGCCGCACCAACCGCCTGCAGCGGGCCCACACCAAACTGACGGGGATATTGGAGAACCATCAACCGCTGGCCATCGACGCCGCGATAGAGACCCACATCGAGAAGGTGGTCGGCGATTTCAGCGCCATGCGCCTGGCCAACTGAAAGGGGGAATCCATGAGGAAGATTATCGAGTGTGTGCCCAACTTCTCCGAAGGGCGCAACTCCGACACCATTGAGGCGATCGCCGAGGCGATCCGCAGGACCGACGGCTGCACCCTGCTGGACGTGGATCCGGGCGCCTCCACCAACCGCACCGTCTACACCTTCGTGGGCGACCCCGAAGCCGTGGTCGAAGGGGCACTGGCAGCGGCCCGAGTGGCCCGCGACCGCATCGATATGCGCTCCCACAGCGGCGAGCACCCCCGTTTCGGCGCCATGGACGTCTGCCCCTTCATCCCCGTCGCCAACGCCACCATGGCGGAGTGTGTGGCCGCCGCGCGGGAGTTTGGCCGCCGGGCCGGGGAGGAGCTCCAGGTCCCCATTTACCTCTACGAGGAGGCCGCCGAGCACGACTACCGCCGCAAGCTACCCGACGTGCGCCGGGGGGAATACGAGGGCCTGGCCGGGCGGCTCAAGGACCCGGACTGGAAGCCGGACTACGGGCCAACGGCCTTCGTTCCCGAGTGGGGGGCCACCGCCACCGGGGCGCGCATGTTTCTCATCGCCTACAACGTCAACATCCTGGGCACGCCCAACCAGGCCCACCGCATCGCCCTCAACCTGCGCGAAGCGGGGCGCGGCGAGGACCAGCCCGGGCGCCTCAAGGATGTCAAAGGGATGGGCTGGTTCGTAGACGAGTACAACATGGCCCAGGTGACGGTGAACCTTAACGACTTCCGGGTCACCGCCATCCACACCCTCTTCGAGGCAGTCAAGGAGGAGGCCACCGCTCTCAATGTGGGGGTGGCCGGTTCCGAGATCGTGGGGGTCGTGCCCCTGGAGGCCATCCTCATGGCCGCCGACCACTACATCGAGAAGGAGAATCTCTTCATCATCGCGGAGGACCAGAAGGTGCGTCTGGCCGTCGAACGGTTGGGGCTCAACTCGGTGGCCCGCTTCGATCCAGAGGAGAAGATCATCGAATACCGCGTGGCCGAGCCTCCCGACGAACCGCTGGCCGGAATGAGCCTGCGCGGCTTCATCGAGGCGGTGGCGGCGCGCACATCGGCCCCCGGCGGCGGCAGCGTCAGCGCCGCCCTGGCCGCTCTGGGGACCGGGCTGGGGGCCATGGTGGCCAAGCTCACCTACGGCGTGCGCAAATTCGAGGACCGCGATGCCCAGATGCGGGCCGTTATTCCGCCCCTGCAGGCGCTGACCCAGGCGCTGATTCCCATGGTGGACGCCGACACCGATGCCTTTGGCGAGTACATGGAGGGGCTGCGCATGCCCCGGGGAACCGATGCGGAGAAAGCGGCGCGACAGGAGAAGATGCAAAGTGGGCTCAAAACCGCCATCCGGGTGCCGCTCAAGACCATGCAACTGGGGGACCAGGCGTGGGACCCCCTCTGCGAGACGGCCCGCTTTGGCAATCCAGCCTCCAGCTCCGACGTTCAGGTGGGGGCCCGCGCCCTGGAGACCGGTATCTGGGGTGCCTATCAAAATGTCCTCATCAACATGACCGGCATCACGGACGAGGCCTTCAAGGCTGAGATTCTGGCCGAGGCCGAAGGGATCATGGCGAGGGCGACGGAGAAGTGCGCCGAGGTGCTAGCGATACTGGCGGATGGATGATGGGTCAACACCGCCTTCCGGTGAATCCCTCCATCGCTCGCCATGCGGCGGGTCGTCTCGGCCCTTTTGCGGGTTCGACGATGCTGCCAATCACGCCAACACCAACAACGCTAACTGCTTCAATGACAGATGAGCCATGTTGACACTGACGGAAGAAGAAAAACAGATCCTGGACGGTCGGCAAGGGGCCGTGCGCCAGAAGGCCCTGGAACTCATCGTGCGCTACGGGGAAGTGATCGCTGCCGAGCGCCTCTGCCGGGTCACCTGGGCCGATCTTTTCTGCGGCGCCCACGGTTATCTCCAGGTGGCCGAGACCCGCGATTTCGACCCGCTATTCTCCAAAATGTCCCTCTGCTCGGATGAGACGGTTTCCCTCGCCCAGATGGACCAGGGCTGCGTGTGCTACTCTGGTGTGGAGGCGGATTGCAGCGAGGTGCCCGCCGAGATGCTGATGGACGCCGACAAGCAGGCCCACAATCGCGACCTGTTGAACCGCTTCGTGGACGCCGGGGTGATTCTCAGCGGCAATTGCATTCCCTATCTCACCGGCTTCATCCCCGCGATGGGAGAGCACTTCGTCAGCTGTGAATCCAGCGCCGTGCTTTTCATGAACAGCCTCTGGGGCGCCTGCGGGAACGGGGACGGTATCGAGGCCAGCTTCTGCGCTGCCGTTTGCGGGAGGACCCCCGCGGCCGGTATGCACTTGCCGCAAAACCGGTTCGGCACGCATCAGGTGGAGATCGCCGCCGCGCCGCGCTCCGTTCACGACTGGGACCTTCTCGGCTACAGCATCGGCAGCCGGCTGCCAGCACACAGCGTGCCCGTCATTGTGGGCGACTTTGCGCGCCCCAACACCATTCAGCTCAAAGCCTTCTTCGCCGCCCTGGCCTGCGCCGCGGGGACCGAGATGGCCCATTTTGTGGGAATGACGCCCGAGGCGCCGACGCGCGCGGCCGCCTTTGGCGGGCGACCGGCCAGCGGGGATCTCCGCGTCGGTCCGCGGGAGATGGTGGCCACCCTGGAGGCCCTCAACCCCCATCCGGGCCAGCCGATCGACTATGTCACCCTGGGATGTCCCCACTACCACATCGATGAGCTGCGTAAGATCGCCCACTTCCTGGCGGGGCGTCGGTTTCATGCCCATACCCGGGTGGACATCTGGACGACCGGTCCCATGAAGTATATGGCGGATCGGGCGGGCTACACCGCCACCATCGAAGCGGCCGGTGGCCGCGTGTTGACGGGCAGCTGTCCCTCCACCCGGGGATATCCGGACGGGGTTCGCACCGTGGCCTACGACAGCGTCAAGCAGCGTCATTCGGCCGAACAGGAGACCGACGCCGTCAAGTTCTATGGATCGCGCCAGGTCTGTCTCGCATCGGCCCTCAGCGGGAGATGGGAGGGGGGGGTATGAATGCGCTCAACACGCAGCGGCCACGCATCATCCGCGGACGGGGCGCCCTCGGCGGTATCGCCGAGGGGCCGGCCATGATCAGCCGGCAGACCATCACCGGCTGGGGGGGAATCGACATCCGCACCGGCATCGTGGTGGAGCCCGGCCACCCATTGGAAGGTCTCAGCATCAAGGAGAGCGTACTGATCCTCGACGGCAGCAAGGGCTCCAACGGATGGTCGATCTTCTTCCACGCCGCCCAGGTTTCCGGCTGCGGACCGGCGGCGCTGGTGTTTCCCAAACTGGACTCGCGCACGGCCGTCACCGCCGCCGTCCTCAACGTGCCGACGGTGACCGATTTGAGCGCCGATATCTTCGCGTTGGTGAAGCCCGGCGACCGGTTGCGGGTAGACGGCCGGGCGGGCACCATCGAACGGATTGGATAGGCGGTCGCTTTCAGGAGGAGATATGGGTATTGCGATTGCGGAATTGGAGCGGCTGCTGACGGCGGCGGCCGCCAAACATGTTGACGACGCGGCGGCGGTCTACTTTGCCAAGCAGACCCTCAGGACCCATTTTAAAAAGGCCCCGCGCATGAATCCCCTACAGGAGGCGGTGGCCGATCTGACGTGTTGGCAGGGGCAACCGGGGGCCGACATCAAGACCGTCGTGGACAAGGCGGGTGTCGTCATCTACGATGGGCGGGGATTGGCCCCCTCCCTCAAATTGAAGCCGATTCACGATGACCTGATCCGGCGGGCCCGCCGCCACGGCATGGCCGCGGCCGGTTTGATCAACACGGCCGGCATTC
>JAAUYD010003649.1_pt1 | contig 44749 bp, 35 predicted proteins | sample 7278101 | NCBI WGS metagenome assembly JAAUYD01 (sample SAMN14350128, study PRJNA611818) | marine sediment metagenome | isolation source: surface marine sediment (0.6m) | place: French Polynesia: Moorea | collected 2018-08
CCAGTAGGCATAGACGAAACGCTCGCCGTCGCCGCGCAGGCATTCGAGGCACGCGGCGACCAGGCCGTCGAGGTCGGCGAACGCGGCCCGCGCGGCGCGGCCGCGGAGCGCGACGCTGAAGTCCGAATCGGCAATCGCCTGCGGTGCCACCGTGTGGCTCGCGACACCGATGCGGTCGGCAAACGCGCGGTGCCCGAGCAGCGCGTCGAGATCGACGCCGGCCGCGGACAGCGTCGCACCACCGAGGCGCGGGCGCGCCGGCAGCACGGCGAGCACGCTGCCGAGCTCGCGGAAGTACATGTGCCAACCGGTCAGGCCGTGCTGCTGCGGCGCATCGCCGGTCACGAAGGTCGTGATCGCGCTCGCCGTCGTCGGCGGAAAGACCGACGTGATGCCGGCACACAGGTGGGCGTTGAGCGCCGCCGCCTCGGCATGCGCGCGCAGGTAGTTGAGCCCGAGGCCGTCGATGACCCACAACAGCACCCGTTGATGTGCAGCGACGCGGTCGGGCGGCAACGCGGCGAGCGGCGGATAGGCATGCGCGCCGCCGCGCAGTCCGACCTGCAACGAGGCCATCAGATTGACGATGCTGCGGCCTTGATAGTCCGGGAGCTGCATACCTCTGGTGTCCTGTTCGGCGAATGACGCAGCACTCGGCGTCTGCCTCGATGGCTTGACGCAAGGCACGCCGGTCAGGGCCGGCGCGCGCCGCTACCGACGAGCGTAACACCGCGGCGCGTCACGGCGGCAGCATGTCCTGCCCCGCCAGCGCCACCGCTGGTGCGCGAATCGATCGTGCGTCGGCGCATCGGCGACATTCTGCGCGACAGGCTGTTTTCTAGACCGGGGCCTAGTCCACGCCGGGCACGCCCTCGGTCTCGGCGACGACCTGGCGGAACTCGCTGAGGATCATCGCCGTGGCCCCCCAGACCACGTGACCCTCGACGTCGTAGTACGGGGCGCGCACGCGCACGCCGCTGCTCAGCTCGACGTCGCGATGGCCGACGGTCGTGTCCTGCAGCAACAGCTGCAGCGGCATCTCGATGATCGCCGCGACCTCGACCGGATCGGGCGCAAACGTCGTACCCTCGTCACCGTGGGCGACGAACGGCCTGACCTGAAAGCCGGTGACCGGGATGAACAACTCGCTGAGCCCGCCGAGGACCTGCCCGCGGGCAACGGCGACGCCGGTCTCTTCGGCGAACTCGCGCAACGCCGCCTGTTCGTGCGTTTCACCGGGCTCGAGCCGCCCGCCGGGGATCGCGACCTGACCGCTGTGCGGCCCATCGTAGGCCGTACGCCGCATCAGCGCGATACGCCACGCGGCGTCGCGCGGGTACAGGTAGAGCAGCACGGCGCTCTGTTGCATCGGGATCCGCGCAGCGCGCAGTTGCGCCGGGCGCGCGCGCGCGTCCGGTGCCATCCGGTACTGCGCCGCCTCACCGGGCAGGTCCGCGGCCAGGCGTTGTCGCAGCTTGTCGATGAAGTCGGTCATTGTCCGATTGCCACCCCCTCCGAGTCAGCGGCCCGTCGCCGCGTGACGCTCCGGCGCGCCCGCACCGGCGCGCATTGCGTATACTCGCAGACGGCCCCGCCGCTGCGCCGGCAGGGCTGCCGCTTTCGACACAGACCCGGCATCGCCTTGTCCACCGCGTTCAGACACTCCCCGACAATGCTGCCGTTGCGGACCCTGCTGACCGGCCTGCTGCTGGCGATGTGCTGGCCCGGACCGGCGCCGGCGGCCGCAGCCGAGACGATCGATCTGGCATCGGGGTTCGGCATGCATGTCCATCGCTACCCGGCCGCCGGACGCCGGCTGCTGATCTGGTTGCCGTCGAAGTACGGCATCCGCCCCGGCAACTTCCCGTTCGCCAGGTCGGTCCAGGATGCCGGCATCGACTACTGGCTGGTCGACCTGCACGAATCCTATCTCGCGCCCACCGGGCGGCAGGCCTACGCCGAGTTCGACCCGCTGCACGTCGCCGAACTCGTCGACCATGCCGTTCGACAGGGCTGGGAGCATATCGTTCTCGGCGGCGAGAGCCGCGGCGCGGCACTGGCGCTGCGCGCCGCGCGCGCGTGGCAGCTGCGCAACGCCGGCGGCACGGCGCTCAAGGGGCTGCTGGTCTTCCACCCCTACCTGATCGACGGCCACACCGCGATCGGCGACGCGGCGACCTTCCACCCGATCGCAAGGCAGAGCAACCTGCCTGTCTACATCTTCCAACCCGAGTACAACAGCAAGTACCTGCACAGCGACCAGCTGATCGGGCAGCTCGAGCGCGGCGGCGCACGCGTGTTCTTTCATTTTCTCGACGGCGTGCGCGGCGGCTTTCATCTGCGTGACGCCGAGTTGCTGACCGCGCGCGAGGCCGAGGCACGCGCGGCCCTGGGACGCCGGATCCGCGCCGCGATCGGCATGCTCGGCGACGCGCCGGGCCCTGCCGCGCCGGCGCCGGCGGTGCCGCCGGCACCGGCGACGGGTGCCACCGAACGCGCAGCGGTGCTGCAGCGCCTCGACGATGTCGCGACCCCGCCACTGCGGCTGGTCGGCGCCACGGGTGCGGCCATCGACCTGGCCGACTACGCCGGCGACGTCGTACTGGTCAACTTCTGGGCGACCTGGTGCGGCCCCTGCGTCAAGGAGATCGCGTCGCTGATGCGCTTGGTCGAGCACTTCGACGGCCGGCGCTTCCGGGTCCTCGCGGTCAACATCAGCGAAGACCCAGCCACCGTCGCGACCTTCTTCGACGACCTCGATATCACACCCAATTTCACGCTCGCGTTCGATGCCGACGGCAGCGCGGCCCGCGACTGGCGCGTCTACGCGGTACCGTCGAGTTACCTGCTCGATACCGGGCAACACGTTCGCTACGGCTTTCGCGGCGCGCTGCGCTGGGACGGGCCGGACGTCGTCGACACCGTGGAACGCCTGCTGGACGCACCACTGCCGGCCAGCCGCACACGCCGCTAGCACGTCCGCAGTGCGGCGCACGCGTCACGCCGGGCGCGCCAAGACGTGCCTATTACCGCCCACCGCCGTGAATACCTCGTGTCCCTGTCGCCGCGGCGGCCCCTAGCCTTGTTCCCGTGCGCCACGGCGATGCCGTGTCGGAATATTCCTCACCCTGAATACACAACGGAGAAGACCCATGAAACGCACCCCGCAACAAAGCAGTGAACTGACCGCCCTGAGCACGGCCGAGATCGACCGCGTGGCCGGCGCCGGCGGCATCGTGTTCGGCCGCCCGCAACACGACCCGGCCACGCCCGGCGGCTACACGATCGTGCCCAGCAACGGTGCCGCCCCGGCACTGTATGCCAAGCTGTTCGGCAAATGGGTACCGCTGGGCAGCGAGCCGTTCATCGGCCCGGCGGCCGGTGAACTCGACGCCTGATCGGGTCCGCTACCGGCGGCCGCGCTGGCAACGGCGCGGCCGCCGGTAATGGCCCGTACCCGAGGGATGTCGGTGGTCCCGCAGCTGGCCCGCCCGTGGCGCTGTCACGACATGCCGGCGACGGCACTTGCGACACCAGCGGCGACATCCCAAGCGGCCGCCCGGCCGTCGGCCTGCCCGGGCACGGGCGCGGATTCGGCCTGGCAGCTGGCGTGCATCAGGTCGAGCGCGGCCGCATCGGGCGGCGGCGCGTGCCGTGGTGCCGCGTCGCGCCACTGCTCGGCGGCGACCCGTTCGCTGCCGCGCAGCAGCCGGTCCGGTCCGCGCCGGTCGCGTTCCCAATGCCGTGCGCACTCGGCGACGCGGGTGGGCCCCTTCAGCCGGGCGCGATCGCGCTGCCTGGTCTCGCTGAGCGTGCGCCTGTCGTCGCGGCTGCGCACATCGAATACGCCGCGGCGCGGCAGCAGCTGGATCTCGCCGATCGCGTCGGGCAGCCTGTCGGGTTCGACCGCGCCGATCACGGCCGGCACCAGCCGCTTGCAGTAGCGGCCGACCCGCGCGAGCTACCGCCGGCACCCGCGCGAGTCGACGGACGCCGGTAGCATGCCGTCGCGGCACCGCGTTGTGGCCGCGCCGGACATAATGGCGCAAGCCCCCGGTCACGCCACGACCCCGCCAGGCCGCACGCCGCACGGCCCGGCCTTCCCGCTTGCGCCCGCACGGCACCCGACTTGCAAGCAAACCTTGATTCGGAACAGAGTACGGCCTGGTCGATGCCATTATGCTGGACCGCACCACCATCACTACCGAGCCGTTGCCCCAGCCCCGAGGACGCCGCGCAATGCCCTATCAGACGACAGACATCCGCAATATCACCCTGGTCGGCCACACCGCCTCCGGCAAGACATCGCTGGTCGAGGCCCTGCTGGTCGCCGCCGGGCAGCTGGGTACGGCAGGCGATGTCAGTCGTGGCAACACGGTCTGCGACTTCGATCCGCTGGAGAAGTCGAAGGGTCACTCGCTGGATGCCGCGCTGGTGTCGTTCGACTGGGACGGCTGCCATATCAACCTGCTCGACACCCCCGGGGCGCCGGATTTTCTCGGCAAGGCGGTCGCAACCCTGCCCGCGGTCGAGACCGCCGCGGTCGTCGTCAACGCGCGCGCCGGCGTCGAGTCGGTGACGACCCGAATGATGCAGCGCGCCGCCGAACGCGGCCTGTGCCGGCTGATCGTCGTCAATCGAATCGACGCCGAGGACATCGACCTGCCGGCGCTGCTCGACGAGCTGCAGCAGACCTTCGGCAGGGAGTGCCTGCCGTTGAACCTGCCCGCGGACAACGCGACACGCGTCGTCGACTGTTTCTTTAATCCATCCGGCGACAGCGATTTCTCGAGCGTCGCCGATGCCCACCAGGCGCTGATCGACCAGGTCGTCGAGGTCGACGAGGAGCTGATGTCGCTGTACCTGGAACAGGGCGAGGAACTGGCCCCGGAGCAGCTGCATGCCCCGTTCGAGCAGGCGCTGCGCGAGGGCCACCTGATCCCGGTCTGTTTCGCATCCGCGACCAGCGGCGCCGGCGTCGCCGAGCTGCTCGACGTCATCAGCCGGCTGGCGCCAAACCCGACCGAGGGCAACCCGCCGCAGTGCCTGATCGGCGAAGGCGACGACGCCGCGCCCTACGCGGTCAAGCCGGACCCGGACAGCCACGTCGTCGGCCACGTATTCAAGGTCCTGTTCGATCCCTTCGTCGGCAAACTCGCGATGTTCCGCATTCACCAGGGCCGGGTCACGACCGGCAGCCAGCTGTACATCGGCGACGGCCGCAAGCCGTTCAAGGTCGGCCAGCTGTTCTCGCTGTTCGGCAAGGAGCACCCGCAGGTCGACGACGGTATACCGGGCGACATCCGCGCGGTCGCGAAGATCGACGAGATCCATCCGGACGCGATCCTGCACGATTCGCACGACGAGGACTTTCTCCACCTGCAGCCGTCGCGTTTCCCGCTGCCGGTGGCCGGGCTGGCGATCACGGTGCGCCGCACCCAGGACGAACAGCGCCTGGCCGAGGCGCTGCACAAGCTGCTCGAGGAGGACCCGTGCCTCGCGCTCGAGGCCAACCAGACGACCCGGGAGACGGTATTGCGCGGCCTGTCGGAGCTGCACCTGCGGACCATGCTCGAACAACTGCAGGCGCGCTACCGCATCGAGCTGGATACCAGCAAGCCCAGCGTCGCCTATCGCGAGACCATCAGCATGCCGGCGACGAGCCGTTATCGGCACAAGAAACAGACCGGCGGCGCCGGCCAGTTCGGCGAGGTCGAGCTCAAGGTCGAACCGCTGCCGCGCGGTACCGGGTTCCAGTTCGCGTCGACCGTGGTCGGCGGCGCGATCCCCGGTACCCTGATACCGGCCGTCGAGAAGGGCGTCCGCGAGGCCATGCAGTTGGGCGCCGCGGCCGGCTACCCGATCGTCGACATCAAGGTCACGGTCACCGACGGCAAGCACCACCCGGTCGATTCGAAGGAGGTCGCGTTCGTCACGGCGGGACGCAAGGCACTGCTCGAGGCCGTCGACGCCGCCCGCCCGGTGGTCATGGAACCGCTGGTCAATCTCGACGTGCAGACGACGCAGGATGCCGTTGGCAGCATCACCGGCGATCTCGCCGGCCGGCGCGGCCGGGTGCTCGGTACGCGGGCACTGCCTCAGGGTAGGATCATCGTCGCTGCCCAGGCACCGCTCGCCGAACTCGACGACTACCCCGAGCGGCTCAAGGCGATGACCGGCGGCAGCGCCAGCTACACGCTGGAGATGGCCGGCTACGAGCCGGTACCGGACACGCTGCAGCGGCAGCTGTGTGCCGCGTACAAGCGCCGCGGCGACGACGCCTAGCCGCGCACGGCAGCAGACCCGCCACGCATCCGACGAACCGCTCGGCGAACCCGGCGCGTCGCTGACACGGTGTTCTTGCGCGGGCGCCGCGGCACCGTGGATCACCGCCGTCTCACCGGTCACCGTGACGATCGCGCAAGGCGTCGCGGAGCGACCATGGCCTCACACGGCAACCCGAGCCATACACGCTGACAGGTCGCAGCGTCCGGCACCCGGCGCCGTGCCGACGGTGCGGCAAACAGATTCGCGGCGTCGCTGCGCGCCCGGCGCATCGCCGCGGGTCGCACGACGACGTGTGGCAGCCGGCAACAAAAAGCCCGGGCGGGTAGCAACCCAGCCCGGGCCGAGCGACGGCGATCGGCAGACCGCCGTGCCGCGGATGCGCCCCAGGGGCGCTGCGGCTTACTTGTTGACCGGCGACTCCGGATCGAACAGGTAGGCCATGACGTGGCTGATCTGTTCTTCGGTCAGCAGACCCTTCGCACCGATACGCGGCATGTGGGTACACGCGAAGTACGCGTGCGGGTTGTAGATGACGTCGTATGTGTACTTGAGGATCGCGTCACTGCTGCCGCGCAGCTTGCCGTAGCCGGTCAGCGGCGGGCCGATGGTCCCGCCGGTGCGGTCGGTGGCCAGCTGGTGACAGTTGTAGCAGTTGCCACCGGGGCCGTTCTTCGCTTTGCTGTGGTCGTCATTGCGGTGCCCGACACGGTAGCCGAAGCCAGACCACGCCAGTTGGCGTCCGATCTTCCAGTCACCGAGCTTGATGCCCCCTGCCGGATACTTGATGGTCTCGCGCGACATCGCCGTGACCTTGGCGGCGGTCTCGCTGTCGACCGGTTTACCGCGCAGCTTCGAGCAGAGTACTTGCACCTCGTCCTGCTTCAGGCGTGCTTCGGCGGTACCGCCCTCCTGGACGGGCATGTCGAGCTTGAAGCTCTTGGTCTCGAAGATCAGGTGCTCGGCCAATGCGTCCGGCGACATCTTCGCGTAATCGCCACCGCCTTTTGCGGTCTGTTCCGCGGCGTTGGTCGTGCAGCCCGCAGTCAGCAGGGCCATCGCAGTGATTGCGCCGGCGGCAGCAATCGTGGTTCTTTTCAACATGGTTTTCTTCCCCTTCGGCTCGGCAATCAGCGCTTCAGATCAGGCAGGATTGCGGGCTGTCCCCGCGCGGCATCGGTCCAGTACGACAGCAGCGCAATCGATGCGTCGGATCCGGCGTTGATCCCCGGGTGGCGCATCTGCCACAGGCAACCGCGGAGGCGGTGCTGCGTACTGCGTACGTTCTGGTGTCCGGCGCGCTCGGCCGGCCAGGAAATGGCCTTGCTCCACTCGTGCGGCTCGTTGATATTCGGCAGTACCGACGCGCGGATGCGCTGACCGGTCACGCCGTGGCAGGTATTGCAGCTGAAGTCCATCGGTCCGGCGCGGCGATAGAACAGCACCTCGCCGGCGTCGCGCATGGCCTTCTCCATAGGATGGTCGAGCGACGGATTCCACGGCAGGCCGTTCGACTGCATTGCGATGTAGGTCTGCAGTTTCATCATGTCGGAACCCGACCCGTGGCGTTTCTTGACCGCCGGATCGTCCTTGGCGAAGCCCTGTAGCGTCGTCATGCAGTGGACCAGGCGGGTCTCGAGGTCCATGACCTTGCCGGTATCGGCGAAGTAGCGCGGCATCTCGACGTAGGCGCCCTCGACGACGCCCGGCCCTTTACCGAAATCGCAGCCCTCGAGCGACGCGTTCTTTGGACCGCGCGGTGTCTTGAACAGCTCCTCGCCTTCCTCCGCGACCCAGTACGCCGGGTTGTCCGGCATCATCTGGCGGTTCTGCGGGCTCTGGTTGAGGTACGCGGACCCGGACTCGTCGATCAGGGTCTGCAGGATCTCTTCGGGCGCCTGGTCGGCAAAGCGATCGGCGGCGTAAGACGCTCCGATCGCCAATGCCAGAGGCACGGCGAATGCGGCTTTGTAAAGCATGGACTCCTCCTGTTGCTGTGTGTCGATACGGTCTCCGCAGATCCCGGCAAGGGCGCCGGGTCGCTGGACCGCGTGCGTTTCCGCTGAGTATCAAGACGTACGACGAGGAAGTCAAAAACCCTGTAGATTTTTGGGTAAAAGGAACTTATGTCGCCGATGCAGCAGGAAACCAGCGGCCGACGATGCAAGCCAGCGGCGTCGTCTGCCCGACCTGGCTGCGCCGGCGCCGCGCCGCGGCCGGCCGTGAACAAGCCGTCGTCGATGCCAGCGACAGGGCTGAGGATGCACCCGACGCCAATAGAAAGTCGCACGATTCGAACGACGCAACAGCGCGGCGCGCGTACGCCGCTCCGTCCGAGCGAAACCCTCCCGCATCACACTGCGGCCGAGTGGGGCCGCCCATGCGCCGCTCGACGCACCATGCGCGACGCCGCCTTTCGCTGCATAATTCCGCAGCGCGTGTGCCCCGGCCCGGGACACGGTCAGCAACCGCTGCCCGCCCGCGATGCAGCGGGCGGATACCAAAGAGGATTGCCCGATGCTGCTTCGCCTGCTGGATCGCCGCCCACTGCTCGATGCCGCCTATGCCGGCTGGATGTTCGACGTGTTCGCGTGGGCCGCGCGCAACTTCGATGCGCAGATGTTCCGCGACGAGACCGTGCTGGTGACGCCGTCCAACGACCACTTTCCGGGCCGCGCAGACAGCGCCCAGGACATGGCGCAGCTGATCTTCGATCGCGTGGTCGCCTACGCGGGCATGCAGCACTGGCCGCTGCGCCTGCTGCCTGCCGACAGCTGCACGCTGGAGACCGCGGCCGAGGTGCGCGTCGCCGGCGGGCGGCGCGGGTCGCGCGCCGCGGCCGCCGAAACCGCACCGGCGTCACTGACGGTCGGCTACGACCCCCAGTCCGTCAACAACCCCGAGGCGATGATCGCGGTGTTCGCCCATACCCTCGCCCATTACCTCGGCACGTCGGCCGACGAGCCGCCGCCGGGCGGTGTCGACAACTGGCCGCAGGCCACCGAGATCCTCGCGGTATTCCTCGGCTTCGGGCTGATGTTCGCCAACACCGCGCTGGTGCTGCCGCGCGGCGGCTGCTGCGGCGGCCCGGTGGTCCGCCGTCAGGCGTTCGTCTCGCAACACGACATCACCTACGCGCTGGCGATCTTCGCGGCGCTCAAGACGCTGCCCGGCAAGGCCGTGCTCGCCCACCTGAAGCCGGCCTTGCGGGGCCATTTCCGGCGCGCCGCGCGCGAGGTGGATACGCGCTACGCGCAGCGCCTGTTGGATATCCGCGGCCTCTACACCGCCTGAGCGGCGACCCACCCGGTCGACAAAGACCGCACCCAGCTACGGCACGGCCACCGTGCCCGCCGGCAGCGCACGACAACCCGGCCAACGCGCACGCCGCAAACCCGCGTCGCCGCACGCGCGCCAGCCGGTACGGCGCGACCGCCGTCGATGCTGGTTCACGGGCTGCCAGGCCCCGGATTCGCCGCCTCGATGTCGGCGAGCAGACGTTGCCAGCCGGCGTGTTCCTGCTGCGGCGTGAACAGATGGCGGCGCGCGTTGCAGGCGGCGTCGAGCGCGGCGTAGTAGCGCGGGTCGGCCTCGGCCCTCAGCAGCCGGTCGCGCAGCGCGGCCGTATCCTGTACCGGGTAGTAACCCGGGTAATCGTCGCCGAGCAGCCCGACCGAGCCCTCGATGTCGGACGCGATCACCGGCAGTCCGGCCATCACCGCCTCGGAGATCACGTTGGCGCCACCCTCCATTACCGATGGCAGGACCAGGACGTGCGAGCGCGTGTACACGCGCCGCAGCTCGGCATGCGCGATCTCGCCGTGCCAGCGGTAGCGCGGGTTGATCGCCATCTCGTCGCGCGCCGCCGCGGCCCAGTCCTCGGTATGCGCGCCACCGTAGGCATCGACGCGGATCCGGCTGTGCGCCGGCAGATCGCGCACCGCGTACGCCGGGCGCAGCGGGTCCTTCTCGTCGCGCAGGTGGCCGGCGAAGCAGACCCGGAAGTGGCGGCGCGCCGGTCGCCGCGTCGCCAGTGGCCTCGCCGACTGGATGATCGCGCGCAGCCTCGGGCGCAGTCGCGCCGGCAGCACGTTGCCGACCAGCGGGTGCAGGCCGACGATATGGTCGGCGGCGTCGAGCGACGCCAGCGTCGTGTCGCGGTCGCTGTGGATGAAGCGGTAGGCGTCGGTCCCGGTCAGCACGACGACCAGTGGACGCTGCGGATACGCCGCGGCGAACGCGGCGATCGCAGCGGCGCTGCGCCAGGCGTGCAGCGCGACCATCAGGTCGGCCGGTTCGCCGGCGTACGCGGTCGACACGGTCACGCGATGACCGAGGCGACGCAGGATCGCCGCCCAGCGGTTTGCCGAGGCGCGGTTGCCGGCGCGCGATCCGCGCGGTGCCGGCGTGACCAGTCTGATGTTCATGTGACATTGCGCCGCATCCCTGCGACCATAGCACCGAAGTGAATTCCTCGGTCACGTTCGCATGTCCCGGTTCCTCATCGACAGCATGGAAGACGCGCGGCGGCGTACGCTGACGCTGATCGACGGCCTGGACGGCGCGCAGCTGATTGGACCGCGGCTGCCGACGGTCAACCCGCTGCGCTGGGAGATCGGGCACACCGCGTACTTCTACGAGTACTGGATCTTGCGCCAGCACCTCGGGATGGACCCGGTGTTCGACAGCGTCGACAGTCTCTACGACTCGATCACCATCGCCCACGACGACCGCTGGGACCTTCCGCTGCGCAGCCTCGACGACACCCTGGCCTACATGCGCGAGGTCCACGACCGGGTGCGCCGGCACGTCGAACAGGACGGGCCGGACGCGCGCCGCGACTACCTGCTCGAATACGCGATCTATCACGAGGACATGCACACCGAGGCCTTCACGTACACGCGCCAGACGCTCGAATACCCGACGCCGGCGATCGGCGCGGTCCCGCAAGCGCTGATGACCGGCCGCCTGCCCGGCGACGTGGAGATTCCGGGCGGCACCTTCCTGCTCGGCGCAGGCAAGGACGACGGCTTCGTCTTCGACAACGAGAAATGGGCCCACGCGGTCGACGTCGAACCGTTCGCGATAGCGCGCGCCGCGGTCAGCAACGCCGAGTTCGCGGCCTTCGTCGACGCCGGCGGCTACCAGGACCCGCAGTACTGGGACGACGACGGCCGGGCCTGGCTGCAGGCGTCCGGCCTCGACTGCCCGTGTTACTGGCGTCGCTCGCCGGACGGCTGGCAGGTCCGGCGATTCGACCGCTGGACGCCGCTGCCGGCGGACGCCGCGGTGATCCACGTCTGCTGGCACGAGGCGCGCGCCTACTGCCGCTGGGCCGGCCGCCGGCTGCCGACCGAGGCCGAGTGGGAGGTCGCGGCCGCCGGCCAGGCGGATGCCAATGGCGGGCTGTCGCGCAGCAAGCGGCGCTATCCGTGGGGCGATGCCCAGCCGACCGCCGAGCACGCCAATCTAGACGGCCGCGCCCTCGGCACGATCGCCGTCGGCGCGTTGCCGGACAGCGACAGTGCGTTCGGCTGCCGCCAGATGATCGGCAACGCCTGGGAATGGACCGCCGACACGTTCGGTCCTTACCCCGGGTTCACGCCGGACATGTACCAGGATTATTCGCAGCCGTTGTTCGGCATCACCAAGGTGCTGCGCGGCGGCGCCTGGACCACGCGTGGCCGCATGATCCGCAACACTTGGCGGACCTACTACGGCCCGGAGCGCAACGACGTCTTCGCGGGGTTCCGCACCTGCGCGACCTGATTGCCGCGTGCCGCACGATGCTGCCCGGGTCGACAACAGCGACAGCCAACGCGACGCCGGCAAGCGGCCCGCGACGTCACGCCGCCGACCGCGGTGACCGGGCGCACGCAACCTTTCGCGACGACAGCGATCGAAGCATGGGCGCCGCCGGCCGCACCAGCGCGCCGCGTGAATCGACTGTGGCCCGATCGATGACTGCTGCAAACCTGGAAGACGCATGAACACTGACACGCCGGTACTCAAAGACATCGTCCTGGTCGGCGGCGGACACGCGCATGTCTCGGTGCTGCGCAAGTTCGGCATGAAACCGATGCCCGGTGTGCGCCTGACGCTGATCACGCGCGACATCCACACACCGTACTCGGGCATGCTGCCCGGCTATGTCGCCGGTCATTACGACCACGACGAGGTGCACATCGATCTCGGCCCGCTGGCGCGGTTTGCCGGCGCGCGCCTGTACCATGGCGAGGTCGACGGCATCGATCCGGTCGCGAAGACCGTCAACGTGCCCGGCCGTCCGCCGGTGCACTACGACCTGCTGTCGATCAATACCGGCTCGCGGCCGCGCACGATCGACGTGCCGGGCGCGCTGGATCACGCCTTCCCGGTCAAGCCGATCGATCGCTGGCTGCGCGACTGGGAGGCGCTGCAGGCCCGCGTCGCCGACAGCCACGGCGAGTTTCGCATCGTCGTCGTCGGTGGCGGCGCCGGCGGCGTCGAACTGGCACTGTCGACACAGCACCGCCTGCGCCGCCTGCTGTCGGGACGCGGCGACGACAGCGCCCGGCTGCACTACGCACTGCTCACCGACGGGCCAGAGATCCTGCCGACGCACAACGCCGGCGTGCGGCGCCGCTTCACGCGCGTGCTCGGCGAGCGTGACATCACGGTGTACCTGAACAGCCGGGCGGTGCGTGTCGCAGCGGACGGCGTCCACGTCGACGGCGGCGATTTCCATGCCGCCGATGCCGTGCTCTGGGTCACCTACGCGGCGGCGCCGGGGTGGCCGGCCGAGTCGGGGTTGGCCGTCGACGACGACGGCTTCATCACCGTCGACCGCGACCTGCGCTCGGTGTCCCACCCCAATGTCTTCGTCGCCGGCGACGTCGCCGCGATGCCGGACCCGCGACCCAAGTCCGGCGTGTTCGCGGTCCGTCAGGGACCGGTGCTGGCCGAGAACCTGCGCCGCGCCGCGGCCGGACGGCCGCTCAAGCAATACCGGCCGCAGAAGAACTTCCTCGGCCTGATCAGCACCGGCGACCCCTACGCAGTGGCGTCGCGCGGCGACTGGTCATGGGAGGGCCGGCTGCTGTGGCAATGGAAGGACTGGATCGACCGCCGCTTCATGCGCAAGTTCAACGAGCTGCCGGACATGGAACAGGACAGCGCACCGCAGCTCGGCGGCATCGCCGATGCCGACGCGATCCGCGAACTGTCGACGCTGGCGATGCGCTGCGGCGGCTGCGGCGCCAAGGTCGGCAGTACGGTGCTGAGCCGGGTCATCAACCGGCTGCCGGCACAGCGCCGCGACGACGTGCTGATCGGCCTGGACTCGCCCGACGACGCCGCGGCCTTCGAGGTGCCGCCGGGCAAGGTCATGGTGCAGAGCGTCGACTACTTCCGCGCGTTCATCGACGACCCGTACACGTTCGGCCGTATCGCGGCCAACCACGCGCTCGGCGACATCTTCGCGATGGGCGCCGAGGCGCAGTCGGCGCTGGCGATCGCGACGGTGCCCTACGGTCGCGAGGCGATCGTCGAACAGACACTGTCTGACGTCATGAGCGGCGCGCTGGATACGCTGGCGCCGACCGGCGCCGTGCTCGCCGGTGGCCATTCCAGTGAGGGCGCCGAGCTCGCCTTCGGCCTGACCGTGAATGGCCTGATCGCCAGGGACGCGCTGCTGCGCAAGGGCGGCATGCAGCCGGGTGACGCCCTGATCCTGACCAAGCCGATCGGCACCGGCACGCTGTTCGCCGCCGACATGCGCGGCAAGGCCAAGGGGCGCTGGGTCGACGCGGCGATCCAGTCGATGCTGGTGTCCAACCAGGCCGCCGCGACCTGTCTGCACGACCACGGCGCGACGGCGTGTACCGACGTCACCGGCTTCGGCCTGCTCGGGCACCTGGTCGAGATGACCCGCGCGTCGGATACCGACGTCACGCTCGAACTGGCGACCGTGCCGTTGCTCGACGGTGCCGAACAGACCGTCGCCGCCGGCATCCTGTCGTCGCTGCAGCCGCAGAACGTGCGCCTGCGCCGCGCCGTGCGCAACGCCGACGCACTGAGCCGCCACGCGCGCTACCCGCTGCTGTTCGATCCGCAGACCGCCGGCGGCCTGTTGGCGTCGGTGCCGAACAGCGCAGCCACGCCGTGTCTGCACGCGCTCCACGAACTCGGCTACGCCAGCGCGGTCATCATCGGTCGCGTCGCGGCGCGCTCGGACGCCGACGCGCCGGTGGAGGTCGTCGTCTGATCGCCGCGCACCGCGGGCTCCCGGCCGTGGTGCGCCGCGCGCGGCGGTGACGTCAGTCCGCTGCCGCTCGGCCGCGACCGAAGGTCTCTGCGACACCCTGGGCGCGTCGGTAACTGGCAACGGCGGCATCGCCGGACAGGTTGCGCGGCACGCCTGCCGTGACCACGGGGCGCAAGCCGGGACGCGTCGACCGAGCCTCAGTTGGCCGCCTGTTGCGGATCGTCGGCGACCGGCGCGCTGCTGGCGATGGTCTCGCCGCCACTGTCGAACACCGACAACAGCATCAGCGACAGCTCACTGATGTGGCCCAGCGACTGCTGCGGCGGGTTCACGCCGTCGCTGAACCCGAGCACGCGCAGGCGTTCGGCGATGGTGTCGTTGCTGGTGATGATGTGTACCGGTACGTTCCACGTCGCGTTCGGCCCGGTGATGCCGCCGGCCGGCTGGTGGTCGCCGACCAGGACCAGCACCGAGTCGCGCGGCTGCGGCAACGCCTGGTAGCCGGCCAGCCACTCGAACGTGTACTGCACCGTGTTGATGTAGCCCTGGAACAGGCCGTGCCAGTCGATGGCGTCGTCCATCGCCTTCTTGGTGGCCTCATCCGAGTACGGCTTGTCGGTCGTGACTACGGTCCAGTCCGGCTGGTACGGCGGCGTCGGCCGGAACGGGATATGGGTCGTGATCGTAGGGTAGAAGACGAAGCGCGGCTTGCCGTCCGGATCGGGCGGGTACATCTCATCGATCCGCGCCATCGACCACTGGTCGGGCAGCCACCACAGCCCGAACTTCGGCCCGCGGTAGTCGAGGCTCGGCGCGTCGTGGTAGTGGTCGAAGCTGTAGAACGCGACCTCGGGCCAGTCCCAGCTCATCGCCGGATACAGGCCGATGGTGCGATAGCCGGCCTGTTCGAAGGTATCGAGGATCGTCGGACGGTCGGTCGTGATCAGCAGATCATGGCGGATCGGGTCGGTCAGATCGATACCCGACAGGAAGCTCAGGTGCGACAGATCGGAGGCACCGCCAAATGCCGCCGCCTTGACGAACGCCGACAGCACCACCCGACCCTCGGCCCTGGCCGCCTGCTCGAGCCTTTCCCGCCCCGGGTGAATCGCCGCGAACAAGTCGTCGCGCTCGTACGTCGTCGCGCCGTACGACTCGAGGAACACGACCTTTACCTCGGCACCGTTCAGCACCCCGAGGTCGGACCGCAGCGGCGGCGACGCCGGCAGATCGGAGCGGAAACTCTCGGGGAAGAACGCCGCCGCCAGCAGGTGCGCCTGGCGTTCGTACACCGGGTAGGCGGGGGCCGATACGTAGGCCGTCGCCGGCGCGACCTGCAGCAGGCTGGCCACGACCAGGCCTGCGGCCAGCACGCTGACCGCGAGTGCGGCCGGTGAGCGCAGCGTATACGGCGCGGCATGCACGGCGAGCACCGAGATGCAGGCACGGATCAGCCGCAGCAGCAGCCACAGCGCAACGACGAACGCGGCCACCATGCCGACCAACTGCCACCAGCTGTATTCCTGGCTGGCGACGTCGAGAAAACGGGGCAGGTGCTGGGCGTCCCAGTACAGGTTGACCTTGCGCCCGAACCACGATGGCACCGTGACGTCGACGTAGCGGCCGACGACGGCGGCGACGAACAGCACGGTCAGCAGCGTGATCGTACGCCGGCCGACAGACCCGAACAGCAGCACCAGCGTCAGCACTAGCAGCCACAGCGCGACCGCGTCGGCGCCGATGCGCGAATCCGCCTGGATCCACGGCGTCGACCAGACGTTGTCGAAGCTGGTCAGGAAATTCAGTACTAGCAGTGCAGCGGCGACCTTGGCGATCACCAGCCAGCGGCTGTCGTATCGTGTCTTCTGCGCGTCCACTGTTTTCGGTCTGTTTGCAGGCTCGGCCCCGCGAGCCTAGCAGAAAAGCAGCCGCGGCCCGGTCCTCGTAAGACCGCCGACTCGCTGATCTGAGTCCGTGCCGACAGCGGAATAAAACCACGTGTTGAACGCTGAATTAGGTCCGCCGGCCGCCGGCGCGCCGCTAGCGGCGGCCGACAGACGCGCTGTCGCGCACCCGACCCCAGCCGAGGTAGCAGGTGCCGAACAGTGCCGTGGTCCAGGCGTACTCCGAGAGGTGCGGGAGCATGCGATCCCACGGCTTGTCCAGGCCTTCGAACGTGGTCATGTAGGGACGCGCCTTGGCACGCACGATGACGTTGACCGGCGACATCCACCACGGTGCGTACTTCATGCCGGCGATCGCGATCCTGGCGTTCGGTGCCGTCGCCGAGAAGATGCGCTGGAGCGCGCGCTGCGATCGCACGACATCGTGCGTGAAGTGAAACAGCACGGCATCGAGCGGCGCGGGGATCGGCGCCGTGTCGATCGGCGATTCGAGGACCGTGACGTTACGCCATCCAGCCGCGCTGACACGCTCGCGCGCCTGGCTGGTCATCTCCGGGCTGATGTCGATGCCGATGACCTCGCCATCGCTGCCAACCGCGTCGCGCAGCAGCGGAAAGCTCAGACCGGTGCCGGAAGCGACATCGAGGACGCGATCGCCGGGCCGCAGCGCGAGCTTGGCGATGGCGCGCCGGCGCAGCCGCATCGTGCGCCGCGCCGACGCGTCGTAGCCGTCGGCATGACCCCGATATTTGGCGACGGCCCTTGCCGCGTCTGGCGCATCCAGCATGTTTGGTGCATCGAATCTCTGCATCATCAGTTCACCGGGACGGTACGCGGCGCGACCGGCGGGCCCGTCGTCGCCCGGCTCACCGCTGCACCGGTACATCGAGTTTGCGGTAAACGCCGGCAGCGCACAATAACCGCACGGACGCGCCGGCGCCGGCGATTCGCGGCGGCCGCGCCGGGCCCGGCCGTGGCCGGCCGCAGCGTGCCCGAACAGCGCGCGGCATGCGCCGCATCGGCGCCGGCAGCGGCATCGCCCGCGACGCATGCGATACCCGTCGCATCGAGCAAAGCATGGCACGTGCAATAGAAACCGGTCGCGACCCGGTCTACAGATCCAGGCGTCTGCCGGGAACTGCATCCCCGATCTGGTAATCTGTAGGGAAGGCTGCCGGCTGCGTCTGGCCCCGCACGCCAGTCATCGCAGACAAGAATAACAGGAGCCCGCACCGACAGTGATCAGCGCCACGACCCCTGGACGCAAGCGCATCGTATGCCGCCGGGCGGCACTGCCGGCCGTCGGGCGCGGCGCGCCGGCGCCACGCCGCGAAGGCAACGCGGGCAATCCCTTTGTCATGGACAGGCCATGAAGCACGACAAGACCCTGGTGCTGTTCGGTTACGACTGGGATCGCATCGAATTGCGCAAACTGGCGCGTTCGTGGCCGCAATTGAATGCCGGCTTCGACTTGTTCAGCTTTCCGAGCAATGCGCGTCTCGCGTGGTTCGACATGGAACGCTTCAGCAGCCTCGCCGCGCGGCGTGCGCGACTGCTCGGCGCGCGCGCCGTGGTCAGCAATCACGAACAGTTCGGCGCACTGTGCGCGGCGCTCGTGGCGGAGCAGATGGGCTGGCCCGGAACCCCGGTCGAGGCCGTGCTCGCCTGTCAGCACAAACTGCATGCGCGCGAGGTCCTCGAACGGGTCGCGCCAGAGGCCAATATCCCGTTTCGCCGGCTCGACGCGGCCTACGACGCCGACATCCCCGACGGCATTTCGTATCCGACCTTCGTCAAACCCGTCAAGGCCGCGTTCTCGGTGCTCGCCCGAACCATGCACAGCAAGCAGGCGCTGTACGATCACACGCGCTTCAGCCGCCCCGAACTGTGGATCATCCGGCATCTGGTCGAACCGTTCGAGAGGGTCGTCCGCAAGCGCCTGCCGGCGGCCGGCACGGCGCACAGCCTGATGCTCGAGGAGCACCTGCGTGGCAACCAGTACTGCCTCGATGGCTACTGTTTCGAAGGCGATGTGCGCCGCCTCGGAATCGTCGATGCCATCATGTACCCCGGCACCGATGCGTTCATGCGCTGGAACTATCCGAGCCGCCTGCCCGAGCACCTGCAGCGCGAGGCCGAGGCGATTGCCGCACGCTTTCTCGACGCGATCGGCTTCACGCACGGCTTCTTCAACATGGAGTTCGTCGTCGACGAGCATTCCGGGCGGCTCAAGGTCATCGAGTTCAACCCGCGCATGGCCGCCCAGTTCTCCGACCTGTACGCACGAGTCGACGGCAAGCACCTGCACGAGATGGCGCTGGCACTGAGCCACGGCATCGACCCGGCCAGCGTGGCGACGGCGGCGCCGACGGCCGCGTGCGCGGCCAGCTTCGTCTATCGAAGCTTCGATCCGGCTGCCATTGTGGCGATGCCGTCGGCGGCGCAGCAGCGCGCCTTTCATCGCGCCTACCCCGACGGCCTGCTGCTGCAGTTCCCCAAGCTCGCCAGCCAGGTCCAGCGCGACTTCAAGTGGCTGGGCAGCTATCGCTTCGGCATCGTCCACCTCGGCGGGCGGGATGCCGCGGACCTGGAACGGCGCTGCGAGCATGCCAGCACCCTGCTCGGCTGGTCGGCCCCGAGCGTCGAACCGGCCGCGGAGATCCCGGGCTTTGCGGACAGCGGCGAGCCGTGGCCCGCCGCCGTGGGCAGCGAGAATGCCACACGCTGAGCGCGCAGCGCGCGGATCGACGGTGTTCGCGGCGGTCTACGTCGCCGGTCGGCGGCGCACGCCGCTGACGACGTAACCGCTGCCGAAGTAGGTCGGACGCACGCCGTGCAGCTCGACATAGGACGCCAGCGGCAGCCACGGTCTGCGCAGTCCCCTGAAGGTCGTGAAATACGAGTACGAGACCGTCAACAACCAGATGTTGGCGATGCCGAGATACCACGGGAACAGCTTCAGGCCCGTGGACGCGACGCGTGCACCCGGCCTGACGGCAGCGAAGATGCGCGCCAGCGCGGCCTCCGACTGCAGGACATCCTGCGTGTAGACGAACAGCACGGCATCGAACGGCCCCGCGAGCGGTGCCGACTCGACACTGGACTCGACCAGTTGCACGTTGTCCCAGCCCGCGTCGGCAACGCGCCGGCGCGCCAGCCTCAGCATCTCCGACGACTGTTCCACGCCAACGACGGCACCGTCGGCGCCGACCGCGTTGCGCAGCATCGCGAGACTCTTGCCGGTACCGCAGGCGACATCGAGGACCCGCTGACCCGGCTCGAGGCACAGCGCATCGATCGCCTGCCGGCGCACCGGTTCGATGCGCCGCGTCGCCGAATCGTAACCCGGCGACAGCCGGCGGTAGCGGTCCCTCGCCAACTGGTTGTCGAGCTGGAACATGGCGTCACCCCCGGCGACCGGATGCCGCGCACCCGGCAGCGCGTCGTGGCGTTGCATCGCCGTTACCCGCGCGCCCGCGTCACTGTCGAAGGGCGGCGGTGCATTGCAGACCATAGCGCAACGGGCGGGCGACCGGCCAGTAGCCGCGCCTGCCGGCAGCACAGCGGCCCGCGGGCGCAGGTCGGCGGCGCCCGGGGTCGGCGCCGCGACCGCTTTCCCCTACAGACGACGCGTGAAATCGCCCGGCGGCATCCGGCGTTGTTGTGTTCGGCAACAGCGCCGGCCATAGTGTGCGCAGACTGCCGGTGCACGCCTGGTCGGGCCCGGCCGAGGTCCGCACCCACGCCGCAGCGCGGCGATCGTCGCGCACGCGAAGGCCGGTCGCCGGCCGTCGGCGGCCGCATCGCTCAACAGGGGGGGCCGCGCTTGGACCGCCTCGACTCCCACGCGCTCGCGCCCGCGTCAACACCCGCGGGCGCCGACCGATGAACCGCGTCGGCCTGGCAATCGTGCTGTCGATGGGCGCGCTGACGCTGCTGCTGTGGTGGCTGGTCAACCGTCCGGGTATGGAGCCGCCGTGGCCGGCGCAGATCGACGGGGTGTCGTTCTCGCCGATCCGCGCCGGGATGAATCCAAGCCTCGGCGAGTTCCCGTCGGCCGCCGACATCGACGCCGATCTGGCGCTGCTCGCCGGCGACGTCGCCGGCGTGCGTACCTATACCGTACAGGCGACGATGGCACAGGTGCCGCGGCTGGCCGCGGACCACGACCTGAACGTGACACTGGGCGCCTGGCTCAACGACCAGGCGGCATTCAACAACGCCGAGCTGGACCGCCTGATACAGACCTACCGGGCCAACCCCGACCCGGTCGTGCGCGTGATCGTCGGCAACGAATCGATTCACCGCGAAGAGCAGACCGTCGTCGACGTGATCGGCCATGTCCATACCGTCAAGCAGGCGGTCGCGGTGCCGGTCAGTACCGCCGAGCCCTGGTACCTGTGGCTGCGTCACCCGGAACTGGTCGATGCCGTCGATTTCATCGCCGTGCACCTGTTGCCCTACTGGGAGGGCATCGCGCTCGAGCAGGCGATCGAGCACGTGTTCTCGCAGTACCGACGGCTGCAGGCGGCCTACCCGGACAAGCCGATCGTGATCAGCGAGGTCGGTTGGCCGAGCCACGGGCGCACGCTGCACGGCGCCGTCGCGACGCCGGCCAACCAGGCACGCTTCCTGCGCCGCTTCCTCGCCGCCGCCGAGCGCGAGGAACTCGTCTACTACGTCATGGAGGCGTTCGACCAGCCCTGGAAGAGCAGGCTCGAGGGCCAGGCGGGCGCTCACTGGGGCATCTACGACGCGGCACGCGAAGCCAAGTTCGCGTTCGTGTCGCCGATCGTCCCGGTACCGAACTGGACCAGCCTCGCCGCGATCAGCATCGGCCTGGCGATCGTGCTGCTGGCGTTGCTGCTGCGCGACAGCCGGGGCCTGTCGGCCGGCGGCAGCGGCTTTCTTGCGCTGATCGCATACGGCCTGACGACCTTCGTCGTCTGGCTGCTCTACGATTTCACGCAGCAGTACATGAACCTCGGCCTGTTGATCGTCACCGGCGCGCTGCTGCTCAGCGCCGCGGCGATCATCGTCCTGCTACTCGCCGAGGCGCACGAGTGGGCCGAGTCGTTGTGGCGACGCCGCGACCGGCAAGCGCCGCTGCCGCTGCGCGAGCGCGCCACGGTCGACACGCTGCCCAGGGTCGCTATCCATGTGCCGATCTACAACGAACCGGCCGACATGGTGATCGCATCCCTCGACGCGCTGGCCAACCTCGACTACCCGGACTTCGAGGTGCTGGTCGTCGACAACAACACGCCGGATCCGGCCGTGTGGCGGCCGGTCGAGGCACACTGCCGCGAACTCGGTGGCCGTTTCCGCTTCTTCCACGTCGCACCGCTCGACGGCTTCAAGGCCGGCGCGTTGAACTTCGCCCTGGCCCATACCGATCCCGGCGCCACCGTGATCGGCGTCATCGACAGCGACTACCAGGTCGAGCCGTCGTGGCTGCGCGAACTCGCGCCGCTGTTCGACGACCCGGAAATCACGATCGTGCAGGCCCCGCAGGACTACCGCGACGGCCACGAGAGCCTGTTCAAGGCGATGTGCGAGGCCGAGTACCGCGGCTTCTTCCATATCGGCATGGTCACGCGCAACGAGCGCGACGCGATCATCCAACACGGTACGATGACGCTGGTGCGCCGCTCATCGCTGGCGTCGGTCGACGGCTGGAGCGAATGGTGCATCACCGAAGACGCCGAGCTCGGCCTGAAGCTGTTCGAACAGGGGCATTCGGCACTGTACATCCCGAAGAGCTACGGCCGCGGGCTGATACCGGACACCTTCGTCGATTTCAAGAAACAGCGCTTCCGTTGGGCATACGGCGCGATGCGTATCCTGCGCGCGCACTTCGCCAAGCTGTTCGGGCTGCGACGCAGTGCGCTGACGCCGGGCCAACGCTACCACTTCGTCGCCGGCTGGCTGCCGTGGCTGGCCGACGGGCTCAACCTGGCGTTCAACCTCGCGGCGATCGCGTGGACGACGGCCATGGTGCTCGCACCCGAACGCATCGCCCCGCCGCACCCGGTGTTCGTCGCCCTGCCGCTGACGCTGTTCGCATTCAAGCTGTCGAAGCTGCTGGTGCTGTATCGCTGGCGGGTCCGCGCCAGCCTCAGCGAGAGCGTCGCCGCCGGGCTCGCCGGCCTGGCGCTGTCGCACGTCATCGCACGCGCGATGCTGACCGGCTGCGTCGACCGCGGCGTCGACTTCTTCCGCACCCCCAAGCTCGCGAGCACGCGGGGACTGCGCCGTGCGCTGCACGATGCACGCGAGGAATTGCTGTTCCTGGTCGCGCTGTGCCTGGGTGCGATGGCCGTGTTGTGGCGCGAAGACGGCTCGTTGCTCGACGTGCGCCTGTGGTCGGCGATGCTGCTGGTCCAGGCGGTCCCGTACGCCGCGACCGTGATCGTGTCGATGATCAGCGCGGCACCGGGCCTGCCGGGACGCCTGGTCGTGCGCGGGCCGGGCTCGGTCACCCAGCCGTCGGCCTGAAGGCGTCGCCGCCACGCGGATCGAACGGTCGCAGCGGATCAGTCGCGACAGCTGTCGATGCGCGTGCTCAGCCGCAGGCCGGCACGGATCCGCCGCGACAGGCTGTCGATGCCGAGGTTCAGCAGCGCCGTGACCAGCAACAGCAGCATGACCCGGTCGAGGCGGATGTCGGCGAGCGCGCTGTCGATGTAGAAACCCAGCGTCGCGATGCCGAGCACGCCGAGGATCGCGGTCTCGCGCATGATGATCTCCCAGCGGTAGAACAGGTAGGCCAGAAACTGGCCGTACATCCGCGGCACGACCTCGAAGGCATACAGGTTGAAGCCCGATGCGCTGTCGGGACGCAGCCGGATCTCGTCGCTGTAGCGGCCGAGCAGGTGGCCGATGATCGCGCCGTTGTGCAGCGCCAGCGCGACGATCGCCGGCAGCATCGACGGCCCCCACAGCTGCAGGAAGATGTAGACCAGGATGAACTCCGGCGTCGAGCGCATGACGACGAGGAACAGGTGGCCGACACCGCGACCGAAGCGGCCGAAGAACTTGGTCGAGATCAGCGGGAAGAAGGCCAGCGTCAGGAAGGCCGTCGCGACCAGCGCGATCTGCGTCAGCACGACGGTCGCGACGATCCCCGGCAGCGCCTGGTCGCCGAGCATCATCATCAGCCAGTCACCGAACGCCGACCAGGCCTGCGGGTCGAGCAGGTCGGCGTTGCGCAGCGGCGCCGGCACGATGTCTTCGGTCACGAAGCGGACCACGTTGTCCCAGCGGATCTGCGACGCGCCGCCGAGCAGGAACGGCGCGACCAGCAGGTACAGCCCGACCAGCTTCGGCTTCATCCACAACCGCAGCGACGCGATGATTACATAGAACATGATCAGCTGCGCCGCGGCCTCGGAGTAGTTGCCCTCGCTGAACGCGGTCTGCAGGTAATAGCCGAGGGTCGGCAGGCCGACGAAGCCGAGCACGGCGCTCGAGCGCAGACCGCATTCGAAGCGGTACAGCGTGTAGTTCTTGATGTGCGCCCAGGCGTCGGGCAGGCGTACGAAGAAGAATGCCGAGATCGTCGATACGCCGGCCGGCAGCGCGTTCAATGCCGCGGCCGGGGTCTCGTCGAGCGTCTCGGCGTAGACCTTGGCGCAGATGCCGGCATACGGGATCGCGATCGCGAGCACGCCGGTCAGCGGCGACAGGCCGAACATCTGCAGGAAGATCAGCGCCCAGAACAGCTCGTGGATCGAGCGTGCGATGGCGCAGGCCCAGCGCACCGGCCCGATGTGGAAGAACTGTGCCAGGATGATGCCGAAGAAAGCCGCCAGCGCGACGCCGACCAGCGCGAACGAGATGGTCTGCACGACCGCGGTGCCGATCGCCTCGACGGCGAAGAAGTCGGGCGTGACGACACCGAGCAGCATGCGCTGCATCTCCGACCACGGATCGAGCGTCGTGATCGCGATATCGGCGAACGCGAGGCAAAAGACCGCGATCGCGACGAACAGCGTGCTGACCCGAACCGCGGCCGAGTAACGTGGGCGGCCGACGCCGGCCGCGTCAGCGATGGTCTTCATCGCCTCGCTTGTACAGGAAGTCGAGGTCGGCCGCGGTCAGCCCGGCGCTCGGGCTGTCGAGCGCGATGCCACCGTTCTGCAGGCCGACGATGCGTGTCGCGTAGCTCAACGCGAGGTCGACGTCGTGCATCGCCAGCACGACCGTCTCGAAATGCTCGTGCAGCACGTCGAGCACGGTGCGTGCCTGGTGACTGTCCACGGCCGACACCGGTTCGTCGCCGAGCACCAGGTCGCCGCCCTGGTGGATGGCGCGACAGACGCCGACGCGCTGCTGTTGCCCACCGGACAACTCGCCGGCGCGCTCGAACAGCTTCTCGCCGAGGCCGATTCGCTCGACCAACGGCCTGATCGCGTCGATCTCGCGGCGTTGCGGCCAGGCCAGGTTGAGCAGGTTGTACCAGGTCGAGTGACGGTTCAGTCGACCCATGTAGATGTTGTGAAAGACGCTCAGTGTGCCGACCAGTCCGGGGTTCTGCGGCACCAGGGCGGCCTGCTCGAGCAGGCGCGCCTGGATTGCCGTAAGCAGCGTGGACTTGCCGGCGCCGCTCTCGCCGACCAGCGCGATCCGGTCACCCGCGTGGATGCTGATCGAGATATCGCGCAGCACCAGGCCCCGGTCGTAACCGAAGTCCTGGTTGACGAGTTGCAGCAGCACCGTCGATCAATCGACCAGCTTGAGCTCGCGTGCGGTGTCGAGGATCGGCTGGAAGTCCGAGTTCGTCGCGGCGATGAAACCCTTGCGCGGGAACGACGCCAGCAGGTCCGGATCCTTCATGTCCAGCAGCGCGGCCTGGACCTTGTCCTTGAAACCGGCACCGAAGCGCGCATCGACGTCGCCGCGGATCGTCCACTGGTAGTCGGGATAGCCCGGCGTCTTCCAGATGATCGACAGCTTGCTCGGGTCGATCTTGCCCTCGGCCAGTTCACGCTTCCAGACCTTGAAGTTGGTCGCGCCGACCTGGTACGCACCGGACTGCACCAGCGCGACGGTCTTCGAATGGTTGCCGCTGAAACCGACCTTGCTGAACACCTCGTCCGGCTTCTTACCGAACTGCTCGCGGATGTGGTACTCGGGCATCAGGCGACCCGAGGTCGAGCCCTTCGAGCCGAACGTGAAGGTCATGCCGGCGATCTCTTTAGGGAAGTCCTTGGACTCCTTGAGACCGGTGCTCGAGTGGGCGATGAAATAGGTCTGGAAGTTCGGATCCTCGACGCCCTGGGCGATCGCCTCGGAGCCGTCGACCAGCAGGCGCGCGCGTACGCCGGACAGGCCACCGAACCAGGCCAGCTGGACCTGGTCGTTGCGGAACGCGGTGACCGCGGCCGCGTACGACTTGACCGGCACGTACTTGACCTCGATGCCGAGCTGATCGCTCAGGTAGGTCGCGACCTTGCTGAAGCGTTCCATCAGGCGCGCCTCGTCCTGGTCGGGGATCGCGGTGAACACGAAAGTGTCGGCGGCGACCACCGGGGCGGCGACCAGCGCGGCCGCGAGAAGTGTCGTCAATCGGCGCAGGATTCTTGTCATCATGATCGGTACTGTCCTTCGCAGAGCTTGTGTGCGTAGTGGATGGAGTCGGCAACATAGTGGACAGCACGCGCCCGTTGCAACCGCTTCGATCTCAAAGATCGGGCGATGCCACCCTGCAATCACTAAGGTCACCGCGCAGCGTCGTTCGACGCGACGGCCGACGACCGCGACCGCCTGAAATAACTCGTGCCGCCCGCGGGTCTCATAATGCTGGCCCGACGACCGACGCGGCGTCACGATGTCGCCGGCGCGGTGCAGAAGCCCCGGCAAAGCGTCGTCGTGCGGCGACGGGAGGACCCATGTCAATCAGCCGTGATCGTGTCGACCGTGGCCGCCGACGCGCCCTCGGCGGCCTGATGGCTCTGCCTTTCGCGCCGCTGGCGATCACCGCGCTCGCCGCGAAGCGTGGCATCGCCGGTGAGCCGGCACCGGAACTCCACGCCGCGTTCTGGATCGATGCCGACGGCCAACCGACCCGCTTCCGCCTGGCCGCCCAGCGCGGCCGCTGGGTGCACGTCAAGTGCTGGCAGAGCTGGTGCCCCGGCTGCCATGCGCACGGCTTCCCCGCACTGCAACGCCTGGTCGAGGCCTTCGCCGACGAGCCGCGCGTCGTCAATGTGGCGTTGCAGACGGTGTTCGAGGGACACGGCATCAACACGGCCGAGCGCGTGCGCGAGACCCAGCTGCGCTATCAACTGCCGATCGTGTTCGGCCACGATCCGGGCGCCGACGCCGCCGACGGCCGCCCGCGGACGATGCGCGATTTCCGCACCGGCGGGACGCCGTGGCACATCCTGATCGATCCCGCGGGCGACGTCGTGTTCAATGGCTTCGGCCTGGACACGGCAGCGGCCATCGCGCATATCCGGGCGTCGCTGGCCTGACAGCCGGCCAATCGCGGTCATGCGCCGGCCCGGCGCCGCGATTCGTTGCCGCCCCGGCGTGCGCAGGCCGCGAGCGACGCGCTGGCGGGGCGCCGCGTGGGCCGGCGCGGCAGCGCATCGGCATTCCGGCACACGCGTCACATGACCGGGACGCCGACGGCGACTTTTCCCCCGCGACCGGCCGACTGTTGTTAGCATTGATGCCACTGTGACCGTCCAGCCGTCACGTTTCGCCGAGAGCCGCCATGCCGACATCACCGATACGCCTCCTCGCCCTGTTCTTCCTGTCAACCGCGGCCGGCACGACCGCGGCAGCGGACGCCGCCGCGGCGGCACAACAACCGGCCCGGGCCGGGACCGTCGTCGAAACCATGGAGGGCGGCGGCTACACCTATATGAAGGTCGACCAGGGCGGTGAGACCGTATGGGTGGCCGTGCAGCGTGCCGACGTCGCGGTCGGTGACCGGGTCGAATACATCGAGAACATGCGACTGCCGAACTTCACGAGCAAGTCGCTGAACCGGTCGTTCGACGAGATCGTGTTCGGCGGGCTACAGGGCGCGCGCGCGCCGGCGGCGACCCAGCCCCAGTCCCAGTCCCAGCCCAAGGCGCAAACGGTAGCCGAAGCCAGCGTCGGTGACGGCGCGATCGAGAAGGCCCCGGGCGGCTACACGGTGGCCGAGGTCTTCGCCCGCCGCGCGGACCTGGCCGGCCAGCGGATCAAGGTACGCGGCCGCGTCGTCAAGGTCTCGCAGGGGATCATGCGGCTGAACTGGGTCCATGTCGAAGACGGCTCCGGCGAACCCGGCGCCAACAAGATCATCTTCCGATCCCCGAACCAGCTGGCCCGCGTCGGCGACATCGTCACCGCCGAGGGGCGCGTCGAGACCGACAAGGACTTCGGCTTCGGCTACCGCTACGACGTGCTGGCCGAGGACGCAACCTTCAGCCGCTGACGCCGCGCCCGGCGATCGCGCGGCGCACTGACCTGCGCCGGCGGCGCACGGGTCCTGGACCAGCGGGTCCGGGCGCCCGCGCCGCCCGTCACCCGGATTGCGCTGGCAGGCGACCCGTTGGCCGGCCGGCGATGTCCGCCTGCGATAACGCAACTACCGTCGACGCTCGCCGCGGCGCCGCTTGCCGCGCACGCCGGGCACGGCGCCGAGGCTCGTTGCGATCCGGACCGGGACGCTTTCCCCCGATTTCGTCCGCACACGGCGGGCATCGTCGCTGCCGCGCGACGACCGGGCGTCCCGGGCAGGCCGGGGCCTGCGACGGACGGCATCCGCGGCGTCGCTCCGACTCCAACGTGTCGCCGAGTCGCCATCGTCGGCACCACAACGCCCAGCGGTCCGCGGCCGCCAACGACCCGGCGATGCCGCCGGTCGCCAGGCGGTCTGCGGCCGGGCTGCGGCGCGTGGACCGAACGCCGGTACCCGCCGGCTGGGGCGTCGTCGCCGCGCCGCCGGGCGGCGTCCCGCACTGCCCGGCCGCCGCTATGCATTCTTTATCGTCAATGGATAAGGTCAGTCATATCGATTTGTCCCGGCCGACGATTGCGGCGACACTGGCGGACCCTGAGCAGTCTCGAGACGGGATCATGCCGCCACTCGTCGTTCGCCTCCTCCCCTTCCTGCGCTGGTTTCCGATGTCACGCACCGGCATCCGGACCGACGTCGTCGCCGGCGTCACGGTGGCGCTGGTACTCGTGCCGCAGAGCATGGCCTATGCGCAGCTCGCCGGACTGCCCGTGGTCTACGGGCTGTACGCGTCGTTCGTGCCGGTGATCATCGCGTCGCTGTGGGGCTCGTCGAGCCAGCTGCACACCGGTCCGGTCGCGATGCTGTCGCTGATGTCGGCGGCCGCGCTGATCCCGTTCGCAACGCCCGGATCGGCGACCTTCATCGAACTCTCGGTGATGCTGGCGCTGATGGTCGGCATCCTGCGACTGCTGCTCGGCGCGCTCAGTCTCGGCGCCATCGTCAACCTGCTGTCGAGCCCGGTGATCGTCGGTTTCACGAACGCTGCCGCACTGATCATCGGGCTGTCGCAACTCAGCAAGGTCATCGGCGTACCGTTTCCGCGCACCGAGTCCTACCTCGCCGACCTGTGGCGCGTCGTCATGCAGGTCCCGCAGGCACACCTGCTGACCGTGCTGTTCGCGGTCGGCGCCTGGCTGCTGATCGCCGGCCTGCGCCGCGTCCGCCCCAACCTGCCGGGCGTACTGATCGCGGTCGTCGCGGCGACGGCGCTGAGTGCGCTGATCGGCTTCGAGAAGACCGTGACCGTCGACGTCGAACAGATCAGGGACGGCGAGAAGGTCGAGAGCCTGCGCGCGTTCCAGGAATCGCGGGATCGGATCAAGCTGATCACGTCCGAGCTGGCGACGATCTCCCAGCAGGCCAAGGCGACCGAGAGCGAGGGCGGGCTCGACGCGATCGCGACGGCGGCGGCGCTGCGCGCGCCGGCGGTACCGCTCGAGTACGAACTCGACCGCGCCAAGCGCAGCCTGACGCGCCTGCAGATCGAACTGCACGCGCTGGCGCTGTACGCGGCCGCCGATGCCGACGGCGACATGGGTTACTACCTGGCGGACAATGTCCCCGGGGGCAGGGACAGCGACGCGCCACGCTGGCATTTCGTTTCCGTCGACGACGGTCGCGTGACGCTGTCGGCCGGCGGCAGCGTGGTCGGCGAGATCCCGCAGGGCCTGCCCAGCCTGCAGGTCCCGGTGCTGCACTGGGACCTGGTCTGGGCGCTGCTGCCGGCGGCGATCGTCATGGCGCTGATCGGCTTCATGGAGGCGACGTCGATCTCCAAGGCAATCGCGACCAAGACCGGCGACCGCGTCGACACCAACCGTGAACTGATCGGCCAGGGCCTGGCCAACATCGCCGGCAGCTTCTTCAACGCGTTCACGGTCAGCGGCTCGTTCTCGCGCTCGGCCGTCGCGGCGCGCATGGGCGCGCAGACCGGCCTGTTCGCGATCATCAGCGCGCTCGCGGTCGTGCTGGTGCTGCTGTTCTTCACCCGCTACCTCTACCACCTGCCGCAGGCGGTGCTCGCCGTGATCGTCATGATGGCGGTGTTCGGGCTGATCCGCGTACGACCGCTGGTACAGGCCTGGCGCACCGACCGCGTCGGCGCGATCATCGGCATCGTCACCTTCATCGCGACCCTGGTCATGGCACCGGCGATCGCCAACGGCATCCTGCTCGGGATCGCGTTGACCGTGCTGCACTTCCTGATCCGCACGATGCGGCCGCGCGCCGATATCGTCGCGCGCAAGCCCGACGGTACGCTCGGCGGCATCCGCGCCAATCGCCTGCAGCCGCTCAGCGAACACTTCGTCCCGGTGCGCTTCGACGGTTCGCTGACCTTCATCAACGTCGCCTACTTCGAGGACATCATCCTCGAGGCGAACGCCGACTTTCCGAAGGCCAAGGCGATTCTCGTGATCGGCAGCGGTATCAACGACATCGACGCGTCCGGCGAGGAGAAGATCCGCGAGGTCGCCGAGCGCTTGCGCAAGGTCGGCGTCCGGCTGATGTTCAGCGGCCTCAAGCACCAGGTACGCCGCATCCTGCAGAAGGGCGGCGTCTGCGACGAGCTCGGCCGGGACGCGTTCTATTCGGACAAGGAAACCGCGCTGCGCGCGCTGCAGAGCACCTTCGCCGGGGCCCGATAGCGGCGGCCGGCCGCGACCGCAGGCACGCGGCCAGGCCGCCGCGACCTGGCCGTTGGGTATAATCTCGCGGTCCCGGCATCGCCCGGCGACAGTCCGTTACCCGTGACCGGGGAGTCGCTTGTATGCGCTTCAATGCCACCGCGTTGCAGCAGCGGTTCATTTCGCTGCGCGAGAACCGGCTGTTCGAGACCTTCGTCATCGCCGTGATCATCTTCTCGGCGCTGCTGATCGGCGCCAAGACCTACGCCATCCCGCCCGGCACCTTGGCCGTCATGCACGCCCTCGACTGGCTCGTGACCCTGTTCTTCCTCGTCGAGATCCTGGTGCGGATGATCGCCGAGGGCAGCCTGCGCAATTTCTTCCGCAAGGGCTGGAACGTGTTCGATTTCATCATCGTCGCGGTCAGCCTGGTGCCGATCGAAGACAGCGAGGCGGCGCTGCTCGGCCGCCTGCTGCGCGTATTCCGCGTCCTGCGCCTGGTGTCGATCGTGCCCGAGCTGCGTGTGCTGTTGAACGCGTTCCTGCAGGCGATCCCGCGCATGGGTTACGTGTCGTTGTTGATGTTCGTGATCTTCTACATCTATGCCGCGGTGGGCAGCATGTTCTTCGCCGACATCAACGCGACGCTGTGGTCGAACATCACGGTGGCGATGCTGACGCTGTTCCGCGTCGCGACGTTCGAAGACTGGACGGACGTGATGTACGAGACGATGGCGGTCTACCCGTTGAGCTGGGCCTACTACCTGTCGTTCATCTTCATCGTCGCCTTCGTGTTCCTGAACATGATGATCGGCATCGTGCTCGAGACGTTGCAGCGCGAGCACGACGACTATGCCCGCGAGCAGGGAGAGGGCATGGCGGTCGAGGTCGACAACATCGAGCAGCGCACGCAGCAGATGGACCAGCGGCTGGCGCGCATGGAGGCGATGCTCGAGGCGCTGCACGAGCGCCATCGCAAGGCCTGACGCCGCGGCCACCGCGCGGCGTTCGCCGGCGTGCCGCGGCCGGTCAGCGCCGTCGGTCGTCGATCAGCGCCATCGCGTTGTCGAACGCGATCCGTGCGGCGACCTCGGGCGGCAGCTGGGCGAGCCAGCCCCGCGCCTCGCCGGCGAGCTCCGGCAGCTCCGCCCAGCGCCCGCCGACATGCGTGTCCATACCGACCATGAAGCGCCGCGGCCAGGCGAGAAACAGCTCGCGCCAGTCGTCGGCCAGCGTCCCGAGCGGCGCGATGTCGCTGCGATACGACAGCTCGATCAGCAGATTCGGGTAGCGCGCCAGCATCTCGCCGAGACGCGCGACCGGCACGTCGAAGCCGGCGTGTGCCCAGATGACCGTGACGTCGGGCGCGCGTTCGACGAGGTGCACGATTGCCTGTTCATCGGCATGCGCCTGCAGGAACAGGCGGCGCTCGCTGGCGAGCGCGATCATGTCGTCGACGACCGGGGTCGCGGCGTCGGCGCCGAACACGTGGAACTCACCGATCCCGCGGTACGGGAAGGCGTCGAGCCGCTCGCGCAGGCGCGCGACCAGCCCACTGTCCGCATACCAGCTGCGACGGTCGGCCGTGCTGCGGTACGGGCGCAGCAGCGGGACCACCAGCGCCTGGTCTGTGGTGTGCAGGCGCTCGGTCCCGGCGGTCGGTGTACTCGACACCAGCGCGTGTCGGATGCCCACCGCGCGCAGGCGCGCGATCGCGTCCGCCGGTTCGATCGCGTCCCAGACATCCGCGTTGTAGTGGATGTGACCGTCGAACAGCGGACCATCGTAGGCACCGGCCTGGGCACGCAGCGGCAGCGCGAGCACGGCCAGCGTCGCGAGCGCTAGCGGTAACCGCAGCCAGAGCGAGCCGCCGGCATCGCGGCAACGGCGGTCGGGATTCGCCATCGAAGGTCTCCGGATTGCAGCGGACGGATTCCGCTGCCGCCCAGCATAGCCGACGTCGACCGCGGTTGCCGTGGTCGCCGGCGGCCCGTAGCGGCCGCCGGCGGGCCGTCGGCGACAGCCGGGTCGGTCAGCGCAGATCGAAGCGGTCGAGGTTCATGACCTTGTCCCACGCCGCGACGAAGTCGTCGACGAACTTCTGCTGCGCATCGGCCGACGCATAGACCTCGGCCAGCGCGCGCAGCTCGGAGTTGGCGCCGAACACCAGGTCGACGCGGCTGCCGGTCCAGCGGACCTCGCCGGTGTTGCGGTCGCGGCCCTCGAACACGTCGGCATCGGCGGCGCTCGGCGTCCACTCGGTCGCCATGTCGAGCAGGTTGACGAAGAAGTCGTTGCTCAGCGACCCGGGGCGGTCCGTGCACACCCCGTGCGCACTGCCGCCGGCATTGCTGCCAAGCACCCGCATGCCGCCTACCAGCACCGTCATCTCCGGCGGCGTCAGCGTCAGCAGTTGCGCCCGGTCGACCAGCAGCTCCTCCGCCGGCACGCTGTAGCCGGCCTTCAGGTAGTTGCGGAAGCCGTCGGCGATCGGCTCCATGACCGCGAACGACGCGACGTCGGTCTGTGCCTGTGATGCGTCGCCACGGCCCGGTACGAACGGCACCGTGACGTCGTGGCCGGCAGTTCTCGCCGCCTGCTCGACGCCGGCACAACCGGCGAGCACGATCAGGTCGGCCAGCGAGACGCGCTTGCCGTCGGACTGGGCGTCGTTGAACTCGCCCCGGATGCGCTCGAGCGTCTGCAGCACCTTGGCCAGCTGCGCCGGCTCGTTGACCGCCCAGTCCTTCTGCGGCGCGAGGCGGACGCGCGCGCCGTTGGCGCCGCCGCGCTTGTCCGAGTCGCGGTAGGTCGACGCCGCGGCCCACGCGGTCGACACCAGCTCGCCGACGGACAGGCCGGCAGCAAGGACCTTGCTCTTCAGGGCCGCGATGTCGTCGGCATCGACCAGCGCGTGATCGACGGCCGGGACCGGGTCCTGCCAGATCAGCTCCTCGTCCGGCACCTCGGGGCCGAGGTAGCGCGAGCGCGGCCCCATGTCGCGGTGGGTCAGCTTGAACCAGGCACGTGCGAACGCATCGGCAAACTCATCGGGGTGGGCGCGGAAGTGTTGCGCGATCGGCGCGTAGTCCGGATCCATGCGCATCGCCATATCGGCCGTCGTCATGATGATCGGGCGCCGCTGCGCCGCGTCGTCGGCGGCCGGCGCCTGGTTGGCGTCGGTGGTCTGCTGCGGGGTCCACTGCCAGGCGCCCGCCGGACTCTTGGTCAGCTGCCACTCGTTGCCGAACAGCATGTCGAGGTAGGCCATGTCCCACTGCGTCGGCGTCGGCGTCCAGGCGCCCTCAAGACCGCTGCCGATCTGGTCGCCGCCCTTGCCGCTGCCGTAGCGGCTGTGCCAGCCGAGGCCCTGGGCCTCGAGCGGCGCGGCCTCCGGCTCGGGACCGACCAGCGCCGCATCGCCGGCGCCATGGCATTTGCCGAAGGTGTGACCGCCGGCGGTCAGCGCGACCGTCTCGTAGTCGTCCATCGCCATGCGCGCGAAAGTCTCGCGCACGTCGCGACCCGACGCGACCGGGTCGGGCTGGCCGTTCGGGCCCTCGGGATTCACGTAGATCAGGCCCATCTGCACCGCGGCGAGCGGGTTCTCCAGCGCCTCGTGGTCGCCGGCATAGCGTTGGTCGTCGAGCCAGGCCTGTTCGCGGCCCCAGTAGATGTCCTTCTCCGGCTCCCAGATATCCTCGCGCCCGCCGGCGAAGCCGAAGGTCTTGAAGCCCATCGACTCCAGCGCGACGTTGCCGGCGAGGATCAGCAGGTCGGCCCACGAGATGTTGCGGCCGTATTTCTGCTTGATCGGCCACAGCAACCGGCGCGCCTTGTCGAGGTTGACGTTGTCGGGCCAGCTGTTGACCGGCGCGAAGCGCTGATTGCCGGTGCCGGCCCCACCGCGGCCGTCGGCGGTGCGGTAGGTCCCGGCGCTGTGCCAGGCCATGCGGATGAAGAACGGCCCGTAATGGCCGTAGTCGGCCGGCCACCAGTCCTGCGAGTCGGTCATCAGCGCGTGCAGGTCGTGCTTGACGGCGGCGAGGTCGAGGCCGTTGAACGCGGCGGCGTAGTCGAAATCGGCATCCATCGGGTTCGACGCCGCGGCGTGCTGGCGCAGGATGTCGAGATTGAGGCGGTTGGGCCACCAGTCACGGTTCGACGTGCCGCTGCCGGCGGCGTGATGAAACGGGCAGTTGCTCAGGTCACTCACGGCGATTCCTCCTCGGCGCATGCGGCGCCAGTGCTGGTACCGCCAGTTGTAGTGGTCGTCGCGGACTAAATGAAATTGATTGTAATTATCATAACGATAGTTCTTTGCTATCTATCCACCTGGCTGCGCAAGGCGCCCGCCGTTGCGGGCACCCGGCAGCCGCCCGCCCGGCGCGCGAGACTGCCGGTGAGTGACGCCGCGGCGACGTGGTCGTGACGGTTGTCGGCGGTATCGCCGGCGCACCGAGCGCAACGCACCGCCGTGGCCGTGGACCCCGCGACCTGCGGTACGCCGGCAGCCTCCCGGGGCACCTCTGTTGGTCGCTGCCGGCGGCGGCGCCGGCAGCGACCGCCGCGATCACCCGGCCATCAGGTTCGCTTCGACGACCTGGCTGGCGAAATCGCGATACGCCGTGCCGACCTGCCGCGCCATCGTGTCGGGGAAGACGTGAAAGTCGCCGGACGCGAGCGCGTCGATGATCGCCTCGGCGACCCGTTCGGCCGGTTCCGCGATGTCGCCGAGGCCGGCGCTGTGCGCCATGTCGGTCTCGATTGGTCCGGGGTGGACGCTGATCACTCGTGTGCCCTGCTCATGCAATACGTCGCGCAGGCCCTGGGTGATCGAATACGACGCCGCCTTCGACGCCGAATAGGTCGCGAAGTCGGCGAAACTCTTCATCGACGCGACCGAGTTGAGCTGCACCAGCGCGCCGCCGCCGTTGCCGGCCAGCACCGGCGCGAAGGCCTGCGCCATGCGCATCAGGCCGTAGACGTTTACCTCGACCTCCTGCTGTAGCGCATTCACGGCGTCGTCGGCCAACGGGTTGGCGACGTTCAGCATGCCGGCGTTGTTGACGACGATATCGACGTCGGTGGCGACCCCGGCCGCGGCCGTGATGCTGGCGGGGTCGTTGAGGTCGATATGCAGCGGAACGATGCGGTCACCGTAGGTCGCGGTCAGGGCATCGAGAGATTCGGGGCGGCGCGCGGCCGCGTAGACCCGGCCCGCGCCGGCGTCGAGAAACGTCTCGACGATGCTCTTGCCGATGCCGCGGTTGGCGCCGGTGACGAGAACGACGCGATCTTTGACTGAATCCATGACAGGCTCCTTACCCGCTTGGGGTTGTGTACCGTTTGGTAAATAATTGCAATTGTTTACCTATCGGTACATAATGTCAAGGCAAGTGACGGCAACGATCAACCACACAATGCGTGCAGGCAGAAAACGCACATTCGATACCACCGACGCGCTCGACAAGGCGATGCGCGTGTTCTGGCGCAATGGCTACGCGGGCACGTCGATGAACGACCTGACCCAGGCGCTGGGGATCGCCAAGCCGAGCCTGTATGCAGCGTTCGGCAACAAGGAAGACCTGTACGCCGCGGCGCTCGAGCACTACATGGCGCAGTACGGCGCGCCGCTGCAGCGGCGCCTGCGCGAACCCGCGGATGCACCGCTGGCGCAACGCCTGCGCAACTATCTCGACGGCGTCCTCGACCTGATCGCGGACACCGGGTCGCCGCGCGGCTGCCTGTTCGTCAAGAGCAGCTGCGAGCTCGGCGGCAGCGCGATGCCCGAGCAGGCCGCGGCGGCGCTGCACGACATGGACCTGGCCAACGAAAAGGCGCTGACCGATGTGCTGGCCAGCGAACGTCGACACGGCCGACTGCAGGGACACGCGGACCCACGGCACATCGCCGGCCTCGTGATTGCGACGATCTACGGCCTGTCCGTACTGGCGCGCCAGGGCAGACCGCGCGCCCAACTCGACGCGGTCGCCGACGCGCTGATCGTGACGCTGCTGCCGTCGCAGGCCTGACGCCGAGCGGATGCGGCGGATGGCGGGCGGGGGCGCCGCCGGCGGCAGCTGCCTGCCGCACCGACGCGACCGGTCTTGCCTGCGCGCCGGATGGCGTCATCGCGCGGCGGTCGCGCGAGTCGATCCGGTGCACGTCCCGACCGCGCCCTGCCCGGCCCCGTCCACCCCGGCCAACTCCACCCCGGCCAACTCCAGTTCGGTGTAGGCCGCTGCCGCGCCTGCGCCGTCGGGACGCGCCAGCCGCTACAATGCGCCGACCGGGCGCGCCAGCCGCGGGCCGCGGCCACTTCCAACACCACGCCGCCGAGACATGTCCCGACTGCTGATCAAACTGCGCCATGCACCCGACGACGAGATCGCCGAGATCCGCGAGCTGTTGCACGACAACCAGATCGCGTTCTACGAGACGCAGGCCGGGCCGTGGGGCATCTCGGCGCCGGGCATCTGGGTCGAGGACGACGACCAGTTCGCGCGCGCCAAGGCGCTGATGGACGACTACCAGGCCAGGCGCTTTCGCGAGCAGCGCGCCGCCTACGAGCGGCTGCGCAGCGCCGGCCAGCACCGCACCTTCGTGCAGAACCTGATCGAGAACCCGCTGCAGGTGATCCTCTACAGCCTGATCATCGGCCTGATCCTGTACCTGTCGATCAGCCCGTTCTTTCCCGACGGTTGAGTCATCGCGCGGCAGTTCGCTCGCCGCCGGTGCCGCGCCGGCGTGGTGGCGCGTGGCCGGTTTCGACAGCCGCGGCCGGCAGGCGCCGCCGCGGCCAACCACCAGGCGCCGGCACTGCCAGGCCTCGACGACCGGCAACGACCGCGAACGCCGCGCGCCGGGGTTGCGACCGCGGCCACCGATCGGGTAGCGTTAACCGAGAACAGGGATCGACAGCCAAAGGAAGAACGGCCATGTACTCACTCCCCATAGTCCGCACCCGGCTCGTCGCCGGAGCATTCGTGAGCGCACTGCTGGCGACCGGGCCGGCGAGCGCGACCGCGATCTACGATGCAATCGTGTCGTCGCGGCTCAGCGTCGCATCGGTCACCAACCTGACCAGCCCCGGCACGACCGGCGACCTGCTGATCGAAGGCGAGGCGACGGTGTTCGACAGCGGCATACTCGCGATCGGGGATGCAACGGCCGATGCCGACGGCTCGGCCACGCCGGCGGCCGCGACGACGCTCGCTGTCGGCGATGACGTCGACCTGCTGGCCGTCGCGTTCGGTGACGCCGGCGCCGCGGCCGCGGCCGGCACCGCCGATTCCTTCTTCTTTACCGATGGCGCGGTGACGCTCGACAACACCTCCGCCACCGACACCTACGAGGTCGCGTTCGTGTTCGACTACGCGGCGGCAGCCACGGCATTGGTCGACGATGCCGTCAGCGAGTTTGCATTCGCCCTCGCAGTTCTGTCGCTGCTCAGCACGACCGAGATCGATCCGATCGTCGACCTGCTGCTCGAGGCCGACACGGACCTCGGCCTGCCGGGCGGGCTGGTCGTCGACAGTATCAACTTCACCGTGACCGTCGCCCCGGGCGGTGGCGAGAGCCTGCTGCTGCTCGCCGACGCCGAGGGTTTCGCCGTCAACGTCGGCGCCGTCGCACTGCCCATGCCGACCGCGTTGCTCGGCGCCGGTCTACTGGCGTTGGGCATGTCGCGACGGCGATCGCCGGCAGCACCCGCCGGCTGATCGCGGCGTCCGCGGCGCCACCCGACGCACGGCGGGCGGTCACGCGGTCGGATCGGCCGGCTGCAACCCGGCGCCGCACGCGGCACCTGGCGCAAATCGCGATCGCGCGCAGATAACGGTAGCGCGCCATCGCGCCCCGACCCGGCCGCTCAGTCGCCCGCCCCGTGCCGGCCCAGCGCCAGGTGCACACCGAAACCGATGAACACGGCACCGGCGACGCGCTCGATCGCGAGCCGCGCGTTTCGATAGGCATGCATGACGCGATGGCTCGACAGCAGCAGCGCGACCGCGCCGTACCAGAGCAGCGAGATCCCGGCCATCACGATGACGCTCGAGACGCCGAGCACCCAGCCCGGCCGCTCGGGCAACACCGTCGCGAACAGGCTCATGACGAACAGCGCGGTCTTCGGGTTGGTCAGGTTGGTCAGCAGACCGGTCCAGAACACGCGCCGGGGCGCCGACGAGTGGCGAATGGGGGACGACCGCTGGCCGGCACGCCACAGCAGCCGGACACCCAGGTAACACAGGTAGGCGGCACCCAGCAGCTTGAGCAGACCGAAGGCCCACGGCGCCACGGCGAACAGCAGCGTTATGCCGAAGAAGTACGCGAGGCCCCACAGCACCGTGCCGAGTACGATGCCGAGCACGGCCATCGCGGCTGCGCGCCGCGACTGCGACGCGCCCTGGTGCGCGACGAGAAAGAAATTCGGACCCGGGGTCACGACGGCGACCCCCCAGATCGCCGCGACCCCGAGCAGGACTGCAACGACATCGTTCATAGAAGACCCCCGGCGTTTCGGCCAAGACTCCGCGATTGCCGGCCAGTACGCATACTGCGTGCGACTTCGCACGGCCCGAGGCACTCGCAGCCGTCGTGGTGCCGGCCCGGAGCGAAAGTCGTAGCCGCTGCCGTGGCGTACGTGGAAGCCAAGTCAGCGCGAGCGGCAAAGCGCAGCCGTCCGCGGAGCACAGCACCGGGCACAAGCCGCCGATTCCGGATCTTCGCAACAACGGCCGAAAGCAAACGCATTCCCGACACCCGCAGAGTTGACGTCGTTCGGCTCATGAGCCCGTCAGGCTGGCGCGAAGCGCGAAGCGACCGACGCCGCCACGGTGCGGACGGCCGGCGCCCGCGAAACATACACCCGATGACAGGTCGACCCCGGTCACCGGCCCATGGGTATCCGGCGACGCGGTGGCAAGATGCGCGAAGACGTTCCGGTCAACGCACAACCCCGTGCGCCGCGCCGCCCTGCTGCCCGCCCCAGCCAGGCCGTCGGGTCCACCGATGTCGCCGCAGCCTCCCCAATGCGACACGGCGATGCCGCCGGCCGCCGTCGGTACCGCCACTGCGGGCGCCGGCGACTGGTGCGCAACCAGATACTCACGATGCCCGAAATGCGTACCGGGCACGAGCATGGCTCAGGATCCGACGGCCGCCGCGATCGCGTCGCCGAGTTCGGCAGTCGCCGCCACGCCGCCCATGTCCGGCGTACGCGGCGCGGCCGGGTCGGCGAGCACGCGTTCGATCGCGTGCATGATCATGTCGTGCGCGTCGCGATGTCCGAGATGGTCGAGCATCATCGCGCCCGACCAGATCTGCCCGATCGGATTGGCGATGCCCTTGCCGGTGATATCCGGGGCCGAACCGTGTACCGGCTCGAAGCACGACGGGAAATCGCGCTCCGGGTTCAGGTTCGCCGATGGCGCGATGCCGATCGTGCCGGTGCAGGCCGGACCGAGGTCGGACAGGATGTCGCCGAACAGGTTGGAGCCAACGACGACATCGAACCAGTTTGGATTGCGCACGAACTGCGCGGTCAGGATATCGACGTGGAACCTGTCGACCGCGACGTCCGGGAAGCCCGCGGCCATCGCGTCGACGCGCTCGTCCCAGAACGGCATCGTGTGGATGATGCCGTTCGACTTGGTCGCGCTGGTCAGGTGCCGCGCCGGGCGGCGCTGCGCGAGCTCGAACGCGTAGCGCAGGACCCGGTCGACGCCGCGGCGGGTGAAGATGCTCTGCTGCACGACGGTCTCGTCGTCGGTACCGGCATACAGGCGTCCGCCGACGTCGGAGTACTCGCCCTCGTTGTTCTCGCGCACGATGTAGAAGTCGATGTCGCCGGGCGCACGGCCGGCGAGCGGGCACGGTACGCCGTCGAACAGGCGGACCGGACGCAGGTTGACGTACTGCCGGAACTCGCGACGGATCGGGATCAACAGCCCCCACAGCGACACATGGTCGGGCACGCCGGGGAAACCGACCGCGCCGAGGTAGATTGCATCATGGTTCGCGATCTGCGCGATGCCGTCCTCGGGCATCATCGCGCCGTGCCTGGCGAAGCGCTCGCACGACCAGTCGAATTCGTCCCACGTGAACCCGATGCCGCAGCGCTCGGCGGTCCGTTCGAGCACCTTGATACCTTCCGGCACGACCTCGCGGCCGATGCCGTCGCCCGGAATCACGGCGATCCTGTAGCGCGTCGTCATCGCGATACCCCCCGCGGGTCGCCCTGCACGTCCGAATTCAGCCGCCGGCCGCCAGGCCGTTGAGCTCGTCGAACAGCGCGGCCGGAATCGTCACGCCAGCGCGTGCCGCCTGCTCGCGCAGCGCGTGTCGGCGTTCGCCGGGGAGCCGCGTACCGTCCTGCTGCAGGATCGCGTCGAGCAGCGTCTCCAGCCGCGCGGCGAAGCCCCCTGCGGAGAACGCGTCGGGATCGATCGCGATCAGGAACTGGCCGACCCCGGGCGGCTCGCCGTCGGCACTGAAGAACGACGAGGCCTCGAAACCGAAGCGTGCGCCGGTCAGTGCCGCGGCGAGTATCTCGACCATCAGGACCAGCGCGGCGCCCTTGGCGTCGCCCATCGGCAGCATCGTGCCCTGCAGCGCGGCCGCGGCATCGGTGGTCGGCCGACCGCCGCTGTCGAGCGCCCAGCCTTCCGGTATCGGCTCACCCTGCCGGGCCGCTATCATGACCTTGCCGCGCGCCACCTTGCTCAGGCTGAGATCGATCAGCAGCGCCGGCCCGGCCGCGCGCGGCGCCGCGAACGCGATCGGATTGGTGCCGAATACGCCGGCCGAGCCGCCCCACGGCGCGATCGCCTTCGGGCTGTTGCCGAACACGAGACCGATCATGCCGGCCTCGGCGAGGCGCTCGACGTGATAGCCGGCCTGGCCGAAATGGTGCGACCGGTACACCGCCGCCGCGGCAATGCCGGTGACGGCGACGCGCTCGGCCAGCGTGTCGACCGCGAGCGCCATCGCCGGGAACGCGAAACCGTTGCCCGCATCGATGCGTACAGCGGCCGTGACGGCGGCCTCGACGCACGGCTGCGCGTGGCCGTCGACCTTGCCGCTGGCGGCCTGCGCGGCATACGACGGCACGCGCGACAGGCCGTGCCCCTTCTGACCGTCGACCTCGGCGGCGATCAGCGCGCGCGCGACACACACGGCATTGGCGGTGCCGGTCGCGTGCTGCAGCAACACGTCGCGTGCCAATGCCTCGGCCTGTTCGATCGATAGCGTGACCCCCGTCATCGGCCGCTCAGTGCCCGGCGCACGTTGTCGGCGGTCAGCGCGCTGACCCGCACGTTGGACTCCTGCGTGACGCCGGCGATGTGCGGCGTCAACACCAGGTTGGCAATACCGGCGAAGCGGCCGCCGCTGTCCGCCGTGACCGCCTCGGTCGCGAACACGTCGAGCGCGGCGCCGCCGAGGTGACCCGAGCGCAGCGCGGCAATCAACGCGTCCTCGTCGACGGTACCGCCGCGCGCGCTGTTGATCAGCACCGCGCCGCGCTGCATCGACGCGATCCGGCGCGCATCGAACAGCCCGCGCGTCGCATCGGTCAGTGGGACGTGCAGGCTGACGACGTCGGCCGCGGCCAGCAGCGCATCGAGCTCGCAGCGCTCGACGTCGTCCCAGGCCGGATCGCTCGCGGCCAGGTACGGATCGTGGGCCAATACGCGCATGCCCAGCGCACGGGCGCGCCGCGCCGTCTCGCGCGCGATGCCGCCGTAACCGACCAGGCCCAGCAGCTTGCCGCCGATCTCGCGGCCCATGCAGCGCTGGCGCGGCCAGGTACCGGCGATCACGTCGGCGCCGGCCTGGTAAGCGTCGCGCAACAGCAGCATGGCCGTCGCGATGACGTACTCGGCGACCGCGACATCGTTCGCGCCGGTGGCCGGACAGACCTCGATGCCGCGTACCTCGCACGCGGCGACATCGATGTTGTCGAGGCCGACACCGAGACGCCCGACGACCCGCAGCCGCGCGGCGGCTGCGAGCAGATCGCCGCGCACCTGGGTGCGGTTGCGTACGATCAATGCCCTCGCGTCGGCGCCGGCGGCGGCCAGTCGCTCGGGCTCGTCGACCAGCCTGGGGTCATAGAGCACGTCGAACTCGGCGGCCAGGCCGTCTACCGCGGCCTGGTCCATGAACTCGCTGATCACAATGTCCGTCACGCGCGCGGCCCTCCGTCAAACACGCTGCGCCAATCCCGTCAGTCGAACAACAGCCCGGTCGGCAGCGGCACCAGCAGCAGCTCGGCGAAGATGGCATAGAAACCGACGACGATGCCGGCGCCGACCAGCGGGTAGACGATGACGCGGAAGCGCGTCCATGGATCGTACATCGCGAAACCCATGATCGCCGCGAACACCGCGAGGCCCGAGATCACGAAACCGACGTACGGCATCAGTGCCGTGGCGATCAGCATCGCCGCGACCAGGCCGACGCGGCGCGGCGTCGAGGCGCCTTCGACTGGGCTGCCGTCGTCCGGCGACGGGCGCACCAGGTTCCAGACGATCAGCGCTATCGAGAACGCGATCATCGCGATCGCGATCGCGCGCGGAAACACATAGGAATCGGCATCGGCCATCGTCGTCGTATCCCACAGCGACACGGCCGCGACCAGGATGAACACGACGGCCATGACCATGCCGCCGACGTCGCGGCCTGCCGGCGGCGAATGATTATCAGTCTGCACGTACCTTCCTCCTCGTGCCGCCCAACCAGCGTGAGCGGATCAGCGGGTAGAACAGCGACAACAGGATCAGCGCGATGATCGCGAGGCTGATCGGTCGACCGAAGAACATGCCGACCAGGTCTTCGGTCGCCGCACCGATGGTCCAGGCCTGGACGAATCCCTGTTCGGCGATGCTGCCGAGGATCAGCCCGAGCACGATCGGCGACGGGCTGTAGCCGAAGCGGTTCAGCACCCAGCCGACGACGCCGAGCGTGATCATGATCACGACATCGGAGATGCTGTTGCGAATCGCGTAGGTGCCGATCATCGTCATGAACCCGACCGTCGGCACCAGCATGGCCTTGGGCACCGTGATGATCGTCTTGTAGGCGTAGCGGCCGATGATCAGGCCGACCGGCAGCATCAGGATGGTCGCGAGAAACAGGCCGTAGATGAACGTGAAGACGATCGAGCCCTCGCTGGTGAACAGGTTGGGCCCGGTGCGTACGCCCTGGATCAACAGCGCACCGAGGATGACCGCGTCGGGCGGCGTGCCCGGGATGCCGAGCACCAGCGTCGGGATGAAGCCGCCGCCGACGGTGGCGTTGTTGGCCGACTCGGTGGCCTGAATGCCCTCGGGTTCTCCCTTGCCGAAGTGCTCGGAACGCTTCGAGCTGCGCCGCGCCTCGGAATACGCGACGAGGCCGGCGATCGAGCCGCCGGCACCGGGCAGGATGCCGACCAGGGTGCCGACCACCGAACTGCGCAACAGGTTCAGCTTGTGCTTCCACGAGATCGCGACCGATTCGAGAAAGCGAAACCCGCGCGGCTGGTGCGTGACCTTCAGGTGCTTGTCCGGCGTCGCGACCAGATCGATCAGCACCGGTATGCAGTACAGCCCGATCAGCGCGCTGACCGTCTCGATGCCACCGAGCAGCGTCTGGCTGCCGAACGTGAAGCGGATGTCGGCACTGATCTCGGCGACACCGACACAGGCCAGCAGCAGGCCGAAGCACGCGCCGATCAGGCCCTTGAGCAGGTTGCCTTCCGACAATGCCGAGATCAGCGTCAGGCCGAATACCGCGAGCCAGAAATACTCGACCGGCCCGAAGGCCAGCGCGACATCGGCCAGCGGCGGCGCCAGCATCAACAGGAACGCGGCACCGACCAGGCCGCCGATCACCGACGCGAGACACGCCAGCGTGACGGCGAGATCGCCGTCTCCGCGTTTGGCCATCGGGAAGCCGTCGAACGTCGTCGCGATCGCCGACGGCGTCCCCGGCGTGTTGAGCAGGATCGCCGCGTAGGCGCCGCCGTAGATCGCGCCGGTGTAGATCGCGCCCATCAGGATCAGCGCCGACGCCGGCGGCATCGTGAACGTGATCGGCACCAGGACGGCAACGGCCATCGTCGCGGTCAGCCCCGGCAGGGACCCGATGATGGTCCCCGCGATCACCCCGCCCAGCGCGAGCAGGA
>JAAUYD010059094.1_pt1 | contig 44697 bp, 42 predicted proteins | sample 7278101 | NCBI WGS metagenome assembly JAAUYD01 (sample SAMN14350128, study PRJNA611818) | marine sediment metagenome | isolation source: surface marine sediment (0.6m) | place: French Polynesia: Moorea | collected 2018-08
GGGACGGAGGCGAACAGTTTTAGAAGATTCGCCTAATCTGCATCGGCGATGAGGAACCAGGGACGGAGGCGAACAGTTTTAGAAGATTCGCCTAATCTGCATCGGCGATGGTGGCGGCGAACCTGCTGCTCGCCATCTTTTTTCGCCATCCTCGGTCAATGTGCGACTTGACCAACTATCCGTATTTTCTTGGGTTATTTGTTTGGCACAGAGATTGATATCTGTTTGACCCATGCGCATCCCAAGAGCCGTTTCCTTGGCCGTTACTGGTGTCTTCCACAAAATGTGGCGGGCGCATAATCGAGAATACGTCTTTGCCCGTGATGCTGAAAAATATAACTATCTCAATGCACTATTCGATACCTATACCAAAAGCTTCAGAGAGAACATTCAGGTCCATGGGTACTGCCTGATGGGAAACCACACCCATGAAGTGGGCCGCCTCCTCCCTCATTTCAACGGGAATAGGGGGTTCAAACGGGCGACAAGGTTCCTGGGAAATTGGATGCGAAACGCCCATTCCCGATTTGGCATGGGCTACAACCAAAGACACAATCGGCAGGGAAAAGTCGCATACGACCGCCCGAGAACAACCGAAATAAAAAATGAATTTGAGGTGCTCAAAACCATGTTCTATTGCGATGCCAATCCAGTAAGGGTCGGCATTGTCTCGCATCCAGCCAACTACAAGCATTCCTCCTATCGCTTCTATGCATTTGGTGAAAGAAATAAGTATACAGTGCATCTAACACCCCCCCAGGCATACCTCGCGTGTGGGAAGACAGCAGCATCGCGCCGGAAGAAATACCGGCGTCTTTGTGATTTGTATTTACGACAAGAGAACTTGATTGATGACTGTCCAGGTGAAACCGTGGACACGCCGCTATGCGCGTCAGATTTCGAGAACCTGTTATATGCCATTAGAATACGGGGCAGACCTCTGCGTTCGTGAAAAACCTCAAAGAGTACAAAAACAGAGCAGGTAAGTAAAAATTCTCACCGCAAAAGGAAGCGTGAAGGTATTGATCTATCAGAATTGATAGGAATTTCCGCTTTCCGTTCTCAAAGCGCGTTCCCATTTCTCGAAGTGTGCAGAAGCGAGCAGAAATGAACCAAAGGAATCCTCTAAATATCTATCCATTGCAACATCCGCGATAATCTCAGTTCAATTATTAATGCGCTGTGTGTGTTATTTTTCCAACGGCCCAATTCAATTGAACAAAAGCCTCCGTCCCCTGCTACCCTGCTACCTGAACAAAAGCCTCCGTCCCCTGCTACCTGTCCCCTGCTACCTTTTTATTGCCTTTGCTCTGCTGCGAAACCGCATGGTTTCGCCAAGGGCCAGTTCGAGTGGTAGGGTGACGAGGGCGGCCGTCAGGGTGGCGCCTATGCCGATGAGGGCAAGAATGCCTATCGATCGCAGGCCAGCGTGGGAGACCACGAGCATGCCCACAAATCCCACAGCTGTCGTGGCTGCGGCCACGGCAATGGCCGCACCAGTGGTTTTTAAGACATACCCAAGGGATCCGGGACCGTGTTCCCGATAGGCATGGTAGAGGTGCACTGACGCATCAACCCCAATGCCGAGCATAGTGGGCAGCACGAGCATGTTGTAAAGGCCTATCCGAATATCGAATATCGCCATGATCCCCATTGTCCACGCAGCCCCAACGATGAGCGGCGCAAACACCATCAACGCTGACTTTAGGGATCTTAGGTCCAGCAACAGTAGTACGAGGACCACGGCTGTGGCCGCGACCGTCATGAGCCACCCATCCCGCTGTACTGCGCGGACCACTTCCACCATGATAAACCCAGATGCAGAAGGCCGCACCTCACCCTTTCCAGGCACATCGATGCTGCCGTAGGCCTCGTAGAACCGCTCGATTTCAGAGATAATCCACTCGTTTGCCCGAGGATAGAGATAGACCATGCGGCCCAAGGTGCCATCTTTTTCCTGAAATTTGTCCTTTACCCACTGTGGCAGGCTGTCAATCCCGAACGGGTTGGCAGTGGTCCAATGCCGAATTTGAGCAAGGGTCTCTCTGGTATCTTTTTCTAGGCGACTCAAGCCAAGGGCACTGTCCACATGTGATCGAAGCTGTTTGAGCTGGGCCAACTTCGGCTCTTGATCTTCTGGAATAAACGAAAAAATGGAAAACGCGCGCTTTACCAAATCTTTATTGTCGACGTCATTATCGATAATGCTTTCCAGATGGCGCGTGAGCGCTTGGGCATCCTCTGGGGTCGGTAGCACTGCTACGACAGGGGACGAACCCTGACCCAGGGTTTTTCCATAATCGATGCTGGCGCTCACCCGTTCACCCCTGAGATTGCGGAAATCGTATTCAAAATCAATTTTCCCCGCAGATGTGAAGCCAAGGCCTGCGAGTAATGCCACCCCGCCAATGGCTGCGCCCAGCCAGCCCGTGGATAAGGAGACGGACGTGCTGCGATCAGGTCTTTGTACAACCCGTTTGCGCCAGGGTTTTGGCGTCGAGATCCGCTCCATGAGCACGGCCAGGGCAGGCAACAACAAGGTGTAGACCAGCAAGCAAGTCGTTATGCCCATGGTGGCGATGAGCCCGAATTCACTGAACCCCTTAAATCGCGCTAGGATCAACACGGCCAACCCACCTGCGGTTGTAAGCCCAGCTGTTAGAATCGCCTTGCCCGTATGAATCACAGCCAGCGCCAGTGCATCTTCGAGTGATTTTCCTCGGGCGCGCTCGTCCAGATAGCGCACGGACATGTGCACGCCAAAGTCGATGCCGAGCCCGAGGAGCACTGCGAAAATAAGGGCCGTGGTCATGTTTAGGCGTTCCAAGGTCAGCGCAGTGAGGCCAACGGTCCAAAGGATGCCGACGGCGAGCGGTACAAAGATCAGTAAGACGATTCTAACCCTTCTAAAATAAACAGTAATAATGAGCAGAATCAGGGAAATGGAAACAGCGAGGGACGAGAAAATATCACCGATGACGTTATTGTATTCCCGGTACCGGTTCCGGTATGGCCCGGCCACTTCTACGCGCATATCTGGATTTCGCCGCGGGTTAAGTCGCGCGATGAGCGCTTCGGTTTTTTCCACCAAAGCGCGGCCGAAATTCATGTCCAAGGCAGGTTTTTTAGGCCGGGCAATGACCGACATCAGCGTGCCCCCTTTGGCTATGAGGCGATCTTCGGTGCCGAGCCCATGGTCGTTTTGCTGTCCGTCTATCTGGGCTAGACCCACTGCAGCGCCCCGCCGCTTAAGCCGCTCTTTCAATGGGGTCATTACATCTTCAATATCGATGTCTGGCGGTGCCTCCTCTTCCAAGGCGATATAAAACGGGTTGCGAATTTTTTTCTCATAATCGAGCCGGTCTTTTGCGCGATTGACGAGCTTTTTTAAATCTTCAAGATCGAGATAGAGCAGACGATGATCTCTGAAAAAGGTCTTATCCTGTTTTGTCGCGACATAAGTAAGCTCCTCTAAAGAAGCGAGTTCGCGGGCGATGTCGTCTGCAAAGGCCACATTGTCCGCGACCACTGGCGAGTCAATGGCTACGATCAGGTAGTCAGTGGAGCCGATCAGCGTTGAGATGCGTCGAGACTCAATAACGCAGGGCAGTTCGTCTGGCAGTAAGGTGGTAAAATTGGTATCCAGTCCAAGGGGGCTGTGTGCCATCAGCCAGTACGCAACGCCTGCTGAGATCAACCCCATGGCAATCACCACGCTTCCTGCACGGCGTATGGCCAACCGAAGGTAGGGTTTGAGAAGTCGTTCCATAGGTTTTGCCTCGATGCTGCGGCCATCCTACGTCAAAGTCGAGGAAAGCGCACGTTGTCTAGGCGAATTTCATCCATCTGTCTTGGGATTGCGAGCATTGATAGGTCTGATATGATGCGCAAAACATGGGGCCAGGGATAACAAGATCGCCCGGGAAAAAATGGTACTTAGATGTGTACAGAAGTGATGAGGTTTGAGAGTCGCGATGATTTCGAGCAGGTGTACTTACACGATCTTCCAGGGGGCGGCGTGTTTGTCCCGACAGACAAGGCCTATGGTTTGGGAGATATGGTCTCGATAAAACTCTGTTTTCCTGAAATTCCAGAGGGGATCCAACTGCGGGGGCGCGTGGTATGGCGTCGTCCTGCCACCAGGTGGCGAGGATCCCTTCAGCCAGGTGTGGGCATCAGTTTGGAGAAGGCTGAACCCGAAAAGATACAGTTCCTCGTCCGGTATTGCGAAGGGCGGCTGGAGGCGCGCCGAGGAAAAAGCCGGCGTATTCCCGTGGACTTTGATGTGGACTTCTCAACCTCAGATAATTGGTATCGGGGCAAGGCCACCAACATCAGCCGTGAAGGCATTTTTATTGCCACGGACGCACCAGTACTGGTTGGGGAGACCCTCATCTTGAGATTTTTTATCGATAAAAGTGCCCCGCCAGATCAGTGTTATGGACGGGTGGTCTGGCAAAGTGCGCGTTCTTCGGAAGCGGGTATTGGCGTTGAACTCGAATACAAGACCGCCCACGGGAAACAACAGATCTACAATTTTGTTAAGAGAATTGAAGAGAGTCTCATTCAAAGAGCGGAATAAGCAAAACAGGTTGAACAAGGATCGGCGAAAATAGCGATGAAACAGTTTGCAGCGGGAATTGTGGTCGCATCAGTCTTCTGGCTCTGTGCGCTCTATGCCCAGTCCACAGGCATATTTACTTTATTTGACAGCCAAGTTGTTAACATACCAGAAGAACAGCTCACCTCGGACGACTCGGCATCCACGTTAGAGGGGGATGTGAAAAAAAAGCGACGCGGCCGGCATAAACGTCGCAGGCGGCCCCGGCGTGCCCTGTCGGATGGACAACGGTCTTGGGAAACAGGTAGTGGCCTCCAGGGCGATAACCTAGGCGCTCCGGGCAGTCGTGACCTCGAAATGGGCCGGGCAGGCGGAGAGGCACAACTCACCGAAGGTGAGATTGATCGGGGCATTGATCGTGTGTTTGGCGGCATTGAGCGCTGCCTTGTACTCGTTCCAAGCGATGCCCCTGCTAAGGGTAAGGTGGTCGTTGGCATGCGCATCGCGTCCAGTGGTCAAGTAACCCGGGTGAACCTCCAGGGACCCAAAGTGATCATCAGTGGAGAAGCCGGCGCATGCATCCGGCGTACCGTGAAATCCATCCGGTATCCCGCCTTTGACGGGCCAGATATGGTAGCCCACTATCCCATTACGTTTGAATAAAGGGAGGAGAGGGGATGGACTTCCCAGAGGGTATGGGGGCTTTGGCGCCAAACCTATGATTCGCTGCTGTTCTCAGCAATCGTAGGTATAGGTGTGGCGCTTATCCACAACGCCGTCGACGCGTATGTCGTACTCCTCGGATAACAAATTTCCAGCGTTGTCATACGTATATGACCAGCGCTCATCTGAGCCGCTATCGGTTTCCAATTCCCAATCCTCAGTCAACAGGTTACCATCCAAGTCATACGTATATGTTATGCGTAAGTTCGCGATACCGTCTGCGTCGTCGTCCCATTCCTCAGTCATCTTCATGCCATCTTCTTCATATAGGTATACGACGCGAACTTCCACCACGCCGTCGGCATCACCGTCGTGCTCATAAGTCAACTTGTTGCCATCTTCGTCATACGTATATGTCATGCGTATATCCGCGATGCCGTCTGCGCCTTCGTCCTGCTCCTCGATTAACAGATTTCCAGCGTTGTCATATGTATATGTCGTGCGGTTATCTGCGACGCCGTCGGTGTCATAGTCCCTCTCCTCAGTCAGCCGGTTTCCATTGTCGTCGTACGTATATGTCGTGCGGCTATCCACGTCGCCGTCGATGTCTTCGTCGTGCGCCTCGGTCAACAGATTTCCCTCATCGTCATAAGTATATATCGTACGTTTTTTCTCGCCGTTGACGGCGTTGGAGTCCCGCTCCGCGGTTAACATGTTACTATCTTCGTCATACGTATATGTCGCGTGATGATCCACGATGCCGTCTGCGTCTTCGTCGTGCGCCTCGGATAATAGGTTTCCATCATTGTCATATGTATATGTACTGCGGCGATCCACGATCCCATCGGCTCCCCGGTCGGTCTCCTCGCGCATAATGTTTCCATTGCCGTCACACGTATATGTCGTATGGGTATCCACACTAGATCCGGGCGCCTCGTTGCCGTCGCATCTGGTCGCTGTTAGGCCAACCAGAATACACAGCATGAGTTTCATCTTTGTTATTAGCGAATTACGCATTTTTTCTCTCCTTCCATAGTACCTTAACAGTCACAGACGACGTCGTTCAACTTCCCCGCACCTTGTTCTAGATTTAAGAACTCCGTCCAATGACGACCGTTGCCCGTCATTGCTTATGAATTTCCCATTCGTTAAGACGTTTGCCATACCACTATTGCGAACCAGTGATTTTTTTATTCAGCTACGTTCGTTGCCGAGTTGTGGCCTGGTAGAAGTGGTAGAAGGGGGAGGTAAACGCGGATGGGGATAGGGGGCTGGTGTTTAAAAGAGGTCGTCTACGCCTTCTTCGTCTTCCTTAATGGGTTTGCCTGCTTTTTCTTTGGTCTTTTTCCCGCTCTGTTTTTTTCCGCTTCCCTTTGTCACTGAATGATGCGTGTCGCCGACATGCCCGCCACTCGAGCCGCCAGCAGATTCTCCAGTGTAAGAATCGACAACCGATGTATGGGTGTCGGAAAGATTGCCGCCAGTGACGTCCGCAACCACATCAGATACTTTTTCAGTGACATACCCGTCGGGTTTGGGTTGGTTTGTGCGCAGGCTCGCCAGGTTGTTCTCCGTCACTTTGGCCGAGAGTACCAAACAGTAGACCCCATAAAAATTGGACCTGTCCCTGGCGATCATATAGGTATCGTCATCTTGCCATTTTACTTCGTCGAGCTTGCCATCTTCGGTTTGAATTTCCTTGCCCTTGCCAAACATGGAGGTGAGCTTCTCGACGTATCCTTCAAACGTGATCTTGTCCTCCAGGGAGTCTCGTCTAAAGGATCGCAGTCGCTTCCAAAAGCGACCATCGAAAAAGAACAGGTATTCCACGAATTTGCCAGCATCCCACATGAGCATGGACTCGCCATTATTGTGGGTGAACTCGGGCTCGATCATAACCCCTTCGTACCCGGAACGATCCCCGTCAAATTTGACATAGCTATTACGCAAGTTGTTGATTTCTCTTATCATTTTTGTGCGGACCCGATCCTCTTCGATCGCACCGCCTGCGTTCTTCAGCTCTTCTTTGTAACTGTCCTTAATAATATTTTCGAATTTCGCCATGACGGCCTTGTAGTGCATGCCCCACGCAATGCCGGACGTCTGATCCTTAATTTTTTCAGAATAGGGAATGCCCTTGGATTTTCGATTCCTTGCCCGGCACTTCTTGCCTTTTTTGCCTTTTGGACACTTCTTTGCCTTGGCAGCCCTTTGCTTCTTATTTTTTTTCTTTGTATTGCCGCTGAGGTCTGACCCTGGAATGCGGATGTCTGTTGCATCGTAGGACGTCCCAGTGTCTTCGGTTGATGCAGCTCCACCGCCGCTGCCCTTTAGTTCAGACGTATCTCCAACACCGCCAAAAGGCGCCTCTGAACCACTTGCAAACGCCTTTTTCTGTGGCTTTTCCGCGCCGCCGCACCCGATCATCAACGCCGCCATTACGCCTATGAGTAGCGCGCCTCCTGCACTATATCGCTTTACCATCGATTCCTCCGCTTTGGCTTTTGGGTTTACGCTGCCTTCTTATAATTCGCCGCCTCATCTTATCATCTGTCCGCATCCAGCCAAGCGTTATTTCGCGTTCGATGCGGCCAGGCGGTTTCGCGGCGATTGGAACCGATGTCGCGTGCCAGCTGAGACCTCCCGTTTTATGGCTTTTTTCAATAAGTTGGCCATTTTTAACTGCTGTGGCTCGGTCTTGTAGAATGTCTCCCAGGCGTAGTGGTAGAGGTACTCGAGTCGATTCGGGGTCATGTTTGCCGGCTTAAAGACCACCTCCCCAGCTGTGTACCGCCGCCAATCCGTGTGGAGCACGCGGTCGCTGGCGGCCAGGTCTTGATAGGCCTTTGTGTGGGGAAAGGGCGTTAGGACAGTGAATTCTGCCAGGTCCAACTCGATTTCCATTAGAAAATCCACCAAGGCTTTGATGGCGTCCTCTGTGTGATCGTCGAGCCCGAGCAGAATCGTCCCTTCCACGGCAATGTCGTGCTCTTTGAGCCGGCGGACCCGCTGCCGAATAAAGTCTGAGGTGTCGAAGATCGCCTGATAAACCCACCAGACGCCTGCATCAGCTGCTGCTCTGAGCACGTCGTCGTCGTCTTCCACGGGGTGGCTCACGATGTTGCGCTTTAAAGGGGCGAGGGCACGGAACAGGTCGAGCTCCCATTTTTTGTCCTGGGCCAGGGAATTGTCCACGAAAAACAAACGGTTGTTGGGAATCGACGCCACCTCGGCCACAACTTTGTCTATGGGGCGCGGTCGAAACGAACGACCTCCCAAATAGCGCACGCAGCACGGGTAGCAGTTGAAGCGACAGCCGCGAGAGGCGTGGACCAGATCGACCATCTGTACACCCCGATAGCTGTACTTTTCCCGGTTTAGAATGGACCTCCGGGCCGTGCCCACGGTATCGATGGGGGCTGGCAGATCCAAATAATCGTATTTTTTCTGAAGGTGTCCTGCCTGCAAATCAGCGAGCACAGGGTGGAATCGACCTTCGGCTTCTCCGATAAATACGGCATCCGCGTGAGCAGTCGCTTCATCCGCGTGCAAGGAGGCGGCAATGCCCCCCATGATCACCGGGATGCCAAGGGCCCTGAAGCGATCAGCGATCTCGTATCCGCGGGGGGTTTGACACGTGAGCATCATTGAAATGCAGACCAGGTCCACATCCTCATCAAACGTCACTGCATCGACATGTTCATCCACAAACCTCACCTCGTGTTCATCTGGAATTGTCGCAGCAAATACGACCGGGCCGTGGGGGGGGAGGTTGAATACCCGTTGTCCAGGTAATTTGGGCCACTTGGGGTAAATAATCTCAATTCTCATGACAGGCAGTGTATCTCATTCTGTTAAAAATCCCTTGAGGTTCTTGTACATCGCTTTTGCGTTGCGCCGGATTGTGGGCATCCCAGTGCGGTAGAGTGCTGTGCCGAGGATGTGTTGTTCGAGAATGTGATCGTCCATTGTGGCGATGTCTTCAATCGATGCGACCTTGCCAGCTGCCGGGTCTGGTGGTGGATCAAGGGCAGATGCAGTGGTTGGATTGTCCCACGGACAGACTGTTGCGCACTGATCGCAACCAAACATCCCGGTCATGTGCTCGGCAATGTGGGTCGGTATATGCGGCGCTCGGCTTTCGATGGTCCAATAGGAAAGGCACCGCGCACTGTCTACGGTCCCAGGGGATAAGATGGCCCGGGTTGGGCAGGCATCCATACAATCCGTACAATTGCCGCAAACTTCATATGGCTGAGCTACCTGTTGTACCGGTATCGTCGGCGTGCCAGCGCATATGATCTCGCCGATCACCACGCGGGGTCCTATTTCAGGTACGATGAGCATGCCGCTCTTGCCAATGTGACCAATGCCACTGAGGAGTGCCCAGGTCCGCTCCATCACAGGCGCGGTATCCACAAACACCCGGCATTTGGCCTTGGGAAACCGGTCTTTAATGCTATGAGCGATAACGGTTAATCGCTCACGCACGGTCGTGTGGTAGTCGATACCTCTTGCACTGGATGACACATATTTCCAAAATCCAGCGGACGTCGCACCATTTGCATATGGCAATGCCGCCACAATGAGCGCGGTAGCACCCCGCAAGATACCTGGGTGATGCAGATCGCAGCGCTGCTCTCGATGTCGCGCGAGGTAGGCCATGTCTGCATGGTACCCACTGGCAATATAGGCCTCGTAGTGGGCAGCACTTCTTTGAGGGACGGTACCGGTCGATACCGCACCTATTGCGACAAAGCCCAGTTGCCATGCAAGTGGGCTGAGAAAAGCCCACTCAGCGGGAAGTGTATCGGACGTTAAAACGCGTTTGCTCCTTGTTTGACCCTCGCGTTGGTTGTTCATATACCGATATATATGATAAGTTTTTAGTTAGAAATTGATAGTTACGTCAACAACGGGGTGCATGGGATGGACCGGCGAGACGATCCCGAAAATACACGCGTTACAGACGGCTTTAGCTTCATCCCGCAAAAATCCACCGAGGATGCGCTGGTCATGATTTATCCCCCCCGTCCGGATATGGGACGCAAATTCGAGCTCAAGGGCAAGGTCGCCAATATCGGTCGGGATCCGTCAAACCATATCGTCATTAACAGCGATCCTGTGTCAAGGCGTCATGCGCGGCTGGCCATGGAATCTGGCAGGCGACTGATCACGGATCTGCAGAGCACGAACGGCACTTACGTTAATAACGAGCCGATCCTATCTAGATTCTTGAGGAATGGGGACCAAATTAAGATAGGCGATACGATTTTCAAGTATCTCGTCGGCAGTGACGTGGAATCAGAATACTACGAAGAAATCTACCAGATGACCATCAAGGACGGCCTGACCGATATTTACAACAAACGGTACTTTATGGAGGCACTGGAACGGGAGATGTCCAGGGCAAAGCGATACGAACGCGAGTTGTCGATTTTACTGTTCGATATTGACCGCTTCAAATCGGTCAACGATACCTTTGGTCATCTTGCTGGAGATCACGTGCTCCAGATTTTGGCCACGCTCGTATCTGCCAGATCCCGCCGCGAAGAGGTGTTTGCGCGATACGGTGGGGAGGAATTCGTCATTTTGCTGCCTGAAACCTCGAAAGACGGTGCCATAGAGCTCGCCGAGCAGCTGAGACGGCGCATCGCCTCTCATACATTCATTTTCGAGGGAGAGGAGATTCCCATCACCGTGAGCGTCGGCGTGGCCAGCATGGATGATTGCGCCATCACACCGTTGAATTTTATCAAGCGATCAGACAAAGCCCTCTACAAGGCCAAAGCCGAAGGTAGAAACTGCGTGCGGGCATAGCACCTGCTGCACCGCTGTGGTAGACACTATTCGGGCTTGTCTCGTTGACTCCGGCGCTTGCCGAGATCCCGAATGTCCATGGCAGCTTTTTCGATATATCGAAATCCCCGCCTGATGAGGTATTCCTTACCGTCATCGGTGGCCACCCGTACATCCACAACCGTAGGTTTTGGAGAGGACGGGGTGGTCACGGTGAGCTTGTTCACACTGCTGACAACGACATTATCTGCCTTTTGATTACCAAAATATACGGTGAGACCGAGATTGGGATTGAATCCCGAACCCCGTATCGTGACCGGCTCACCGCCGCCCAGCACGCCCACCGCAGGCGATACGTCCTTGATGCCAAATTCCTCATCACAGCCCAAATAGGCGCAGCACACGAGCATTATCCAAACTGTTACTGCGAACTTTCTCACGGCTTTTTCCTCCCTTACATCATGCAGCGCTATCTCGATCTTTTATCTTTCCACTAATATCGGTACTAGAGAGCGATTATCGAAGTCAAGCGCTTTTGTAGGACTTTTAGCGAGTTCCTTGACAAGAGCGATGTATCCAATAAAGATTTCTTTAGTTCTCTTGTATAAAATTACGCACGGGTAAGGCATTGGCAAAACAAAATATATTGATAGTCGATGCGGACCCAAAAAGCCAAAGGGTCCTGGAGGTCAGCCTCAAAAAGGCGGGATTTAGCGTTACCAAAGCTGTCAACGGGGCAGATGCCCTGGAAAAGACGCGTATTTCAACACCAGATCTCGTGATCTCAGATACCAATATGCCCGAAATGGACGGGTTTGAGCTGTGCACGAAGTTAAAGGAAAACGATGAGTGGGGGAGTATCCCGTTCATTTTTCTAACAGCGCAAAAATCTATTGAAGACAAAATTCGCGGCCTGGAATTGGGTGTCGATGATTACCTGACAAAGCCGATTTTTATTCGCGAGATTCTTGCCAGGGTCAGCCTGGCCCTTCAGCGGCGCCAGAAAGAACGCCTGGAGCGCCGGGGATCCAAAACGAAATTTTCCGGAAATCTCATGGACATGGGCGTGGTCGATCTCATCCAGACCATTGATTTCAGTAGGAAATCTGGCGTTATCCACCTGGCTCGAGAGGATGACGAGGGGGAGATCTACTTTAGCGAGGGAAAAGTCGTCGATGCGGTGACCCGCCATCGCCAGGCAGCAGACGCGGTCTACCGCATGCTCGTGTGGTCAGAGGGCACGTTTGAAATCGAGTTTCGCAATATCGAACGCGAGGACAGGATCGAATTGACAACCCAAGGGTTGTTGATGGAAGGCATGCGCCGCCTGGATGAATGGGGACGGCTGCAAGAACAGCTACCGCCACTTACCTCGATTTTTGATGTCGATGGGGATGTTCTCGTCGACAGAATCGGCGAGATACCAGATGAGGTAAACGACATTCTCAAGCATTTCAACAGCCGCAACACCCTCATGGAAGTCGTCGATAGGTGCTCGTTTGGCGACTTGGAAGCGTTATCCATTATCACCAAGCTCTATTTTGAAGGGCTCATTACCGAAACATCACCCCAGCTGGGGCAACGGGTCAGCGATGCGGCCGCGATTGTGGGCGGCACCGGCGACAGCGAAGGGGAGATTCAAATCCACCGGGTCGGAGAGAGCCTTCTCTCACCCCACGGGGACGCACCCAACGTGGTGGCGGGGGCGGCATCAGAAGCCGAAGTACCCCTGATACCCCTCGGGCCAGAAGACGACCTCACCCCGCCTGTTACAAGTACCCAGCGGATGAAACCACCGGACTTGGAACACAGCGTGGCGCCCAGGTTATCGATTGCTGTGCGGCGCTCCGCATACCTCGAGGCGTTGACACAACACCCGGCATCACCGGTATCCAATTCGGTATCAGATTCGCCTGGTGCGTCCAGCAGTGTCCCCCCGCCTCTGCCGAGCGAAGACGTATCTGGGCAAACCATAAAAGGACAACCCATACTCGCCGATGTGCTCCCAGAGGATCTATCCGAATCCGAATCCGAATCCGACTCCGAATCCAAATCCGAGCAGGAACAGCCAGTATCGACCCTTGAAGATCGCGAGGACCGGGATACGCCCTTTCCAACAAACCCACCGCCACTTCCCGCTGCCCCATCTACCCCTGCGGAAAGACCGCTATTGCGCGCGGGAACCACGTTGCCACCACCGCCAGTCGGGCAAATCGGCGATGGGGGGGAACCATCGGTGCTGCCCGATCCTTTAGATACCCAGCAGGACGAGGCAGCCAAGATTGCCGCGGCCCTCGATGCCCAAGCCCCACCCCCCGGCCCTAACGACCGGGATGCGGGTGATCTTGCGGACCAGGATGGCGCATTTCCTCAGGTCAAACCTGAGGGATCCACTTCCCCATCTAGCAAATCTGTCAGGCTGGGGTCCATGCTGACCGACGACGGCGAAAGCAACGCACTGGGGTCTGATTTCCCAGAACACGCGACCGCACCAGATGCCAAGCGAAGTAGAAAAATTGCCCTTTCGTTGGCCCTGGCAGTCACCCTGATCGCCATCCTGGGGTACATCATTTGGCAGACCACTGAGGTTGGGCATGTTGCCGCACCACCCAGCCCAGACCGCGGTGCAACAGACGCTACCAACATCAATATCGCCGCTTCCCAGCAATCCCAAGACGTTGAGGCTATCCGCCCGGCATCCCAGCATACAGAGCACGCAGAAGAGGACGCTAAAAAACCGCTGCCCGATACTGCCCAGGAAACGCCTGCTCCTGTTCCCTCAGCCGATGAGGTGCCTGACATTGCTACCCCTGGCACCGAGGAAGCTGTTGTAAACGTCCCGTCAAAATCCCCCCAACCCTCTTTTTCAAAAGGGGAGCATTCGCAAGTCCCACTTGAAAAAGGGGATTTAGGGGATTCCGTCAGCCCGAAGAACCAGGTGGAAAATCCATCTACAACACCCCCAGAAGAAGGCAAAAAGGCAGTCAGTGAATACGAAGCCGCGCTTGCCAAGGCAAAAAAATCAGGCGGCCCAGCACAAAGAAAATACCTGCGCCAGGCTATTGCTGCAAACCCCAGTGGAGATCAGGCACTTGCACTGCTCGCCACGAAACTCATGGAAAACAAATCGACTCGATCCGAGGCCTTCTCCCTGGCAACCCGCGCCGTGACTGCGAATCCTGAAAATGCCATGGCCTGGCTCTCCATTGGATACATTCACCAGCTGGAGGGACGCGCTGCTGAATCAAGAGCAGCATACAAGAAATGTGCGGCGTGCTCTGGACCCGCATTGTATGTACGGGAGTGTCGGCGCCTGGCGAGGTAAGGCAAGCTCGATGGGGGAGGGATAGGATTACTTGATTCTGCCCTCGACGATATCCAACTCTTCGGCGATTCGGTCTGCGATCTCAGTATAGTCTTGTGTTCCTAAGTACGCCTTTCCATTGACGAAAAACGTGGGCGTCCCTTCTACGCCAAACCGCATGCCTTCGAGCTTATCCTTTTCTATGTAGCGCATGGCGCCCCTGTCCTTGATGTCTGCTTGGAATTTGGCAATGTCCAGGCCCACTTTCTTGGCGTATTTCAACAGGTCTGGGTCATCCAGGTTCGTGCGCTTGGCAAACATGATCTCAGCCATCTCCCAGAATTTTCCCTGGCGATATGCTGCCACGCCTGCCAAGGCTGACGCGACGCCCCGATTGTGGCTTCGCACGGGAAAGAGCTTGAAATAATGCGCGACCTTATCTCCAAACCGAGTCTTTAGGTTTTTTAGTTGGGGTGCCACGTGGGCGCAAAACGGGCACTGAAAGCAAGCGTATTCCACAACGACGACCTTGGGGTTCTTGCCACCCACAACCGGATGATCTGAGAGGTCAATATTAAATGTCTCCGAGGGAAAGGCGGATTTGTGTCGCAGGTCAATACCGGCCTTGATGAAATCTCCTGACTTGCCCTTGCGAACCATGCGTGCAACATAGCCAGCGTGCCGCCGGGCTGTCATATCTCCTTGGGCCATGCATTGGGCGATACTGCCGCTACACCCCCGCGTGTTGGCGAATTTGTTGAGATGCTGCGCGGTCTGCTTTTTATGCTCAGGGGTCAGTTTTTTAAGATCGATGCCGATGATCTTGTCCCAGGCAATATCTGCTGCAGCAACAGCTGTCGATACACCCATCACAACGGCGACCATCAACCCGATAAATAGATTTTTACTATGCATGTTTACTTCTCCTTTCGAACCAGCGATCCAGGGTCAACCTATCTGGTCTGATAACCACTAGAAAAAGACCGGCCAGTAGTAGCCCGATGTCCCGAATAATCAGGCCAGCATTTAGCTGATCACCGACTTCAGATGATGAAAAACAGCCGCACTGGAGTTGAAGATCCGCACTGAGTGCCAGGGCGATGGCTGTGATAAACATGACGTTCATGCCACAGGTCACAAGGGCAGCGCCCCGCGTCCACCATCCAACGACGAGCACGACGCCTACGACCAGCTCGGCCCAGGGTAGGATGATCGCCTGCAGGTTGACCAGGGATAGCGGCAGGATTTGATAGGTGGCCACCTGAAGCGCAAAATCGTAGGGATAGGCGATTTTGTAAATGCACGCCCAAATGAAGGTTATTGCGAGTAGCAAACGGCAGCCCACGCTGAGGACATCCTTTGGTATTTCCAGGCGCGCATTGTTCATTGGCTATCTCCGTTTGCTTTGACGGTGGCAATGCCCGCTTTGTTCAATGCGTCAAGGCCCCCTTCGACATGTCGTACGCCTGAGATGGTTGCCTCGACCAACTGTTGGGCCAGGGGTTTGCCAAAGTCCACTTTTGTTTCAGGAGATGATGGATCAGCGTACGCGCCATAAACAATAACCGACGTCGGTTTTTTTTGTTTTACGGCCTCGATAACCCTGTCGATGTCCTTCTGGTCAGCGCCGAACAGGGCAGAGTAGGGCACGTTGATGGCGCCTTGAACGTGTTCCTTCTCGTATATTTCCGGTGGCCTGGCATCCACGTACAGAATGGTTTGCTCCCCGGTTTTCGAAAGCTCGTCCGGTCGTACCTGTTCGGATTCGACCTCGGAATCCTTGCACGGTGCAAAGATTTCATATGGAATATCCGTTACCAGGGGAATGCCGTCTGCTCGAAGTAAATTCGTCACGATGGCGATGGCCGCTGATGCTGCGACGATTGCTATGGCGTGTAAGCCTGTCCTTTGAATCGATCCTGCCACAATGAGCCTCCAAACCCAAGTGAACTCTAGCAAGCTTTTTTGTCGATATGAAGGGGCTATCAACAAATTCTGCCAAGTAATGGGTGCAAGCTACTTGATTTTAAGTGAGGAGCTGCGTGAGAATGGGTTTATGCAGTTGGGCGAAAAACCGGTTGAAGTATTCAACATGACGCGGCCTGCAGATCCAGTGGCCTTTGTCGGCGCTGTGGTCAGCGTTGTACTCCTCGGGATGTTTCTGGTTGCACTGCCAAAGCTGGCCGCAGCAGCTGGATCGTTTGGCGACGATTCCGGTGGGCGTGGCGAACCCTTTGAGTACGTAGAGGCGCGCCTATTGAAATGGGGTGAAATCAAAGACAAGGAGGCCCTGCCAGACCGCATTGTCCCGGCCTTGCCCACAGCCCCGGAAGAGACCCTCCCCCTTGACCGAAATGAAAACAAAGCAGAACCACCAGCCAAACCCAAAAAGCCCGCGCGCCAAAGAGGAGCGGTGACCGACGAGAAACTGCGACAAGTGTTCGACAAAGCCCGGGCATTTGCCGAGATACAAGACGACTTCGTGCCCGAGGGGCATCCAGATGGCGTGCCAGATGGAGACGTTACAGATCCGGCCCTGGCATCCATGGGCGCCACCTATGGCAGAAGGATCACGCGCCTCATCCAAGAGCGCCTCATGGTGCCTACGTTGATTTCCGAAGCTCAAAAAAACAAGCTGAAAGCAAAGATTCACCTAAAATTTGATATCGATATGACAATCGTTTCTTTTAAGTTTATAAAAAAGTCCGGTAATGCCTTGTACGATGACGCCATCCAAAACGCGGTTGACAAAGTTAGGATTGAGGTGCGCAACCTCCCGGCACCGCCGGAAGCAATTGCCCCCCGCGTGTTTGGGGGAGGCATTGTCATCAATCTGCGCGGTCAGGACAGCCCGTATGAGTAGGCCGAGGCATTGTCTTGGGTACATCGTAAATAGTATCTCCGCCTGTGGTGTCTAAATATTTTAGGCAAAGTGAAAAGTATCTTAAATACGAGGTGAAGAATGAAAGCGACGGCGATTACATTAGGAACCCTGGTTGCGGTGCTGCTCTTATGTATTTTTGCGCCATTCCAAGCCCAGTCTCAAAAGGCAAAGACAGATAAGTCTCAGGCCGAGGAAAGCCTGCCCCGCATCTCTGAGAACGCACCACTGGAACTGGAACTCTGGGGCGGCATTCGGGATTTGTACAAGATCGCCATTCCCCTGCCCCTTGGCTCGCCAAGCGCGGCCCGAGAAATCCAGAAAGTAGAATCCACAGACTTGAAACTTTCTAGTCTTTTTAAAGTTGTTGATCCCAAATCATACTTGGCAGATCTGGCAGCTGAGGGCATGTCGATCCAAAAAGACCCCTGGATCCAAGTCGGCGCCCAAGGGGTTAGCAAGTGCAAAGTGACGGCATCTGGCGGTCGATTGACCCTCGAGTTCAAGCTATTCGAGGTGGCTCGGGGTGAAAAGCCAGTGCTCCAGAAAAAGTTCAACGGCAGCCGGGACGACCTCAAGTTGATGGTTCACAAGTGGATAAACAAAGTCATCGGCTATTTCACTGGGGAGGACGGTGTCTTTGGCACGCGCCTATTGTTTTCCAGAAGGATCGGCCCGGGGTCCAAGCATATCTACACGGCTGACTGGACCGGTGGAGGTGTGGGTCGGGTCACCAAAAACAATTCCATCAATCTGCTGCCAGCGTGGGGGCCAGGCGGTGCTATTTTCTATACATCGTTTGTCGAAGGGTTTCCCTATCTCTATCGCACTGGGCAGCGCAAGCCCGTGCTTGCCGAACGGGGGCTCAACATGGGCGCGGCATTTCACGGCGGCAAGATGGCTGTGGTGCTGTCCAAGGACGGCAATCCAGAGATTTATGTCGGCAGCGCGAGTGGGTCAGGACTTCGGCGCGTAACGAGCTCGGGCGCCATAGACGTGTCACCGACCTGGAGCCCAGATGGGTCAAAGATTGCGTTTGTCTCTGATCGCCACGGGTCGCCCCAGATTTTTGTAATGGGCGCTGGCGGAGGTGGTGCCAAGCGTGTCACCTTCAAGGGGGCTTATAACCAGACGCCCAACTGGTGTCAGCGCCCTGGATCGAATCTCATCGCGTTTACCGGTCGCGATGGCGGCACCTACGATGTCTTTACGGTCGATGCTGGATCAGGTCAGATTAGGCGCCTTACCCAGCGCCAGGGGCGGAACATGGATCCCGCGTTTGCCCCGGACTGCCGGGCCGTCGCGTTCTGGTCCTCTCGCGGGGGTATCCACATTTCAAATCCAGAGGGGCTCAACCAGAACCTCACGGTCAAGGGCGGTGCGGACACGATTCGTTGGTCAAAGTAGCTGTTAAAAGCAGCTGTTAAAAGATGATTTCGTAGGTGATTGCTCCGCCGCCGGTGCCATTGGGTGCGGCTGAGAGGCGCTGTCGCTTTGGCTTTAGCGCGTGGACAGGTTGGGAAAAACCCAGGAGAAACATGCCTGTCACGAGGACGCCGATACCCCCGCCCACTGCAGCAAAGCCAGTCTTGCCCACGGCTCCCCATGCGTCCACTTCGGTGAGGATGGCACCGGCGATGATGATCCCAGCGCCAGAGCCCAGTAAAACATGTCCCCACGTCTGCTGGCGCTTATTTTTCAGATACCCGGGTGGCAGAATGGTCTGACGCTTGAGGGTCTGAATCGGCTGTACGGTTGCCGTGGCTACTGGCACGTCGGCCGGCTTTTCGCTCGGCTTTGGCGACGTGGTTGCCTCGGGGGTGGTGGATGGGGGTGTGCTTTCTGATGCGGCTGTGGCCGCTTTGTCCTGCTCCTGCGCAGGAGGGTCGGTGTCAATTTCAGATGGGGCAGTGCCTTCCTGAGACTCAGGTGATGCTGCACTTTCTGCTGATATTTGAGGGTTAGTCTCATCTTGATGCTTAGGGGAAGCTGTATCATCTTTTGGTGCTGTATCTTGTTCTGATGTCTGAGGCCCGGCCGTTTCCTCTGCCAATGTCTGGATGCTGACCAATGGGGTGGCACTGCAAAACATTAAGGTCAGCAGCAAAAAAAAGCGGGTTGGTTTCATTTGGCACATCCTTTCAAATAGTATGTTCCAACGCGATGCAAAGAAAGACAAGACGAAAATGAGGGATATTGGGGGAATTTTTTTTCGCGTGTAAGACGGATTGAGCATCTTTGGTCCTGCTGGTAGTCTCTTGGCCCATGAGCGGGACAGACACCGGCATCGACTGCGCCAACTGCTGGATCGAGATCGATAGGGCCGCCTTGATCTCGAATGTACAGCAGTTAAAGGCAATGCTCGATCCCCCAAGCCGATTCATGGCAGTGGTGAAAGCAAACGCCTATGGCCACGGCATGGCTGAGGTTGCTGCCATTGCGCTTCGTGCAGGTGCGGACTGGTTGGGCGTCTTTTCCCCAGGCGAAGGGCTAGCGCTGCGGCAAGCGGGCATGGATACACCGATACTCGTCTTTGGGCCAACACCTGCGGTTCAACTCAGGGATGTGCTTCGGGCTGATTTGCGGGTGACAGTGGCCTCCATGCAAGCTGCAAAGGCCGTTGCCAGTGCCGCTGCCCTGACCGGGGCTGCGGCGATCCATCTCAAAGTAGAAACCGGGACAAATCGCCAGGGACTGACGCCAGAAGAAATCACTCCGGCTACCCGCTTGCTTGCCGAGTCCGGCGTCCGCGTAGAAGGCATCTATACCCACTTTGCCGACATCGAAGACACGACCGATCACAGTTTCGCCTTGGCACAGCTGGCCCGCTTCCGCGACATACTGGCGCGCTTTGCCGAGGATGGATGGACTGTTTCCGTTCCCCACACGGCCTGCTCAGCCGCGACCCTCCTTTTTCCGTCCACCCACTTCAACCTCGTTAGGGTCGGCATTGCCCTTTACGGTTTGTGGCCCTCAAAGGAAACATATGTCTCAGCCAAAAGCCTCGGTCGCAATGCTATTGCGCTCAAGCCAGTGATGACGTGGAAAACCCGCATCGCCCAGATCAAGGCCGTGGATGCCGGTGAATTTGTCGGCTATGGCCGGACATTTCGCGTGACCCGACCCAGCTGCTTGGCAGTATTGCCCGTGGGATATGCAGACGGCTATGATCGGCGCCTCTCCAACCTGTCCCATGTGCTCATCAATGGCAAGCGGGCGCCGGTTCGCGGCCGTATTTGCATGAACCTAACGATGGTAGATATCACGGATATTCCCGAAGCAGCGGTCAACGATCCCGTCGTTCTGTTGGGTCAGCAGGGGGAAGAAGCTGTCACAGCAGAAGACCTGGCCCGACTTGCCGGCACGATTAATTACGAAATCGTCACGCGCGCTGCCCCACACGCCCCCCGGGTGATTGTGGGATAGACAGACGCACGGGAGTTTGTTTATTGAGCTTACTTGTTTAGCTCTATGATAGTTCCTAGCGTTACTTTTGCTGCATTGATGCCCATACGAAAATCATCCTCGATGTAGTTTTCGTAAACATCGCCTGAGTTATGGTAGTACGGATTGGCATCTACAATTTCAGTGTCCCGCCGATTCTCGCGCACGCTCACCGCTGCAATCCTATCTTCAAATACCACACTGTCGGTGTTGTACATGTTGTCTCCGACCTGCACTGGGTATTCACTTGCATACATGGATGCGGCATCTTTCATCAGCTCGGCCAGTGCCTCGCCCTCATCTGCTGCTGAGGCGCTTTCTTGGTATTGCACGTCGATGTCTGCCTCTGGATTCTGTTCTGTCTGGGGTGGAATACCGTGGTCGTATAAGACCATGTCAAACTGGATAATGCCCAGCCAGGTGGGTTCGGGATAAAGGCCTGATCCCGGTGGGTCCTCAATGCCCTGCATTGACGCGCGTTGATTTCTATAAGCTTTCGCCCCTTGAAATCCGGTTTCCTCGTTGTTCCAAAATGCAAAGCGCAGGGATTTGCCAATGTGTACGTTCGGATCGGCAAAGCAATGTGCCAGTTCTAGCACCACAGCGACACCAGAGGCGTCATCATCGGCAGCCCCGCCACCTCCCCTGCCATCCAGGTGGGCAGAGATGAGATACATTTTATCGGGCTCTGTAGCGCCGACTTTGGTCACAAACATCGTGGTGCGAGATGAGCCTTGGTAGGTGTAAGAGACCCGTTCCACTTCGTAGCCGATGTCCTCCAACTCATTCGATAGCCACGCGTCAGCTGCATCGTAGCTCGCCGAGCCATTCCAGCGATCCCCGAAATCCGATAGGGTTTTAATTGTACGTTTAAATCGCTCCAAATCTAGACAATTGATGTCAACCTCTGTATCGCTGCTGGTTTCAGTTTCTGTGGTCGTGTCAGAGTTAGTACTGGTATCAGTGCTGGTATCTGTATCGCTGTCTGTATCTGTATCCGTGTCGGAGTCGCTATCCGCGTCGGTGTCCGCGTCCGTATCAGCATCAGCATCCGAGTCGCTATCTGCGTCGGTGTCTACGTCCGTATCAGCGTCAGCATCCGAGTCGCTATCCGTGTCGGTGTCCGTGTCGCTGTCCGCATCTGAGTCGCCAGATGGAAAATCGGCGCTTTCTTTTCCACATGCGATAGCTCCTGAAATCCCAATTAGACAGGTAAGACAGAAAATCGTATATTTTCGCTTTTTGTTAAAAATAGAACACATTGTTTTCCTCCCGTGAATTGGGTTTTGATTACTGAGAAGTGGCAATATTTTTACACTTTTTTGTGTCTTTCTGATTGAGAAAAATATGTAATTTTAGGATACTATAATAGTATCTTTGAGCACAATCCTTTATAGTGGTCAATGGGTAAATAGGGTGTGGCAGAAGGCATCCATACTTAAGAGTAAAAAAATACAATTGGTATTTTTGTATTTTTTTATAAATACGGCAGTCAGAAAAAAGGAGGTGGTTGCAATGACCGCTTATATAAAAACCGGTGCTCTCGTGGTTCTCGTTTACCTGTTTGCTTGGATGCTTCCCTGTTGTGCATCAGAAGAAGACGCTGATGACAACGCAGGCGGTGATTCAGATGGAGACAGCGATAGTGATAGTGATGGGGACAGCGATAGCGATGGGGATAGTGATAGCGATGGGGATAGTGATAGCGATGGGGACAGCGACAGCGATACAGACACTGAAGAAGACAGCGATAGTAGCACTGATAGTGACAGCGATTCAGAAACAGTATTCACTGAAAAAATTGTCCTTACATGGGAGGATAACTCAGATGGGGAAGATGCATTTGAGATACAGCGCAAAGTCGGTGTAGACGACTTTTCCACTATCGCAACTGTTGATGGAGATATAACAGGATACGACGATACAGCTGTTGAGCCACAGACGACGTACACCTATCGGGTAAGAGCACTCAAGGAGAGTGAGAGCTCTGGCTGGTCCAACGAGGATTCAGCTACCATGTCTGCGCCCTGGGGGTTGGATTTCGAGGCAGCCAATGGGGATATTGGGGGTGACACTGTTCAGTCAAAGCCACACGGGTATCCCGAGATGTTCTTCGCCGAACCGGTTTCTGTAGTGGAGACGAGAAATGACCTCGTATTGGCTCGCGTGCCAGTGACTGGAATGCTGGATGATCTGGCATTGCCGGTGTTCGCTCACTTACAAGATCCCCAAGAAAACGACTATGCATTGGTGATCGCTTCGCCCGTGCAATTGGCCCGTTCTGGGTGGCCATATGCCATCCTGGATGTGAATGCGGTCGGTTCTGCCTATGCAATCGCAGAAGCAGGGCGTCCGGGCCTCCGGCAACAGGTCGCTGATCAGGTCGATGTGGTGTTCGACGATGGGCAACACCTGGTGGTTCGCGCTGGAGAGGAGCGGGCAATTGAATTCGCTAATATGGGCTTTGATATGCGTCGATTGGATGACGAGCCAATGATATTGAGCCGATCCCATGCATTTGCCTATCAATTTTCTTCGATTGAGTACGATCCCATCATCGACGGGATGATGGAGCAGGTAACCGAGAACAAAGTAGAGACATATGTCGGCGATTTGAGCGGTGAATGGCCGGTGACTGTCGGTGGCTCGGAGTACACAATAACAACGCGGTATACCAAATCAGGCGAGCCCATCGAGAAAGCTGTCGAGTATGTCTACGAGTTCATGGCAGCCCATGGTTTGGAGGTGAGCTACCAGGACTGGTCCAGCGGATCCTCGTCAGGACGTAACATTATCGGCGAGCAACCCGGCACGACCCTTCCGGAGGAGATCGTCATCATTTCTGCCCACTTGGACGATGTACCGTCGAGCGGTCGGGCACCTGGTGCGGACGACAACGCCAGCGGCAGCGTGGGGGTGATGCTGGCAGCTGAAATGTTGAGTCAACAGGCGTTCGAGCGCACGATTCGCTACGTCTTCTTTACGGGCGAAGAACAGGGGTTGATCGGCAGCAAGGCCTATGCAAAGCAGGCATCAAATGACGATGACATGATCATCGGCGTCTTTAATATCGATATGATCGCATACGAGGGAGATGGTGATCCTGTATTGCGATTGCATACCCGTACACCGAGTAGCTCTGGGAATCCCGAGGACCTGGTCATTGCCGAAACGTTTGTGGAAGTGGTTGAAACCTACGAGTTTGAAGATTACCTAACCCCGATCATCGACGAAGATGGCAAGTCCAATAGCGACCAGGCGTCGTTTTGGAACAGAGGATTTCCAGCGATCCAAGCTAACGAAGATGGGGATGATGACAAAAATCCAAACTACCACACGTCAAAGGACACACTATCCAGGATCAACTTGACGTATCTAACCTATTACCTCAAAGGGTCAGTGGGAACCATTGCCCACCTGGCAGTGCTAGACAATGCCCTCGCCGCTCCCACCAATCTACAGGCAACCTGTTCGCCCCGCCTTGGTTATAATTAGTGGCCGACCTGCGTGCGATCAATCCGACTTGTCTGACTTACGCACTGCTTTGATGCCCGCCTTGCCGTCTCGGATGACCACCTTGAAATCAACGGCGCCCCCTTTTTTGTCGTATTGTTTTTTCAAGGACCGGACGACCTTTTCAAGAGAAAGGCCCTGAGTGGGCTGGTTGCACTTCTTTCGCGCGGCCACAAAGGTGCGATACACTGATTCGGCGCGCTGTTTATCAAATCCACGTTCTGTCTGAGACGGGCCGCTGCGGGGTTCTGATGCGCGAGGAGATGGGGGAGGGCGATTTGCCATCCGCTTTTTGGGTGCTGGTTTTTCAGGCACAGCCGGTGTTGGCAATGGTGGGGCGTCACTAAAAGGATCGTCGATGTCCAGTGCATCCATGGGATCGATGACCGGGTTACCGGTCCTTAAAGACTCACTTCGGTCAAATGGTTCGTCCAATGAGAACCCATCTATCGCGGCCGGGTCTATCTCGTAAACCGGTGGGGACCCATCCCCAGTGTCACCCAGCTGGAAACCCGGATCGACATCCAAGGTGGCGGGGTCGAACGGCGGGTTTTCTTCTTTCTTTATCCGCTTCGCTTGTCTTCGCTTTGCAAGGGATACGTGTCGACTGTAGGTGCCTTCCTCTATTTGTCGACAGATCCGACTCCAATGGGTCGAATGGGTATTGTACTTCTGTAGTTGGGTCTGGAATCGAAATCGCTGGGCCGTATTCCCAATTCGCTCTCGCCGTAAGGCCTGGATCTTGCGGTCCACGTTCTTGCGATGGATGGTGGGCTCAATCCGTTCGATACCCATAAAATACTGGTTGTAGAGCGCCTGCAACCGCTCGATGCCGGTCTCGATATCGGAAATCGCCTCGTCGATTTCTTTAGGTGTCATGGCACACTGATATCATAGCGCATAGATCGCAATGTCGTCGAAAAATACCTCGCTCTTCCAGTTGTTAAACGCAAAAAATTCGTGTCCAGGCCCCTCAAGAGGCTCGGGATCGTTCATCTCGAGAAACTGAGCACCGTCGAGATGCCACACGAGACGATGTTTGGATCGTTTCACCATAAATCGGTACGGCTTGCCCATTTGCGCCTTGGGGGTTTTTCTCACCTTGCGATCGGCGCCGTGTTCGTTCATCCGGGCGATGATAGATCTGGTATTGTTCCATCCGCCGAGAATAATCACGTAGCTCGTGGCAGTGTATGATAATTCCGTGGCTCTTGACCGTCCGTCTCCCCACAACTCAGCCTTGATATCCACGGTCGGGCTCATGGATCTGGCGGTAAAGGTGATTTTTGCCTCCCTGGGGAGCTTTTTTTTGAGCCACAACGGCTTGTTGCGCGCGCCTTGCACCCGGAGTTCACCGTTTGCGATTTTGTACCCGCCGCCCGTATCTAGCCAGTTGCTACCCAATTCTTTCCGATCAAAATTATCCTTGAATACGAGGCTGGCCTCGGACTCATTGCGCTGTAATGCGCGATCCGTGGAACAGCTCATCACAGATAGGAGAAGTATTGCAGATATCAGCTTTCCCATAACGCCTCTTTTATCCGCGACGGTTGGCAACGATGATGATCTGTGCCGAGTCCTCGCCAAAAAAAGCACCGGGTGTGGCTGGATGGCCAGATATCTGGGACACTGACAGGCCGGTTGAATACAGCATAGAGCCAACCTCGTGCAGGCTGTAAAGTCGCACGGAGAGCTCGTGTCTGATTTGCCGGGCGTTTTCTCCCAGTATCAGTTGGCGTACCACGGTGAGCCGGCTGTTAAGGAAATTAAAGTTGGTCTCTTCCATGCATACGCTGCCATTGCCCTCGAACCAGGTGAGGTTGGGCTGGCCTTGGATCGCATGGTCTCGGTTGACCACCTCTAGGAGAAACGGTGCTCCAGGCTTAAGGGATTTGGCAATGCCCGATAAGACCTTGTAGTTGGTCTGCTCGTCAAAATACCCAAAGCTAGTCCCTACGCAATAAATGGCGTCAAAGGTCCTATCAAACCCCAAATCCCGCATGTCTCCATGAATAAAATTAATGGTTTGGCCAGCTTCCTGAGCAGCGTCGCCAGCTCTGGCGAGCATGGGCAGGGACAGATCCACGCCCACGATGCGATAACCGCGACGGGCCAATCCCACGGCATGACGGCCGTCACCACATGCCAGATCCAGTACTAGCCCTCCTTTGGGGATATTGAGGGCATTTTCGATGACGTCGACTTCCCGCCTCAGATCCCGCGGTGTACTCCTTGGCAGGAGGGACAGATAATCGTCGTCAAAGATATCTTCCCACCACTCTTTGGGGCGCCTGCGTTTGCGGCGCATCTTGGTCCGTCGTTTTTTCTTGGGTGGCTTGGGATCGCCTACGGCTTTGGTTTTTTTCGGCTTTACCTTCACCTCCTCTGCGTCGGTAAGGTCCAGTTCCTCTTCGTCATCGCCGTTAGTGGATTTATGACTGGGCTTTGCATCTATGGCAGGGGCTGTTGGCGTAGGCTCGGAAACTGCATCGAATACCGCTTCTGGCGTGCCTGAATCCTTAGTTTCCTTTTCTTTAGGCTTCGTCTTAGTTTCGACCGTTGCTGTAGTTTTCGAGGACTGGTCTTTTTTATCCTTGGATGCTGCTTTTGGTGCAGGGGCAGGAGGCTTGGATTTTTTGCCTAATTTTTTCCTCTTTCGGGGTTTCCCATCCTTATGGAGCTTGCGTATCGGGATCGCCACCACCGGTACGGCAGACTCTTTGGGAATATAAGACGGTCGCTGCTGTTGCATTTCTTCTGGATCGGGATCCGGGATTACAGACGGTGGCCGCGATGGCCGAGGTTCGGCTACTTGAATAAATGGATTGCTCGGACGGGGAGGGGGGGTGATGGCATCTGCATTGCCAGTTTCAGATGCGGTATCTGCACCCTCGTCCGAACCCTCCGCAGTGTCGGAAGCCGCTGGTGGAGGGGGGACGGATGCCATTTCCGCGGTCAACTCCAAAATATCATCATCGTCGCGATCGTCGACCATATTCGCTCCTAACGCCCGAACATCTTTGGGCCATCAGTTTATTCTACCAAGCCGCCGCCCCATAGCAATGCGGCCTTTTGTGATCTCTTGATCTAGGGTAACAGCACCTTTGGACCACAGCAGGACCACTGTAGATCCCAAAAGGAATGCACCCAGCTCATCTCCCCGCTGCATCGCAATTGCCGGATCAAAGTCGCGCTCCCGGGGTACTGCAGGGCCGAATGTCGAACCAAGGGGGTATTGTGTCTCGATATTGCCCACGCCAAAGGCAGCCACCATGATGAGAGACAGCCCACCACCTGCTGGAAGATCGATCTGAAAGACCATCCGTTCGTTCTTGCCGAGAATGCCGGTCACCCGATTTTGGAACCAGTCATTGACCGGGTATCGGGCACCGGGTATGTGGCGCAGCCGGGTTAGGGTGCCCGCTGCAGGCGCGTGGACCCGGTGATAATCCCGGGGATGTAGATAAATGACCAGGTGACCCCCGCCTTCGTAGGTATTCCCGGCTTTTTGAGCGCCCAGGAGTTCATCCGGCGTATAGGTGCTGTCCTTGATGTGAAATGCGGTTTTTTTGCCAGGGCCTGTCTCCCCAAAGCCTACGATCGCACCGTCGCAGGGGCTAATCATTGCATCCGCGTCCGTTGAGATGGGCCGTGCACCAGGACGGAGCTGCCGGCCGAAAAACTCCCCAAAACATCGAAATCCGCCAATAGGCGCCTCGGCTTCTTCGACATCGACCCCCATGCCAAGGGCGTAGGCGCCGATGATAGGGGTTAGGATTTTTTGAGGCAGTGGGATCCGAGCCACTCTACCGATCATTCGGCTGACCAAGCGGGCACCATCGGTGGCGAACAATCGCTCCATAAAGACTCCGTTAACTTACCAAAAAGCGGGCTCATTATACGGTATTTACTTGCGAATCTTCAATGAATCTTAAAAAAACCACAGGGCCAGGGTATCGGCGAGCAGCATGCCCTTTTCCATTGGGGGTTGAAAATAATGATAATAATTATCAAGTATTTTATATTATTGACATATTAACATAACCAGCTTAGGTTTAATATATGAAAACGGCGGTAAAGGCGTATCTCAGTGAGATCGGCCGCCGCGGCGGTCGGAGAAGCCGTAGATCCCTCGACTCAGACACTGCGCGCGCTATGGTGCGTGTCCGGGAAGCAAAAAGGGCCTTCAAGCGGTTCCATGCCATGTGCTTTTGGTCGTATGATCCTAGGTATTCAATATCAGCTGATGATGTTCCATGGGTCGCGGAACAGCTTATGAAAAACGGTGGCCGCGAAGCTTGGGAAGTGGGAGCAAAGCTATGCCGCTAACAGCGTTCCAGTCTGAAGTGGCTCGATTGCTAGCGACAAACAAGAGCGAGGACAACCACCTGGCTGGTGGGGCAGCCCTCCATATCGAGCCGAATGCCAAGCGCTACAGCAATGACCTGGACTATTTTCACGACTCTGTGGAGCGTGTGGCCGAATCGTACACTGCCGATTCAGAGCTCCTGAAGACCGAAGGGTACGAGGTCTTCCTTGATATGCAACAGCCGGGTTACATCCGGGCTCGCGTCAGCAAAGGCACTGACGTGACAAAAGTGGAATGGTCTCACGACGCTGCATGGCGTTTTCTCCCGACCGAGCACTCAGACCTCTGCGGCTATAAGCTGCACCCCATCGATCTTGCCCTCAACAAGCTGCTCGCCCTCGTTGGTCGAGATGAGCCCCGGGATTTTATCGACATTCTGTATGCCCATGAGAACATCCTTCCACTAGGTGCACTGGTATGGGCGGCTGCGGGTAAAGATCCGGGATTCACCCCCCTGTCGTTGCTGGCACTGCTAAAAAGGCGTGGGAAGTACCGGCCCGAGGATTTCTCGAGGCTCCACCTCACCGAGACTGTGGATGTTCGACAGTTAAAGACCCAGTGGCTCGAAGCGCTCGAAGCTGCCGATAGATTTGTGCGGAGTCGGCCGCCAGATGAAATCGGGTGTCTCTATTACGCTCCGAAGAGACGCACATTCATAGAACCCACCGAGGGGGAATCCTATGAGCCCCACTACGGTCGGCCCGGCGGCGTACTCCCAAACATCGCTTCCGGCGAGTAGAAGCTCCCACTGACCAGAGCTGAAGTGGCAATTATTCCATCTCCTAATTATGAGTTTTAAAAAAAACGCAGTGCCAGGGTATCGGCGAGCAGCATGCCCTTTTCTGTTGGGGCCACTACCTTGGCCTCGATATGGACCAGATCTTCAGCTGCGGCAGCTGCCAAAATGTCCTGCCAGTCATGTTTTATTTCAGGCGGCAGCAGGGGAAAGACATCCCCTAAGGGAATGCCGTCTGACGTGCGCAGTCCGAGCATCATGCGTTCGCGGGCGTAAGTTACTGGATCGACCCGCTCAGAAACGGGGTTTTTGCCAATGCCGCCGTGCCCAGAGGGGTGGGTTTCGCTGCCGGCGAGTTGCACGTAGTCTGGAACGGACCTCCCATTAGCATATCGCCACAGCGTACCGCAGTTGTCTGCGAAAAAACCATGGGCGCCAGCCCCAAGACCTACGTACGCCCCTCCCTGCCAATAGTGCGCATTATGCCGTGAGCGGTGCCCTGGCCTCGCGTAATTGGACACTTCGTAGCGCTCGAATCCCAGCGTTGCCAGTGTCTCGCCGGCTGTGTACCACAATGTGGCCATGTCATCATCGGTTGGGAGGGTTATATCAGTTGCTGCAACCCGGCGGCCCAGGATGGTGCGCGGAGATATGGTGAGTTCATACGCCGAGACATGGTCAATGCCAAGGTCGATAAGGGCGCGAAGCTCATCTGTCAGGGATGCACTTGTTTGTCCTGGTGTCCCATAGATGATATCTGCGCCCACCGAATCCAGCCCAGACTGCGTTGCAATACGGACAGCGGTTTCGGCAGTTCGGCGGTCGTGTCGCCGGCCCAGCCAGTCAAGGCGCGTATCATCAAGTGCCTGGACCCCGATGGACAACCGAGTGACCCCGGCGTTTGACAATCCGCCCAATAAGCGTTCGCTGGCGTCTGCGGGGTTTACTTCGATTGATATCTCGGCATTTTGAGAGAGGGAAAACAGCGATATCAGGCGCTTGATATCTTCTAAAGGCCACAGGGACGGCGTGCCGCCTCCGATGTAGAGCGAATCAAAGATCGCATCGGCAGCAAATGGGCGTCGGTATTGCCACTCCGCGTGCACGGCTGTGCGGTAAGTGCTAAATGAGACGTGGGGTGGCGGGACAGAAAAAAAATCGCAATACGGGCAACGGGACTGACAAAAGGGCAAATGGACGTAGATGGAAAAGGGCGTCGGCAAATGCTTTGCCGCTGAAAGGAGGGGTGTCACCCGATGAGGTCTGAATAATTGTAGCGGTCTGCCTCTTCAGGTGATGGGGTGTCGATCACTCCCTGGTCTTCGGTCTCTGCAGCGAGGATCAGGGTTTTGTCAGGGCCTGCTGTCCACTCAGTGCATACCCGGGCAAGCAGGCTGACCACGCTGCGTGCGATATCCTCAAGTCTGTCAATGGCAATACCGTCCTCGGCGCGTTTGCCGATATACTGGGTGCCATCGACCACGACTGTTTCCAGATAGGTCGCATCTTCCAGGTAGACCTTGTCGCGATCCGGGCAGGTTGCGATTTGATTTTTGATGTCATCGGTTAATTCAAATCCGACGAATATGAATCTATCAGGTGTCATGGTGGCCTTATTGGGACAGGGCAGCGTTACCAAGCGAGTGAGCTGGCCCGGCGCAGTCTTGGGACGAGTTGAATTTCCCGCTCAAAGCGCTTGCAATCCAGACAGGAAAATGATCGCCACCGCTTTGTCGATGCCTCGTTCAAACACCGGTCGTAGAACTTGCAGTCATCCCGTCGATGTAGTGTGATCTCTCGGATATCCAGGGTTTCTTCTAACTTTCTCATTGCACCACCTCTTGTGCCTCCAACCAATTAAACGTGCGACATTATATTGTGCAAAATTTTCGTGTCAATGATATATCGTCATGCGAAGTATACAGTTTTTGGGGGCGGTTTCACGTGGTTAGAAGTCGATATTTTTTAGGGGGTTACGTCTAGTTTTCCAACGAGCTGGGCCGGCTGAATGCTGTGTTCCCGGCAATATTGATGGAGGTCTTGAATAATGGAAACCGCGGCCTGGGGATTGGTGAGATTTGCCGTACCCACTTGAACCGCACTGGCCCCGGCCAGAAAAAACTCCAGCACATCCCTGAGGCAAGTGATGCCGCCGATGCCGATTATCGGTACGGTCACTGCGCGGCTGACCTCGTACACCATGCGGACGGCAATGGGTCGAATGGCCGGTCCGGATAGGCCACCGGTGATTGATCCGAGCCGGGGTTTTCGGGTCGCGACGTCGATGCTCATACCGCGGATGGTGTTGATGAGGGAGATCGCATCTGCACCGGCTGCTTCCACTGCTTGAGCCACGCCGATCAAATTCGACGACTCTGGCGATAGCTTAACGATTACCGGGAGGGCGGTGGCATCTCGCACCGCCTTTGTTATCTGGGCGGCTGATGTCGGTTGAAATCCAAAGTGGATACCCCCTTCTTTGACATTTGGACACGAAATATTAACCTCAATGGCTGCGATGCCCCTGGCGCAATCCAGCTTTCGCGCCAGCTCGCCAAATTCCTCCTGAGACGTGCCATAAGTATTCGCGATCACCGTAGCGTTGGCAGCGCGAAGCCTGGGGAGAATGTCGGTGACAAAGGCGTCGTACCCCACATTTGCAAGGCCAATGGCGTTCAACATGCCCGACGGTGTTTCGCAGATCCGCGGCGGGGGATTTCCCAATCGAGGGGTCAGGGAAATACCCTTTACGCTGATGGCCCCGAGCGCTGAGATGTCCAACACCTCTTGGTATTCAATGCCGTATCCGAATGTGCCCGAGGCTGCAATGATGGGGTTGTTGAGCGTTAAAGGACCCAGGGTAACAGAAAGTACATCATTCAGACCGCTCAACGAGCACCTCCGAAAATCTCTTTTGCATCAAATACCGGGCCGTCTGTGCACACGTAGAGGTAACCACCGTCTGGTCTGGGTACGGCACAGCCCTTGCATGTTCCCATGCCGCAGGCCATGGGTGATTCGAGTGCCACGTCGCAGGGGGCGCCTACGGTAGCGGCCATCTCTGCCACAGCGCGCAACATGGGATATGGACCGCACGAATACAAATGCACGGGGCTATTTTTGGTAAGGATGGGATCGAGATAGTCCGTCACCATGCCGGTCTTTCCACGTGAGCCGTCTTCGGTGACGGCGATCACCTGGCTCGCCGCAGACAGTCGGTCTAACAGGACAAGATCTTTTTGGGTGCGGGCCCCGTAGAGACATATCGGGCGCATGCCCTGGTCCCAAAGTTGTTCAGCCAGGAAGATGAGCGGTGCAATGCCAACACCGCCACCGATCAGCACCGGCTGGCGGTCGGCCTTGGGAAGGGAGAATCCGCGACCCATGGGACCGAGCACAGAAAGCTTATCGCCAACGCGCATGTGGGCGAGCTTCATCGTTGCTTTTCCCACGACCCGCACGAGGATAGCACTGATTTCGCCGACTTCGACGAGAGAGAAGGCCCGGGGTAGGATCGGATCTGTGCCCCAATCGCCGCGAACCATGACAAACTGACCCGGGCTCCCTGGGATGGGGGCATCTCCTTTAAAGCGCAGGAGCGCGTACTCCGGTTCTGGTTGCAGGATCTCTGTGATCCCAGTGGTGCGGAAGTCCATGTCCCGAATCTACGGCGTGGGCCCGGCGAAAGCAAGTCATGCGCCACAATGGGTGTTAAATACCATGACCCTGCAGCTGACTGGTGTGGGTCAGGCGGGTATGGTAGAGTGCTGCCGATTGATAGGCCGTGTACTCAAAAAAGATGAGGTATATCGTGCATATAGCCATTGTTACAGGAGAGCTCTCACCATTTATCGACACTGCATCAGGCGGTCATTATGTGGCCTCCCTTGCCGACGCGTTTGTCTCTTTGGGTCACGCGGTGAGTACTGTTATTCCGTTTCCGTCCAACGCTGACCTCAGTGCCTATTCCTTTGCAAGGCGCCTAAGTCCCATTGCCGTGAACATTGCCGATGATCGCGTAAACGTCATTCGGCATGACGGACGAACGCCGACAGGTGTGGCTGTTCATCTATTGGAAATAGACGGCCATCTGTTCTCAGCAGACGATAGGCCGTGGACGCCGTATGAGGTTGAGGTCTTTTGTCGTGCTGCTGTTCATCTCTTGGGAGATCTCAGCGAGATCCCAGATGCCTGCCTGTCGATAGATGCGTCAGCAGCGCACATGCCGCTGCTAGGCCTGGAAACAGACACCTTTAAAAAGACAGCCCATATCCCCGTGCTTTATGCGTGCAGTGAAGATTTTAGCTGGATATCCGCAATTCAGGAGGCGACCCATCGCATTGCAATCGCCGATCCCGCAGTAGCTGTGCGCGCAGCCGCAGACAAAAAAGCACCCCTCTACGATATGATTGCAAGTGGCAACGCGATTGCTCTAAAAATGCCGCTTCACCACCCCTTGACGGTCGAGAATACAGACAAGGCCTCTGCCAAGATCGCTTATCAAATGAGCCGCGGCCTGCCGGTTCGTTCTGATGTGCCGCTTATTGTTTTTCCAAAGTGCGACGGTCCGCCCCTTGACGCAGCACTCCAGGGGGTGTTGAGAAAGGATGTGCAGGTGATTGCCCCCCAAGGCGGGACTGATATAGAAGCCCTGGCCGAACGCTATGGAGATCGATTGCTGTTGGTGCAAGCGAGCGAAATCCGGAACGGATCGCTCCGGGCTGCCGACGCCTGCGTGGTGGGAGATGACGGCGAATTGTGTCGCCTCGCACTGGCTTGTGGCACGCTGCCGATAGCCGATACATTCGCAGGCGCGGAGCTCGTCGATCTCGATCCAGCATGTGAGAGCGGGTCAGGCATTATCCTCGACCCGTTTTCGGAGCAGGGCTTATCAGCTGCATTTTCCCGGCTCAGGACCGCCTTTAGCCGTAAAAAAGCCTTTGAACGCGTGCTTGCGAGACTACCCGGGTTTGTCGCCACGTGGCCCCAAATCGCAGGCCACTATCTCGCGCTCCTCGATGAAGCTCGCAGCGCAAACGCCTCCTCGAGCTGAACCGGTAAAGAATAAAGAAATTTAACTCTCTAATGCCTTGTCAATTTCTTTGGAGATGGCTTCGGCATCTGTTGGGTTCTGGACCCGGTCGCCGTTCAGGAACAAGGTAGGGGTTCCCTGGACACCGACTTGCTTGCCTATTTCCAGGTCATCGTCAACGGCTTTCTTGTAGGTCTCGTCGTCAAGTGCCTTTTTGAACTGTTTCATATTCAGGCCCAGCTCCTTGGCGTATTTTTCCAAATCCGCTCTTTCCAAGTTGCGCTGATTTTCAAACAATTTGTCGTGGTATTCCCAGAATTTGCCCTGGGCGTTCGCTGCCAAGGCCGCCTGGGAGGCGAGGTGGGCCTGCTTGTGAAACGAGAGGGGGAAGTGTCTGAAGATAAAGCGCACCTTATCCGAGTATTTCTTCTTGATCTCCCCTGCTGCGGTTGCAGCCTTGGAGCAATAGGGGCATTGAAAGTCAGAGAACTCGACGATGGTAACTTTGGCGTCCTCAGGACCAAAAGCAGATGCCTCCCCTTGGGAGATCAGCTTCTGTTTTTCAGCGTCCAACGGCTTATTGGCTTCTTCGCGTCGCTTGAGGTCTGCGACCACCTTGTCGTACTGCTTCATCATCATTTCGCAGCGCTCTGGTGGAAATCGCGGTGTCTGGCCCCGGACCATCTCGCAGGTTTTTGTCTCATTGCCGATCTCGGCGCATAGCTTGTCCACCAACTCGGTGCAGATCGCGCGCTTATCACCGTGTTTTTTCTTAGAATACGCAATGTCGGCCATGCCGGTCTTGCACGCGGCCTCTGGCATGATGTCGGTCACTGTCTTGACGGACTGGCACGTGGGCGACTTGGGATCTACGATGTCGCATAATTTCTGAGCATACTCGCCACAGGGGCCTTGGGGTGTCTCTTCGGCATCTTTTTCCCCGCCCTTATCCGCCTTGGCCTCGACGCCGGGGGCCGCTTGTTTCTGGCTTCCCTGCTCTGCTTTATTGCACGCAACGATGGCCACAAGAAGGCAAAGAAGCATCGCCTGTCGCACGCCAAGCAGGCGATGCAACCCATTGTTTTTGCTGGTGTTCACTTTGGTCTCCATTTTCTGTGACAACATAGAACGACCTGATGCAGATCCGCCAGATCCCATGCCATTTGGGTTTTGTCGCCCTCCTGTCACCAGTTGTGCACACAATTGTGCGGTTGCTTTGAGGCGAATCTAACGCCCGTTTATACCAGAGGACCATAGATTCGAAAACGTTCATACATTAAAAAAGATGAAGCGCGATTTTATTCCAAAAAGCATTTAGAAAGTTAAAAAAAAGTTCACTTTGTTTGCGCCCTAAATCGGCGTATGCTTCTCCAATCAGGGGGCCGTATGAGGAAGCAGATGCAGACCGGTAAAGCAGATTGTGTGGTCTTATTTGACATCGACGGCACATTGCTTGCCGGACCTGGCGACGGGCCGAGCGCCGGCAAGCAGGCGATGAATCTAGCCATCGAAAAGGTGAGTGGCAGAGCAGGCCTCTACGATGCGGTGGATTTTGCCGGCCGCACCGATGTGCAGATAGCCCGGGCATTGCTCATTGCCGCTGGAGACAAAGCACCGAGTGATGGGGCAGTTAATAACGTAGTCGACCTCTATGTGTCCTTTCTTCCAGAAACCATTCAGACCACCCCTTATACGGTGATCGGATCTCCGAGTGAGGCGATCGCGGTTCTACGGCGAGCAGGTGCAACCGTTGCCCTGGGAACGGGAAACGTTCGGGCCGGCGGAAAGATCAAGCTTAAAAGTGCCGGTATCCACCATCTTTTTGACATGAGCCAGGGCGGCTTTGGGGAGGATGGGTCGACGCGCGCCGAATTGCTGCAGCAGGGTGCGATTAGCTGCGATCCCACGGGACGTCGGCCCGTGGTCATCGTCGGCGATACGCCCCACGACATTGCAGCAGCCCACGCTATTGGCGCCCCATGCATTGGTATCCCGTACGGGCGAAACACAGCGGAAGTTCTCAGCAAAGCAGGTGCGGACACGTTGGTCGAAACCATTGACGCTGCATTAATCACATCAGTTGTTAAGGTGCTGTCCTAAGATGAGCGCATTGGCCGGCAGCAGGCGGTTTGTTTTTATCGATCAATCCCGCGCCCTGGCCATTGGGCTGATGATCGTTGGGCATTCTCTCGATCATTTTTTGGCTGACCCCTGGCGATCTGGCGCTGCATATCAAAACTACCAATTTGTGCGCGGCTTTAGTTCGACACTTTTTTTAATGATATCGGGGTTTTCTTTTGTTGTCGCCTCCTTTGGCCACTTTGACGATTACCTCCATTGGACACCGAGATTGCAGGCACGCATCCGCCGCATCGGGCTTATCCTCCTCCTGGGATATGTGCTCAATCTGTGGGCTTCGACCCTGACCCAAACAGTGGCGAGCTTTGACGCCATCCGGTTGGAACGGCTGTTGAAGTTTGATGTGCTGCAAAATATCGCGTTTGGCCTGGCCCTGTTGCACATTATCGCGTGGCGGGCGGGTCGTCCCAATCGCTTCTTGTGGATCGCGCTTGCCAGTGCGGTTGCAGTGTTCGGACTCGCCTGTGTTACTTACCGACCGGAAATCGACGCGCTCCTGCCAGCACCGCTTCAGGCCATGGTCAATATGTACCACCGCTCCCGATTTCCCGTGGTTCCGTATACGGGATACATCCTCATCGGCGCTGTATTTGGCACCTTTTTTTGGCGCCGACGTGCAATGGGAGATGTGCACAAGGTGTTTGTCATAGCGCTTGTCCTGGCACTTGGCGCAATCGGTTTTGAGATTGCGATTCGCAATGCCCTTCCCGGTGGGGGCTTTCCCTATGCCGCTCCCTTAAAGAATATGCCGGGCAATACTTTTGCTAGGGCTGGATGTGCCGTCCTCCTCATTGGCGGTTTCTTCTTTTTGGGCAAATTAAAGATATTGTTCCCCAGGGTTTGCCAAATCCTCAGCAAAGATGCCCTGCTGATTTACTTTGTTCATCTCCTGCTGATTTACTGTACTGACACCTTGGGGTTCCTGAGGGTGTTTGCACCTGCATCCATGTCGCCGATCCAGGTTGCCTGCTGGATCATTGCCTTGGCCGTGGCCATGTTCGCCTTGGCTGCCGCAAGTGGGTGGCTGAGGACCCATCACATCGCGCTGCACGGAGCGATCCGGCATACCATGCTCTTGGGCGGGGTCATTGCGTTTGTTGCCTGGACCCATCTGACGACGTTGCGCGTGCTCGCAAGTCTTACGTTCGCTTCTTTTGTGGTCTTTGGTCTTGAGTGGCGTCGAACCCGATCCGATCGGGCGACAGTGGATGTTGCGGGCTAAAGAATACATCTGAAACATCCCCATCTGGCCGGCTAAAGCAGTTGATGGGGCATAGTGCGCATATCTTTTCAACAAAACTGTAAAGAGACGGTACTACTGTTGCGAGCATTTGACGACATTCTGATTCGGAGAGTTGGCAGTGGGTTTTGAGGGCTTGGGCCATGGTCTTGAGCGCGGCTTTAGGGAGCGGGGATTTCCCGGCGATGACGTGGTCGGCGAACAGGGTTCCGATTTCAAAGGCAGCCGTATCTCTGGATTCGCTCCGCGGCCGTTGTTCTCCAGGTAGGAAATCAAACGCAGCATTTAGTGCTGAAGCCGCAGCCTCGACCAAATCTAACCGTGCGAGATCAGTCCCTTTGGGGTTGGTCACGCTGTAAAAAAAAGTCATTTTCAGCCGTTGCCTCGATGAGGGATCGCCGAATTGACAAGAGAGCTCAGTGACCGTTTCTTTGACGGTCTTTGCCGATCGATCCAGCATCACGGTGATGAGCGCGCTTTTCTTCAGGTCCTCTTGTACATCCGCAGCGATGGCAGTGCACAGTGATGCCACTTCGGGTTCATCGTTCCACCTGTGCCATTGGGCCATATGTTTGACCATGGCGATGAGTCGGGTTTTTACCGGAGGGGTATCGAGCCGCTGGGCGGCCTGTTGAATCCACTCTGCCAGACCGGTTTCATCCGCAGGCGATGCCATCTGGATGCCGCTGAGATCACCCAGATCAAAATACCATGTGTCGTTGTATTCCGGTCGATCCAGTAAGTCGCAGACCACCTGCAGATCCAGGTTAGGTAGATCTGAGGTGTTGGACCGAGGGGTATCTGCTGTGTCGTCTGTCGGCAACGGGATCCGCTCGAACAGCCGCTTGGCGTGCTGTGCGTCCCGCGTCACTGCCTCTTCAGTTTCAGCAGTGCTCGCCGTGACCCGCGATACCAACTGGGCTGCTTCTCTTAGGCTAATGTTCACAAAGAAACACCCGAGTTGTTGCTGTATCTCTTCTGCCAGCGCGGCCACTTCTCGCGAAGATCGCCTGGGATAGACAACACCATCGCGTAGACCCCCATGGGCGCGAATACAGATATCAGCGACCGTGGACGTGTCGTCCGGGTTTTCAAAGACACCGAGCAGGACAAAATCCCCTTGGCCATCGCAGTTGCTCACCAAAGCGTGGCCCTGTTGAACGGATTGTGCGCACTCTGGATCGATGCGACGACTGCCGAGTTTCAACAGGGCTGATTGGAACTCTCGTCGAGCTGTATCGTCTTTTGCGCTGTCGCGAAGTCTGGAAAGCATGGCAATACCGGTTTCGCTCGCTTCGCGCACGATGAGATCTAGAATTTTCCCTCGGATGTGAGCCAAGTTTTCAGTGAGCAGTGTCTTTTCATAAGCTGCGGTGCAGGAGATACCGATACCCACGCGACAGTCTTCTATTCGACCCAGAAGCTCATCTAGCGGTCGATCCTGCAGCAAGTTTTCGAGCGCGGTCGCAATGGATGTGCCTATCTCATCGATGTCTTGCATGGTGAGCAGCTCGAGTAGGGATAACTCGACCAAAATCCCCATGCCTTCGGGACCGAGCTTTGAGACCAGGATATCCATTGCTTTTGGATCTTCGCTGGTGATGGTCATGGCGGCCCAGAGCCGGTCTTTTTCATCCCGATCCGAGTCCAGGGCAATGCCCATCAGGCGTTGTTTTTGGCGTCCTGTGCCGAGTTGATTCATCATCGATAGGAAGAGCGGGCCGCCCCGTTCTGGCAGGGTGCCCCGATCCAGTCTATCGACGACGAGTCGACGGGCCTTTTGGGTGTCGACCAGGGCCATGCGCTGTTTTAGCTCGGCTTCGTTGACCGGCGGATGGGCAAAGAGATCATCGATAATCGCCTGGGTCGTGCCGTCGCTGAGCTCGATCCTTTGGGTCATTTCTGCGTTGCCTCCGCATTCGGGGCAATCGGTTGGTACGTACCAACCCCCCTACGATCAAGCATACCTCGAAGTTGAACCTTGGCATCCTTAATCCCTCACGTGCGGTCCAGCTTTTCGGAATAAAAGATGCAAAGAGTGGATTATCGAAATGGCGCGAGCCAATCTTCCACATCGAGACCTGGGATTTTCGAGAAATGCCTAAGATTTCCAGTTGCCAACACTGCTTTTTTAGACAGGCAGATCGCCGCAATGCGCAGATCCGGCTCAGAGACAGAAATGCCCTCTTTTTCCAGAACAGCGCGGGTTTCGCCAAATATTATGGCGGCCCTAAAATCGAACGGCAGTACCACAATATTGGGCAATACGTGTTCGTTTATCGCCTTGAGATAGCGCTCTTTTTGACTGCTACGCCATGCACCGTATACCAATTCGCCGACATTGATACTCGTGGTCGCCTGTGCGCTGGGATCTAGCCGACCGATCCGACCGATCAACCCGGTCGGCGGCCTGGGACGTAAGACAAATGATATGACATCAGTATCAAAAACAATCATGGCAGTGGTTCGACATCCCTGTCTGATGCCTGGTCGCGCAAGTGCGCCAATTGATTCAGAAAGTCATCCACATATGCGTCGTCATCCCAAGCGCCCACAGCAGCCACGAGCCCCCTTCGTGAATGTCGCTCCGGCTGATCGATCAGCGCATGGTCGATGGGCACAATTGCGGCAATGCGCTTCCCGCGGCGTTGAATCACCACATGCTCTTTATTTAGCGCAACGCGATTCAAGAGCTCTGAAAATCGCCGCTTGATCTCTGCAACACCAGTCTCAATGATCATCGATGCCTCCTGTCTATCATTATGACATATTGACAGAATGACACAATGGGTAATCACAAAAAAAGTAACAGCAGCGGGCGAGGCGGGTGTTGGATTTTTAGGTCACTTGGGAAGAACCAGGAGGAGATACCATGAAATCATTGAAGAAAGTAGTATGTGTCGGCGTTGCAGTGGTTGCTCTTATCAGCTGCCAGAGAACAGCTGAACAAGAGTTCAAAGACGCCTTGCCAGATCACCAGGATCTCAGGGTGATCATGGGGAAAAACGACATCAACACCAGTACCGCACTGACAGCGCGGGTCGACGACTGTCCTGAGTGCTGTATTGATGAAGTTGATGGCAGTTACGTTGACAGCGATATTTACAAAATGACCCGCTCAGCCATCTGGCACGTGAATGGCAGCTTGGTCACCATCTACCTGTGGCTCGGGCTCATCGTATCCAGCCCCTATTCTGAGACCATCGAAGACGGCTATATCTGGGGGCCTTGGGATGACACCGACGTGGATCCACTCACACGCCTGCAGTACCGCTTTGTCATGATAGAAAGCGGCGAGGACGCCTTTGACTATTGGCTAGAGACCAAGGAAATCAACGACGATGCTGGCGAATGGATTGCGTTCGTGACCGGCAGGGTCGAGCCTTCAGACGTGCCCCACAAGGGCATGGGTACGATGGAGGTGAATTTCGATGTTTTACACGAGCTGGATTCAGCCCACCCGGTCCAGCAGCACGGGCGCATTGTCTATGACTTCGACGTACGGCAGATCAATCCCACGAAAGCGGCGCCCAACACCGTGGCGGTTCATTTTTACGATTTTTGGGACAGTGAAGATCTGGACGGCGAGACGCCAGTGCCGTTTGAAGCCAATTACTTCTACGAGCGCTATGAAAACCTGGCCGGGAAGTTCCAGTTTACAGCTTCTGCTGACATAACCGGTCCAGATGATGCGCCAGATGAGATCGAGGAAGTGATCACTGTGGCATCCAACTGGACTGAGATGGGTGAAGGGATCGGCATTGCCCAGGTAAGCGGCGGATCGGCGAGCACCCTGCATATAGCAGACTACACCTTGACCGAGTGCTGGGCTGACACGACCGGTTTGTATTACGAAACCTATGACCGCGTTGCGATCACTTTCACCAACGGCACCGACCCCCTGGAAGAGATCCACTGTGGCGAACTCGCCCACTGTCCAATCATTGACTAGACCTCTGACATACCTATAAAATTGGGTTGTAGGGCACGGGTTTATCCCGTGCCGTCAGCCGGGCATAGAACCCTGCCCTACGAGAAGATATTGGCACTCGAGAAAGGTGGGGCGAGATGAGCGACGTTAAAGTCAATCGAAATCCGAGCACCGAGGAGCTTCAGTCCCTATCGGTCACGCGTTGGCCGATTTGGACCAAGGAAGTATCAGAGTTTCCCTGGACCTATGACGCCGGTGAAACCTGCTATTTTTTGGAGGGCGAGGTCGAAGTGACCCCAGAGGGCGGCGAACCCGTCACTGTTAAAAAAGGCGACCTGGTTACCTTTCCCAGGGGCATGTCCTGCACCTGGAAAGTTCTAAGCCCGGTTCGAAAACACTATACCTTTGAGGATTAAGTGAAATGAAAGCCATGCTGTTCCAGGCGTTGCCGGCATTTTTTATCGCAGCCCTTGCTTCTCATGTGTCCCATGCCATGACCTGTGATGGCGGCACTGTGGCCGAAGGTGCGACCAAGGTTCACGTACTGATGAGATGCGGGCAGCCCACCTTTATCGACCAACGACAAGAGGAGCGGATCCGACGGGTCAGTGATTACGAAGTGGTGAAGGAGCGCGTTGTGATCGAGGAATGGGTGTACGATTTTGGCACGGATCGCCTGATTGAGAAATTGACGTTCCGAAACAGTGTGCTGGTCCAAATCGAACACGGTAGTTATGGGGTTGGCGATGCACTTACCAGGGAACCCATATCCCTGGATAATCGGCTCATTCTCAGTGGAGAATCAAAATACGACGTGCTGGTGAAATTTGGTCGGCCGAGTTTTCAGGATCAGCGCGTGGTGGAAGAGGTGTTACGCCTGAAAAACGGGGAGATAGAAATTCGCGAGGTCGTTGTTGATGAATGGATCTATGACCGGGGACCGGGTCGACTGATTCGGTCTGTTCTGTTTCGAAACGGAAAGGTGTGGGAAATCAAAGACGAAGGGTACCCTCCCCAATAGGCATAAGACCTAGACCGCACCGATAAGGTAGGCCACGGCAGCTGTGTACTGCTGGATCAGATAATCTCCAAAAAAGAAATACTCAATGGCCCCAAGGGCGAGAAAGGGGCCGAACGGGACGCGCGCTTTGCGGAAGCGGCTGTCAACCTCTGTGGCATCGTCCCCATCAGATATCTCCAGATCGGGTTGGCCAGGATTTTTTCGGCGGTAAAGGACGAGTAGGGAGCCAATGAGGAGCCCTTGAAAGGCGCCGGCAAACAAGGAGAAACCAGCACCGCGCACGCCCAAAAAGGCGCCGATCATGGCCAAAAATTTGGGATCCCCTTCGCCCATGCCGTTTTTGCCTGTGAGCAGTTTGTAGCCATGTACGAACAACAGGGATAAGACCGCGTAGCTGCCTGCTGCACCTGTAAGCGGATCTATCCATCCGTTTTTTAGGACAAATATATTGACGAGTAACCCCACCCCAATGCCGGGCAAGGTAATGGCATCGGGTAAAAGAAATGTCTCTAGATCAATGGCACCAGCGGTAAAGAGCGCCCAAATGAATGCGAACCAAATAAAGTATTCGGTCAGACCAAACAGGAATCCAGGAGGATTGGACAGCAATGTCATCTGGAGCACGGCCACTGAGAGCAGGGCCATGCTAATTTCTACGAGCACATATCTAAAAGAAAAGCGGGTCCCGCAGTGGCGGCACTTTCCTTTGAGCAGGAAATAGGAGATGATCGGCACGTTGTCGTAAAATCGAATGGGTTGCTTGCAGGCAGTGCAGTGGGAACCAGGGCGCACCACTGAAAGGCCAAGGGGCCACCGAACAATCACGACATTAGCAAACGACCCCCACATCGCGCCAAAGACAGCTGCCAAGAGCACGGGTTGCCAGGTCGGTACGACTTCCAGAAAAAAGGCATCCATGGGGTCGAACTTACCACTTTTGGGTACTTATCCCCAACTTGCTGGGCCCTATTTTTTGAATCCATCTCCCCCAATTACCGTCCCAAATAGGGAATGGGGTTGGTCTAGGGTCGGGTGAGGTTTTTGGTGGATCAAATCCGTCCGTACTGTATAGTAAGAAAAATTCGAAACCATGGGTTTAGCAACAAAAGGTGGTTATCATGAGAACATCTGTCCTTCGAATCATTATCCCGTTGGCAGCATTGGGATGGTTCACGGTGATCGCAGCCGGATGCGCTGAGAACGCGCATCAGCATGGAGACCCGAGTGTGAATCCAGGGGCCGCTCCTGCTGAGCAGAGCGGGGATATCAAAGCGTTCTCGGCAAAGGGCGAAGCTGAGCCAGCAGCAGAGGCGCCGCAAGCAACCCCAGAAGCCCAAGCCCAGCCGGCACCCGCCGCGCCAGGGGCAGCCGCGGCAGGCCAAGCCCCAGCAGCGGCCGCGCCAGCAACAGCGGAATCTGTCCAACCCGGAGCTGCACCTGTGGGAGATCCTGCGGCAAAAGCAGTGGGTGCCCAATCCGACAAGACGTCGACATCCAAGCCCAACACCGCTGTCTCAGCAGATAGCACTGCCAAGATACAACCCGTCGCCAAGACCAAGGTGGGGGATGAGCCAAAAGATCCCGCGATCAAGCCGGGCATGAAGCCCGGGGCGGCCTCGATGCCCAATCCAGCAGCCAAAGGATGCATCGAAAAGGGCGGCGCATACAAAATCGTTGACAGCGACAGGGGCCAGACCGGCCTTTGCATGTTTAGGGATGGGTCCCGCTGCGAGGCATGGCGCCTCTTCCGCGGGCAGTGCAAGCCCGGTGAATGCAAGAAACCTTCTGGCATTTGCGACTGATCGACGCCTACTTCGTCGATATATCTAATTAAGTTAGGTTAGTGCCCGTCCCGGAAACCTCTCCCCCTAGCCCCCTCTCCGATGCGGAAAGGGGGCACCGGAATCAAATAATCCAATGATTCAGGATGGTTTCGCCTCCCCCTTCCCTCCCAGGGACAATGGCATTCGGTTAAGGGCAAATGTCGCGATTTTTGCTATTTTTATGCCGGGTAAAGGATCTCCCCCTTGAAAAAGGGGGTTAGGGGGATTTTGACACGTCCAA
>JAAUYD010277612.1_pt1 | contig 44697 bp, 44 predicted proteins | sample 7278101 | NCBI WGS metagenome assembly JAAUYD01 (sample SAMN14350128, study PRJNA611818) | marine sediment metagenome | isolation source: surface marine sediment (0.6m) | place: French Polynesia: Moorea | collected 2018-08
CACTGAATAGTATAAATGTTCGTTATTATTCTTTAGTTGATAAGCTTGGTACTGTTCTGGATGATCCTCTATCTGATTCTCTTAATTCATAATTGTTATGAGTTTGTATTAAGAGTTTACTGGGGATTTTTTCTAGTCTCCCCACACTCCCCACACTCCCTATCACCCCGTCACCCTCTCCCCCCTTTTTCCACACTCCCTACACCCCATTACTCAAGTAGTATTTAACTTGATTGTTCAACCATTCAGAGAATAAATTGTCTAAAATTTGATAACGTTTTTTTTCATTTAATTCTGGTTCAATAATGGTTTCAACTAAAATTAAGTGAACCCCTTGGGATGTTAGAATCGGTTTTAATAATTGAGGTGGGTTTGCAGCGAATACAGCAGCAGAAATTTCAGGTTTTAAGGACTGACGTTTAATAGGTCCTAAATAACCGCCTTTACGTCTTAATTCTTCATTTTGTATGTATTGATGTGCCACATCCCAGAAACTCATTTCTTCTTCATCAATGGCATAATATAATTCCATTCCTAAGTCTTCATCATCTAAGATTATTTCATAAATTATTGCTTCGGTATAATCTAACTGATTTTGATAAAAATAAGGTCCTATTTTATCAGAAAAAAGATGGTTAGCTAACTTTCTTGACAAAATAGTGAAACATAACATCTCTTCAAAATCATCCAGAGAAAGGCGATTTTTTTCTAACCATTGATGGGTATCATTTGCACTGTGAAGCTCATTAACTAACCGAAATTGATCTGCTTCTGTTTGTAACTCTTCGGTTTCTATTATGATGTCTAATTTTTCTCCTTCTTTAGTGATAATTCTATGCTTAATAATTTCGTCGATTATTTCTGGAACTTTACCAGATAATTTAATTTGTTTGAGAATATCTTGATCAGCAATATTAATCCCTGATGGCATAATTAAATTTTTCCCTTAAAATCTTCATGATTAATAGTATCTCTCTTTTGTTAGAGTAGGTAAAATAAAATGAAGAAAAAAACTTAAAACTGAAACAGACAGTATAATTAAGTCTTCTCACGGCCAAAATTTAGTAATGAGTAGGGAGATTTTGCAGTTCCAACGGTGTTTAATGGAAATTTTCAGGACTTTCATCAAATTCTGGCCATAATAACCGCAAAGCCATCATAGCAAAACCAATAGCTGCCATTGCTTTTAATACTTTAGTAGGTAAAAATTGAGCAATGGTTCCGCCAGCAATCACTCCCAAGAAACTAGCTAAAATTAAGGCGGTAATTGAGCCAAAAAACACCGCACGAGGTGACTTAGAACTGCCTCCTAAAGCAATAGCTGCAAGTTGACTTTTGTCTCCAATTTCTGCTAAAAAAACAGTAATAAAACTTAATCCAAATAATTGCCAATCCATCAGTAATTTACCTTAACTACTTAATACATCACCTACCAGTAAACCTGTAATTATTAATAACAACAAAGCTACGGCTATATCTAAGGTTTTTGGAGATAAACGACGGGCTAACCAATAACCAATTAATACCCCCAATAAACTGGTGGCAATTAAAGCCATTGCTGCACCAGCAAACACCACCCAAGGAGACTGAGATTGTGCGGTAATTAATAGGGTTGCCAGTTGAGTTTTATCCCCCATTTCTGCTAAAAATATGGTTAAAAAAGTTGAACTAAAAACTGTCCAAAAACTCCATGATTTTTCATTCTTTAAATTGGTTTTAGAGTAAGCATTTTCTTGGTTTGTTGTTTCTTGTGTTTCAGAAGCTGTCATGATTAAATTGTATCTAATTTGAATGATTCATTATTTACTATCTTGATAAGCCATACCATTCGCTTCTGCATAACGTTCCATAAAACGCATAAATCGCTCCCAATGCTCATCTTTCTCAATATCAAATCCACATCTAACTTCTTTTAATTCATCCCCTTCATCTCCTCCCCAAATAATTTTTAAAGAAGAGGGTGTAACGCTAATTTCTCCTTCTGAATCAATTAACCGTAAATCTCCATAGGTTTGCGTTGTATAACTTCTAAATCTTTCTAAAGATTTTAAATTTTCAAAAATCATCAGGACATTACGAATGCCTGTTTGCTTACTCCGTCGTAAACTCACATTACTTAATTCTTCAGAAATACCAACAAAAAATTCAATGGAAGGGGTAACATCACTCATAATTAATATTTTTGATAATTTTTTAACACTATAGATTAAAATTAAGGAAGAAATTGAAAAATTGAACTCAATTTCCTCCTAATGGTTATGACTTATTCAGCTTCCCCTCCTTGAATTTTGAGAATGAGAAAGCCCCAAGCTAAACCAAAAAGAACTAAAACCATTAAAATTACAGCCCCATTAAACATCATACTTTCAGCAGTCATTTTTGTTCTCCTAATTAAATGGATAAATATTAATAATTGCCAGACAGTTTTAGCTTATCATTGAAGTTACCGTTACGGTAAAGGCTCATCAAATTTAGCCCAAACTAATCCATCATCCTATAGTTGACACTCCCACGGCTACAAGCACGTGGGATTCTTGATTCATCGGGTTTGTCTAGCTAATAGTTATTACTAACTAAAAGCCCCGTCCAGATTCCCCTCCACAAGCATCTGTTTTACATCCACTGGCTGCCCGACAGCAGATTGAAGTGTTTTTTATGATTGTTTAATAGCTCGAATTAACGCGCTTATTAAACCTGCAATATTTTATATTTCTGTTCGGCTGGGTAGGGCTTGTCCGTCGCAGAAAACGTCTCAGAGGGAATTAACCAGCTATACTGAGTACAGAAACCTAGAATTTTCTAGGGAAGAAACACCGAATAAATATCTTACGCGCATTACCGCTTGATCCGTTATAGCACAATTTTCACTCCGACTAAAGTCGAGGGGCTGTGTGGCGAATCGCATTCGCCACACAGCCCCGTCGGGAAAACTACATCCCACGACTGAAGCACGTGGGCTTTGTTTTCAGCTTCCTGTAAAACACCAAGGTAAAATCACAAGATGTCATCTTCTGACTCTGTATCGCGTCAACGTCCCCATTTAGCCCTAACCATGGGCGATCCCGCCAGCATTGGTCCAGAAATTATCCTTAAAGCATTGGCTGATCCTACCCTAACCCAAACTTTTGATCTCACCGTCATCGGAACGCGATCGCTTCTTCAGGAAACTTACCAGCAATTATACTCACAGGGAGAACCCTTAGCTGATCCTGATACCTTTCCTATTATGGATCTTCCCCTCGATCCTAATACCCTTAGCCAAATTATCCTAGGATACGGTAATGCGGCTAGTGGAAAAGCCAGTTTTACCTATTTGGAGACAGCGATCGCCCAAACCCTTCAGGGAACGTTCCAGGGGATCGTCACAGCCCCCATTGCCAAGTCTTGTTGGAAAGCGGCAGGCTATGATTATCCAGGACAAACAGAGGTGTTAGCCCAAAAAGCCGAAATTGATCGCTTTGGGATGCTATTTGTGGGGCGATCGCCCTATACGGGTTGGACTTTAAGAACTTTATTAGCTACTACCCATATTCCTTTAAACCAAGTTTCTCACACCTTAACCCCACAATTGATGTCTCTTAAATTAGACTTATTAATTAACTGTTTACAGCAAGATTTTGCGATTGAAAATCCTAAAATTGTTATCCCAGGATTAAACCCTCATAGTGGAGAAAATGGGCAATTAGGAACAGAAGAAAAAGAATGGTTATTACCTTGGTTAGAAACAGCAAAAAAACAATATCCGAATGTAGAAATAGTTGGCTTAGTTCCCCCAGACACCATGTGGGTTAATCCTGCCAAAGCTTGGTATGGGAACCGTTTAAGCTTAACCCAAACAGGCTACCCATCTAGGGATCAGCCCACATTAAGTATGAATCAACTGGCTGATGCTTATTTAGCTTTATATCATGATCAAGGGTTAATTCCAGTTAAATTAATGGCTTTCGATCAAGCTATCAATACCACCATTGGCTTGCCATTTATTCGCACTTCTCCTGATCATGGAACTGCGTTTGATATTGCTGGAAAAGGTATCGCTAGAGAAACCAGTCTTAAAGCAGCTATTAAGTTAGCAGCCGAGTTAACTCAGCAAAAATTAAAGTAGATATACTTAATTGTAATTTGGGGTAAGAGATATCAAGTGATTAAGATCACATTATCTGTAAGGTTTTGATCAGTGGAAAGTACAGAGTAATGATTCATAATTGATGTAACTTTAGAAGCGATCTAAATAATTAAACTATTTTTAGCCTATTTTTTTGCTGTTATTATGCTCGATTCAACAGAAAAAAAACGAAATGTACAACATATTCTAGCATTGAATTTAACCACTGGTAAACGAGTGTTCTCCCTTAATGAACCTCAGTATTCCATCGGACGATATCCTAAAAATTCTATTGTTATTAGTGCTGAAGGCATTTCTAGACAACACGCGACCTTAATCAGAAAACATAAAAATAATGATCATTTTTCCTATGTCATTATTGATGGCAATGTTGAAGGATATAAAAGTAAAAATGGTATTGCAATTAACGGAGATAAAATTGATAAATCTGAACTAAAACACGGAGATGTTATTTACTTTACGAAAAATATAACAGCTCATTACTATATTATTGATCAAGAGAGTCAAGGGTTTATTCCGGAATTAACCCCTAGTGGATTTTTAGCAGCTAATTCTTCCCATCTTATTAGTCTTTCTACCGATACACAAATTATTGAAAGAACGAATAAACAACCGACTTTATCAGAGATAAGCAATCTAGCTTCTGTTGTTGAATTAAGTCCCATTCCTATTATTGAAATTAATTACCAAGGAATCATTACTTATCTTAATCCTTCTGCTAATTTAAAATTTCCCGATCTAGAAAAAGCTGAACTTCAACACCCCATACTTAAAGAACTGCTTGAAAAGCAAAATTATAAGAATGGTAGTTTAGTTATCCGAGAAGTTAACATAAAAGACCAAACGTTTGAACAGCATATCCATTATTTAGCTAAAGAAAAGCTAATCCGAAGCTATATCTTTGATATCACCCAACGAAAAAAAGCAGAAACGGAATTAAAATATCATGCGTTTCATGATGGGTTAACTGGATTACCTAATCGTAGTTTTTTTGATCAACATATTTCTTTGATGATCAAGAATTCTGAAAGACATAATAAATCATTTGCTGTTTTATTTATTGATATTGATAGTTTTAAAAACATTAATGATACCTTAGGTCATACTATTGGCGATCAAATTTTAAAATGTGTTGCTCAACGTTTAACCTCTCAAGTGCGAAAAAGTGACTTAGTGTCTCGCTGGGGAGGAGATGAATTTGTCGTACTTCTGTCAGAAATTGAAAATCCCGATGAAGCAGCTAAATTTTCTCAACGATTACTTCAAGCCTTTGAACATCCATTAAATATAGAAAGACATCAAATTTATCTTAAATGTAGTGTAGGAATTGCCATTTATCCTGAAGATGGACAAGAATCAGAAACGCTGCTTAAAAATGCAGACGCTGCTTTGTATCGTACCAAAGAATCTGGACGAAATCATTATCAATTCTATAACCCAGAAATGAGTGTAGAAATTGCTGAAAATTTTGCCTTAGAAAGTCAACTTCATCAAGCCATCAAAAATGGGGAACTGATTCTGCATTATCAACCACAAATTAATGTTAAAACAGGTAAAGTTTATGGTTTAGAAGCATTAGTTCGCTGGAACAGTCCCAAACTTGGGTTAGTTAGACCTAATAAATTTATTCCTCTAGCGGAAAAAACTGGGTTAATTATTCCTATGGGAGAATGGGTACTAAAAACGGCTTGTCAACAAAATAAAAAATGGCAAAACATGGGATTACCTCCTATTAGAGTTGCTGTTAATTTATCAGCGCAACAATTACAACAATCTAACTTGATTGAAACAGTAGAAAATACCCTTGAATCGGTGGGATTAGATCCTGAATGGCTAGAATTAGAAGTCACTGAATCTATTTTGATGAAAAATATAGCTTTAGCTAGTCAAACTTTACAGGAGTTAAGAAATATGGGAGTTTATATTTCTATTGATGATTTTGGGACAGGATATTCTTCTCTAGGGTACTTAAAAAAATTCCCCTTTAATACTCTTAAAATTGATCAAAGTTTTGTCAAGGAAATTAATCAAAATCCTCAAGATGTATCCATTATTTCTGCTATTATGACCTTGAGTCGTGGGTTTAATATGAGAGTCATTGCTGAGGGAGTTGAAAATCGAGAACAGTTAGAACTCCTTCAAAAATTAGAATGCGAAGAAATGCAAGGATATTTTTTTAGTCATCCTTTAAGTCCAGACGAAATATTAAACTATTTAATAAATTTTAACCAACAAAAACATTTAATTTTTGCTTTATCCTAACTATTTCCGAAATTTTTACTGATCTTTTTGTTAAACCTCTCACCTAAATATTATGAATACTCATACCAATCATCATCAGGAAAACCGCCACCTAATCGTTATTGAAGATCAAAAATATCGTCAAACGATTTCTTTAGAAGAAGAAACTTATTCTATTGGTAGACATAGTAAGAATTCCATTGTTATTAATTCTCAACAAGCTTCCCGTCGTCATGGTACATTGATGAAAAGAAACAATCGTCATAATCATACCTATTCCTATTGGATTATTGATGGGGATTTAGATGGGAATAAAAGTCGTAATGGAATTTATGTTAACGGAGAAAAATGTCTAATTAAAGAGTTAAAAAATGGAGACTTAATTAATTTTGGCTGTGAAGTGAATGCAACTTATTACGCAACTCATGAATGGTCTAATAAAATTATTGATATTACCAATAATAAAGCGCAGAAACTCTCTACCAGTTCTTCAGAAACTAATAGTTATTATGACCTATCTCAGTCTCATCTTAATTTTGAAGATGAGTCTCAATTACTACATCCTAAAGATACACTTCAAGCTCAAGAATATCAAGATCCTTTAACCAAATTACCGAACAGAATTTTATTTAAAGAATACCTGTTAAATTCTCTAAAAAATGCTAAACAATATAATACATCAATGGCGATAATTCTATTGGATATTAATCACTTTAAAACGATTAATAAAAACTGGGGCTATCCTGTAGGTGATAAAATTTTAGTAGAAGTAGCTCACCGACTGAAATCTAGCTTAAGAGGTAGTGATATTGTTGCTCGTTGGGGAGATGATGAATTTATTGTCTTATTACCTAAAATTAGTCATGGAGATGATATTGAAAAAATAATCCAGAGAATTTTAAAGAATATTAGTCAATCCCTGGAATTATCTGAAACCCTTTTATACTTAGAGTATAGTGTTGGTTGTTCCATTTATCCTCAAGATGGTCAAGATATTAAAACCTTTTTGCGACAAGCAGAAATTAGTTTATTAAAGCATAAAAAGAAGATGATATCAAAGGATAAAAAATCTCACTTGACTATTGATCCTAAAGCCTCTAGATTATTAAAAGCTAAAACTGCTCTTCAAAAAGCTTTAAGCCATCAGGAATTGGAACTTTATTATCAACCCCAAATCAAAATTAAGACAGGTGAAATTTCTGGTTTTGAAGCATTAGTTCGTTGGAATCATCCAGAATTAGGTAAAATTAATCCTCAAAAATTTATTCCTGTTGCTGAACAAACTGATTCAATTCTATTGATAGGAGAGTGGATTTTAAAAGAAGCTTGCCGTCAGAATAAAGCTTGGCAAGATATGGGTTTACCTAATTTTATAATGTCCGTTAATCTGTCGCCGCTACAACTAAAAGATCCTAATTTTGTCAATAGAGTTAAACAGATATTAAAGGAGACACAACTGGCTCCTCATTGGCTTGAATTAGAAATAACAGAAAAAGCAATTCTTGCCAATTCAGAACTCGCACATCAAGTCTTACAAGATTTAAGACAATTAGGAGTTCATTTATCTATGGATGATTTTGGCACTGGTTATTCTTGTATTAATCATCTTCCTCAATTTCCCTTTGGTACATTAAAAATTGCTCAATCTTGTATTAAAGAACTGACAGAAAAACCAGAAACTATTGCTATTATTTCAGCAGCCATTGCCTTAGGAAATAGTTTAGATTTGCGAGTCATTGCAGAAGGGGTGGAAACCCAGAATCAACTAGATTTATTACAAGATCTAAATTGTCGAGAAGCTCAAGGCTATTTATTAAGTTACCCCTTAAACTATAGGGACGCAACTCGATTTTTAGACCTTTATCGAGGTTCAAAAGTTTCTTGTTAATTTTGATAAAAAGGCTTAATTGTTCTTATTTATGCTAATTAAAGGAATTTTATACTATAATCAGATAGACTAATTTTATTGTTAACCATGATTGCCTTAGTTCACTAATCATAAGTCAACAATGTCTGAAGCAAGCGATGATAATCCCTGGAATTTTCAAGACTTAGACGAAGCCTTACTTAGTTTTGATGAAATTCAAGAACAATTAAACTATCAACAAGCACAAGATAGTTTGAGAAACTTAGTTAACCATTTAGATTTAACACCGCAGGAACAAATTGGGTTAGAAACTGAATTAAATAACCTAACAGAAATGCTGGAAAAGTTAGAGCATTCCTTAGTCCAAATTGCTGCTTTTGGTATGGTAGGGAGGGGGAAATCTTCCGTTTTAAATGCTTTGTTAGGAGAAAATATTTTTAAAACTGGTCCTTTGCATGGAGTAACTCAAACAATTGATAAAGCCTCTTGGAAATTAGAAGAAGATGACAATATACAAGGTTTACAAACAGTTGCCTTATCAGGGTGGGGACAGTCTCAAATACAGTTAATTGATACCCCAGGTATTGACGAAGTGGATGGAGAAACCAGAGAAATTTTAGCCCATCAAATGGCAAAACAGGTAGATTTAATTCTATTTGTTATTTCTGGAGATATGACCAAAGTTGAATTTGATGCCTTATCTCAGTTACGAGAAGCAGGAAAACCGATTATTTTAGCGTTTAATAAAATTGATCAGTATCCAGAAACCGATCGCTTAGCCATCTATGACAAAATACGCAATGAGCGAGTTAAACAGTTAGTTTCACCAGATGAAATTGTCATGATTGCTGCCTCTCCTTTAGTAATGGAAATCACCCAAGATCATCAAGGCAATTTAAAACAACAAAGACGAAGAGGAAAACCCCAAATTGAGGCATTAAAGTTAAAAATATTAGAAATCTTACATCGGGAAGGTAAATCATTAGTAGCGATTAATACCATGTTATATGCCGATGAAGTTAATGAGCAAATTTTGGCACGTAAATTAGAAATTCGAGAAAAAGCAGCCAATCAGTTAATACAAAAAGCCGTGATGACTAAAGGGATGGCCATTGCCTTAAATCCAGTCACAGTGGTTGATTTATTAACCGGAGCCGTGGTAGATGTGGCCATGATTTTAGCTTTATCTCGTCTTTATGGGATTTCCATGACCCAACAAGGAGCGATCGCTCTTTTACAAAAAATTGGGGTGAGTATGGGAGGAATCAGTGCCAGTGAATTTCTCACCTCCTTGGGTTTGAGTTCTCTCAAAGGGATGTTAGGCTTGATTATACCAACAACCGCAGGATTTTCCTTGCTTCCTTATCTATCTATTGCGATTACTCAAGGCAGTGTGGCCGGGGTATCTTGTTACGCCATTGGACAAGTGACTAAACGCTATTTAGCTAATGGGGCGGCCTGGGGACCAGAAGGGCCCAAAACAGTGGTGAAACGGATTTTATTATCTTTAGACAAAACCTCGATTTTGAATCGCATTAAGTGGGAATTAGGGGCTAAATTAAAGCGAGATAAGGGTTTCAACTCCATGTAGCGACCAAAAGAGTGGAGAGGGTGGGGAAGCGCAACAATAACAATAAGATACACTTTTCCTAATCATTAAGAAAATTTACAATTAAGGGTCTTGACGAATTCTTAAAATTTGTTGTACTCTTCTATAGTAATTAGACTATGATTCAACAAAAAAAAATAGAATTTAGTCTATAAACGTTTCAGCAACAGACTTCTAGCTATATCAGAGGTCAAAGCGTAGGATTAATCAGAGTCTTAATCCTTTCTCCTCTTACCCATAAATAAACTGTTGTCTGTAAATGTACGGAAATGTCCCGCCAAAAGGCATTACTGCCATACAATCAAAACATGAAAAAACTCTAAGCAAAACTTAACAATTCTTCATGCAAATAACCAATCAAATTCATTTTAGAAATATCAGGGGTGATCTATTTGGCGGGGTAACCGCAGCAGTGATCGCCCTTCCCATGGCCCTTGCCTTCGGAGTTGCTTCCGGTGCTGGTCCTGCTGCGGGTTTATGGGGTGCTGTATTAATCGGCTTTTTCGCTGCTTTATTTGGAGGGACACCCACCCTTATTTCCGAACCCACTGGTCCAATGACCGTGGTAATGACAGCAGTTATCACAAAATTAACAGCAGACAACCCTGAAAATGGACTAGCGATGGCTTTTACCGTTGTTATGCTGGCGGGGCTATTTCAAATTATTTTCGGTTTGCTGAAATTGGGTAAATATATTACCCTGATGCCTTATACCGTAATCTCTGGCTTTATGTCAGGTATTGGACTAATTCTGATTATTCTACAATTTGGTCCGTTATTAGGAACCCCCAATCCGAAGGGGGGAGTGATTGCTGCTCTACAAAATGCCCCAACTGTATTGAGTAATCTCAATATCAACATCGGTGAGGCTATTTTAGGGTTGTTAGCAGTAGCCATATTATTCTTAATGCCCTCGAAACTGAAAAAAGTTGTTCCTCCTCAGTTAGTTGCTTTAATTGGTTGTACTTTAATTTCAGTTTTCTTGTTTGCCAATGGTGAGATTAAAACCATTCCTGAGTTTAGTGCAGGACTTCCCTCTTTGGTCATGCCCACCTTTACCCTAGATCAAGTGCAAATCATGATTGTAGATGGTTTGGTGTTAGGGATGTTAGGCTGTATCGACGCACTATTAACGGCAGTTATTGCCGATAGTTTAACCCAAACTCAACACAACTCCGATAAAGAGTTAATTGGTCAAGGGATTGGTAACTTAGTCTCTGGTTTATGCGGTGGTTTACCTGGCGCGGGTGCAACCATGGGAACCGTTGTTAATATTCAAGCTGGAGGACGCACTGCCCTATCTGGTTTATCTCGTGCTTTAATCTTATTAGTTGTGGTGCTTTGGGCAGCCCCTTTAACCCAAAATATTCCGTTAGCAGTATTAGCAGGTATTGCTTTTAAGGTAGGTATCGACATTATCGACTGGAAGTTCCTTAAACGCGCCCACAAACTATCTTGGAAAGCAGCAGCCATCATGTATGGGGTCATGTTGCTGACTGTATTCTACGATTTGATCACTGCCGTTGGTTTAGGCGTATTTGTTGCTAACGTTTTAACGATTCAAAAATTAGCCAATATTCAAGCCGATCGCGTCAAAGCCATTGACACCCATGAAGATGATCGCCTCGCCAACCAAGAAGCTAAGCACTTGATGAAAGAAGCTAACGGACGCATCTTATTACTCGACTTAGCCGGTCCCATGAGTTTCGGTGCATCTAAAGCCATTACCCAACGTCAAAATATCTTAGATAACTATGAGATGTTGGTGATCGACCTAACCCATGTACCATTGTTGGGTGTCACTGCAACCTTAGCCCTAGAAAAAACCATCGATGATGCTTATGCTAAAGGGTTAGAAGTGTTCATCGTTGGTGGCGAAGGCAAACTCAAAGAAAGACTGCAAAAATTCAACATCTTGGATCGGGTTCCCCATCAAAACCGTGTTAAAACCCGTGTTGCAGCTTTACAGTTAGCGGTTGCCAGTCTCAATGGCTATACCATTGAGCAAATTCAAAAACAGATGGGAATCAATGATTCTCATTTCCCTGAAGATGATAGTAACCCAAGTAATGGGGTTGCTTACAGCGATCGCGTTTCTAGATAGAGGAGGCAAGAATTAAGAATAAAGAAATATAAAAATTCTAAATTCTGCATTCTAAATTCTAAATTTCCTCCATTTTTTCTAAAAAGTTGTCCACCTAGTCAAAAATTATGATCCTTAGTCCACCTATTCCACTGTTAGCCACAGAAACCACTGCCAATCTCGGCCCGATGATTTTAGCGGGTGTGTTACTGAGTTTAATTGTTATTTATCTAGCCAGTAAATTAGGGGGAGAAATCTCGAGATCCCTTAATTTACCCCCCGTTTTAGGAGAATTAGTCGGTGGTGTCGTTGTGGGTGCTTCTGCCCTACATTTATTAGTCTTCCCCGAAAGTGGTGCCACTGCGACAGACTCAGTATTAATGAGTGCCTTACAATTAGTAGGCGGTTTAACCCCTGAAGCTCTTCCTGAAGTGTTTAGTACCCAAAGTGAAGTTATTTCTGTGTTAGCAGAAATAGGGGTGATTATCCTACTGTTTGAAATTGGTCTAGAATCAGACATTAGAGAGTTAAAAGAAGTAGGATATCAAGCAGCGATCGTAGCGGTTGTTGGAGTGGTTGCTCCCTTTACTGCGGGTACTGTAGGGTTGATGTTGTTGTTTAATGTTCCCACCATTCCTGCTATTTTTGCCGGTGCAGCCTTAACCGCCACCAGCATTGGTATTACCTCTAAGGTTTTGTCAGAGTTAGGCTATTTAAAATCAAAAGAAGGACAAATCATTGTCGGTGCTGCGGTTATTGATGATGTATTAGGAATTATCGTTTTAGCAGTTGTGGCGAGTTTAGCCAAAACTGGAACCGTTGATGTTGTTAATGTCATCTATTTAATTGTCAGTGCTACGGTATTTTTATTGGGTTCAATTTTCTTAGGAAAATTCTTTAATAAATCCTTTATGGCGGTTTCTGACTTATTACAAACCCGCGGAAAGTTAGTGATTCCTGCTTTGATTTTTGCCTTCTTTATGGCATTTTTAGCTAACGTCATTCAGCTAGAAGCTATTTTAGGTGCGTTTGCTGCGGGTTTAGTGTTAGATGAAACCGATAAGCGTAAAGAATTGGATCAACAAGTGATTCCAATTGCCGATATTTTGGTTCCCATTTTCTTCGTTAGTGTAGGGGCAAAAGTAGATTTAGGGGTACTTAATCCCTTTATTCCTGAAAATAGGGAAGGTTTAATCATTGCTACCTTTTTAATCGTTGTTGCCATCATCGGTAAACTAATTACAGGGTGGACAATAACAGGCAAAGAAAAAATTAACCGTTTAGCCATTGGCTTTGGAATGATTCCTAGGGGAGAAGTAGGCTTAGTGTTTGCAGGTATTGGTTCAGCTAGTGGTGTTTTAAGTCAATCTTTGGAAGCAGCTATCATTGTAATGGTTATTCTGACAACTTTTTTGGCACCTCCTTTATTGAGATTTGCCTTTAAAGCACCTTCAGAAACAGCGGAAAAATTACCGAATGCAGATGTAGCTAACTAAAGTAAAAAAAGGGACAATCATAAACTAGATTTTGTCCCTTTTTTGAAGCTTCTATGGTAAAATGATGAATCGCTAATGGTAAAAGCAGTTAAAATGGTAAAAAGAAACCCGTCGAAAAACAGGTTTAAAACTACAATTATCCAAGCCATCAAATTATTAAAAGATGATAACTTTATGATCGGCATTCATTATGTTGAGAATGTTGTTTCTAAAATTTTGTCTATTGCTTTAGTTATTGTTATCATTGTTTCTTTATTTGATTTATCTCTAGTATTAGCTAGAGATTTATTTTCTGCTGAACCTGTGGGTTTCTTTAACAAAACCTTAATTGAAATTTTTGGCTTATTTCTCAATATACTAATTGCCTTAGAACTCTTAGAAAACATTACCGCCTATCTCAGAAAACATATTGTTCAAGTGGAGTTAGTTGTGGTGACTGCTTTGATTGCAGTGGCGAGAAAAATTATTATTTTTGATCCCTCAAAATATGCTAAAAATGATTTAATTGCCCTGGCTTTTGCTTGTCTTGCCTTAGCAGCGAGTTATGCTATTATTCGCTTTATTAATAATAAATCTAATTAAAAAAAAATTAAATATTACTATTATGTTAGAATCTTTTATTTTTGCAACAATCATGTTTGGCTTTTTTGGAATCATTTTTAAAGAAAATTTAATGATGAAAATTATCGCAATGGATGTAATGAGTACGGGAGTTATCGCTTACTATGTCATTATTTCATCAAGAAATGGTCTATTCACACCAATTTTGGATAATACCACCAATAATAATTATGCCGATCCAGTTCCTCAAGCCGTCATTCTAACAGCTATTGTAATTGGTTTTTCCATTCAAGCCTTAATGTTAGTAGGGGTGATGAAATTAGCCCAAAATAATCCAACATTAGAAACAAAAGAAATAGAAAAAAATAATAATGCCTAATGAAATGAAAGCTCTAACAATTATTTGGATCGCCTTACCTTTATTTATTGGATTTAGTATTTATTTACTTCCTAGAGTAGCTCGCTACCTTGCTTTAGGGGTAGCTATCTTTTCCCTTGGTTATGCGTTAACAATATTTAATTTAGACTCATCTTTAGAATTTAATTTACTGGATAACTTTGGCGTTATTCTCTTAATTGATAACCTGAGCGGCTTTTTTATTCTTACCAATGCTTTAGTCACCTTAGCTGTGCTTTTTTACTGTTGGCAAAGTGACAAAATAGCCTTTTTTTATACTCAAATTATTCTCCTACACGGAAGCGTTAATGCTGCTTTTATCTGCGCTGATTTTATCAGTTTATATGTCGCCCTAGAAGTGATCAGTATTGCCTCCTTTTTACTCATTGCCTATCCTAGAAGCGATCGCTCCATTTGGGTAGGGTTGCGTTATCTTTTTGTTAGCAACACCGCCATGTTATTTTACTTGGTGGGGGCAGTATTGGTATATCAATCTCATCATTCCTTTAGTTTTGTCGGGTTAAAAGGATCACCTCCAGAAGCGATCGCCTTTATTTTTCTGGGACTATTAGCCAAGGGTGGTATATTTGTATCAGGTTTGTGGCTACCCTTAACCCATTCTGAGTCAGAAACCCCTGTCTCTGCCATGTTATCCGGAGTTGTGGTCAAAGCAGGCGTTTATCCCCTCGTTCGCTGTGCGTTAATGGTAAGTGAGGTGGATCCCATCGTCCGCATTTTTGGTGCAGGGACAGCTTTATTAGGGGTGGGTTACGCAGTATTTGAGAAAGATAGTAAACGAATGTTAGCCTTTCATACGGTTTCCCAGTTAGGCTTTATTTTAGCAGCACCAGAAGTGGGAGGATTTTACGCTTTAACCCACGGCTTAGTCAAGTCTTCTTTATTTTTAATCGCAGGAATATTACCCAGTCGTAACTTTAAAGAATTAAAACATTTACCCATCGATACACCCATTTGGATCGCTTTAGTGATGGCTAGTTTTTCCATATCAGGGTTTCCTTTATTATCAGGGTTTGGGGCAAAGGTGTTAACCATGAAAAACCTTTTACCTTGGCAAGTTATTGCTATGAATATTGCTGCATTAGGAACGGCTATTTCTTTTGCTAAATTCATCTTTTTACCTCATGCAAAAACGGGGCAAAGTAAAGTTAAACTAGGGTTTTGGTCAGCAATAATTTTATTATTGGGTGGTTTAATTATTGCAAATGGTATTTACTATGAAGCTTACACGATTAGAAATACCATTAAACCTTTGATAACTATATTTTTAGGATGGTTAGCTTATTATTTATTGTTTCAAAAAGCTGTTATTAAATTACCTCGTATTGCTGAAGAATTTGATCACTTAATTGGAGTAATGAGTTTAATGTTGATTTTTCTATTCTGGTTGTTTTTCGGGCTAAGCAATGGACAAGAAACAATGGTTAATAGTTCTCTATTTTTTTCAAATACTATTCAATAAAATCTGTTAACAATTGATATAAAATATGGGGTAAAACATGATTTCTTATTTAGATTTAATTTTAAAATTGACGATTTGGTTTTTACTCACATCAGATGTTAGTTTAGCTAACATTATCATTGGTGTAACCATCTGTGTGTTATTACCTCGTAAACTTACTTCTCCAGGAAAAATAAAAGATTGGTTGCGTGCGTTAGTAGAAGTTTTAATTGCCATTCCTCAAGCTTACATCGAAGCGATAGAAATTATGTTATTTCCCCATAAACAAGAAGGGATTAAAATGGAAAGAGTGAAACCCAAAAGAACCCCTGGATTAATTTTTTTAGATATCTTTATCATTACGTTTACTCCGAAAACAATTGTGTTAAAATATCATGAAGAAGGATGGTATGAGGTACATCGTATTCAACGAAAAAAACAATGATGGATTTAATTTTGATTGTGATGATTTTAGCCCTACTGATCCCCATGTATGAAGCATGGCAAGATAACGATATTTGGCAAAAAATGTTAGCATTTGCTAGTATTGCTACTAAAACATCGGTTATGATCTTAGTCATTTCTGTACTAAGAGATGATTGGATGATTGGGGTTGTCGGTGTTCTTATCCTTAGTGTTGGTAATGCTTCTTTGATGTTGCTTGCACAAATTTTGAAACGAATAAAAATAACAGAAAATTAACATTTTTTTGATAATATACTAAAGCTATGATTACCTATTTAAGTTATTTTTGTATTATTGTTGGTCTCATTTTTTGGTTTTGGGGAACTTTTCCATTAGTGGGCGATCGCTCAGTATTATATAAACTTCATAGCCTTTCTGTTGCTGATACTTTGGGATCAATGAGTATTATTTTTGGACTATTTTTAAAAATCCCCAGTGAATGGCCATTACTGATTTTGGCTATCATTTCTTTGGCAATTTGGAACACAGTATTAGGTTATGTTTTAGCTTACTGTTCTAGCAGTGAAGACAATCAATAACCCTTATTTTTTTAAAAAATGAATGACATTTATCTCTATATAATTACAGCCTTATTACCTTTATCTGCTTGTTTAACCGTTTTGCAAGTTAACCCTTATCATGCTTTAGTGATTCGGGGGATTTTAGGGGCAGTTGCGGCCTTAGTTTATGCCATGTTTGGGGCTGCTGATGTCGCTTTAACCGAAGCATTAGTGGGTACCATGTTGGCTATTACCCTTTATGGGGTAGCGGTTCGTTCTTCGATGGTCATGCGATTAGGAATAATAGAAAATGAAACCAAAGAACAAGATAAGTTTAAACAATTAATAGATAAAGTTAAAACGATTTTAAATAAATATCATTTACGGTTAGAATTGGTTTACTTTGAAGATAAAAAAGCGTTGCATCAGGCATTAAAGGAAGAAGAAATTCATGGGACTTGTGAGAGAAAACTAGATAATGATTCTTCTTATCATACCGTGACAAGAATTCAACGACTTTATGAGATTATTAAACCACAACTATCCTCATCTTTAATCACTTATTTTAACCCCTTAGATACCAAGGAGAAACAGTCATGAAATGGGTTTATGTCATTGCAGGAATTGCTTTATATGTCAAAATGATAGTCATGCCTAACCCTATGGCTGAAGCAGTAGATCTTTCTATCGTCGAAGCGATCGTACAAGATAGTGGGGTTCCCAATGCTGTTTCAGGAATCATTTTCCGAAACCGTCTTTATGACACGATTTTTGAGGTGGTTGTCTTCACCTTAGCTGTCATGGGGGTTCGTTTTCTTATGTCCAATGAACAACCTTTGACCATTATCTATCAATTTAACGATCACCCTTCTATTGTTTTAGCACGGTTAGGGGCGACAATTGCTGCTTTAGTAAGTATAGAATTAGCGATTAGGGGACATCTTAGCCCAGGAGGAGGGTTTGCGGCCGGGGTTGCTGGGGGAACAGCGATCGGACTGGTTGCCATCACCTCCCCTTCTGAATGGATGCAAAAAATCTATCAACGTTGGCAAGCGGCCACCTGGGAAAAAATTTCGGTGCTTATTTTTATCATTTTAGCCGTTATTACTTTGATTGGGCTAGAATTGCCCTATGGAAACATGGGAACCTTGCTCAGTGGTGGAATCATTCCAATTCTCAATATTTTAGTAGCTATTAAAGTAGCATTGGGATCTTGGGCAGTGATTTTAATTTTTATTCGTTATCGAGGGTTATTGTAACCAAGAAGCAATTCTTATCTCAACAGACGCAAACCATTCAACGTCACCAATAAGGTTGAACCTTCATGGCCAATGACTCCTAACGGTAAATTAATACTACCCACAAAATTAGCCAATAATAGTAAAAAAATAAAGAACAAAGCAAAGGTAATATTTTGTTTAATAATACCATTGGCACGACGACCTAATTCAATGGCTTGGGATAATTTACCTAAATTATCTGACATTAAAACAATATCAGCACTTTCTAAGGCAACATCTGTGCCTCCTACCCCCATTGCTACCCCCACCGTTGCAGCAGCTAAGGCAGGGGCATCATTAATACCATCTCCTACCATAGCCACTGTTTGATATTGTTGCTCTAATTGACCAATAATCGCCAGTTTATCTTCGGGTAATAATTGGCCATGGACTACATCTAAATTTAGCATCTCACCCACACTTTGGGCTGTGCGTTTATTATCCCCTGTTACCATCACCGTTGCTTTGATGCCCAATTTTTTTAAGGCTGCGATCGCTTCATGGGCTTCTGGTTTAATGGTATCAGTTTTGGCTTGTATTTTGATCCCATTCTCCCAAACTAGGTTAGCTGTTTTTGCTGCTTCTACAATAGCTTGACCAATAGGATGTTCTGAACCCGACTCAACGGACGCTGCTAAACTTAACACCGTTTCCTTGGACTGTTGCGCTACAGGAATAATATCTACTACCTCCAAATGTCCTAGGGTTAAGGTTCCCGTTTTGTCAAAGGCGATCGCTTTAACCCGTCCCATCTTCTCTAGTTGCGCCCCATTTTTAAACAAGATACCCTGTCTGGCACCAGTGGCAATACCTGATAATAAAGTAGGCATAATAGAAGCCATCAAAGCGCAAGGAGAAGCCACCACCAAAAAAATGAGCATCCGATAAATGGTGGTTTCCCAGTCCCAACCCAAGATAAACGGGGGTAGAATGGTGAAAAGTATCGCTAAACAGACAATAACTTTAGAATACCCTCTCTCAAAACGTTCTACAAATTCTTGAGACGGAGGGGCTTGCGTTTGGGCCTGTTCGACTAAACGAATGACTCTTTGAATAAGACTACTTTCTGGGGGTTGATCGACCCTCACTATTAATACACCGTTCCCATTGAGGGTTCCTGCAAAGACTTCATCCCCCCTCATTTTATCCACAGGAACAGACTCTCCCGTAATAGAAGCTTGATCGATGGTGCTTTCTCCTTCGATAATAATGCCATCCGTGGGGATCATTTCTCCTGGTTTAACTAACACCCTATCCCCTACTTGTAACTGGGAGATAGCAACATTTTTTTCTCCCTCTTTGTCTATCACTCTAGCAGTGTCCGGCGTTACTGCCATTAAAGATTGAATATTACGTTCGGTGCGTTCCATGGCAAAGCTTTCTAAAGCACCACTAATGGCAAAAATAAGAATTAAAATTGCCCCATCTACAATTAAATGATATTCCTGTCGCCATAATCCTAAACCAGCAGCCCCTAAAGCAGCTACAATCATCAACAAATCTACATCTAATTCTTTTTCTTCCCAAAGGGTGGTTATTCCTTCTTTGGTACTTTCATAACCACCGATAACATAGGCCGCTGTAAAAATAAATATTCCAACACCGACCCAACTAAAATGAAAACAAACCAGACCCAATATCACTAAAATAGCACAGGCTACTGTAGCATAAGCTTGGGCATATTTAGGGGAAATTCTAATTAAAGAAAGTTGAGTCATGGCAGTAGATAAGTATCTGGACAAAAATAAACATTACTGTGAATTGGGGAACTCCGGAACAGGGAGAGGGATTACGGCATATTTACATTTCTTAAAATAGTGAACTATATTTATATCCGACTACTTAGTAGACAAAATAAATTAATGATTTACAATTTAAGTGATCCATTCATAAAATTCAATACTTTCTGGGGGACAATGACAGCAACTCTCACATTTTTTCCCCAATATAAGGCGAATTCTTTTTTTACGAATTAACTTTTTTAGTAAAGGACGTAACGCATCGGCATCTATGCGAAAATGAATAGTTAATTCAGATAAAGATGCTTTGCCGTATTGCTGTAAATAAGTTTGAATGTCAGTTAGAATCATGGTGTTAAAACTTTCCTTAAGAAAATAAGTTCCTAAGCAAAATTAATTGCACGGTGGGCATTGCCCAATAAAAGGCTAAAACTCTTATCCAAAGCTTATTATTAGCAGTGCATCGGCCTACAGTTTTTGTGTAATTAATTTTGTGTGCTTGCTTACTGCGATTTTCTCCAATCAATCCAGAAATTACTAACTTAAGTAACTCAAAGTTATTAGCAGAAAATATTAATTCTCAATTCTAAATTCCCCTCTAAGATCGACGACTCATTTCAACTTCTGAGTTTTGAGTGGTCATTTCTGGGTGCATTAAAGGTTGTTGGGTTTTGCTGCGAATAGGTTTAGTTAACTTCATCAGGGTTAAGATTACTGCTACTATCCCCACTGAACCGATGATCCAACTAATAGAAAACACAGGATGTTGTGCTAACGTTAAGGCTTGATAGAACACACTGGCTACAATATAAGCTAACCCTGTCGTCCATAACGCCACAAATAACGTCCAACCGGCATTGGTTTCTCGATAAATAGCAGCGGTAGCTGAAACACAAGGAAAATAGAGCAAGACAAACAATAAATAGGCAAATGCCCCCACTTTACCGTCAAACCGCTTCACCATCGCCCCAAAGGTTCCTAACTGAACTTCCTGTTTTTCGGCTGCTGTTTCAATATTGCTAGTGTCCCCAACATTTAAACCCAAGGGATCGAGCAATTGGTTGGGTAACTCTGCTAAATTAGCAGGAATACTGGCAAAGGCTTCCCCCATACCTCCCCAGAAGTTAAACCCTTCTTCTTCTACTGCTTCGGGGTTGTCTTGTTTGGCTAATTGTCCATAAATGGAGTCTAAGGTTCCTACCATCGCTTCTTTAGCAAAAACCCCTGTAAAAATGCCCACCGTTGCTGGCCAGTTCTCTTGTTGCAGTCCCATGGGTGCAAAAACAGGCGTAACCGCACGACTGGTAAGACTCAACACCGATCGCTCACTATCTTGGTTGCCAAAAGAACCGTCTATCCCAATGGAGTTCAAAAGTCCTAAAATCATTACCATTAAAACAATGACACGGCCAGCTTTCCATAAAAAGGCTTTTAACCGTTCCCAAGTGCGAATTAAAACCCCTTTCAGACGTGGCAAATGATAAGGGGGTAACTCCATAACAAAATGACTCACTTCCCCTTTCAAGATGGTATTTTTCATCACCATTCCCGTGAAAATAGCAGCCACAATACCCAATAAATAGAGTCCAAAGACAATATTTTGTCCACCAATGGGGAAAAAGGCCGCAGCAAACAACGCATAAACCGGCAGTCTCGCCCCACAGGACATAAACGGGTTCATCATAATGGTCATCAGACGATCCCGAGAATTTTCTAGGGTGCGTGTAGCCATAATGGCTGGCACATTACACCCAAACCCCACTAACATCGGTACAAAGGACTTTCCAGGTAATCCCACAAACCGCATTAAACGATCCATGACAAACGCCGCTCTAGCCATGTACCCAGAGTCTTCTAAAATAGAGAGAAAAAGGAACATAAAGCCAATGACAGGGATAAACGTAGCTACCGTTTGAATACCACCGCCGGCACCATCGGCTAATAATGCAATTAACCATCCTGGCGCACCTATTCCCTGTAAAAAATGAGCAAAACCATCTACAAAAATCGTTCCCGCAGCAATATCAAAGAAGTCAATAAAAGCAGCACTGACATTGATAGTAAATAGAAACATCACATACATGACCACCAGGAAAATAGGAATGCCTAACCAACGGTTCAAAACGATTTGATCCAGGCGATCGGAAGCCGTATGACTCATTTCTCCCCTACGTTCGGTAGCCCCTTGGGTAATTTGGCGAATGAACCCATAACGACTGTCAGCAATAATAATATCAATATCTTCCCCCAATACTTGATGAATTTGACGGCGATGTTTAACCACCATATTGAATAATTCATTTCCTTGTAATTCTGGGATCAGTCGGTCTTCATATTGCAGGAGATTTAATGCTGTCCAACGGGGTTCTACAATACGGTTGGTGGTATTTTCAGTAATGTAGGGAACCAACTCAGCTAAGGCATCTTCTATAACCGCAGGATAAGCCACATAACTAGGGGCTTGATTGATATTTTTAACCATTGCCCCAATAATCTGTAAGAGATCGTTTACCCTGTCTTCTTTGGCTGCGTTCATGGGAATGACATGACACCCTAACCGTTTTCGCAACAGTTCCGCGTTGATAGAAATACCGCGATCGCGGGCGACATCCATCATATTGAGGGCAATAATCATGGGTAGTCTCATTTCCATCAGTTGGGTGGTTAAATAGAGGTTACGCTCTAAGTTAGAAGCATCTACAATATTGATCACCAGATCCGCTTCCCCTGAAAGCAAGTAATCTCTAGCTACCAGTTCATCCATTCCAGTTTCGCTATCTTCTACATCCAACGAATAAACCCCAGGTAAGTCAACTAGGGTCATCTCTTGGTCTTCGTAGTGGAATTTGCCTTCTTTACGGTCTACCGTAACCCCAGGCCAGTTCCCTGTGCGTTGGTTTGCCCCTGTCAGGGCATTAAAAAGGGTCGTTTTTCCACAATTGGGATTTCCAATCAGGGCAATAATGGGTTTTAACATGGGTCTTAGTAATTAAATGGGCAAATTTTGATGTTTTAACTGAGAGCTTGCACCAGTATGAAAAAACTTTATTGGAGTCAAAAGCATCAATTTTCAATTATTTTCTGTCAAATCTTAACCCTACTGCCTCCTGCAAAGAAGCCTTCTGCCTCTCTCCACCAGTTAGCTTTGTTGAAGGGACAAGATGTGAGTTTAGATTTTTTCCACCACTAAAGCGTCTGCTTCTTCTTTCCGTAGGCTAAGATGAAAATCCCTAACCAAAATTTCTACAGGATCTCCAAGGGGTGCAACCCGAATGATAGTAAACTCAACCCCAGGAGTCATACCCATAGATAGGAGTTTTTTCTTGTAACCCCGCAACACTTGGTTATAACCCACTACTCGCCCTTTTGTGCCTTCGGCCATTTCTCGTAACAAGGTTTGGGTTGGAGGGTTCATGGTTTCTCCGTTGTTAATGGGTTCATTACTGACTAAAATCTTCTGCGCCATCCCTGCACCTACTCCGATACGATTATCTTGAATGGCTACCAGCACGGAACCACTGGGTTGTGCGCTAATAACTTGAACTTGGATACCTGGGGTGAGTCCCATACCCAACAGGCGACTCATTCCCCCTTTTCCCACAAAACCTACGATCCAAACTTGTTGTCCAACTTGAGTCTGGGAAAGGGAATAATGCTCACTATTTTTTGATGTTTCGGGTAGTTCCCTGCTTTCTACTTGAGTCTCACTAGAGTCGCTGAAAAAGTCAAAACTCCATCCCTTCCGGCGACGATGGGGCGGATCGGTATTACCATTAACTTTCCAGTCCATATTGCTCTCCTTTGCAATAAGATTTTACAAATATTATTAATTATTTAACCTTTTCTTAACTTAGTTTTTGCCAGAAAACCCGCTATTTTACTCGATAAATAAGGAATTTCTGAGGTGATTAACTAAAGGTTATCAAAAGTAATTGAGATAATATCTTAATTACTCTACCTTAATTTTAAAGCAATTTGTTGAGCTAGGCCGAACCCTTGAATTAAGAAAATGTTAAGGGAAAAGAAAATACTGTTGCCTGTTGCCTTGGAGGGAACAGGGTTGGTAAAACCCAGAATAAAGCCTTGACACTTATTGAGAATTATTCTAAATTAGATCCCAAGGATTTACTGCAAAAAACTATCAATAAGGCAGGAAGAAAAACATGAGTAAGATCGGTCTGTTTTATGGCACAGAAACCGGAAAAACCGAAACCGCCGCAGAGATGATTCAATCAGAGCTAGGAGGTGATCAGGTGGTGGAATTAATGGATATTGCTGATTATGAGGCCACAGCTTTAGAGGAATATGATTGTCTAATTATCGGTTCTCCAACCTGGAACATGGGAGACCTACAAAGTGACTGGGAAGGTATTTTCGATGATTTAGACAATGTTAATTTTCAAGGTAAAAAAGTCGCTTATTTTGGCACAGGGGATCAAATCGGCTATAGTGATAATTTTCAAGATGCCATGGGAATGCTTGAAGAAAAAATTAGTCAATTGGGGGCAAAAACTGTTGGTCACTGGCCAATTGATGGTTATGATTTTAATGACTCAAAAGCAGTAAAAAATGGCAAGTTTGTTGGTTTAGCCTTGGATGAAGATAATCAGTCAGACTTAACAGATGAACGGATTAAAACTTGGGTTTCTCAACTAAAAACAGAGTTTAGCCTATAATTTTTTCCCTCCTACTAAAGAACTTTTCTCCTTTTTCAAAATCCAATCCACTTGCTTAACAATTCCCCTGTAAAGCCCAAGCTTATAGGGTAACAGGGGAGTTTTTTCTATTTACATTTTTACAGAAATATTACTAATAAAAGCTTAAATTTTTATCTAAATTCCCAAAGCTATGGTTAACTATTATTGAGAATTATTTTTATTAATAACTTAATTTTATGGCAGTCTCTTCTTTTCCCTTCCTTCCTGACAATGGTGAGTCCAAAAAATCCCATCCAGTTCTTTTTTGGTGTCGTCCCACATTTGCTCCAGAGCAAGGTGTCTTGTTGGTCTTGTTTGGTTCTTTTTTGACAGGTGCAGCTTTAGCACAGCAATGGAATCAATGGACAAACTTAGCGTTACTCTGTGCCTTTTTGACGTTACAAATAGAGCATCCTTACGTCGTACAACTGAAACAAAGAAAAAGCTGGAAACCTCGTTTTTTGATTTGGGGAGGTATATATGGGGTGAGTGCCTTAAGTTTAGCGATATTTCTTGGGTTTCATGCTCCAGTCTTGTTAAGTATTTATGGTTTAGTTGTCATCGTCTTTATTGCTGATGGTATTGCTGTCATTAAGCAAAAACACAAGTCTATTACCAACGAAATGATTAGCTTTGCTGCTATTTCTTTGGCCGCACCCTTAGCTTATGGTGCAACCACAGGGACGTTATCTATTGAAGCTATCGGGATGTGGGTTTTGAACACTTTATTTTTTAGTAGTGGTATTTACACTATCAAGTTACGGAAGAAAAAAACCCAATCATTAAAACCAGGAATCATCTATCATGGTGTATCAGTGCTAATTTTAGCTGGACTTTATGGTTTAAATTGTTTATCGTTGATTACAGCTTTATGTTTTGCTGTAGCCGTCATTAAATTTGGTATCGTTAATTGTGTATTAGGTTGGTATCGTCAAGCTAAGTTCCAGTCAATTGCTATTTTTGAAACGCGATTTGCTCTAGTTTATACTGCTATTGCTTGTATTAGTGTTCTTCCTGCTCATTTACCCCCTAGATGAAAAATAAGTCTGTTAAATATACAACAGAATAGGACAATATTATTGACTTATTGTCATCCTTCTCATTTAAAAATAGAGACTATAATGATTAAGGTAATTAGCTAAGACTAACCTTAATGGAAAACTTATTATCTATTTTACGGGATAATCCCCTTGTTTCCTTCACTATTTTATTATTGGTTATTCTGACGTTACCACCTATTTTTGAACGGTTACGTCTTCCTGGGTTAGTGGGACTGCTATTTGCTGGGGTTATCTTAGGAAAAGATGGCTTATATCTTTTGGACGCTGACTCAGAAAGTATAAAATTGTTTGCCGATATTGGTAAAATTTATCTTATGTTTGTAGCAGGGTTAGAGATAGATTTAACTGAATTTCGCAAAACAAAAGAACGCTCTTTAGTTTTTGGTTGTTTAACTTTCTTTTTACCCCTATTCATGGGAACTTATGTCGGTCTTAATTTTGGGTTTAGTTGGAATTCTTCGATTTTAATCGGTTCTCTTTTAGCTTCTCACACTTTATTAGGATTTCCCATTGTTCAACGATTAGGAATGGTAAAAAATCAAGCAGTAATGGTGACAATAGGGGCAACAATTTTTACTGATATTGCTGCTTTATTAGTGTTGGCTATTTCTGTTTCCATTCATAGAGGAAATTTCTCCGCCGTTAGCTTAATTATTCAATTGGTTTCTTTGGGTTTGTATTCAGTCATTGTTCTCTTTGGGTTCGACTGGTTAGGTAAAGAATATTTTAGGCGAACTGGAGATGAAGAAAGTAACCAATTTTTATTTGTTTTATTAGCTGTCTTTTTAGCTTCTATTGGCGCACAATTAATTAATGTTGATAAAATTGTAGGGGCATTTTTAGCAGGTTTAGCCGTTAATGATGTGGTTGGAGACGGTCCAGTAAAAGAGAAGGTAGAATTTGTGGGGGGAACTCTATTTATTCCTTTCTTTTTTGTGGGCATGGGATTGTTGTTAGATATTCCTGCTTTTATAGAGACTATTCAATTTGAACTGCCTTTAGTAATTGGAATTGTTGGGGGTTTGATCGTTGCAAAATTACTAGCTGCAACAGCTACAAAGTTTATTTATCGCTATACTTGGACTGAATTATTGACTATGTGGTCGTTATCATTACCCCAAGTGGCTGCTACCTTAGCAGCAGCCTTAGCTGCCTATCAAATTGAAAATTCAGTAGGGGAACGATTGATTAATGAAGCAGTTTTTAATGGTGTCATTGTCCTCATGTTAATTACTTCCATTTTGGGTCCCGTATTGACCTCTCAATTCGCCACAAAATTGCCGTTACCAAAAACAAAAGAAAATGAAGACTATAGCAGTGTAGGAAGTACCTTAGACGAATGGTTACCCCAATTAAAAGCTGAAGTAAGGAACGATAATTTTACTGTTGTAATTCCGATTTATAATCCTCATACCCAACGAGATTTAATTGAAATGGGTGCTTTATTAGCCAAACAAGAATCAGGAATTATTGTCCCCGTTTCCGTTGCTGCTGCTCATGTTCATATGGACGATCCGCAAGTAGATGGAAACCTAAAACAAAGCCAAATTTTATTAGACCGCGCCATAGAAATTAGTCAAGAATTTAATGTAGATACTAGGCCGATTATTCGTATTGATGATGATATTGCTCATGGAATTAGTCGCAGCGCAAAAGAAAAAAATGCTAACTTAATTATTATGGGATGGAGTGAGAATACGGGATTAAAAGCAAGACTATTTGGAACAATTTTAGATACGGTATTTTGGTCATCCCACTGTCCTGTTGCTGTAATGCGATTGTTGGATAATCCTGTTAACTTACGCCGAATTTTAGTGCCGATTAAAAACCTAAGTAAAGCCACTTTAGAAACTATTAAATTTGCTCAATTATTGGCCGATGCAAACCAGGGATCAATTACCCTATTACACGTCTGCGATCGCCAAACCCCAAGTCAACAAGTGGCTGAATTTAAAACAACCTTATCTCGGTTAATAACTGAGTATGAATTATCAGAAAAATATAAAATAAAAATGATTATTCATGATAACCCGGCACAAGTGATTATTCGCGCTTCTCATCAGTTTGATCTGGTTATTTTAAGATCCTTTCGTCGTCGTACCGCCGGTGGTTTATCGGTGAGTGATATTACCACAGAAGTTCTTAAAAAATTGAGTTGTTCTTTAGTATTATTCGGTCAACCCCATTCTTAAACTAATACCAATTTCTATCAGTCTAGCTACACATTTTCGTAGGGGTCAACGGCCGTTGACCCCTACAACATCCACATCTGTAGTCCAAGTTAATGAAAATGGTATAGTATTTCCTGGACTCATGAGGTACACCGAATATTCAACTCCTGCTGGGGAGCATCGGGCGAAGCCTGCCCTCCCGAACTCCTAACTCCTAACTCCTAGAACTAGAAGAGTTTGTACCTCACAAGTATGGGAACTGCTATATAAGATTATTTAATTAAATTAACGTCCAAAAAACGTTACCATAAACAATAATAGGGTTAGCTTAGCCTCAATGATCTTCTGGAGTATTGTCAATGGCAGGTATTACACGAGATGAAATGCGTGATCGTCTAGGAAATATTGAGCAAGTCCGCGATCTTCTATTTGGACATAAAATACGAGAATATGAACAGCGTTTTCAACAATGTGAACAAACTATTGATAAATTAACCCAAGAATTATCTGTATTTGAAAGAGAAACCCGCGATCGCCTCGATCAACTTCAAGATTCTTTAACCACAGAAATTCGTTCAGTCATCAATTCTTTAGAAAAAAAACTGAAATACTTGAGTATGACAACTCAAGAACAATTCCATCAATTAGAAACATCTCTTGATTCAACAGCAAAGAATAGTTCTCACCAGATTGAATCTTTGAATCAAACCGTCACAGAAGAAACAAACTATTTACGCAATGATCTGACGCAAACGAAAGATAAATTAGAAAAATCGATGCAATCTTTGCGGGAACAGGTATTTGACATCATCAAAAAAGAATCACTAACCCTTAAAGATCATAAAGTATCTCGCACTGAGTTAGCTGACCTTTTGTTTGAACTTTGTGTCAAAATAAAAGGAGATGAATTTGCCGAAGATTTTCCAGAACACCCTGAAGAACCCACTTCAACAGAATTATTTTTACCCGAACAACAAGCGACTTTAGAATCAGAACAAAACAACTCATAGCAGTTCCCATATTTGTGAGAGGCAAAGTTTTTTAGTTTTAGGAGTCAGGAGGCAGGAGGCAGGAGTTAAGTGTATTTGTGTAACTCGCAAAGGGCTGTATATTTGACATTTTTGCGAAAAGTTGTGCTTAAAATTTGACGGGGATACGCGGATAAATTCATTAGATAGACTATTAAATTGGTAACTCTGCGATGCTTTCGGTACATGACAACCATCAAGGATGAATAGAAATGACTTTACCCGACAAAAATTCTGTTAACACCCCATCGCAATCACCAAATTATGATCCAAATTCTACAGAAGCATTGGAAAATTTGTTAAGGTTATTAGCAGAACTAGAAATGCTAGAAGAAGATGATGATAAAGTAATAATCACTGACTCTAGACAAACATCAGAAACAATAAAGCCCAAAAATGGGGAGTTAAAACCAGATAATCCTCCTCAAAAAGTGCCTATTTTAAAAGAAACTAATAAAAAGAATAAGCAAGATTCTATCTCAAGAAAAATAAACCAATTAGAGAAAAAAATTAATGAACTAGAAAAAAAAAATATGAGCCAAAAGAAGTTATTAATAGTTTGCTACCTTTAATAACAGAACGAATCGAAACATCCTCATTATCAACCGAAAAATTAAAAGAAACAATTACACCCATTATTGATCAAATCATCAAAGAAAGATCCCAACAAGATCGGATCAAAATGAGTGAAGCGATCGCCCATATTTTACCAACAGCAATTGCCCAAGAAATTGAAAATTCCCCTCAAGAAATAGCTAAAGCAATTGCCCCTGAAATAGCGTTAGCCATTCAAAATCAAATTAAACTAGATCAGAAAGCTATTCCCCAAACCCTAGGACCAGAAATGGGAAAAGCGATTAAAAATCAAATCGAAGTGGAACGAGATGCAATGATTGATGCACTTTATCCTGTTATTGGTAATACCATTTCTAAATATATGGTCGAATTAGTAAAATCTATTAATGATAAAGTAGAAACCGCTCTTTCTATTAATGGGGTTAAGCGAAAAATAAAAGCAAAAATCAAAGGCGTTTCCGAAGCGGAATTAATCTTACAAGAATCAATTAATTTTTCCGTTGAAGCTGTTTTATTAATTCACAAATCATCAGGGTTGGTTATTAGTAAAGTTCAATCTCTCTCTTCCCCTTTACAAGAAATAGACTTATTTGCAGGAATGCTAACAGCCATCCGTAGTTTTGTTAATGATTGTGTGACACCAGAAGGACAAGTATCTGAACTACATGAAATCGAATACGATGACTATAAAATAATTTTAGAAGTTGCAGGTTATTGTTATTTAGCTGTTCTAATTCAAGGAGAACCTTCAAGGGATTTTATTAATAAAATTCGTAAAACCTTAAGCAATATTATCCTTAAAAGTGGTCGAACAATCGAAGATTTTAATGGAAATCAATCCACCATTCCTCAATTTATTCATTCCCAACTTGAGCCATTAATTATAGGTAACATCAAATCCAAAAAAGCAAAACCACCTGTTGCTTTAATAGTTATTTCATCAATATTTTTTATAACTGTTGGCATCATTATTTATCGGGGTAGAGTTGCTAATTACTGGGAAAAAGAAACCCTAAACGCCTTAGATGCGACTCCAGAATTATCCGTTTATAAGATTATTCCTCAAGTTAAAAAAAATCAATTAATTTTAAGAGGACGAGTTCCCAGTTTAGCCTTAAAAGAACAAGCAGAAAAAATAACCCGTGAAGTCGCACCTCATTTAACCGTTGATAATCAGATTATTGCCGTTAATATTCCCCCTGATGATAAAGCGATCGCAGGAGAAGTCCAACGAGTTAGCACAATTCTTAATCAAACCGAAGGAGTAGCCATTAATACCAATTATCAAGATCATACTGTTACAATTACAGGCTTTGTTTTTAACCTTAATCAAAGCCCAAAAATTTCCCAAACCTTTCAACAAATTCCAGGGGTTGAGCAGGTAATTAGCACCTTTCAAACCCAACCCCATTTAGGAACTCGCATTTATTTTGATCCCAATTCCAGTCAGATAAATAGTGATAAAATTAAGGAAAAAATTAGAACTGTTGAAGAATTTTTAGCCAACTATCCCCGTATTCAGCTTATAATTATAGGCCATAGCGATGCCACAGGTTCAGTGTCTCAAAATGAAGCATTAGCAAAGGCCAGGGCAAAGGCTGTAGAGCAAATTTTACGACAAAATAAAGTAGATGCAGGTCGTTTAAAAGTTGCAGTGAGTCTTGAATCTCCCCCTGGTGTAACAACGGATCAACCTCTATGGCTAAGTCGTTGTGTTCGCTTTGAAATTTTTATACCCCCTAATTAAATAAATGAGAGATTGAATACCTATGATTGCTAAAAAAATATGTCTTGTTGGTGACTTCGGTGTAGGAAAAACTAGCTTAGTTCGTCGTTTTGTCCAACATCAATTTAGTGAACAATATTTATCTACTATTGGGGTAACAATTTCTCGTAAATCAGTGATGATTTTATCCCCTGATGAAAAACAAGAATCCCAAACCGTACAGTTATTAATTTGGGATATTGAAGGAAAGACGCAATTTCAAAAGATTTCTCCCCATTACTTAAAATCCGCCCAAGGGGTTATTATCGTAGCTGATTTGAGTCGTCAAGATACCATTGCCAATATTCCCCTTCATATTGATTTAGCCTGTTCAATTAATCCGAAAAATCTTACTCTGAGCATTGTTGTCAACAAAATTGATCTGGTTGAGGAACAGTTACCGACCCTTTTACTCCAACAGTTACAAATTCCTAACCAGTTTCCTACTATTCCGATTTATCATACGTCAGCCAAAACAGGACAGAATGTTGAAATCATGTTTTATGAATTAGCCCAGAGTATGATCAAGGAAACTCAAAAAAACCGTTGACAGATTTAAAAGTTAACCTAAAATAGCCTACATTCCCGTCTTGTTGTTTCCTAACTTAAACCATGCTGTTATTTGCTTTACCTGTTATTTATCCCTATGCCACAAGAAAATCCCATCTCCCTCAACCCTCATTTAGTCTCTGTAAAAGCATTAGTTACCGAACATAGTCAGAAACTAGATCAAGCTAAAGAACACTTACAACAACTCACCTTTTATTTACAACAATTAACCCATACCAATATTCAACTCTCAGAAGACATCTGTAACTGTCAAAATTTGGATGAAGAACTGAGAATTAATGAACAAGCTTTACGGCTTAATCAAGAAAGACTCCATAGTATTCTCGGTTCTATTGATGATGTGGTCTGGTCTATTGTCCCTCAAACCAATCAAATTCTTTACCTCAATCATGCCACAGAAACCGTTTATGGTCGCCCTATTGCGAATTTTCTAGATAACTTAAATTTATGGCAAGAAATCATCTATCCAGACGATCAAAAACGAGTTGAAGAATCCCAACAACTCCTTTATAAAACAGGACTCCAAGATATTGAATATCGTATCCTGTGGCCGGATGAATCCATTCATTGGATTCGGGTTCGGAGTCGTTTAGTTAGGGATGCTCAAAATAACCCCACACGGATCGATGGACTCACCACAGAAATTACTGAACATAAACGCATTAGAGAACAACTACGTCACGATGCTTTACACGATAACTTAACAGGACTGCCAAACCGAACCCTATTAATGGATCGGATTGAACAAGCCTTTAAACGATGTCAACGGGATGAGAATAGACGCTTTGCCCTGCTTTTTTTGGACTTGGATGGTTTTAAACTGATTAATGATAGTTTGGGACATTTGACCGGGGATCAGCTATTAATTACCCTCAGTCATCGATTTAGTGAATGTTTGCGGGGGGAAGATACCTTATCCCGACTTGGGGGAGATGAATTCGTCATTTTATTGGAAAATTTAAACAGTGTTCAAGAAGCAATGGTCATTGGCGATCGCATTCATAACACTTTAAAAGAACCGGTTTTCTTGCAAAACGAAGAAATATTTATAAGTGTTAGTATTGGTATTGTTCTAGGAGGGGAACAGCAAGTTTATGATAACTGCGATCGCGTGGCTGAAATCTTGCGAGATGCAGATACGGCCATGTATCGAGCGAAAGCAAAAGGACTTGGTACCTCAGAAGTATTTCAACCTTCTATGCACAGCCATGTCATTAAACGGTTACAGGTGGCCAATGAGTTACAAAAGGCCATTGAACGTCAAGAATTTGTTGTTTATTATCAACCCATTATTTCCTTATCCAGTAATCGTATTGATGGGTTTGAAGCTTTAGTTCGTTGGCAACATCAAGAACGAGGATTAATTGCTCCGACTGATTTTATTCCCATTGCTGAAGAAACAGAAGCTATCTTAAAAATTGATCAATGGGTGTTGCGTCATGCTTGTACTCAATTAGGTCTTTGGCAAAAACAATTCCCAAACATGAGACCTTTGAGTATGAGTGTTAACCTTTCCAGTAAACATTTAGCTCAACCCGGTTTAATTGAGATTTTGGATGATATTTTAGCTGAAACGGGATTAGAAGGAAACTCACTAAAATTAGAAATTACCGAAAGTTTTGTCATGGAACAGACCAAACTAGCCTATGATATTCTTGAACAAGTTAAACAGCGAAATATTGAACTTTGTTTAGATGATTTTGGGACTGGTTATTCTTCTTTGAGTTATTTGGATTGTTTTTCTTTTAATATTTTGAAATTGGATCGCTCGTTTATTAAACGATTAGTTGGAGAACAAGATAGATGTGAAATCATTAAAGCTATTGTTGATTTAGCCATCACCTTAAATATGAAAGTGATCGCAGAAGGGGTAGAAACGAACCTACAACGGGATAAATTAAAAGACTTAAAGTGTAATTATGGTCAAGGGTATGGCTTTTTTCCCCCTTTGGATAGCCAAACCATTACCCGTCTTCTACAACAGCAAAATACAAGAATTAGCTAGGGATGCCAAAAAAGAACTATCGTTATCTTTTATTTAATAAACCCTACGGAGTCTTATGTCAATTTACCGATAACGATCGCCCTGAAAACCCTCGACCCACCCTGAAAGATTATATTACAGTTCCTCATGTTTATCCTGTGGGAAGACTGGATAGGGATAGTGAAGGATTAGTGTTTTTAACCAATAATGGTCCGTTAAAACATCGTTTATCCCACCGTCAATTTGCCCATCCCCGTACCTATTTAGTTCAAGTGGAACGTATTCCCGATGATAAAGCATTAAATCAGTTACGTCAGGGTCTGATGATTAAGGATTATCGCACACGACCGGCTCAGGTTAAGCTATTAGAGAGTCTCCCCTTGATACCTCCCCGTGATCCCCCTATCCGTTACCGCAAAAGCGTTCCTACCGCTTGGTTAGAAATGACCTTAACCGAAGGACGTAATCGACAAGTGAGACGCATGACTGCTGCTGTGGGTTATCCTACCCTAAGATTGATTAGAATCGCCATAGGGGTGCAAAAAAACGAAAAAACCTTAAATTTGACCTTAGAAGGCTTAAACCCTGGTCAATGGCGCGAATTGACCCACTCTGACCTCATAATTTTTAAAGATTGGGGGATATTTTAGAATTCTTATGAAAATATAATTTTTTATCAAAACAAACTATATCCAGGACAATTCCCTATACGATAGGGGGAATTACGTTTATTATAGAGATATGAAGTCGGCATAAACACTTAGATGAAAAGTTGAGCTTATCATAAACAATGCCCAACGATACTTGTCATGTTTTATTAATAGAAGATAAGTTAGAGAACATTGAGTTATTACAATATTTATTGTTTCAAAGTCAACATAGTTCTTTAGCGAAGGGGCTTACTTTTCCTATTACTTGCGTTCCCACTTTAAAGGAAAGTTTAACTTCTCTAGAAGTTCACAAGTTTGATGTAATTTTATTAGACTTAGATTTACCCGATAGTAAAGGATTAGAAACATTAATTAAGCTCAGAAAAAAAGTAGATAATATTCCTATTATTGTGGAAATGAATGAACAACGGGAAGGGGCTGTGGTGGAGTGTTTTAGATTAGGTGCCGATGGTTATTTACAAATAAAAAGTCTCGATAGCAATCTATTAATTTATGAAATTCGTTTAGGCATTGAAAGACAAAAATATCGGAGTAAAATTAATCAGCAACAAGAGGAAATACGCCAAGCACAAGAGTTTGCTGATCTTGATGATCTAATTAAATCCAGCAAAGAAACCAGTGTCACTGCCCGATTATTCGGAGCCTATCCCCTCCAAGAAAGCTTACCAGATGTTTTTGAAGAATTAGTAGAAACCTATGGAAAATTATTGGATTTAGCTCTAGAACAACGAATGTTTAAAGTAGACTATAATATATCTGAAGAACTAAGAATGTTAGGAGAAAAATTAGGGTTCCTTAAAGCAAGTCCCAGGGATACCATTGAAATTCATACCAAAGTTTTAAAAGAAAAAAGTAAAAATGCTCCTGTGGCTAAAGCCCAAGCTTACGTTGCGGAAGGGAGACTAATGATATTAGAATTAATGGGCTATTTAGCTTCATTTTATCGTAAATATTATATAGGGCTAAGTAATATTAACCTTTCTCCCAGAAAAGATTATCCCTAAACTTCATGAATAAATATCTACTGAAACTCTATATTACAGGAAATACGATTAACTCCCAAAGGGCGATCGCCAATCTTTTTCGGATTTGTCGTGAAGAATTGCAAGACCAATATACCATAGAAATTATTGATGTCCTCGAACAACCCCAAACCGCCGAACGAGAAAAGATTTTAGTGACCCCAACCCTCATTAAACAGTTACCTCCACCGCTACAACGAATTATCGGAGATATGTCCAACACCCAGAAAGTTCTCTTAGGGTTAGATTTAGTTTCCCAGGATAAAAACTAACTAACATTTCTTGGCAAGATGGAAAGAAACAGGCAAAATAAACAATGAACAATTAACCCTCTATTTCTTAACTAAAATACGGATGACTCCAGAAAACGAACTAGACTATATCCAGAAACTAGAAACCGCTATTCCAGGGTTTGATTTTTTGTCTGAAGGGGGACTTCCCAAAGGACGGGCCACGTTGGTAGCTGGAACCGCCGGAAGTTCTAAAACCGTTTTTGCTTGTCAGTTTTTAGCCGAAGGAATTCAACGAGGGGAAAACGGCGTTTTTGTTACCTTTGAAGAACCTCCCAAAGCATTACGCCGTAATATGCGAGGGTTTGGCTGGAATATTGCCCAATGGGAACTGGAACGGAAATGGGCTTTTGTAGATGCGTCTCCCCAACCTGGAGAACCGATGATGGTGACAGGAGACTACGATCTCGGGGCGTTGATTGCCCGCATCGAATTTGCTATTCGTAAATATAACGCCCAACGGGTGTCTATGGACTCGTTAGGTGCCATTTTTAGCCATTTAACCGATAGCGCGCAAGTCAGAAGCGATCTCTTTCGTCTGGCCTCAGCGTTACGAGAATTAGGTGTAACCGCCATTATGACGGCGGAAAGAACGGAAGAATACGGGGAAATTAGTCGTTTTGGGGTAGAAGAATTTGTAGCGGATAATGTAGTCATTTTACGCAACGTTTTAGCGGATGAAAAACGTCGCCGTACCATCGAAATTTTGAAATACCGGGGTACAGATCACCAAAAAGGAGAATATCCCTTTACCATTGTTCCCGGTCGTGGAGTGGTCATTATTCCCTTATCTGCCATTGAATTAGAACAAAGATCCTCCAACATTCGCATTACCTCTGGTAGTGAAGAGTTAGATAGAATGTGTGGGGGCGGATTTTTCCGAGATTCCATTATTTTAGTTTCTGGGGCAACCGGCACCGGAAAAACCTTAATGGTGACAGAATTTATGGCCGGTGGGGTTCTTAACAACGAACGATGTTTAATTTTTGCCTTTGAAGAAAGCCGAGAACAACTATTCCGTAATGCCACTGGTTGGGGTGTAGATTTTGAAGAAATGGAAAAGCAGGGCAAATTAAAAGTGGTGTGTCGTTATCCAGAAACCACAGGGTTAGAAAATCATCTGATTAATATGAAGGAAATAATTGAAACATTTAAACCTAACCGAGTGGCAGTAGATAGTTTATCCGCTTTGGAACGGGTTTCTACCTTAAAAGGATTTCGAGAGTTTATTATTGGTTTAACTTCGTTTATTAAACAGCAAGAAATTGGGGGTTTATTCACCTCAACCACCCCAACGTTATTAGGGGGATCTTCCATTACTGAGGCACATATTTCTACCATTACAGATTCAATTATTTTACTGCGTTACGTTGAAATGTATGGAGAAATGCGTCGCGGTATCACTGTTTTAAAAATGCGGGGTTCCATGCACGATAAAGATATTCGAGAATTTTCTATCGATAACAAAGGAATGCACATCGGTAAACCTTTCCGCAACGTTACTGGTATTTTATCCGGTTCCCCCATGTACACAGCACAAAGCGAAGTCGAAAGATTAAGCAATTTATTTGAAGAGTAAAATCTGAAATCTTAATCATTCTCTTCTGTCTGTTTTCCTATTTACTCTCTCAAAAGACGTTATCCTAAGTAGTAAAGATGACGGTTAAGTGACCATCCTATGTCGAAAATAGAAACTAGAACCGAACCCATGGTATTGAACATGGGGCCTCATCATCCCTCCATGCACGGAGTGTTGCGTCTGATCGTCACTTTAGACGGAGAAGACGTAGTGGACTGTGAACCCGTAATCGGGTATCTTCATCGAGGGATGGAGAAAATTGCGGAAAATCGCACCAATGTCATGTACGTTCCCTATGTTAGCCGTTGGGACTATGCGGCCGGAATGTTCAACGAAGCGATTACCGTTAACGCCCCTGAACAATTAGCGGATATTGAAGTTCCCAAACGGGCCCAATATATTCGGGTGATTATGTTGGAACTCAACCGCATTGCTAACCATTTACTGTGGTTAGGTCCCTTTTTAGCTGATGTTGGCGCACAAACTCCCTTTTTCTACATTTTCCGTGAACGGGAAATGATTTACGATCTCTGGGAAGCAGCGTCAGGAATGCGCTTAATTAATAACAATTATTTCCGTATTGGTGGGGTAGCAGTTGATTTACCCTACGGTTGGATCGATAAGTGCGAAGACTTCTGCGATGCTTTTGACCCCAAAGTGGATGAGTACGAGAAGTTAATCACCAATAACCCTATTTTCCGCCGTCGTGTGGAAGGAGTAGGAACCATTACCCGCGATGAAGCCATTAACTGGGGACTTTCTGGGCCGATGTTACGGGGTTCTGGGGTTAAATGGGATCTGCGTAAGGTAGACCATTACGAATGTTACGATGACTTCGACTGGGAAGTACAATGGGAAACCGCAGGGGACTGTTTTGCCCGTTATCTCGTCCGTATTCGGGAAATGCGGGAATCGGTTAAAATCATTCGTCAAGCGTTAAAAGGTATTCCAGGGGGTCCCTATGAAAACTTGGAAGCGAAACGCATGATGGAAGGGAAAAAGTCCGAATGGAATAATTTTGACTATCAATATATTGCCAAAAAAGTTGCTCCCACTTTTAAAATTCCTGAAGGGGAACATTATGTGCGTTTAGAAAGTGGAAAAGGGGAACTCGGAATCTTTATTGTGGGTAATAACGATGTCTTCCCTTGGCGTTGGAAAATTCGCGCCCCTGACTTCAATAATTTACAAATTCTACCTCATTTACTCAAAGGGGTAAAAGTTGCCGATATTATGGCAATTTTAGGCAGTATTGATGTCATTATGGGTTCTGTCGATCGTTAAGGGTTTGCTATCCATAATTATCGATGATTGAGGGGTTTTATCCCCTCTCTTTTTTTGTAGTAATTTATAATAAAAATAGTCCCATAGCAAACACCAAGAGGACTCCCAGAAAGCAAATGCTACATAGCATTTCCTGGACTCATGAGGTACACCTAAGATTCAACTTCTGCTGGGGAGCATCGGGCGAAGCCTGCCCTCCTGAACTCCCGAACTCCTAACTCCTAAAATTAGAACAGTTTGTACCTCACAAGTATGGGAACTTCTATATATAGTTTAACCCATGAATGAACCAGTAACAGTTAAATACTCTTTAGAAGATATTCTCAAAAAGATCGATGATAAACTCGATAGAATGGAAGAAGCTTCTACTCAAAGATTTGAAAAGTTGGAATCTAAGTTAGAGAGTAACAAAAGAGAGTTTAATCAAAAATTAGACACTTTCCAGAGAGATGTTAATCAAAAATTAGATACTCTCCAAAAAGATGTAACAGACTTAAAAGTAGGACAAGCAAAATTAGAAGAAAAAGTGGAAGGTTTAACCAAACGATTAGATTATCAAGAGTTTATTAATCGTGGGGTAGTTATTGGTCTAATTGTTGCTTTATTAGGTGGTTTAGCTAAAATGTTGGGATTTATTGGTAATTCTTAGATGTTATAATTAATAGTCTTAATAGATAGGAATTGAATCCATGAATGAACCTGTGACAGTTAAATATTCTTTAGAAGAAGTTTTACAACGTATTGAGAATAAACTAGACAACAACCAGAAAAATGTTGATCAAAAATTGGATACTCTCCAAAAAGACTTTGATCAGAAATTAGATAGTTTCCAGAGAGATGTTAATCAAAAATTAGACACTCTCCAAAAAGATGTTACAGATTTAAAAGTAGGACAAGCAAAATTAGAAGAAAAAGTGGAAGGTTTAGCCAAACGGTTAGATTATCAAGAGTTTATTAATCGTGGAGTTATCATCGGTTTACTGGCTGCTGTATTAGGAAGTTTAGCCAAAATGTTAGGATTGATTGGTAATCCTTAAATTTCTAATTCTAAACATCTTTTTGGTTTGAGTTTAAAAGTTGCTAGAATAAGGATGCACTCTCTTGATTGTTGGGTGGTTAGTTTTTTCTGATAACAATCATGACTGATGATAACAATTATGACTTGATTGTAGTTGGTTCTGGTAACGGAGCTTGTGGATTTCTCAGCTACTATCTAGATAATAAAATAGGCAAATCCTCCGATGAAAAGATTTTAGTGCTAGAAGAAGGAGAACATTTTTTCAACAGTAGCGATATTGCTCATCAACTTAACTGGCTGAAATCTTTCTCAGAAGAGAATATATTTAAGTTGCATAATGCTCTGACTCCAGATAAAATCCCAATTATCTCAGGACGTGCTTGTACCATGGGAGGAGGTGGTTCTATTAATTATACGATGATTCATGAATCATCGGATTGGTTAGCTAATCATATCGGTTATAGTGTTGACTATTGGAACGATCTTAAAGCAGAACTTAACAAAAAATTCGCTCTCAAAAATCCAGAAACCCATTTATCTCCAGTTACCCAACAGGTGATTAAACTAGCTGAGGCGATGGGATTTGAGCAATGGAGCCAAAAAACCGAAAATATTCCTAATCATCCAGAAAAAGAGGCTAATTTACTCCATTTATTTCCTACACCTTTTAACTCGTTTGGTCAGAGGACTCATAGTGGTGTATCCCTGGTAAATTGGGAAGATACAAGAGTAGAACTCAAAACCCTTTGTCGCGTGTTGCGGGTTGAATTAAGCGAAGAAAAACCGATACGATGTGTTGCAGTACAGGTCAAAGAGCTTAAAACAGGCAAAATACACCGCTTTTGCCTCAAAAACAATGGTAGAATTATCCTTTGTGCCGGAGCAACTACGCCAAAACTTCTTTTATCTTATCGAGAAACTTTCCAAAATAAGGCAATTGGCCTTCATGTTAGCGATCATATTTTACTCCCTCTAGGCATTTATTTAGCAGATAAAGAAAACGAAATTACCCCAAAAGATAACTACATACCTGTATTTGCAACAACCATCTGGAAACCTGAACAACAAGGACGTATTACAGTTTGCACCTTTGATTTTTTTGCTGGAAAATTTGAGCGACTTTTGTTTCTTCTCTCTCACTTATTTTTGGCTTTACTGTTACCTAACTGTCTGAAAAAATTGGTTATTCGAGTTCCTTGGTTATTTACTATCACTAAAAATATAGTGAGAAGGTTGATTGCAAGTTTCAATTTTTTTATTAAATTCTTTTGGGGAATCTATAACTTATTTAAAGGTAAATCTTGGCCAGAAGAAGTTAATTTAGTTACTGCTATTATTAAGTTTAAACCAGCAAGCGATGGTTATTATTCTGATGATGGTAATCAAATTATTTTAGACTTTTTTGCTAAAGAACAATCCACAGGATTTAATCAGGATAAACAAGTCGCTACAACTATAATTACAAAGCAAATGAAACTCTTAAATAGCTTAGGAAATCATCCCCATTGTCTTGTTAAATTTTTAATTCGTTTACTTACACATATTCCTTACGAAGAAACACAAGTTGCTGACTATGTTGATACTTATCGTAAAAAGTTTTTATTGACTGAGCAACATTTAGCAGGAGGTTGTCTATTTGGAAAAGCGATTGATCCAGGATTAGAAAATTCTAGCGATACAGGTAAGTTATATGGTTCAGCTAATATTTATGTGGCTGATTTATCTGCGGTTCCATTACCTCGAATTAGTCCACAAATGACTGCTTATTTGATTGGTTTTCATGTTGCTAAGAGGTTATGTTCCTGAGTATAAAAAAAGAGAGTTTATTAATTGCGGGATTATTATTAGTTTACTTGTTGCTTTATTAGGAGGTTTAGCTAAAATGTGGGGATTGATCGGAAACCCTTATGTTTGGGATTCTACATATTAATTATTAGATTTTACTCTAGAATTAATGCTTCTAAAATTCCTAATTGAACCATATTAAGATTCAGAATATAATCAATTTTATTAAACGCCTCATGTAATGGTTTTTTAGCTGTTAACCAACCTATTCCATCTGTTATCCAAATAAATTGATGACCATCATTTTGCCATTGAATAAAAATATTACTATATTCTCCTGCTGTTGATTTTAGTTTTGATCCACCTCCTCCATAAAAATTAGTTTCTATCAAGAATAGTTTATGGGGTGTGTTAATAGCAAAATCAATTTTTTTAGATAATTTATTAACTGTAAGAGTTTTATGAAATTTTTTCTTGATTTTAGAAGCTGTTGCTTGAGAAATATATTCAAAATTATGCTTATCACAAATTGAGTTGATAAAGTATTCTATAATTTCTTCCATTGCACTTCCACTTCGATTTTTCCTTGCATTGGTATCTAAACCAACTTCTACTCCTAAAAAGTAATCTGGTATCGATTTTATTTTTTTTGATTTTATTTGCTGTAAAAATCCTGTTTCTTTTAAAAAGAATATTACTTTATCAATCATTTCATCTGTAATGGTATGAGTTTTATCAAAAAAGAAGTTTTTATAGTGAAATTGCCCATATCTATATTCTGTTAAAATCTTAAAAGATTTATTTCGACAAGCAATTAAAGTAGGAACAATATATACTAACTTCGGATGTTCTTGAAATAATAATTTTGTCTCTTTTTCTATATTATCTTTTCCAATTAAATAGTTTAATAAATTCAGACTGATTTCTACATCTCGAAAGTTACAATTTACTTTTTCCCAGTTAATGAAGTAATTCCACTTTAAAATAGATTCTTTAAGATTGTTAATAAGATAATCAAAGACTTGTTCGGGATCTTCACAATTTATAAGATCTGAGAACATAGAACTATATTTCATGTCTCTAATAATTAATAACTAAAATTTCTCTAATTTTACCACGCTTATTACCTTTAGAATTAATCATTCTTGATGCCAAAATACGACTAATGTTAAAGTCTTGGTATAATTCATCAAAGAAAGGATCATCAATATGATTAGTGGGATCTGAATTACTCAACATTTGTAATGCACCTTGATTAGATGCTTTTACAAATATATTCCTTAATCTTCTTTGTTCATCATCATTAAATTCTAAAGAACTATAAGCATTAAAATTTGCAGTTTCGCTAATAGGACGATAAGGTGGATCATAATAAATAAAGGTTGATTCATCAGCATAGTTGAGAACTTTTGCAAAATCTGTGTGTTTGATTTCAGCAATTTTAAACGCTTGATTAACAGCAAGTAAATTATCTTTATTCAGTATTTTAGGCTTTTTATAACGACCCATCGGTACATTAAAACATCCCTTACTATTAACTCTATATAACCCATTAAAACAAGTCTTATTCAAAAAAACAGTATAAGCTGCTCTTTTTACCCATTCTTGTGTATAATTATTAGCATCAGTTTGTTTATCAAAAGTATTATAATTACTTCTCACTTGATAATATAACTCTTTTCTTTTTTCATTATTTAAGCCAAGATATTCGCTCTCTAGAATTGATAATTCTTCAATGAGAGCATCAACATCGTTTTGGATTACCTTATAAAGAATAATTAATTCAGGATTTTTGTCAAAAAGATAAGCTTTTTCAATTTTATAATTAGAATAAATATCAAAAAATACTGCACCTCCGCCAAAAAAAGGTTCTATATACTTGACAATATTTCCTTTTTGAAGTTCTTGAGGATATTGTTGTTTAATTTCTGGTAATAATTGGGTTTTGCCCCCAGCCCATTTTAATACGGGAGAAGGTTGAAAACGATTTTGAGAGTCATGACTTGGAAAAAGAGATAACTGTCGATTTGGCTGGGAATTGGCGGAATTAATCATTAATAAATTAACAATAAAAATGCTTGATTAACTATACTATAAAATAAAAGAAATAGTCAGATTTGAAAACTGTGATCGCTTAAGTAGAATTCAAATTTAATATTAACATCCAATAACTGAAAATTAACTTATTCTGTATTCTCTTGATATTAAGGGGAGAAACTTGCTACAATAAACTGTGAGCAAAAAATAATCCGTTCTAAAGTTTTTAGTCTTGATCTATGTCATCTTCAGCAACATCCTTACCTCCTAACTTAGCTCGCATTGTCGAAAAATTCAAAAAGCGTTCTGATCCCAAAAAACGCTATGAACAATTACTCTGGTATGCTAAGAAATTAGAAGCGATGCCAGAAGGTAGTAAAATTGAAGAAAATAAAGTCCAAGGATGTGTTTCTCAAGTCTATATTACAGCCGACTTAGAAGAAGGTAAAATCTGGTACAGAGGAGATTCAGATGCTCAATTGGTCAAAGGGTTAGTCGCTTTATTAATTGAAGGGTTGAATGGATTAACTCCTAATGAAATCATAGAAGTTACCCCTGATTTTATCGAACAAACGGGACTAAACGTTAGCCTAACCCCATCCCGTGCCAACGGATTTTATAATATATTTCAAATGATGAAAAAGAAAGCATTAGCTTTTCAATTGGGAACCTCAACTTAAATTTAACTTAATTTTATATATAGCGTTTCTCAGAGTCATGAGCTACATCTAATATTTAATCCCTAACTCCTGACTCCTGACTCCTGACTCCTGACTCCTGACTCCTAAAACTAGAAAACTTTGTACCTCACAAGTATGGGAACTGCTATATAGGGCTTTGATTTGAGTTGTAAACTAGCTAGTTATGTAACATCAATTACGGTGATTTATGTCATTTTCTCTAAAAATGGGTAGAGTGACCTTGTTTTCTTGTCCAATTTTCCCATAATATGAGCGAAATCTTTACCAAAAAAGTTTGGTTTTCTAACTTTAAAAATGATTTATTAGCTGGGGTTGTTGTTGCTTTAGCCCTTATTCCAGAAGCGATCGCATTTTCCATTATTGCAGGGGTTGACCCAAAAGTAGGGTTATACGCCTCGTTTTGTATTGCTATTATTACCGCCATTATTGGAGGTCGTCCGGGGATGATTTCCGCTGCCACAGGGGCTATGGCTTTATTAATGACTACTTTAGTTAAAGGTCATCCCGAAAACGGTCTACAATACCTGCTTCATGAAACCTAGACAAACCTAGACAGGCTTGCTGTTCAATTCCTGCTTCAACCAAGGGAGACGGCCCCTTCTTGTCCACAGGCGTTCACCGATAAGCCATCGGCA
>JAAUYD010016907.1_pt1 | contig 44392 bp, 28 predicted proteins | sample 7278101 | NCBI WGS metagenome assembly JAAUYD01 (sample SAMN14350128, study PRJNA611818) | marine sediment metagenome | isolation source: surface marine sediment (0.6m) | place: French Polynesia: Moorea | collected 2018-08
ATAGGTAACGAAGTCAGGCGCATCACCTGGCGCTGCCAATTCCGAACCATTGACCGCCTTGGGCAGGCCGATGTGCGAGCCCCTGCCGTTAATGGTCAGGGTATTCGCCGTATCGTCGTAGCTGTATGCACCCCTGGCGCTGCCATCGTGAGGCGCAACCGGCGCGCCACAGGTCTCACCTGTTACGCCCTGGAAGGGCTCGAGCCACGTTGCATCACCCAGGAAGTTCTGGAAGTTACCGTCGGCGCCGAAATGGTAAACGTCGTCGAACCAGCAGTCGCGCAGGGTTACCGCGGCAGCGTCAGCGCTCCACCAGGAGATGTCGCCTGAGGCCGGACCGACGCCGGCCGCACCTTCACCGTCCAGCTTCCAATTGCCGACGAGCGGCGAGTCGGAAACGCGAGTCAGTGTGTACTGCCACCAAGTTCCGGCAACGGTTTCGATGTTCACTGTCAAGCTGCCACCGTCGAGCGTACCGATGTTGTAGGTCACAAACTCCGGTGCGTCTCCTGGTACGGCCAGTTCCTGACCGTTCACGGTCTTGGCGAGGCCGATATGCGCGCCCTGGCCAGACAGCTTCAGGGTATTCGCCGTCTCATCGTACTGGAAGATGGCACCGTTGCTGCCGTCGTGTGGCGCAACTGGCGCACCACAGCTCTCAGCACCTACACCCTGGAACGGTTCGAGCCATGTCGCGTCTCCCAACACGTTGCGGAAGGAACCGTCTGTATTGAACTCATAGACATCGTCGAACCAACAGTCGCGCAGGGTTACCGCCGCGGCGTCAGCACTCCACCAGGAGATGTCGCCTTCGGCCGGACCGACGCCTGCGGCACCTTCACCATCGAGCTTCCACTTGCCCGCAAGGGCCGCGGTGTCGTTGACACGCTCTAGCGCAAAGGTCCACCAGGTACCCGAAACTGTCTCGAGAGTCACGGTAAGTGCGTCACCATCCAGCGTCAGCACGTCGTAGGTGATCGAGTCGGGCGCATCGCCCGGTGCGGCAAGCTCCGAGCCATTGACGGCCTTCGGCAGGCCGATATGCGAACCTCGACCATTAAGGGTCAGGGTATTGGCCGTTTCATCGTAGCTGTAGGAACCCTTGCTACTGCCATCGTGCGGTGCAACCGGCGCGCCACACATCTCGCCCGTGACACCCTGGAAAGGTTCGAGCCAGGTATCGCCGTCCTGGAAGTTCTGGAACGAACCGTCATCACCGAAGTGGAAGATATCGTCGAACCAGCAGGCACGCAGTGTCACTGCGGCAGCGTCCGCGCTCCACCAGGAGATATCGCCTGATGCCGGGCCGACGCCGGCGGAGCCTTCACCAGCAAGCTTCCACTTGCCAACCAGCGGCGAATTCGAGACGCGAGCCAGCGTGTACTGCCAGAAGGTCCCGGCAACCGTCTCGATGCTGACCGTCATGCTATCACCATCAAGGGTCAGAACGTTATACGTGACAGACCCAGGCGCGTCGCCAGGCGAGGCGAGCTCTGCGCCATTCACGGTCTTGGCAAGACCGATGTGAGCGCCCTGGCCTGACAGCGTCAGGGTGCTGGCGTCTTCATCGTACTGGAAGATGGCGCCATTGCTGCCATCGTGTGGCGCAACCGGCGGCCCACAACTCTCGGCACCAACACCCTGGAAGGGTTCGAGCCAGGTCTCATCGCCGAGTATGTTCCTGAAAGAACCATCGGCGTTGAATTCATAGACATCATCGAACCAGCAATCGCGTAGCGCTACTGCCGCAGCATCGGCGCTCCACCAGGAAATGTCGCCTTCGGCCGGGCCAACGCCTGCAGCACCTTCGCCATCCAGTTTCCATTTACCGAGAAGCGGCGAAACGGGCTTCTTCAGGAAGCGGAAGGTCCACCAGGTACCGGCCGCCGTCTCTATCGTCACCGTCAGGGTCGTCGCGTCCAGTGTCAGTACGTCGTAAGTAATTGAATCCGGCGCATCACCTGGTGACGCGAGTTCCGCACCGTTGACGGCCTTGGCCAGGCCGAGATGCAGGCCCCTTCCATTAATCGTCAGGGTGCTGGCAATTTCATCGTATACGAATGTGCCGGTTGCGGTGCCGTCATGTGGGGCCACAGGGGTACCACAAGTCTCGGCCATGACACCCTGGAACGGTTCGAGCCAGGTCTCGTCACCGAGGTTCATACGGTACGAACCATCGCTACCGAAGATGTATTCATCGTCGAACCAGCAATCGCGCAGGGTAAGTGCCGCAGCATCCGCGCTCCACCAGGAGATGTCGCCTGACGCCGGACCGACGCCCGCTGCGCCGACACCGTCGAGGCTCCATTCACCGGCCAGGGAAACGCCGCCTGCATCGGGGCAGCCCTCGGCGCAGTACTGCACCGCACTACCGTCAGTGGTAGCGCGAACAGGCGCGCCCACTTCGCCGCTAATGTCCTCGAAGCCAATCGAGAACGTGATAGCGCCGTCCACATCAGCTGCAGTCATTTCACGAATCGCGTACCACTTGGTAACGCTACCGATCACCTCGGCTTCGACATCGTTAATGAAGATAGTGGGCTTCTTGAGGCCCTCACTGGCTTCGATGTCGATGCGAACATCCTGCCCTTCCTTGGCCGTACCGTTTGGCTTCGGATCCCTGTCGCGCGCCATCTTGATGGTCACGGTCGTCAACGTCGGCGGTATGCCATCCAGGCCGAAATTATCCGCGAGGTTATTCTCGTCGACGCTCTTGCCTTTGCCATCACAAGCGGACAGCAGCAGCAGACCGGACATGGCCAGGATTGCACCAACGCGACTGGCAAAGCTGCCAAGTTGTCCTCGGTCTGAGTTGAAGATGTGCCGTTGCATTACGTCCCCCAAAATCTCTCTAATTTTTTTGCCTGATTAAGATCAGGTCGAATCTATTACCGTGTGCTCGATGCTTACCCGACGCCGTCACATGTCGAAGTCGTAGCGAATCCCGAGGTCATATCGAGGCGCAAGCTGAACAGCTTGCAACACGTGCAGTTTCGAGAGGCCAAATACGTGCTGCGTCTCGTTCGTGATGTTCAGCCCCGAGAAATAGATCGTGAGGTTGTCGTTGTAGTAATACGTGACGTTCAGGTCCCACTGACCGTAGGCGTCCGTGAACTGTGGGCTGGTGTTGTTGCCCTGATCCTGGCCCACTCCCCCAAGAAACTCGTCGCGCCAGTTGTAGGCAAGGCGAACCTGCAGGTCCTCGGTGTCATAGAACGCAACAAGGTTGGCCGAGTCGCTGAGACCGTTGAGCACGAACTGGCTATCCCATGGCCTTGTGAGATCATAAGAAATATCGCCATTGACGATCGTCGCGTTGATGACGAAACCCCACGGCGTATCACCAAAGGTATGCTGAAGGTTGAGTTCGACGCCGTCGACTTTCGCCGTTCTCTGGTTGAGCGGCTGAGTAATGTTGAAGACGATCGGCGGATCGCCGGCCACGCTCGTAATCGTCTCGCCGTTAACATTCGGCTCATCCTGGTAGTTGTCCAGGATGAAGCGGCCTACCGCTGTGTAGTTGTTCGGATCCAGGCCACTTTCCGCAACGGCGCGATTCCAGAGTGCGCCGCCAATGATGTTGGGAATATTGAACGGCGTTCCTACGCTGCGTCCCGAACCGATGAAATTATCTACGTCTTTCCAGAACAGACCCGCGGAAAGGTAGCTGCCGCCAGAGTAGTACCACTCGAAGGACAAATCGGTATTGAACGACTGAATCGGTACGAGACCCGGATTACCGGACGCCGCCCCGGGGTTTGTATTCGGGAAGAACTGTGTGCCGCTCGGCGCAAAACCACCCTGTATGTCAGCGTAATTTGGTCGCGTGATAGTCTCGCTGAACGAGGCGCGCAAGACGATGTCTTCCCAGGGCTCGATGTCGAAATCGAGGTTGGGCAGCGTCACATCGTATTCGCCTTGGAAATTAGTCTCCTGATTAATGATATTGCCGTCGGCGTCTCTCGCCTCGGTAATATTCAGCTCGTTGCCGGCACCGATCCATGAAGACCCAATATAGATCGGGGTCGATGCAGGGGACTCAATGTCCGTCTCCTCATAGCGAACGCCCACTTTCAGGTTGGCAGGCATGTTGCCGATATCGCCAGACCAGTTGTACTGGAAATAGACGGCTAGCGACTCCTCGGTGATGCCGGCGCCGCTTTCCGAGAGGCTTGACGCACAGTAACCGGTGCCGCAATCGCCGACCTCGAAGCCATAGTCAAGATTGGGATCCAGAGCATAAGCAAGCTCACCGGCTGCCTGGAGGTCGGCGAGACTGGCCGTGAAGAATTCCCTTTGCAGATCCGGATGATCGTGTCCGGACAGCTGGTCGAACTGGTCTTCGATACTCGAGCGCACGAGGATGTCGGAGATGAATCCGGGGTCCGTGATGCCGCCCCAGTTGTCGAGCTGTACGGTGCTGGAGACCGAACGGTTGGTAACCTCGGTCGCCTGCACACCGAAGTCGATGCTCGAGCCGTTCCAGAAGTCCTCGAAGCTGCCGGCAATCTTCGCCTGCTCGAGGTCCATCCAGGACGCCTCGTTGCCGAACACGCTACCCGTTATCCGCATGTCGTCCCTGTACAAAGGACGATTCGCTTCGCCGCCGGAGTTCAGGTCCAGGATCATGATCGGCATTTCGTAGCCGGTCAGAATCGTCTGCCCAACCTTGTTGAAGCTGGCCATCGTGATGAGAGCGCTTGTGCCGTTCGGACCATTGGCCCCGCTCTCGGCCGATGAATCATGGTAATCGAGTTCGAACGAGAGCCGATCGGTTGCGTACCACTGGAGGTTGAAGCCAATGGACTCGTTCAGGTTTCTTGAGCCATCCTCGCCGGTTCCCATGGCGAAGTCAGCTCTGTCATTCGTCTCGGTGTAGTAGATCGGGCTGGCAATCGGGCCGTCGGTCCACTCACTGGCCTGAGACAGCGCAGCCGTGTTGGAGAACCAGGCAGAGAGGTCGCTGTAGGAGCGCTCCAGGTCGAATTCGGAGCGGATGTAATCGACCTTCGCGGTAATCGCGTCAGTCGGCGCCCACTGCAACACGAGCTGGGCATTGGTCCTTTCCGTCTCGAATTCCTCCATGCGGTAGGACATCGACTGTGGAATCGAATAGGTCTCATCCGCTGTCTGCGGCCGGTTGATCTGGTTCGCGTCGTTGACGACCCTGACGCTTCCGCCCGGTCTTACATCGTCACCCGGCTCGGTATACCAGCCGCCGGTACCTGCGACGTTGACGCCACTGTTCCTGATCTGTTGTGACGCCACGATAGCGACACCAATCGTGTCATTCGCAAACCGATCGAGGTAGATGCCGGAGAATTCGGGGGTGATGTCGTCGCCCTTGCGAGTCGACATGTCATAAACGCTTTTCGCCGCGAGGCTAAACGTAGGCTCACCTTCGAGCGGTGTCGGCGTCTGGATATTAATCGTGGAACCGATACCGCCGGAGGGGACGTCGGCTCGGCCGGTCTTGTAGACCTGAACGCCCGCTACACCTTCTGATGCCAGATCGGCGAAGTCAAACGAGCGAGTGGTGCCATTATGGGTCGGCATCTGGCGACCGTTGACGGTCACGAGGTTGTATTCCGGACCGAAGCCTCGCACCGTCACCTGGCTACCCTCGCCGCGCTGACGGTCAATGGACACGCCCGTTATGCGCTGCAGCGACTCGGCGAGGTTCTGGTCGGGGAATTTGCCTATGTCTTCTGCAGAAATTGCGTCAACAACGCCGGCAGAGCCGCGTTTGATGTCCATCGAGCGCATCAAACTGCCGCGAATACCGACCGTTACGATTTCTTCGATGACCTCTTCGCCTGCGCCATCATCTTGCGCGACAGACGGCGTCGAAATGGCCGAACCCAGCGCCATGGCAACAGCCACAGCGAGAGGTTTCTTGTTAAAAGAAGAGTCCTGCATGCCTGAAATCCCCCCGGATCTTGAAGTCGATTTTAGCGCTAACTAGTTGATTTTTATGGTTCAGTGCGAAGTCGCCTGCGTGACTTCTAAAAGCGTCGCCTGTACCAGGTGTAAAGCGCTTGTAGCAACAAAGTAATTTAAATTGACAACGCTGTCAATTAGAGTCAACGCTTATCTGCGATCGTAATGAATGAAACGAATTTGTGGCGATGACGCTTAGAAACTGTCTATTACTGACGGCGCTCGTACAACCTGGGCGTGAAAGGCAACAACACGGTGCACGGCACCATTTAACGTAGCCGTTGGCGGTAACTGGCCCGGTTCGCCGGAAGCGAGCACGGAGTTTCCGGTGACGATGGAAGTCGACTACGTCCGGGTCTGCTCCGGCGAGCCGTAGACTGCAGTTCAGCCAGCCTTCCTGGCCACCTCAATGGCCTGCTTGTTCAAACGCCGGTCGAGTATTGGCGATAGCCATGGGGCGAACCGGAGCAGGTAATAGATCATGCGCGAGTACTTGTCGGGAAAAACATGCAACTTGTTGCGACGTACGCCTGCGATCATTCGCGCGACCACATCTGACGGATCCGAGATCAGGTAGTCGGGCACCCCGAGCTTCTCTTCATATCCGTACTGCGGCGAATCGAGAATCGGTGTCTGACTGAAACACGGGTATACGTTCGTCACGTGCACGCCCGTGTCTTCAAGATCGGCAGCCAACGATTCACCGAAGCCGCGTAACCCGAATTTGGACGCGCAGTACGGCGACATTCCCCTGGCACCAACCCAGCCGGCTACTGATGAGATGTTGACGATGTGCCCGCTGCCCCGTGCCACCATGCCCGACACGAAGCGGTTGGAGAGCCGCATCGGCGCAACCAGGTTCAACTGGATAAGCGTTTCCCAGCGCTCCTGCGGGACGTGATCCAGCCGCCCTGCCACCGCGATACCTGCATTGTTGACGAGAATATCCGGGACGATTCCCCGCTCGGCGCAGGCTTCTACGAGGGCTTCGCATCCCTCCTCGGTGGACAGATCGCCGGCGATTGAAGCAACGAGATTGTCCCCCGCCGCATCGACGATACCGCTCAGCGCCTCATCCGTGAGGTCCGCCAGTATCAGCTTTGCGCCGGCGGCGTTGAATTGCCGCACCATGTGTTGCCCAAAGCCGCCGCTGGCGCCGGTTATCACTACTGTTTTGTTAGCTGGATCAGTCATTCGCGCTCGCTGGCTTGCTCCCCTCTCGTGCGTCGCTCCTTAGACTCGATATACGTGTTTTCCACAGTGGCAGAACCCGACAAATAGGAGAAGAACATACCTTGCGACCCGTGTCCCCGCGGGGCGTTCGGGCGGGCATTCCGCCAAGGAGCAGAACCATGAAAATTAGACTATTCATCGTAGCATTGGCTGCGGTGGTGGGGTCGGCTGCGTCCGCGGCGACCTTCGATGTCAGTAACCCGACGGAATTTCAAAACGCGCTGACCACAGCGCAAAACAACCGCGACGACGACGTAATCAACGTCCTCGACGGCACCTACAACGTTAATGCCCTTGGGACCCTGACATACATCGCAGATCCATTGGAATCATTCTCCCTCTCGATCTACGGAGCCGACTCAACCTTCGTAATACTCGACGGCGGTGCCCAGGTTCCCATCCTTCGCATCGACATGACGGCACTTAGCGCGATGGACGCGCCCATGATCGAAATCACCAACATGACGTTCCAGAACGGCTACGCGTCCGGAACGCAGGTCAACGGTGGCGCGATTTCTATCGTCGTTCTCGAATCATTGTGGACGAGCATTGAAGGAAGCGAGTTTTACTTCAACCGCGCAGACGGCGACGGCGGCGCCATTTATCTGGATGGCATATTTACCGAAGGCCTTAACCTCGTCGATCTGACAATCCAGCAGAACGAGGCATTTGGCATAGCTTCCGGCCGCAGGGGCGACGGAGGCGGCGTGGCGATCCGGGCGGGCGGATTCAGCACCACCTGGATCTCCGACATCGATTTCTTCGAGAACGAGGCAGCCGGATTTGGCGGCGGGCTCGAAGTCGAAGGCATCAGTGACGGCGCCGGGTCAAATTACGTCGGACTCTACGACGTGATGTTCGAAGACAACCTGCTGACGGGCTCCGGCAGCGGCGGTGGCGCATCGCTGTTTGCCATGGACGTCATGATTGACCTGGTCGGCTTTGTTAACAACACCGCAACTGATATCGGTGGCGGTCTGCATCTTCGCGATTACAGCCGTAACCGGACCATCAACAGTGGCTTCATCGGCAATACCGCGAGACTCGGTGGCGGCTTCGGCACCGACGACTGGAGCGGTTCCGGTGTGGTCATCGAACACTGCACCCTGACCGGCAACACAGCCTCTGAGCTTGGCGGCGGCGCCTATGTTTCGCGCGGCCTGCCAGGTCGGCAGATCTGGTTCTTCAACACGATCTCATGGGGCAACACCGGCCAACTGGGCGCGGACATCTACATCAATGATGACCCGAACGACAGTGGCGGCGCGCAGGTCTCTGAAGTCGAACTCGTCAACAACATCTACAGCAACTTCACGACGAAATGCACCGAAGATGCCATGTGCAGCGAAAACGTTATCGAGACAGATAACCTCGACGTCGACCCGCTGATCACATCGGACCTGCACCTGCTGATGGGTTCGCCGGCAATTGACGCCGGACTGAACGCCGGGCACCCGAGCTATCCCGCTGTCCTGGTCGACTTTGACGGCGACACGCGTCCCTTCGATGGTGACGGCGACATGGTACTCACTACGGATATCGGCATCGACGAATATGTCGGCAGTGCCCCGCAGGCAACCGACGTCGGTATTGCCATGACGGACAGCCCTGACCCCGTCCTTGTTGGTGGCGAAATCACCTACAGCATTACCGTCACCAACAACGGTCCCGGTGATGTCACAGGTGTTACGGGTGGCTTTACCTACACCGATACGCAGTTTGTCAGTGCGGTTGTCAGCCAGGGCAACTTTACGACGAGTGCTGGTCAGGTCGACTGGACGATCGGCGACATTGCGAATGCCGCTACGGCAACAGCAACCATCGTCATTGCCCACATCGAAGGTACTGGCAGCCAGACGCAGGTAACCAGCACGGCGTTCATCGATCCTGTTCCGCTTGATCCGATCTCGACCAACGACTCGGTTACGGTAGACACAACGGTCGTCATGCCGAAACCTGATTCGGCTGACCTTGCGATCGTCAAGGTCGACACGCCCGACCCGGTCATCTCGGGAGGACCACAGCTCGACTTCGACATCACGGTCACGAATAACGGACCTGATGCGGCAACGGGCGTAGTGGTTACCGACATCGTGCCGATGGAACTGGTGATTGACGACGCAACAGCTACAGTCGGTAGCTGCACTGTCAACGGCATGCAGGTTACATGCACGATCGGCGATCTTGCCGTCGATGCAGAAGAGACGGTGACAATCACGGTCTCACCTGATCCTGTGCAAGCGTCGACAGACGTCGACAATACCGCGACCGTTGCTGGTAGCGAGGTGGATCCGATTCCGGCGAACAACTCTTCGACGACCACCACGACAGTCACTCCGCCCGAGTCCGACATGATGGTCACGGTTGTTGCGACACCGACTTCGCCGATGGTGGGCGAAACGGTGACATACGACATCACGATCATGAATGGTGGCCCGAGTCACAACCGCAGTGTTGATATGTCCATCACGGTACCAACGATGGGCTCATGCCAAAGCGCAACGATCAGCCAGGGCACCTGCTCGGCACCCTCCAAGGGCGTCATCAGCTGCACCATTGGCGACATGCTGTCCGGCGCCACGGTGACCGCGCAGGCCGTATGCACGGCACCTGACGTAGCGGGAAGCATGGTCATGAGCGCCTCGGTCAGCGGTTCCGTTGGGGACCCGACAGCTACCAACAACACTGACAGCGCCAACGTCTCGGTCATCGATGTCGTCGATCTCGTAATCCAGGGCAAGAGCAAAGGCTCCGGCGCGATCGGATGGCTCGAATTGCTGTTCGTCGTTGCGGCTGTCATTGCTCTGCGGAACATGCGTGTCGCACGAGTTGCCGGCCCGTGTGTCGTTGCCATCGCCGCAGCAATGATGCTGATCCCGGCAGGCAATGCGGCGGCCCAAGGCGACATGTACGTTCACGTTGCATTCGGCCAGGCCGACCTGGACTACAGCGCGTCTGACCTGTCGAGCGACCTGTCGAATCTCGGCTGGACGATCAGCGACCCGATCGTTGATAGCGAAAAGGAAGCCTGGAAGGTCCTGGGCGGCTTCGCGTTCAACGAGTACACCGCGGTCGAAGGTGGTTACGTCAGCCTTGGTGAGGTCATGACGCAGTTCAGCGCAACAGTCGCGCCGACAGAGATTGACTCCATCCTCGCCGACACCTATTCCGTTCATCCGTTGCAGGGTGATGGCTGGCTGGTAGCAGGCGTCCTAACGTGGCCGGTCAACCCCGACAAGATCTCGCTCAACTTCAAGCTGGGCGCGTTCACGTGGGAGTCCAGGACCGATGTCCGCGTCATCCAGGGTGGCAGTGGCAGCGTATCTGACAAGGATACCGGCACTGACGCCATGTACGGCGTGGGCATGGATTGGAAAGTCAATCCAACCTGGGCGCTGACCGTTGAATGGGAGCGCTACAGGATGAACGAATGGCTCGATGTTCCGTTCATCGGCGTTAAGGCTTACTTCTAGAAGGGCCTGAAAGAAAGAAGGGCCGCTCTCGGAGCGGCCCTTTTTATACGTATGCCGATTCTATGTATGCGGGTTCTATGTATGCGGGAACTGCTCGGCGAGTAATCGCAGGCGTCGCGTACGAGCCGCACAGGATTTGCGCACGGCGTCCAGATCGATGTCCTCATCCTTGAAGCGCCGCTGTTTCTCGAAGTAATCCGCGGGATCGGCACCGTTGGGAGTGACGTTGATTCTGTAATTGGCGCCGTCAAAGACTTCATAAACCGGGAACAATCCGCTTTCCACTGCGGTACGCACGAGCTCGACGGACTCCCCGGGTTCGGACTTCCAGCCGGTTGGACACGGTGAGTGGATTAACAGGAAGCGCATTCCCTCGAATGACAATGCCGTCGCGATCTTCTGCGCGAAATCCTCGGGGTGCGCGATTGACAGCGTCGCGGCATACGGTATGCGGTGTGCCGTCATGATCGACATGATGTCCTTCTTGCCTTCGGCCTTGCCGAAAGGCGTGGTTGCCGTCCTCGCGCCGGCCGGGGTCGCCGATGAGCGTTGCCCACCCGTGTTGCCGTAGATCTCGTTGTCGTAGCAGATGTAGATAATGTTCTCATTGCGCTCGGCGGCAGCCGACAGCGTTGCGAGACCGATGTCATAGGTGCCGCCGTCACCAGCCCAGCAGATTACCTGCCCGGGCTCGCCGTTGAGGTCGCGGATACTCGCCACGCCTGATGCGACGGCGGCGGAAGAAGCAAACGTCGTTGCAATAGTGGGAACGCCGTAGCTGGTCGTCGGGAACCTGCCCGCCGTGACGATGCCACAGCATGCAGGGATCACCAGCGTGCACGTGTCGTGGGCTTCGGCAAGTGCCCGGCCGAGCATTGTCAGGCCGGTGCTCATCCCGCAGCCGCCGCAATTCGTGTTACCGGGCCTGAGCAGGCAGCTTTCCATGTCGTGAGTTACTGGAGCAGTGGCAGCCATCATTCGCCCTCCTCGCCCGGGTTAATTCCCATCCAGACCGGCTCTCCAACCGCGTTGCGCGTGCTCAGATCGACGATGATGTCATCGATAACCGCTGGCGTTACGTCACCGCCGCACAGGCCGGTCAGATAGTTCTGGATAAGCAGGTCATCGCGATGACCCTGGAATGCAACGCAGGTGTCCTGCCAGAAGATACCGCCGGCGCCGGCCGCGTAGTTGCGGTCAAGTACCGCCACGCGGGACGCCGCCTTGCAGGCCTGGCGCAAGTCTTCGGCCGGGAACGGTCGATACATCTTTATCTTCGCGAGCCCGATCTTCTCACCGGCCTCGCGTCGTTTCTTCACGACCTCGCGTGCCGTCGTCGCCATCGTGCTGCTCGCGACGAGAACCACGTCGGCGTCATCGGTGTCGTAGGTCTGGACGGCGGCACCGGGATCATGACCGAAGGTTTCTTCGAAGGCCGACCGGCACTCATTGTAGACGTCGGGCACCCGTTTCATTGCCTCGTCGATTTCGAGGCGGCTCGAGAGACCTTCGTCGGGCCATGCAAGGCCACCGAGCGTGCGTGCTTCGTCGTAACGAATGCGGTGCGGCAGATCGAGATCAGGCAGGTAACGATCGACATCGGCCTGTTCCGGAATCTCAGTCTCGGTCTGCGTGTGCGACACGATGAACGCGTCCATGCACAGCAGCACCGGCAGCAAGATGCGCCGGTCTTCGGCGAGCCGGAATGCGAGCAACGTCGTATCCAGCACTTCCTGATTCGTCTCGCAATAGAACTGCAGCCAGGCAAAGTCACGAAGTGCCAGCGAGTCGCCCTGATCCGCCCATATGTTCCAGGGCGGTCCGAGAGTGCGGTTGACCGCAACCATGACGATCGGCAGGCGGTAGTAGCCTGCGACCATGACGTTCTCCGCCATGTAGGCGAGACCATTGGCCGAGCTCGCCGTGAACGCGCGCGCGCCACTAATCGATGCGCCCATCGTGACGGCCATTGCGCTGTGCTCACTTTCCACGGGCACAACACGCCCTTTGCTGAACGGGAACTTGGCGACGTACTCGACAATCTCGGTCTGCGGCGTGATCGGATAGATACCGCACGCGACCCCGCGCGCAGTCCGGTTCGCTTCGCCGGCAGCGCTTAGAGCATATCCAGCGGCATGGTTACCGGTGATGACCTGAACGGACATGGTCTTCCTCCACTCCTCTTACAGGTGGCTCATAAAGATGACGTTGCGTGGGCACTCTGCGACGCACATGGCGCAGCCCTTGCAATACGCGTAATCGAATTCCAGGCGATGCCCGACGCGTTTCAATACGCCTTCCGGGCAGTAGGTGATGCACATGTCGCACTCGTTGCAGACGCCGCACGACAGGCAACGGCTCGCCTCGTCGGCGTTCTCAAGCCCGAGGTGCACTTCGTCGAACGTCGAACGCCGCTCGACCGGATCCAGCGACTCGCCTTCGGCGACTTGCTGCCGCTCGAACAGGTGCAGCTTCATGGCATCGGCTGTAATGACTTCGTCACGCCATTCATCAACGTCGCGCTGCGCGTCAGCATGCTCAGTGAGGCTCAGCTGTTCGCCGCTCAGTACGTGATGAATGTGCACAGCAGAGCGCCGTCCGCTGCCAATCGCGGCCGCGACAGTCCCTTCGTTCGTGGCGAGATCGCCGATCGCAAACAGTGGCGTCTCGAGCAGGCCGAGAAGTTGTGTGCCTTCGCGGACCTCCGTGCCTTCCGGGAATACCGAGATGTCGGGCGACTGACCGAGCGCGAGGATGACGCGATGGCAGTTGATCTCGAAATCGGAATTGTCGATTTGCACCGGCCGCCGCCTGCCTGACTCGTCGGCTTCGCCAAGTTTCATGCGCACGCACTGCAGCCGGTACTGACGACGCACGCCGTCGACGCGGTCCTCGTGCAGTTCGACGGGCTGGGTCAGGAAGTCGATGTCGACGCCCTCTTCGAGCGCTTCGTCGATCTCCTCGGGGATCGCCGGCATCTCATCACGGGTGCGTCGATACACGACATGCACGCTGGCGGCACCGAGACGCAGCGCGGAACGTGCTGCGTCCATCGCGGTATTGCCACCGCCGATCACGATTACGTCTTCGCCGTCGACGCGGACATCGTCACGATACACGTGGTCGAGGAACTCTATGCCTTGCACTACTGCGGATGTGCCGTCCATTCCCAGTCGAAGGCCAACCTGTTCTTGCAGGCCGGTAGCGACCAGCACGCCGTCGTGATTGCGAGCAAGATCGAGCAGCGCCTGGCGATCGATTCGATGATTCGTTTCCACCTCGACGCCGAGCGCGAGTACCCGGTTGATCTCCTTGTCGACGATGTCTTCGGGCAGCCGGAACTCGGGAATGCCGGTTCTCAGCAGACCACCGATTTCAGCGCCAGACTCGTACACGGTGACCTGGTAGCCGAGACGCGCAAGATGATAGGCCGCGGTAAGTCCCGCCGGACCGGAGCCGACGATGGCGATGCTCTCGTGGCGTTCGTACAGGCGCACGGGTATCACGTGCCCGTGATCGCCCGCATAGCGTTCCATCTCGCGCACGTTGACCGCACCGTCGATTTCGATGCGATTGCAGGCCTGCATGCACGGTGCGGGACAGGCGCGTCCACAGATCGACGGGAACGGCGTTGTGCGTAACAGGATATCGAGCGCCTCGTCGGTTTCTTCCTTGGCGAGGGCGTTAAGGAAACCCTGCACGTTGTTGCCGGCGGGGCAGATGTGATTGCAGGGCGGAATGAACTGTTGCCGGTGCGGTTGTTCGGTTGCCCACAGTCCCGTCTTGACCATCGGCGACGATGCGCCGGCACGATCGAGAATGCTGTGTCCCCGCCCGTTGCCGGGTGCCGGGGCTGCCTCATCGACAGTCTCGAGGTCGGTGGGCGTATCGAGCAAGACGACATCGTCGTAAGCACTCTTTGCCGCAGGCAGGTTTCCTTCGAGAAAACCGAGATGCTCCAGAGCCGCCTCGACCTCGTCGAACGGGAAGTCGAGCATCTTGCCGACCGCCCCGACGAGCGCGGTGTTAACGATCGGCACGCTGCGCGTGCCCAGCTTGTTGTCGCGCGCGATACGTGTCGCATCGACGGTCGCAATGCGGTACCGCGGGAACTTCTCTGCAAACGTATCGGGCGATTCCGGCGTATTGATGAGTATCCAGCCGCAACCCTTCAGCCCGGCCGCGATGTCCGGCCCGACCAGGGTCGGATCCAGCACGATCACGTGATCGGGCGTGTAGATAAGGTTGCGATTCGTAATGGTTTTGGAGGAGTAGCGACAGAAGGCCTGAATTGGTGCTCCGGAGCGCTCCGCTGCATAGAGCCCGAAGGCCTGTACCGACAGTCCCTCAAGAAAACGCGAGGTGGCGATCAACTTGGCGAGAGTCACCCCGCCCTGACCTCCGCGGCCGTGGATCCTGATCTCGATCATAGTGTCACTTCCCGACGGGTGAGCTGACGAGGCCCTTGCTCGCCAACGCTACGAAAAGTGTCGTTAGCAACTAATTATGATAGTGACCATCGGCGCTGAATCGAATAGGTAGATTCCGTTCGCAGTGTGATCTTCTCGGTTGCCAAATTCCGGCGACTGTCCTAGTCTCCCAAAATCCTTGGGTTTTCAATGCCTTCTGTGGGGGGTCAATATGTCAAGTTTCAACCTTGGCCGGGGTTTCCTCGGCTTTGTTGCGGTGTTGCTGGTTTCGCCGGCGATCGCGCAGCAAGAATCGGCGATGCTCGAAGAGATCGTCATCACAGCGACCAAGCGCGCAACGACGCTGCAGGAGGCCCCGGTTGCCGTGTCCGTCCTGCAAGGCGAAGAACTGCAGCAGTCGCAGGTGCTCGACGTCAAGGACCTGCAGTTCCTGGTGCCGAGTCTTCGCGTCACACAGCTGCAGACATCGGGCAACACGAACTTCCTGATTCGCGGTTTCGGCAATGGCGCCAACAACGCCGGTATCGAGCCGTCTGTGGGCGTGTTCGTCGACGGCGTCTATCGGTCGCGTTCCGCGTCCGCGCTGGCCGACCTGCCCAATCTCGAGCGCATCGAGGTTCTGCGCGGACCGCAGAGCACGCTGTTCGGCAAGAACGCGTCAGCGGGCGTCATCAGTGTCGTGACGGCAAAACCGAGCCTCGACGATGTCACCGGATCGGCCTCTCTCACGGTTGGCGACTACAGCCAGGTCGTCGCCAAAGGCGATGTTTCGGGTCCCTTGTCGGAAACGGTTGGTTTCAGCCTGTCCGGTAGCGTGAACCAGCGCGATGGCTACTACGAGAATCTTGCCGGTGGCGATGCGCTGGGCGAACTCGATCGCTGGGGCGTACGTGGCCAGCTGTTGTTTGTTCCGTCGGACAGTACCGAGATTCGCTTCATCGCGGACATGGAAGAAATCGACGAGGCATGCTGCGGCGTCGCTAATCTGCTGAATGGCCCCACGGGCGCAATCCTCACGTCGCCGTTCATTGGCGGCGACCTGGTGCCGAACGCGCCGTTCGCGTACGAGGGTTACTACGATTTCACGCCGCGCAATGAGTTCGAGAACAGCGGCATTTCGATGCAGATCGACTACGACATCAATGACAATATTGCGCTGACGTCGATTACGGCAATGCGCACGCTCGATCGTTTCGATAATGCGGACGTCGACTTCACTAGCGCCGCACTCATCGACAGTGCGCAGGGCAACCTGACCGACACCGAGATTGATACGCTCACGCAGGAGCTTCGGCTTTCCGGCTCGACCGATGCCATGAACTGGATGGTCGGCGCGTACTATTTCGACGAAGACATCAAGCAGGACACCGGTCTCATCTATGGCCCGGACTTCCGGACCTATGCGGATCTCCTGACCGTTGTTCTGGGCGGTGGAACTCCGGGCGTCGACCCGTCTCCGCTGGGTCCTCTGGAAACAGCCCTGACGCTGCCTGCAGGAACGTTCTTCGCTGCCGGCACGGGCCTGACGGAAGCATCGACGATGGACAACCAGGCGTTCTCGCTGTTTGCGCAGTTCGACTTCGACCTCGGCGACAAAACAACGATGACATTGGGCGTCAACTACACCGAAGACGAGAAGGACGTGACCTTCGACTCGACGGCGACCGACGTCTTCTCATCACTGGACATGGTGCAGATCGGTTTCGCGCAGATCTTCGCTGCGCTCGAGGGAGCCGATCCGGGCAACCCGGCCAACGGTCCGACGGCAACTGCATTGAGCACCGTTCCCTGCTCCACGGCCAGCCCGCCGCCAGCGTGCAATCCGCTGCTCGCGCTGCAGCCGTTGCAGTTTCTGCCGCCGAATATCGACTACCCGAACTCGGTTGAATCGGGCACCTCGAAAGACGACGACGTAACCTGGACCGCAAAGCTCGCTCACGACCTCACCGACGACGTAAACATTTACGTGAGCGCTGGCACGGGCTTCAAGGCGAGCTCCTGGAACCTGTCGCGCGATTCGCGGCCGTTCGCCAGTGACCTGGCGGCGCTTGGCAATGCGGGTCTGCTCGTGCCAAACCTCACCACCGGCACGCGTTTCGCGGAACCGGAGGAGTCGACGGTTTACGAAATCGGCTTGAAAGGCAGCTGGGACACGGTTGCGCTGAACCTCGCGATCTTTGACCAGGAAATTGAGAACTTTCAGTCGAATACATTTGTTGGTACCGGGTTCGTATTGCTGAACGCCGGCAAGCAATCGACAACAGGCGTCGAGATTGACATTCGCTGGGCTCCGATCGAGAACCTTGAAACCACGTTTGCCGCAACGCTGATGGATCCGAAGTACGATTCGTTCGTGCAGGCAGCCTGCGTGCCGCCTCCCGGCAGCACGTCGGCGAACTTCACTTGCGACCTCAGTGGCGAGACGCCGTCGGGTATCCATGAAACCAGCATCACGGCTACCGGAAACTACAAGTTCCAGGTAGGCAATGCCTATGGGTTCGTTCGCGCCGAGTACATCTACGAGGATGACATCCAGATAGTCGACAACGTGCCGCAGTCCATTGCTTCGCGCGAGGTCAACACGATCAACGCAAGCTTCGGTCTCGCCTGGGACAACGGCTTCGAGGCTATGCTCTGGGGCCGCAATCTCAACAATGACGAATATCTAATGAGCGCGTTTCCTTCGGTCGCTCAGAACGGCAGTTATTCGGGTTACCCGAATCCGCCGCGCACTTACGGCCTGACGGTTCGCAAGTTCTTCGAATGACCGACAACCGTATGACGTAACCTGGAACGGGCCTCCTTGCGAGGCCCGTTTCATTTCAATAAGTGCTAGTCGGCGAGGATGAGGAAGTTGCTTGTGTTCTCGATCGTTAGCGATACCACCAGGATGTAGCCGAACAACACCCACCCTGCCTTCAGAGTCGTGATGAGCCAGCTGGATTCGTAGACGCGTCGCACGGCGATAAAGAAGTACGCAAGGAAGTACGCGCCGACGACACCTTGCAGGATCGCCCACCCGATATTCAGGTCTGCAAAGTTTTCCAGCGGCAACAGCAGCGCGAGAATGAGATAGCCGGCTGTGTGCAGGTGGATAGCGAAGATCAGGTGATCGAAGTACAGCCGCCGGAAATACAGAGCTTTCATTAGCAAGGCGAAGACCGGCAGCAGCACGAACATGAGTTTCGGCAATTCATCGGACAGGAATTGCGCCTGCACTGCGGCATCGAATACCGGGTCTTGCCCAAGATCGAGCAGCGCCCCGCTCTGCGCCAGCCAGGCAACAAGGACGAAGAAGGTAATGCTCACCACGAGGTACATGCGCAGCGGTGGCGTGTACTTGCGGCGGCGCCCGGCCAGGAATTCGCTGGTCAAAACGCCCGGGTGGCGAAACAGCGTCTTGATCGTCAGCCAGGCGCGGCCGTCGACCTCGAACGTCTCCCTGATGACGTCAGCCACCAGACTCCATATGGGACGGTCCAGGTCGATGTTGCGCTGGCCACAATTCCCGCAGTAATCACCATCGAGCGGTGTCTGGCAGTTCCGGCATTCGGTCATCCGGCAGTGATACGCGCCTGCCGGGGATTCGTCAATGCGGATGCGCGCATCCGCGCCGTTTAACTATCAGAACGGTCCGTTCACAATCGTCGGCGAGTTCCAAAAGGCGGACCAGACGAACTCATCCTGTATGTAGTAGACCGTGTCGTCGTGGATGAACGCCCGATTGCGATCAACCCAGCGAAGTGCCGGAAGCTGAGGTGGTTCAATGTGACCCACCGGCATCAGGGCAGCGAAGTTCGGCGTAGCCTTGTCGTGAATCTCGAACAGGTGAAGACGATTTGCGTATCCTCCATTGCCTGTCGAGTTATCCCAGGACGCTACCGGAATCGTGAAGCGGTCTATGCCATTGATATCTGCCTGATAGGTAAACGCGTGGCGATCGTGCCGCGCCTCGCTCCAGGCACCCTGGTCGCCGATCAATACGCTACCGCGCGACAGTGGTGCCGTGATGGTGCTCACGTCGAACAGCTCCACCTTCACTCCGCCAACCTGTGACGTTCCGACGCCGAGCAGCAAGTCGTCGCTAACCGGGTGCAGGAAGTCGGAGAACCCGGTGACTTCGAGTTCGCCCGCGATGTATGGGTCCGCAGGATTGGTCAGATCGATAACATACAGCGGATCGATCTGCAGGAAGGTTACGAGGTATGCACGATTCCCGAGGAACCGCACACCGTAGAGCTGCTCATTCGGCTTTCCGATAGGAGCGGGCCGCGCATCGTTCGGCAGTCTGGAAACGATATCAAGCGCGAGCGCCGACGGAGCTTCGCGCAGGACGTAGAGGAGATGATCGACGAAATCCGTACGGTTTTGGCGGTACACGGTCGAAACCACGCGAAGGTCACCGCCAGACTCGCTCATGCGAAAGTCTGCCTGGCCGCCGCGCCATACCTGACCCTCAAGATCACCCGAACCACGGTAATTGGCACTCGTACCTGCAAGCGCGAACTTGTGGATGCGGGTGCGTGGCTCGTCGGGCCAGTAATAGCCGAGGATCTGCGGGAAGTAAATGGCATTCCCTGACAGGTAAGCGCCATACACCTCGTCGTTGTAACAGGTATTGACGAAGGCCTTCGGGTCGTCGATCGGTACAGCCGTGATACTGGTGACGACCGGGTGCGCCGGCAGTTGGTCATCGTTGCTGATGTAGCAATTGGCCGGATCAACCAGCGCCTGGGTTTCGCCATCGATAGTAATTGTCGGCAATAAGTCGTGCAGCGATTTATTCGCAATGATGTCCTGGTTGTTCGCGATATCGGCGCTCGTTGCCGGGTAGTAGATGAGGCCCGGCAGGTTAGGTGCGTAGCGACTGATGATGTAAACGATATTGCCGATGCGTCGGCTCTCTACAAACACGCCGTCTATCGTGACGTCAGCTTCAAGCACAGGCGCGCCCTTGTCGCTTACGTCGTAGACACGATAGCCGAGCTTCTCAGGCGCCCATATGTCCGGACGCAACCAGAGGTCGCCGTAGGTGCCGTAGACCGACTGTGCCGTAAGCGCAAACATCCGGTCTCCCGCCAGGTACATGCCCTGCACGCTTATATCGTCTTCCAGCGGTATTTCGCCGGCGAGTGTTGCGTCGGCACTTGCCGGATCCGTCGCCATGATACGAATCGAGGATTGCGGCGGCTCACCTGTATTGACGCCACCGTCCGCCAGTGCCGCGTCGAGCACGTAGCAGCACGAATATATCTTTCGCGGTGCCACGTACAGGTGATTGCCGTCGTAGCGCACAACGTCGAACTCATCGACGTTCTTTTCCTGCGTATAGGTACCGGTGAAGTTGCCCGACGGCGGCGCTGCGCCCGCGGTAAGCGCATCTTCCGCGGCGCCGGTCGAGCGCAGGGTTGTCAGGCCGGCTTTCAGCGCGTCCTCGAGTTCCGCCGGGCTTGCCACCGGCTTCAGCAGCCCTTCTGCGGCGGGATCGTCCGGACCGGGGCCGCTCGACGAGCCGCCACAGCCGCTCAGCGCCAGCAGTGACAGAATTAGGGAGGAAACGAAGAAGTAGCTGCGTGGATTCGAAATGCGTTTCATGGCCCATCCTCCATGTATCTTGAATCTAATCCTATTCCTTGCCAGCCCGTCGGTCTGTGCAGAATGTTGCACGAGAGTGTGAAGAAGTGTCGACGCGGCGGGTTACAATTCTCGACAATTTCGATACACCTATTTTCCTGCGCGCATACCGGTGCACGGGATAATAAGGAATCCCGTGGCTCATGCCGGAGGTCCGCCACCCATGAGATTTCGAATATTCTGTTTACTTCTCGTCTTCGCGCCGGCTCTCGAGGCAGCCGAATCGCCCTGGCGGCTGGGGGCTGCCCTCGGCTACGGTGAGCGCAGTAATCCGCTGCTTCAGTCCGACGACGTACCCCTCGTACTCGACCTCGACATCGCGTACTTCGGTGAGCATTTCTTTTTCGACAATGGAGACCTCGGTATCACATTCGTCGACAACGCGGCCGTGACGGCCAGCATGATGGCCCGCTGGAACAGTGACCGCGTGTTCTTTGGCCGCACCGACACCAAATTCGTCAATTTCGACATTAGCGGCGCACCGCTGTCCGAATCCGTCCAGCTGACTGTCCCCGATCGCGATTACGCCATCGAAGTCGGCGTTGAGTTACTGAGCGATGGTCGTTGGGGTTTCCTGCAGCTCAGCGCATTCCACGATATCAGCGGTACGCACGACGGGTTCGAGATCGATGCCAGCTACGGCTTCGGCTTCCGCAGCGGCAACTGGTATATCGAGCCGGAGGTCGGTCTCGCATACAAAAGCGAGGCGCTTAACGATTACTACTGGGGCGTGCAGCCGGGCGAAGCCAACGAGGCGTTGCCTGAGTACGAGGTCGGAGACGGCATAAACCCGCGTCTTCGATTGCGCGCCGCCTATTATTTTTCGCGCGACTGGTCTTTTGCCTTGTCCGCTGAGTACGAGCGGCTGAGTGATGACGCGTCGGAGAGCCCCATCGTGGACCGCGACAGCGTGATCGGTTACTTCGCGGGCATCGCGTACCGATTCTGAGATGAGAATGTTCCTCGCATTGCTGTTCCTCGTGCCGCTTGGGGTCATGGCCGAGGAGGCCGCCGACAGTCCGTACACGCTGACCGTGAAGCCGTTGCTGTGTATCGTCGATGCTCGCACGCCTGCGTGCGAGATGCGGTTCGTTATCCGCTGGGCGAGCCAGGATTCAGGGTATTATTGCGTCTTCAGTGAACTCGATTCGGGGGCGCTGCGGTGTTGGAGCGAGGCGCGGTCGGGCGACCTGCAAGATGAGCGCAGCGTTGCCGAGACTTTCAGCTACTGGCTGAATCGGGGTACGAATCAGCCGGTTCTTGCAAAAACCACCGTCGACGTATTGCGCAAGGACAGCGACGACCGACGGCGGCGGCGGCGCACGCGGCACGTCTGGGACATACTTTGACCGACCACGGGATTGACATACTCCTCATAGAAGATGACCTCCGCCTGGCCGACCTCACGGCCGAATACTTCGAGCAGAACGGCCTTACGGTCGTAACCGAAGCGCGCGGCGATCGTGCCATCGCGCGATTTCGAGAAACTCAGCCGCGTATCGTGCTGCTCGACCTGATGCTGCCGGGCAGGGACGGTCTCGATATCTGCCGCGAACTGCGGCAACTTTTCGACGGTCCGATCCTCATCTTCACCGCACGCGATTCGGACATTGACCAGGTGATCGGTCTTGAAGCGGGCGCAGACGACTACGTGGCTAAGCCCGTCGACCCCATGGTGCTGCTCGCCCGCACGCGCGCACTCTTGCGACGAATCGGCAAGCTGCGCGCAGCCACCGACAGTCCGGGCGACATTGTGCTGGGCGGGCTGCGCATTAGCAGCGGATCTCAGCAAGTGTGGCTTGACGACAATCCTGTCGAACTGACCACGCAGGAGTTCGAACTCCTCTCCCTGCTGGCGAAGCAGGCAGGCCACGTATTCAGTCGTAAAGAGATCTTCCGCACGATGCGCGGCATCGAATACGACGGTCTCGACAGGTCTATCGATGGCCGAATCTCCAAACTCAGACGCAAACTTGGCGACAGCGCAACGCACCCAACGCGGATCAAAACAGTCTGGGGCAAAGGCTATCTCCTCGTGCCCGACGCCTGGGGCGAGACAGAGTGAAACAGGAATTGCTCAGTGGCCACCGCCGGCTGCTGTTCCGATCGTATCTTCTGCTCGTGGCAGGCCTTCTGGCAGTTGCCGTCGTGTTGCAGCTCGGATTCGAATACGTGCAATCGAAATCGGCGCCTCTTCGCGATCCCTGGCTGGATACGACGCTCACACTTTTCGAAGCTGAGCTCGCCGCGGTACCTCCGGCAGATCGTTCCGAGGTCGCAGAGCGGCTCGCCAAACAGGCCGGCCTTACCATTCAGCTGCTCGGGAAGGATGACGTTGCGGTCAGCGAAGATGTGACACTCGATACACTCATCGACGACGAAGGCAATCGCTTTTACCTGTTTGCACCAGCGTCGCTCGATGAACTCTTGTACGTCGGGCCGGTAGCAGCGCCTCCTGAAGGCGGCCTCCAGCGATTTGTGCCTGTTCTTTTCTATCTGTCGATCTTTGTTGTCGTAGGCCTCTGGCTACGGCCACTCCTCACTGACATCAACCACATTGCAGGTGCGGCACAGCGCTTTGCCGCCGACTACCGCGAACCTCTGTCGACAGCCGGTCAGACGACACAACTGACGAGCCTTGCGCAGAACCTCGACAACATGTCTGCGCGACTGAGTGGGCTCATTCAGAACCAGAAGGAGCTAATCGCCGCGCTGTCTCACGAAATGCGAACGCCGCTTGCGCGCATTCGATTTGCGCTCGCCGTTATGAACGATAAGGCCAGCGATCAGATGTCCGAGCGGCTCGCCGCGCTCAATGCCGACGTACAGGAAGTCGACGACCTGATTGCGGCCATGCTCAACTACGCGCGACTCGATCACCCAGATCTCAACATGCACTGGCAGACTGTGCCGCTCGAACCGTGGCTTGAGCAGACGCTGGAGAAATACCGGCAATCGCAGATGGATATTGAGGTTGATTGCGGGCCGGAGCTCGATAACGTAAAGATGGACCCGAGACTAATGGCACTGGCATTGAGCAATCTCGTGAGCAACGCCGGTCGTTACGCCGAGAAGCGTGTTCGAGTCAGCGTGGCGCGCGTGGATCACGATATCGTCCTGACGGTCGACGACGACGGCAAGGGTGTGCCGGAGGCTGAGCGCGACAATGTCTTCAAGGCATTTACTCGGGTCGACGACAGCCGTAACCGCGAAACGGGAGGCTACGGCCTGGGGCTGGCGGTCGTCGCAAGAATCGCAGCGCTTCACGGCGGCTCGGCGCGCGTCGAGCAGTCGGAAGACCTCGGTGGGGCCCGCTTCGTCCTGGGATGGTCACCACCGTTGAACCTGAGGGGTGGGAGTTGAATAGCGGATGTTAAGAAGAATACGGACCGGGCTTCTCGTCGTTGTGGCGGCCGTGCTGGCTGTTGTCACCTGGCAATTCCTGTTCCCGGCGCCCGCCGTGCTCATTGACGGCGGCGACTACGGACCAATCCCGAAACTGGTGGCGCCAAAACGAACGCTGGTACCGGTTGTTAGGCCTGCAAAGGCAGTCGGCTGGGCCGATGGCGGAACGCCGTCGCCAGCAGCCGGCCTGGAGATCAACAAATTTGTCGGTGGCCTCGATCATCCACGCTGGCTGTATGTCTTGCCGAACGGTGACGTGCTCGTCGCCGAGAGCAACGCGCCGGCAGGCTCCGGACTGTGCAGCGAGCTGAAGAACCTCGCGGCAGACGTGGTCCTGAAGTACGGCGGTGCCAGGACCCCGAGCGCGGATCGCATCACGCTGCATCGTGATACTGACGGTGATGGCGTCGCCGATGCGTCGCATGTTTTCGCAGACGGATTGCGTTCGCCTTTCGGCATGGCGTTAATTGGCGCAGACCTGTACATCGCGAATGCCGATGCGGTGCTGCGATTCACCTACACGCCGGGACTGACATCTTTGACGACGGCGCCGGAGGTGATCACAAAGCTGCCCTCCGGCAGAAATCACCACTGGACGAAGAATCTCCTTCCGAGCCCGGACAAGCGCAGTCTGTTCGTCACGGTTGGCTCCAACAGCAACGTCGGCGAGTGTGGACCGGAAGTCGAAATTGGTCGTGCCGCTATTCATCGTCTTGATCTGGAGACCGGCAAGCTCGAGCTATTTGCGCACGGTCTGCGCAACCCGGTTGGTATGGCGCTGGAGCCGTCCACGCAGATCCTCTGGACGGTCGTCAACGAGCGGGATGAGCTGGGCAGCGACCTGGTTCCCGACTATATAACCTCGGTTCACCAGGGCGATTTCTTCGGCTGGCCGTACATCTACTACGGCTCATACCCGCAACCGAATCTCGATTCGCGGTGGGCTCTCGACTATCCGCTTGCGCGCAGTCCGGATTACGCAGTTGGCAGCCATACAGCACCGCTCGATATCGAGTTCTCCTACGACTCCGCTCTGCCAGACCAGTGGCGTGGCGGACTGCTGGTCAGTCAGCACGGTTCCTGGAACCGTCAGCCGCGCGCCGGCTACCGCGTCATTTACATACCGTTTGCGAACGGCGCACCAGATGGACTGCCCCTGGAGTTTGTCGGCGGGTTCCTGGACGCCGACGGCAATGCGCAAGGGCGACCGGTCGGACTGGCTATCGATACCACCGGTGCTGTGTTGATCACGGATGATGTCGGGAACGCTGTCTGGCGCGTGAAGTAGTTACGCCTATAGCCAGCTCGGACCCTGCAGTGCCTTTTCAATGAAGCGGGCAAACAACGCAGGGTTCATCAAGCCCGTAATCACGAAACCCCAGACCGCACCGGCGAAATGGGCCATGTGAGCAATGTTGTCCTTCGCTCTTCTATCCTGGTACCACGAGTAATACAGGTAGGCCGCACCCGCCAGTATCTGCGGAATCCCGATGACACCGTACAGGTAGAGATTCTGCCAGGGCTCGAACAGGATCGCGGCGAACACCACGGCTGATACTCCACCCGACGCACCCAGAGCGGCGTAATTCGCGTTTCTGTTGTACCGGACGAAATCCGGCACGGAGGCTGCGACGATGCCGCCGAAATACAGCAACATGAACTTCTGCGCGGTAAAGTCGCCGAGAAACGCTGGATAGTAGGACCGCTCGATCGCATTCCCGAAAGACCACAACACGAACATATTGACCAGGAGATGGACCATGTCCGCATGGACGAATCCGGACGTCAGGAAGCGATACCACTGGTGGTTTTGCCGGATTGTCACCGGGTGAAACAGCAGGCGCGCCATCCCCGCCCGGTTCTGCATCAGGATGAACGAGATAAGGCAGGTAATGCCTACCGTGATGTTGGTGATGCTAAGCGCTTGGCTGTCCATGGAATTTCCCGCACTGATCCGTGTCCGTTATCATAGAGAGACCGCGACGAAATGCATTATCGCGCGGAAACTTGGGCATACAACTGGAATCACCATGAAATTGAAGCAATCACTGCTTGCGCTTTGCCTGTGCGCGTTTGCGGCTCCCGCGTTCGCGCAGACAACGGGTACGGCGCTCGATATTAATCTGAACAACGACGCAGTTCGTTTGGGTTTTAGCTGGCGGCTCGGCGATCCGAAGTTTCTGGCCGAGGTCGGCTGGCTCTACAACGAGGAAAGAGGCGACGTAATCCAGGGGAGCTTCCACCTTGTGGATGCGGCGAGCAGTTCCGGCGATGCACTGCAGGCCGGCCTGGGCGTGCGCCTAGTCCATACTCGTACCGATCCGAGCATATTTGACGGAACAGCACTCGCGCTTGGCGGTTTTGCGCGCTACACGCTGCCGAACGCCAATCGCTATAGCATCGCCGGATACGGCTACTACGCGCCGGATATCATCTCGTTCGGGGACCAGACCGAGTACTACGAAATCGGTGTGCGTGCCGGTTACAGCGTGCTGCGCGATGGGGATGTTTATCTTGGTCTGCGACGCGTCCAGGCCGAGTACAACGGCATCACCCGATTCAAGTTTGATTCCGGCTTGCACGCGGGGTTTGAGATTCGTTTCCAGTAAAGCGCCGGGACTCTGACGCCGCGCAGAGTCTCAGTCGGCTGGCGTATCCGATGGAATCCCGAGCTGTGCTTTGAGTTCGTCTACTTCGCGCTCGAGCCGATCGACTCGTTCGCTCAATACGGCCACGCTGTCGCGGCGCGGTGTTGCCGCCGGACGTGATGCTTCTGCCGCAGCGGCATGAGCATCAATATCGATCGGACCGCCGAACAGATGCATGTATTCCGAGTCTCTGCGCCCGGGTGTGCGTGGCAGCTTGACGACAAGTGGATCCGGCTCTCGCTGGATCAGTCCCTCCAACGTGGCAACCACTTCGTCGTTGTCTGCGAACGCGTGCAAGCGCCCGCTCCTTGCACGTAACTCGCCGGGCGTCTGCGCACCCCGCAGTAACATCAGGCATATGACCGCGACTTCCGCATCATCCAGCTGCAGATCGCTATAGCGCGTGCTGCAGAATCGCTGGGAATACTTGTCGGTTCTGCTCTTGAAGTTCTCTTCGGTGCGTACGAGGTGCCTGTCTTCGAGTACGCGAAGCGTGTGTTGCACTTCGCCCTGCTGCATAGACATCACCGGATCCCGAGACGATTTCTGGTTGCAGGCGTTGGTCAGCGCATTCAGCGTAAGCGGGTATTGATCAGGCGTGACGATCGACTTCTCGATCAGGCATCCGATTACGCGGGCTTCTTGTTCGTTGAGTATTTCCAGCACGTCTATTCCTCAGGCGAGGATCGCATTGTAGCGCCTGATTGATCTCGGCACTTGGCTGAAACTCTCGCGGCACGAAACAATCAAACGACTTAAGCACAGTCGGGATAAGCTCGCCGTATGCTCGCATCTATCGACATCGCCCTGCACAGCGTTGCCGTAATGGCGGCGGTTCTGCTGGCGGCGCTGCTCCTCACCACCGGTTGGCAGCGGCCTGCCGCGCTACCTGGGGCGTTTCTTGCTCTTGCCGTAGCGGCATTCTTCGTTACATCCGTTCCGGGCAACAATGCATTACTCGGCGCCTGGGACTATCCGCTAACCGCTCTCTGCGTAACCAAGGCAGCCTGGTTCTGGCTATTCGCACGAGCACTCTTCAATGACGGTGCACGACTCCGAGGCCGCCACCTGGCGGTCGTCGGCATCGTCGCAATTCTTGGTACCTGGCAACAGGAGGTCTTTCTTGCGCATTACCGTGCCGGTACCGCAGGTACTTTGGAGGCAGTCGCAGGCTTCGGCATAGAAGGTGGATTGTTGCTGTTTGTCCTATTGGGCCTTTACGAGGCCAGTCGCGACATGGCCGTCGACCTCGTCGAGCGTCGCCGTCGCCTTCGTCTTGGCTTCATCGTAGCGACTGGCCTTTACCTGACCATGACGCTCGCTGTGCAGACGTACAATTTGCTGCTGGATGTGTCCACGCCACTGCTGGCAAAGCGAGCCAACATGATATTGGTTACTGCCGGTAGCCTTGCTGCGGCGCTTTTCCTGCTGCAGCCCCGCAAGGAGAGCTGGCTCGATCCGGCACGTACGTCAGCCAGCGTCGCGCTCAGCGGTCTGGAAACCACAGTGCTGGCCAAGCTCGAACAGGTGCTCGAAACCGATCGGATATTCCTACAGGAGGGGCTCACTATTGGCGCACTGTCGAACCACCTCGGTACGTCGGAGCACGTGTTACGGAAGGTGATCAATCAGGGTATGGGGCACCGTAACTTCAACGATTTCCTGCACGCGTGGCGTATTCGCGAGGCGTGCGAGGAACTGGCGCGGCCTGAGCAGGCCGGCGTACCCGTGTTGTCGATCGCAATGAAAGTCGGCTACGGCTCCATCGGCCCCTTTAATCGCGCCTTCAAGGACCGGATCGGCATGACGCCGACAGATTACCGGCGCAAGACCGTCAACGGCGGGACGCACGTGCACTGAACGCCGTTCTTTTCAGAAATCGGCAAGGATTCTGAAGAATCCGGCAAGACCCTGTTCATGTCACGCGGCTAGTCTCCTATGCCCTGTTCGTTGTCGGAGACCTTTCATGCGCATAGGCATTTGCAACCTCTTCCTCATTCTTTTTGCGTTTACCGCGCAGGCTTCGGAGTCGATACCGGGCGTTGCATCGCACTACGGTGTTGTGCAAGTCGACGATGGCTCGCGCCTGCAGTCGATCATCACCCTGCCCGAGGGGAACGTATCACCGCGGCACCCGCTGCTGTTTACCCAGTGGGTCTCATGTGGCTCGCTCGAGTACCGCGAAGGCTCGAACGCGCGCGAGCTGCTCGCCGCGCTTGCGCGTGATTCCGGTCTTGCCCTTGTTCGGGTAGAGCGCTCGGCGATGGACGGTTCCGGCCCGGCGTGCGAAGACCTGGACTACGACACGGAACTGCGGCACTACGTCGAAGCATTCAGGCAGCTGCTGGGCGACAAGCGCATCGATGCAAGCCGTGTCTACGTTTACGGCTCGAGCCTTGGCTCGACGACCGCGCCCCTGGTCGCGGCGAGACTCGAGGAGGCGGGATTCGACATCGCCGGCATCATGGTTCAGGGCGGCGGCGCGGTTACCTACTACGAGCGCATGTTCAACTTTGAGCGCATCTACCTCGAGCGGCGCCCGGACGTCGTTGCTCCTTCTGACATCCACGATGAACTTCTGCTACGGGCAAAGTTCCAGTACGAATACCTGGTCGAAGGTCGGCATCCCGACGACGTCGCGAACGACGACCCGGAGATGGCGAGAATACGCGACGACATTCTCGGCATGGGTGAAATCGATCAATACGGTCGGCCCTACGCCTGGCACCAACAGGCAGCCCGACACAATTTCCTTGCGGCATGGGCGCAGGTCGATGCCCCGGTGCTCGTCGTTTTCAATGCGTTCGACCAGTTCGAGGCACGTCACGGTCACAAGCTGATCGCCGACACGGTCAATCGTCTTCGGCCCGGCACCGCAACGTTTGTTGAGCGTCCGAATATAGGCCACAGCGACAATCGCTATACCACGATCGACGAAGCCTATAGCCGAAGCGGCGGCACGCCGGCTTGGGAGGAAGCCGCAGAGATCATGACAAGCTGGTTGCGCGAACTACGCGACCCGGAGTGATGCGGCGGCCATATACAGCAGCAGCGCGAGCGCGATTACGGCCGTAAACCCGAAGTGAATCGCAAGCAGCGTCGCGAGCACTGCGCTGATGACCGACGCGAAGCCGTTGATGCCCCAGGCCCAGGGCACGAAGTCCGGCGCCTCGGCCGCGACACGTCGCAACCCCAGCGGGAACGGCATGCCCATGAAGAAGGCGAGTGGCGCGATCAGCGAGACCGACAGCAGGATTCGCAGGCCGTCGGCGAAGCCGATCAGCCAACCAAACAGGAGCGGCAGTAACTGCGTGTAGACAATCGCGATAGCGACAATCCCGGCAACAGCGATGCTCACCGGGCGGGCGGCGCGCGCCGAGTACGCGCTCCCGACACCTGCGAACACAAGAAAGCTCGCAAGTACGACCGCAACAGCGTACAGCGGGTGTCCGAGGAACAGCGTGAACTTCTGGATGAACGCGATCTCCACGAACAGGAACGCGAGCCCGAGCAGAAGGAAGTAGCTGCCGTAGCGCAGCCCTCCGGACCAGGTGCGCTTCACCGTGGACAACGGCAGCAAGATCAGCGCGCCTCCGACAAAGATCGCCTGCACGAGTGTGGCTACGACGATGAGATAGGCCCACTCGATCAAGCCGGCTCCGCCGGCACTTCGCAGCGCGAGCACCTCGGGCAGAGTTTGCCATTTGAAGAAATGGGAAAAGTACGGACGATCGTCTGTGGCCGGTTCGACGAAGTACTTGTAATTCGAGAACCAGGAATCGGCGTCGCCACTGAGCATCGCAAGGATGCCGTCATACAACCAGGGACGGTCGAGCAGGCTGAAGCGATTCGTGTCGGCGGGGTCTATGCCCGGAAAATACGCTGTGTCGAACGAGCGAGAACTCGCGAACTCGCGAATCACGTCGATGTCATCGCCGGAGAACTCACCATTCCTGACCAGCAACGTCACGGTATTCCAGCTGCGGATAACGGCGATCTGCTGCGCCGGCTCGACGCCAGTCTGCGCGAGTGCTTCTATCGCGATCGCCGCAAGTTTGAGGTTGTCCCGAGGTGGTGACTTGATCCAGCGTGTGATCGCGAGCAATCCGCCGGGCTTGAGGTCGTCGATGTATTCGCGCAGTGCCTCAACGGTATAGAGATAGCTCTCGTTGAGCGCCTGCACGCCCGAGCCCGCAGCTGCGAATGAGTCGAGCAGTCCGATCTGGATGAGGTCGTATTGGCGTTCGCTCCGAGCGACAAAGCTACGGGCCTCGACCGTATGCACAGCGACACGGGGGTCATCGTAAATGCGACCCGCGAAATCTGCGTAGATGTCTGCTACGAATGCGGACATCTGGGGATTCAGCTCAACGGCATCGACTCGTGCGGCGTCGTGATACAGGGCCATCAGCACACCGTCGCCACCGCCGGCCCCGAGCAGCAAAACGTCCGGTTGATCCAGCAGTTGATACGGCAGCGCCGCCGTCACGTCGGCAAGGTAGGCGATCGATCGCGGATCGCCGTCGAAACGCGTAATCGCACTCAGGCCGCCGGCATCCGTAAACACGGCGAGCTGGTCGGGTGGGATCTGACGCGCGCTGAAACTGAGTCCGGGCGCATGTCGAATGGGCACTGTCGGGCTGTCGACAACCGTGAGCAGGCCGAGCGGGCTCGACGCCTGATCAAGCACGCGGCTGTCCACGACCTGCATCGCCTGGCTTAGTCCTTTGTACTCGGACGGTTTCAGGGACAGGCCACCGCTAACACCAATGACCGCAACAGCCAGAAGCCACGCAAGCTGTCCGAACCGAAGCGGCAGTCCTGCGGTCCCGACTAATCGTGACGCGATGAGCGCCAGGGTTACGAGAACCAGCAGGGCGGATTGCGGGTAGACGACGAACAGCAAGCCGATGGCCAGCATGGCACCGAATCCGGCACCTGCGAGATCAAAGAAATAGAGCCGGTTGATTTGCTGGCTGCCACAGGTCAGCGCGAGCCCGATGCAACAGGCCGCGAAGAAGAACGGTATGAAGAAGATGAGGTACAGCAGACTGAGGTTCGCGAACTGCGTCAGGTCCCAGATGATTTCGAGCGCGTTGAACGGAACGCGCTGGCCAATCACGAAACACACGACCATCGTGACGCTGAACAACAACGCGCAGATCGCGAATGCTGTTTCGAATCGCGGCTCGAGTCTCTGCCGAAACACCGCTATGAACGTTCCGCTCGCGCCGTAGCCGAGCAGGGCCAGGCTGATGATCATGTACGCGAAGTGATGCCACTGCACGATCGATAGCACGCGCATCAACGAGAGCTCGTAACCGATGGCCGCGGCTGAGACTAAAAGCGTTGCGACGTAAAGGCGCCTCACGGCGTAACCACCCTGCCCTAACGCTTGCCCGTCAACGGCACGAAGATAACCGGTGCAATCTGACGCGTCACGACGCCGCCGTCATCATTCTTCTCGATGAGCAACAGCCATTGCGTGGTGAAGCGGCCACCGACGGGAATCACCATGCGGCCCCCCGGTTTGAGCTGCTCAACGAGCGGTGGCGGTACGTGCGTGGGTGCCGCCGTGACGATTATTGCGTCATACGGGGCATGTTCTTCCCAGCCGAAGTAGCCGTCGCCGAGCCGCGTCGTGACATTGTCATAGCCAAGCCGTTGCAGCCGCTCGCCGGCCTGCTCGGCCAGTCCTTCGACAATCTCGATCGTGTACACGCGGTTGACGAGCGGGGACAGGATAGCTGCCTGGTACCCGGAGCCCGTGCCCACCTCGAGTACGACGTCGTCTGGCTTCGTATCCAGTAACTCGGTCATCAACGCGACGATGTAGGGCTGCGATATCGTCTGCCCGTAGCCAATTCGTAACGGGCGATTCTCGTAGGCGAAGGGGATCTGGTCGACGGGTATGAACTTGTGTCGTTCGATCGTATTCAGCGATAGAAGCACGTCATCGCCGAACGACTCGTCGCCGGACAGAGCCGCATAGCGGCGGATTTCGTCGACCAGGTCGGCGCGGCGCGCTGCGAAGTCCTGGGCAAGCGCCGGCAGCGCCAACAGGAGCACGAAGAAAGCAACCAGGTGTCGAGCTTTGTCGGACATGGTCTTGGGCCTCGCTACCAAGATTGTATACCCAATTGAGGTGTTGCGATGCGGCCCAAACCGTCTTCAGTCCAGCGACTTGCAGACCTTGTCGACATCAACCGGCCGATCGGTCGCCACCTCGACGACACGATCGCGCTCATCGTCACCGAGCGGATCCGAGTGATCGAACTCGTAGCGCAGTACGGCGACATCCGCGTCGGATGGGTCACTGCCGGTGCGGCGCCTGTCCTCAACACGCAGCTCCAGTTTCTCGTGCGCCGCCCTGGCGCTCACGATCGCGAACTCGCTGCCGACTCGTGCGGCCACGTCGCGAAAACGGTCCCTCTCAACGCGATCGAGAAACGCAGCATCGACGATGACATTGTGTCCCGCCTTGAGAATGGTCCCGGCAAAACCAGCCAGCCTCTCATAGACCCCGGCGCTGACGTCCGGCCCGTAGATTCCCTGGCCGGGTGCGGCGCTGCTGCGTTCCGTCTCCTGCAGCCCATGCATGCGCTTGCGCTCAATATCGGAGCGCAGGCGAATAGCAGGTAGCCGCAGCATCAACTGCCGCGACAACCAGGTCTTACCGGACCCCGAGTAGCCGTGCATGATGATCAGGCGGGGCGCGCCGCCCTCAATCCATCGCCGTGCAACAGCGCAATAATGTGCCGCTTCTTTCTGATCGTGCCGTCGCGCGGTATCGTGCACTCGTTCGATGGCTCTGATCACGGCGATCTTCGCTCGAATCAACGCGTGATAGACGAAATACAGCCCGAGCAACGTAACGCCCGCATAGTCGCCACTGCACTCCAGGTAGCGGTTGATGAACGCGTAGGCGAGCCGCTGCTCGCCGCGGGCCACGAGGTCCATGACGAGAAAGCTGACATCGCTGATGACGTCGATATTGCGAAACTCGACACTGAATTCGACGCAATCATAGGGAGTCACGCCTGACGGCAGACGGACCAGGTTTCTCAGGTGCAGGTCGCCGTGGCACTCGCGGACGAAACCGGTGTCGTACCTGGCGGTTACCAGCTCACCCAGATCATCGAGGCTTTGACTGGTCCAGGACTCGAGCCTGCGAACGTCGTCCTCGCTGGTGGATTCCTGCAGGTAGTCGAAGTTATCCAACATCGCCTGGCGAACGGCATGACGAAAAGCTCCGCCACTCAGTGCCTCATAGACGGGTATGGCGGCGTGAATCTCTGCAACCGTCTCGGCCAGCTCGACCATGTCCTTGTTGACGAGCAGCCCGGCCGCAAGCTGCGCATCGAACTGTGCGCTCTGCGGGAACTGCGTCATCTTCACTGCATATTCGATCGCCTCGCCTTCGCCACCGACGATGGGTTCGTCGAAGCTGCCACAGATTGGCACGACATCAAGGTAGAGCTCCGGCGCCCAGCGGCGATTGAGCTCGAGCTCGAGTTCGCAGCAGTATTTGCGCTTTTCAAGCGTGGAGTAATCAAGAAAAGCGAGCCTGATCGGCTTCTTGATCTTGTAGGCGAAATCGCCGGTCAGCAGGACCCACGATACGTGGGTATCGAGAACACGAACATTCTCTACGGGATGAGCATAAGCGCGCGCCTGCAAGAGGGACCTGACCAGTGCCTTCTCGCGCTCGATTGGTTCGAGGTCAACGTGTTCACGATCCATACGTATGACGCTCCTGTGGTCTATTTTACCCCAGGAGCTACGTATCTGGCGGCGCGAACAGTGAAAGCTCCGGCGGCTCGTTACTTCCGGTCAACGAGACCATCTCGTAGCGAACCAGACCATTGCTGGTCGTTGCCCAGTTCGGGACTCGCAGGTTGCCGAACCGCTTCAATGGACCAAACACGTACACGTACTGTGTCGTTGCCCAGATTATCGGCTCTTTGCGGGCATTCAGGAGGATCCATCCGCGCGGGACACCGTCGGGTCCGACGAACTCGAGTGCGGGCGGACGCGGGATGCCTGCGATAGTGCCATACCGGACTTCAAGGTCGCTGTCGCCACGCGCAATCGCTCTTGCCAGGCGGCAAAAGTTGAAAGGCGCGCGCTCCATCGCTCTCGCAAGCGATTCGTCGTCGCCATATTCGAATTCGCCGTTCGTGATGCTCCAGTAACGATGCTCCGGACTGTAGACGCGAATTCGTGAATAGATCTCGCTCTCCATGGTCACGTAAGAGCGCGGGTGGGTCAGGTCGAGGATTTCGTTTTCGAGGTATCGATCCGGGCGATTGACGATGTCCCATTCGTGCACGAAGTGCACGGATTCCAGCTCACGCCAGACAGCCTGGCCGCCCATGGCATCAACCATCGCCATAGCATCAGCAATCGCGGCAGGGTCGCCGCGAACGGTTGACGTTTCTTCTGCGACTGCCGCGGCGGTAACAGACGATGCAATTGCTGCCAACACCAGGCTACGCAGCTTCTTGCATAGTTTTCTCTCTCGGTGGGCCCTGGTTTCCATGCGCTACAGCCTGATCGGCAGCTCCCGAATCCGTTTCCCGGTCGCTGCGAAAATTGCGTTGGTGATAGCTGGCGCGACCGGCGGTAGCGGACCCTCGCCGACCCCCCTTGGCGCGTCGTCGTTGTCCGCGAAGTGAACGTCGATCGTGGGAATATCCTTGATGCGGCAGAATCTGTAGTCGTGAAAGTTGCTTTCCTGAACGATGCCGTCTTTGACCGTGATCTTTCCGTACAGCGCCGCGGCCAGTCCGTCGACGATTCCACCCTCGATCTGGTTGATCGCGCCCTGCGGGTTGACGACACGACCACAATCGATGGCGCAGGAAATCCTGTCGACCTTCATGCGATCGTGATGCACCGAAACTTCGGCGACTTGGGCTACCCAGGCGCCCTGCATATAGCCCGCGGCGATACCGCGACCTTTCCCTTCGGCCAGCGGCGTTCCCCAGCCCGATTTGTCGGCGGCCATCTTGATAACAGCTTTTAATCTCGAGGCGTCGAAGTTGAAGTCCTCCCTGACCTGCACGAACTGCTCGTCGCCCACCAGCCTGAGCCAGAATTCGACAGGGTCGACGCCGGCAGCCTGAGCGAGCTCGTCGATGGCACTTGATACCGCGAAGACGTTGCTCGAATGCTGAATGCTTCGCCACTGGCCCACGGGCACACGCGCCGGTACGGCAACATAGTCAAACAACAGGTTGGGCACGAATCCGGCGGGGAACTCGTAGTTGCCGATTTCGGCAGGTGAACCCTCACGCTCGAGGTATATGTCCCGCGGGTGGCTGCAGACTCTCTGCTGCCAGTGGCTGATCCGGCCATCGCTGACGGCGGCACGAATGCGCTGTGCGCTGGCCGGACGGTAGTAGCCATGTTGCACCTCGTCTTCGCGTGTCCACACAGTCTTGATCGGGCGTTTGAAGTGTCGTGCCAGCAGGACGGTGTCAGTTACGAAGTCAGCATAGTAGCGTCGGCCAAACGCGCCGCCTGATCGCAAGACATTAAGCGTTACGTTTTCTTGCGGAATGTCGAGCACCTTGGCGACGGCTTCCGCAGCCATCGGCGGGTTCTGCGTTGGCGCCCAAACCTCAGCCTTGTCGCCATCAACGCGCGCCGTGCAGTTCATTGGCTCCATCGGCATGTGCGCGAGGAAAGGCAGCTTGTAAGTAACGTCAATGCTGTTGGCTGCGTCGGGAATGTCGGGATCGCCGTTGCTTCTGACGACCTCGGCATCGGTCTCGAGCGCATCCCCGAACTGCTGCATCAGTTTGTCAGTGTCGTCGCGAGACTCGGGCAGCCGCCATTCGACCTGCAATTTCCTGGCACCCTCGAGCGCGGCCCACGTACTGGTCGCCAGCACGGCAACGCCAGATACGAAGTTCGGGCAATTCGGCAGGATAATGCGGCCGCCGTGATCGCTGTTTTTCAGCACATGGAAGTCGACAACGCCCGGGATTGTCCTGGCGTCGGTCGCGTCGTACGACGCCGGCTCGCCGTCGCCGTTCGGGCATCGTTTGACGACCGCGTAGAGCATGTCAGGCAACTTCAGGTCGAGACTGAATGTCTGTCGACCGCTGATCATTGGCTCCATGTCGACGTCAGCCACGGACGTGCCGATCAACGTGAAGTCTGCTTCGTCCTTCAGGGCCGGAGAGTCGGGGACGGGTAACGTCGCTGCCTCTTCGGCCAGCTCGGAATAGTTGAGCCGGACGCTTCCGGTGCGGTCAACGACGTGACCTCGCTCAGTCGATAGTTCTGCAGCGGGCAGGTTGACTCGATTCGCCGCGGCGTTTAGCAGCATCGCCCTGGCGGTCGCCCCCGCCTGCCGCATTGCGGCGTAGTTGAGACGAATGCTCAGGCTGCCGCCCGAAAACTGGTTTTCCAGCCGGTCATCCCAGCCAGCCTGTTCGACACTGACGGATGTCCAATCGATATCGAGCTCCTCGGCGACAATCATCGGGAGCGCCGTTTTCACGCCCTGACCCATCTCCGGGTTTTGGGCAAAGATAGTGACGCGGCCGTCAGAACCGATCCTGATCAACGGGTGCAACTCAGTTTCGGCCGCTGCTCCTCGACCAACACGAGGAAAGCCGATGACGAGCCCGGCACTGGCGACGGCACAGAGCTTTACGAACTCCCTGCGATTGAGGTCATTCATCTTTCGATGCCTTTTGCGACAGCTCGGACGCCCGATGGATGGCCGCGCGGATACGCTGATAGGCGCCGCATCGGCAGATAACCGAGTGCTCGCGATCAATGTCTTCATCGCTTGGGGCGGGCAGGCGGGCGAGCATTGCAGCGGCCGCCATGATCTGGCCGCTCTGGCAGTAGCCGCACTGCGGCACATTCACTTCCTGCCACGCACGCTGCACCGGATGGGATGCATCCGGCGATAATCCCTCGATCGTCGTAACCGACCGGCCCTCTACGGCTTTGACCGGTAGCACGCAGGAGCGCCAGGCCTCTCCATCGACATGCACGGTACAGGCACCGCACATGCCGATCCCGCAACCGTACTTGGAACCGGTCAGCCCCGCATCGTCTCGGAGCGCCCAGAGAAGGGGTGTGTCTTCTGCCCCCTCGAATTCGAACTCTTCGTCGTTAATCGTAAAGCGAATCATCTTTGGCTCGGCGACCCTGAGGATATTCTTTCCAATTCTGACCGATTTCACACCTGCTTATTCAGGGTCTTGCAGCGAATCGACGTGTCCATGCAGTCGGTGTCATGCGGTCGTGGACAATATTGAACTGAGTTTGCGCTGTCCGCTACGACTGACACTTCGGGAAGTGCCGTCTGTCAGCGTTAGCGAGCAGGATCCGTTGCCACTCTTCTTCAGGCTCATGACGTTGTTGATATTGACTATGGTGGACCGGTGGACGCGAATAAACATTTCCGGGTCCAGTTCCTCCTCGAGTCTCGTGAGCGATCGGCGCAGCAGAAAGCAGCCGTCGTCGGTGTGCAGTGCGGCGTAGTAGCCTTGAGCCTCGATCCAGCGAATTTCCGCTGCCGGAACAAGGCGCTGCGATCGTCCGGTTCGCACCGCAAATCTTTCTGTGCTGGCCGTCGCCGGGGCCTGTTCATCTGCAATCTCGTCGGGGTCCGGCCTGAGGAACACGGCCCAGTAGAGCAGCAGATCAATTAGAAACCAGAAAACGAAAAAGAACGCATATACACCGTAGCGGGTGCCCGATACGCCGAGGAACGGGCTGGCCAGCTGGCTTATCTGCCAGAACCACGCAAGATGCGACATCGCTACCAGCGTGGCCGCGAGAGCATGCATTCCGAGGCCGGGCAACGTCGCGTCCTGATAAGTACCCAGGCGACGAACGAGGAAACGCACCACATAGTAGTAACCCACCCAGGGCAACCACACGAGCAGTTGCCAGCCCAACACCGGCAACAGGGGTTGTGCCTCCGGCCGATGCGCAACGCGCCAGGTGATCGCAAGCGCCATCACACCGGCAATCGTAGCCACACCAATCAGCACTCTGATCAGTTGCCTTGTCGTCGAATCATTTCGGGGCCGGTCTCCCGGGGACTTCGTCATATACTCAATTTCACCAATCGGTATCGGGCAACGCCGAGTGGCGCGCTCATCGCATATGGTACTTTAGAAGAAAAACAGCGGGCGTACCGGCCCGGTACCTGGAGATTTTCAGCATGCGAATCTGGCTGCTCGTGATGATGGCGAGCCTCTATTTTTGTAGCCCAACAGCGGCACAGACAGTCACGTCAGTAAAGGTCGACGTTCGGGATGCGGACAACGATATGTTCTCGCCCGATATCGCTTTCGACGACGCTATCCCGACACCGGCCGAATTCCTCGGCTTTCAGCTCGGACACGAACCCGTTCGCCATCATCAGCTCGTTGACTACATTCGGCACGTTGCGAAGCTTAGCGATCGCCTGACCATTGAGACGATTGGCTATTCGCATGAGCGGCGTCCGATTCTCTTCCTGGTCGCCACCTCACCAGAAAATCACGCAAATATCGATGAGATCAAGGCGCAACACGTTGCATTGACCGAGCCCGGCAGTGGGCAGCGCGTCACTGACAACATGCCAATCGTGACCTGGATCAACTATGGCGTGCACGGCGCCGAAGCCAGCGCCATGGATGCGTCCCTGCCGTTCGTCTATCACCTTGCAGCGGCACAGGGAGACGCGATCGAGCGGACTCTCAACGAGTCGGTAATTCTCGTCACCGCGATCTTCAATCCTGACGGCCATGCGCAGCGCATTTCATGGCTCGATGCCTTCGGCGGCAACCGCCGCATCACCGATCCTGCGCACATCGAGCATGGATACGACTGGCGTTTCTCGCGCACGAACCATTACTTCTTTGACCTGAATCGTCAGTGGCTGTTGCTCACCCAGCCCGAGCCGCGCGCATGGATGCGCAAGTGGCACGAGTGGCGCCCGAACCTGACCGTGGACTACCACGAGATGGGTGGCGACGAGACCTACTATTTTCATCCGGGCGTCTCGACACGCACGAATCCCCTGGTTCCAAAACGTGCCGAGGAATTGTTGGCAAGGACAGCGCGGACATCGCAGGATTTTCTGGATAGCGAAGGCCGTCTCTACTTCCACGGAGAGATATTCGACAACTTTTACATCGGCAAGGGTTCGACGTTTCCACTCTTGAACGGCGGCGCTGGTGTCCTTTACGAAGCGGCGGCGACGATGGGACGCGAGGTGAAATCGCGGAACGGGCTGCGGACGTATCGCGAGAATATCCGCAAACAGTACCGGACGAGCGTCGCAAGTATCGAAGGCGCCGTGAACCAGCGGCAGGCTTACCTCCAGTACCAGCGCGACTTCTATGTAAGCGCCCTCGAAGAAGCGAACGACAGCTCGACCAAAGCGTGGGTATTCTCGGCGCCGGGCGACCCGGCACGCATGCACTTCTTCGCGGACCTGCTGAACTACCACCGCATCAGCACGCATCGTCTGGCACGCGACATCAGCGCCGGCGGCAAACGCTTCAGTGAAGCGAATTCGCTGATCGTACCGGTCGCGCAACCGCAGTACCGCCTGATTCGAAGCATCTTCGAGACCCTGACGGAGTTTGAGGACGCAACGTTCTACGACGTTTCCACGTGGACACTGCCGCCGGCCTTCGGTCTCGACTACGCCGCGCTGTCCGGGCGAGCGTTCCGCGACAACCTCGTTGGCAGCGAATACGCGCCGCCAATGCCGGTTGCAGAGCCGCCCGATACGTCCACTTACGCGTACGTTTTCGAATGGGGTCCTTACCATGCGCCGCGCGCCCTGCAACGCGTCTTCGAGAACGAGTTGCTCGCCCGCGTGGCGACCAAGCCGATAAACATTGCGACAACGGCGGGCAATCGCAGCCTTCCGGTTGGCAGCATTGTCGTGCCCCTCGATCGGCAAGAACGCCGCCCCGCCGATATTCACGCGCTCATGCAGACCATTGCGGCTGAGGATGGAATAACCGTGCACGCGATGACGTCGGGGCGTAGTACCACTGGGCCGGCCGATGTGAACGTCGGCGGGCCGTCCGTTAAACCACTGGAGGCCGTTAATGCGTTGCTCGTCTACGGCAACGGCGTCAGTCTCTATGACGCCGGTGAGATCTGGCACCTCGCCGACGTACGTATGAATATGCCGATCACCCTGCGTGCGCGTGACGGCCTCGGGGACATCGAGTGGGATAACTACACGCACATCATCTTCCCGTCAGGTGATTACGACGAATTCGAGCCCGATTGGGCGGATCGCATGAGAGCATGGATCGCCGAAGGCGGCACCGTGGTCGGCATGCGCGAAGCCGTTTCCTGGTTGCGTAACAACACAATCGACTGGATCGATCCGGAGGACCTGGAGGCGGTCGAGGCCGCTGCGGCCGAGGCGAAGAAGAAGAAAGAAGAAGAGGCTGGTGACACCGAGCGCCTGGCGTATGAGGCCAGGGCTCGCTTCGAGGCCGAGAAGGTTATTGGCGGCGCGATCTTCGCGGCCGATCTCGACAATACGCATCCGTTGGGGTTCGGCTACTCAAACAGGGCAATCTTCCTGCACAAGAATGTCGAGGAACCGATGGAGGCGACAGAGAACCCGTTCGGCACCGTCGTTGCCTACACGGATGATCCCGTTTACTCAGGCTACGTCTCGAATGAGAACCGCGACGAGTTGGCGGGCACGCCCGCGCTGATCGCGGAGCGCTCGGGCGACGGCAGCGTCATCCTGTTCGCCGACAATCCGAACTTCCGCGGCTACTGGTACGGCACGAACAAGCTGTTCCTCAACGCGTTGTTCTTCTCTAAAGTGTTCGACGCACCGAGAGAGTGAGCGCTAAACGCATTATCCGGCGAGTCGATCCAGCACCGACACGCGATTCCCAATAAAGCCAGCCAGCAGCGGTGTGTTCACGCGCGGCGCCATGCCGGGCGACGCGCTGAGCACCGAGTCAATGGACTTTGGTACGATCAGTTTGCCTATGAGCGAATCGTCATCCAGCGTGATCCGCTTCAACGACTGCGAGTTCGACCCTGACCGGCGCGAACTGCGTCGCAATGGCGAGCTCGTGCCGCTCGAGCCCCGGGTGTTCGCCCTGCTGCTCTACCTGATCGAGCAGCGACACAAGGCCGTGGACAAGGACGAAATCCAGGACACGGTATGGGCCGGAATGATCGTGTCGGAAACCGCCCTGGCGCGCGCCATCATGAAAGCCCGTCGGGCCGTCGGTGACAGCGCCGATACCCAGGCCGTCATTCGCACCGTGCACGGCCACGGCTACCAGTTCATCGCCAAACTGGTAACTGAAGAAGAACCGGCGACCGAGACGCCTGACCGTGAGTCACCGTCCATGCTGCCGCGCGCACTCTCCGCGGCGTTTGTGATCGCGCTGCTCGGATTCGCCTGGTACCTGTGGCCCGGCACACCGCCAACCTTGAACGTGCACCTGGCAATCATGCCCGTGGAAAACCTGACTGACGACAGCGAATACGACTGGACTCGTCTCGGCTTGATGGGATTCGCGACCGACCTGATCGCGCAAAGCAGCAAACTGAGCGTCGTGCGGTCATCGGATGTGATTCGCTTTGTCGAAACCAACGGCATGCCCGATAACGACAGGGCCGCCGCTGATCTCGATGAACTGCGAAACATCTACGGCGCAAGTCATCTGCTGCTAACGCACCTCGAGCGAAGTGCTAGCGCCCTGCGCCTCTCGTATGCGTTGCACTCTGTCGACGGCCAGGTCGAATACGGTGCGATGGTTGGCGCCGAACCCACTTCGCTCCTGCGCAGCATGATTCGCAGCATCACGAATCTGCTCGGCGAACAGGCCGACACAAGTCGTGAGATCACCGTGCTCGTGGAGGACCCGTTCATCAACGAGGCCTATTCGCGCGGCCTCGCCTTGTCGCTGGAGGGTCGTTGCGGCGATGCGCTCGAGCTTTTTGAAGTAGTGAAGTCAGCCACCGAGTCGATCACGCAAGCACACTACGAGTGGGCAAGCTGCGCACGTATTCTCGGGCGCTGGCAGGACGCCGAAGCGGCGTTCCTCGAGATATTGGATACGCTGCCTGAGGAGCCCACCTCGTCATTGCGTGCCCGTGCTCATCATGGCCTCGGGACCGTGTATATAAGGACTGGACGCGGCGATGCAGCGCAAGAAACGCTGGAAACCGGCCTCTTGGTTGCGCAACAGGCCGGCGACCGCTTTGCGGAGGGCATGATCCTCAACAATCTCGCGATCAACGCCAAGGACCGGCGCGATCATGATGAGGCGCGCGCGCTGCTCGCGCGTGCGACGGTCGCCTACACCGAAGCGCAGCGCGGCATTCTGCCGGGCGGCATTCCGGCAGCACTTGCCAATATCGACATGGCCGAAGGCAAGCTCGATCAAGCAGAGTTGCACCTGACGCAGGCGCTCGAGGCGTTTCGCGCCACGGGCGACCGGCGCAACGAAGCCATGATGCTGAACAACTTTGGTTACCTGCGCCGTTTGCAGGGACGGATCGGCGATGCCGAGCCCCTTCATCTCGAGTCGCTCGCGATTCGGCGCGATATCGGCGATCGAGTCGGCCAGGGGCGAATTCTCGGCATGTTGTCGATCCTCTACGTGAACGAACGCCGCTATGACGATGCCATAACCGCGGCCAACGAGGCGTTCGAGATCGCCAGCGAAGCCAACGACAAGCTGTTCATGGCGACCGCCATGGCGCAGCTTGCACAGGCGGAGTTCAGCAGCGGCGAACTCGACGACGCACGCAGTTCTTACGCCGATTCGAGAGCACTGTTCGAGGAGATCGAGGACACATCGCGAGTCGCACAGGTCGACATTCGGCTCGCACGAATTGATGTGCAGGACGATAACCTGACTTCTGCCGGGGAGCGCGTCGATAACGTGCTCGCGTATACGCTGCGTGAGGCGCTGCACGAACCGGCTATTGAAGCGATGGAACTGCGGGGCGACATCGCGCTTCGGCAGGGCGACGCGGCTGGTGCGATCGATGCGTATGAACGGACACTCAAACACATCGACGAAACAGGTTTTGTTGTAACCAGGTTCCGCGCCACCGTGAAGCTCGCCAACGTGTTTCTCGACAACGAGGATGTCGCGGCGGCCGAGCCGCTGATCGGCAGCCTGATCGAAAGCGGCGAAACACCCAGCGTTCTGCGGGTCCGCGCCCGCTACGCACATCTGCGAGGCGATGCCGACCGGGCCGTCGAGCTGATGGAAGCCTTCAAGTCGACGTTTGTCGATGACTGGACCGAGGCGGACGCTGCCGCGCTCGATCGGTACCTGGACGAGGTCTGACAGCACCCGCCGGTCGCCCAAAGCGGCGCCCACCCCCCCAAAAAACCCTTCTCTGAAACTCTGACGGCGCTGGTCATGCGGCGGTCATAGTCTCTTAACCCGTTGATTTTGTTCATGGAATAAATTGGTCATGAATCGGTCAACGGATGGTCATTCCATTTCCCGCGTTGCCCGGCAGGATGCGCCGCAACTCGGCAGCAAGGCGCTGCCCGGGAGCAGACAACCAACCAGGGAGATATTGAAATGACCAACCAAGCAACTGCACTACCCAACGGAGTCAACGTCGAAGCGCTGCTGGGCGC
>JAAUYD010055396.1_pt1 | contig 44391 bp, 36 predicted proteins | sample 7278101 | NCBI WGS metagenome assembly JAAUYD01 (sample SAMN14350128, study PRJNA611818) | marine sediment metagenome | isolation source: surface marine sediment (0.6m) | place: French Polynesia: Moorea | collected 2018-08
ATTTTGCCTTCGCAAACTCGAGCGCAAGCACCCACACAAATTATCTGATTGAATTGTTAAAGAACGTTCCCCGTAAATCCGGGGCAGACCATCAAGTATACAGGCCGAGCGGAGCTGCTGACCAGCCCTACGGCCACTGCTGTATTGTCTTGAGAGGTCTGCTGAGGGCCACCGTTCCCTCAGAGAGCGGCGCATTATAAGCCGCCCGCCCCGCCCGTCAACACTTTTTTTCACTTTTTTTGCAAATTGCCGGGAGGCCCGGCTGGCGGGGGCTCCAGCCTTGCCCTCAGGGTCGCTTTTTCAAGCGAAAAACAGGGTTTTCTGCTATTCCGTGGCCTCGCCGCGGAACACCATGTAAACGTCGGCGCGGGCGTAGTCTGAGGCCTCCGGCGGGGATTCGTGACGGAATCCCGCAGACTCGTAGAGGGCCAGCGCGCGGCCGAGCCGCGAATTGGATTCGAGGTACAGCATCCGGCCGCCGATTTCATGAAATCGGTCGATGGCTGCGCACAGCAAAACACGCCCGATTCCCCGTCCCTGAAAGGCCTCCGTGACGGCCATCTTGGTCAATTCAAAGACCCCCTTGCCCTGGTGCTTCAGGGCCACGGTCCCGATGGCCTCATTGTCGATGACGGCGTACAGAATGACGCCGCCGCTGGCGAGAACATGGGTCCGGGGATCATCGAGGACTGGCTCGTCGACCGCCTCGACCCGAAAGTACTTGTCCAGCCATTCCCGGTTGAGCCGCCCGAACGCATTCCCGTAACGCTCGTCCCAGTCGACGACGCGAGTTTCAGCCGGCATCGCGAGCGGCGCGCCAGTCCTTGTATTCCTGCTGGTTGATCAGGGCCTTAAGGAAACGGTCGCGGCGCAGCTTCTGCGGGATGAGCAGATGTCCGAAGCGATCCTCGAGCTCGGTCATGGCCTCAGTCGCCCCCGCCCAGTCCTGCGCTGCTGTGCGCGCCCGCAGCAGCGACCACCAGCTCAACTCGAGGTTCGGCTCGACTCGCGTTGCATTGATCGCGAGCTCCTCGGCAAGCGCGAACTCGCCCAGCGCCATCGCGGCGGACACCTTGAGCGACTCGGTCACGCCGTCGGTGACCCCAAGTCCTGCCTGTAGCGTCTCAATCTCGGGGATCACTTTCTCGAACTGGCGTGTCGCGATATAGAAGCCGATCAGCCGCAGGCTATATAAAGGGTCCTGCGGGAACGTCGCGACGATCGACTGGTAGGCACGACCGGTACGACCTGCATCGTTCCAGGACATGGCCATGTCGAGATTCAGCTTGGTGACGATCTTCTCGCTGCGCAGCGACTCTTCCATCGCGTCGTAGATTTCGAAGAAACGGTCATGGCGAGTATCACGCACGGTTTTGAACAGCTCGCCCATCTGGAATACCTCACCTTCGGAGCGGTTCTTGTCCTCGAGCAACTGCAACGTCGCCTCGGCCGTCGGCATTACATAGACGAATGACTGCGCGACAAGCTCCGAAAAGCGTCCGGCCTGGTAATAGTCGATCCAGTCAACGATTTTCAGGCTCTTGCTGCCTCGAACCTCAAGCTCGTAGATGTGGTACGAAAAGCGAAAACCCGACGACTCCCAGCGCACCAGCGCACGAGCCGAACCTTCATAGACCTCGAATGCGACGACCGTACCGAGAATCTCCTTCTTTGACGGCGGGAAGGATGACTTGAAGGCGGACTCTATCCACTCACGCGGGTCATTGCCGAGTGGGTCGCGAATGTCCGGCGAAATGACGTACGTGCCAATGACGCGGTTCAACATTGCCCGTTGGTCGACCATCTCGTGGAACAGCTTGAACGAGTTGTCGTTGAGGCCGTCGATTACAGCCTCGAACTCGGCGCGGAGCGCCTCATTCTGCGACTGTGCAGAAGCAGGCTGTGGCGCCACGAGCATAACAAGCACCGCGGCTGTCAGGACCAGTAGTCTGTTCACTGCATTCACCTCCGGTCGAACACGGGCGTGCAGCCCGGTGCGACGTCGTCAGGCGAGCGTGACGCGTGCGAACTTGCGCTTACCCACCTGGTAGATATGTGTGCTGCCGGCTTCGATTTGCAGCCCGCGATCTTCGACCCGTTCGCCGTCGATCCGGACAGCACCCTGCTTGATCATGCGAAACGCCTCGGACGTGCTGCTAACCAGCCCGGCACCCTTGAGCAAGTGCGCCAAACCAAGCTGTCCGTCCTGGCTATCGAGGGCTTTGTCGGGAATCTCATCGGGCATCGCGCCTTTCTGGAAGCGCGCGATGAATTCCTGCCTGGCTCTCTCGGCGTCCGCCTCACTATGAAATCTGGCAACGATTTCGTGTCCGAGTTCAAATTTTGCGTCTCGAGGGTTCATGCCGTCTTCGACAGCCTTCTTCAGCCCCTCGATATCGTCGAGCGAACGGAAACTGAGGACCTCGAAGTACCGCCACATCAGATCATCCGAGATCGACATGATCTTGCCGAACATCTCGCCGGGCGGTTCCGTGATGCCGATGTAGTTGTAAAGCGACTTGGACATTTTCTGGACGCCATCGAGACCTTCGAGGAGTGGCGTCGTCATAACGATCTGCGGTTCCTGGCCGAAGTCTTGCTGCAGCTGTCGCCCGACCAGAAGATTGAATTTCTGGTCCGTGCCACCCAGCTCAACGTCCGCCTTCAACTCGACCGAGTCATAACCCTGCACAAGCGGGTAGAGGAACTCGTGGATCGAAATCGACTGGCCGCCCTTGTAACGCTTGTTGAAGTCGTCGCGCTCGAGCATGCGCGCAACAGTATGGCGAGCGGCAAGCCTGATGAGCCCGGCCGCGTCCATCTTGCCCATCCACGTCGAGTTGAATTCGATGCGCGTCTTGTCCTGGTCGAGGATCTTGTAGATCTGTGCCTCGTAAGTCTCCGCATTCGCCTTGATTTCCTCCGGCGACAGCGGCGGACGCGTGGCGTTCTTGCCCGACGGGTCGCCGATCATGCCTGTGAAGTCGCCGATCAGAAAGACGACCTCATGACCGAGCTGCTGGAACTGGCGCATCTTGTTGATGAGCACCGTGTGGCCGATGTGCAAGTCCGGCGCTGTAGGGTCGAAACCGGCCTTTACGACCAGCGGCCGGCCTTGCTTCAGCTTGGCCTCGAGACCGTCTTCGGGCAGGACTTCGTCGCACCCGCGGGTCAATTCAGCAATCTGTTCCTCGATACTGCTCATAGGCGCGAACTGTAGGCTTTTGACCTCCATTTTTCCAGCCGGTAGAGTAGCGGCATCCTGAATTCACGGGGACGCAGACTTGAATCGTCCGGCCAGTCCACTACTACACGATTACAAGCCATCTGCAGCACAGAAGCCCGCAAAATCCAAAGCCCTGTCGTGGTTTGCGGTGGGCCTCGGCATCCCTCTCATCGGCGTCGCCCTGATCACAGCGCTCAGCACTGACGATCCACAACCGCCGGCCACCGATACGCCGGTCATGCGCGCCGTAAATGAATCGCCGTTGACGGTCGATGAAATGGATCCAGCCGAGATCACAGCCGATGTCTTCGAGCCTGAGATCGTCCCCGAACCCGAACCGATATTCGACAAACTCACTCTCAAGGTCGGGCGAGGCGACACGATGGAGCGACTCTTCCGTCGCAACGGTCTCGATATTGGCCATCTCATGCAGATCGCGCAGCTCGATGAGGCCAGGAAACGGTTCCGCCGCATAAAGCCGGGCGATGTGTACGAAGTCACGCACGACGAGGGCCTGGTGGTCAGCCTGTATTCGCGTCTTGACCTCACGAGCGGCCTGCAAATCGACAGGGGCGAAAAAGGCTTCAGCGCCAAGATCATCGACCACCCCATCGAGATCAGAAAGCGCCACGCGTATGGCGTCATCGAGTCTTCTTTGTATGAGAGTGCGGCCACAGCCGGGTTGTCCGACAAGGTCATCATGAACATCGCCGGGATCTTCGCCTGGGATGTGGACTTCGTTCTCGACATTCGCGAGGGCGATAGCTACTACGTGCAGTTCGAGGAGATCTGGCAGGACGGCAGCTACGTAACCGACGGCGAGATCGTTGTCGCGGAATTTCACAACGACGGTCGCACCAGCCAGGCGGTGAGATTTGTCGACGAGAATGGTCGATCCGACTACTTCACACCGGACGGCCGCAGTGTTCGCAAGGCATTCCTGAGGTCGCCGGTCGATTTTCGCGTCAGCTCATCCTTCAACCCGAATCGGCTTCATCCCGTCCTGAAGACCCGGCGTCCGCATCGCGGCGTCGATTATGCGGCGCCACGCGGCACACCGATCAAGGCGTCAGGCGACGGCAAGGTCATCTTCCGCGGCGTCAAGGGCGGCTACGGCAATACTGTGATCCTGCAGCATGGCGGCAATATCACGACGCTATACGCGCATATGCAGCGTTTCGCCTCCAACGTTCGAACCGGTACACGCGTTCGGCAGGGACAGACAGTCGGATACGTCGGGGACACGGGGCTCGTCAGCGGCGTGCACCTGCACTACGAGTATCGTCTGAACGGAGTGCATCGGAACCCGCGCACCGTCGAGTTGCCGCAGGCTGCGCCGATCGCTGACAAGTACCGCGCGAAGTTCCTTGCGCAGTCGGCACCGCTCCTTCAGGAACTGGAAGACTTCAAGCGAACCAAGCTCGCATCGGCTGCGTTTGACGCGCCCTGAAACCATGGCATCCCACTACATCGGCCTGATGTCCGGCACGAGCATGGACGGTATTGACGCTGTGCTTGTTCAGTTTGGCGACCGCGCCGTCGACATCCGCGCGACTCATGAGGCGCCCTACCCCGAGGAGTTACGCAACAAGCTTTATCTGGCTGCCGACACGCCGATCAATGAGCCCATCGAGGACATTGGCGAGATAGACCGCGCCGTTGGAGAGTGCTTTCGCGATGCGGCCAACGCGGTTCTTGCCAAGAGCGGCGTCGACGCTTCCGAGGTGCGCGCGATTGGCAGTCACGGTCAGACCGTGCGTCACCAGCCAGATGCAATTCGCCCCTATTCCCTGCAGATAGGCAACCCGGTCCTGATTCTCGAGGGCACCGGAATCACGACCGTGGCCGACTTTCGCAGCGCCGATATCGAGGCGGGCGGCCAGGGCGCGCCGCTCGTACCGCCTTTTCACGAGTGGCTCTTCCGTACGCCCGGCCGCAATCGCGTCGTCGTAAATATCGGCGGCATTGCGAATGTCACCGTCCTTGGTCCGGAGGGGCAGCCTGTCATCGGGTTCGATACCGGCCCCGGCAATACCCTGCTCGATCGCTGGATTCACGTGCACCAAGGCGAGGCGTTTGATGCCGATGGCGCGTGGGCTGCGGAGGGAACCTGCGATGACCTGCTCCTGCAGCGCATGCTGGGCTTCGAGTACTTCGATCTGAAGCCGCCCAAGAGCACCGGCCTCGAAGACTTCAACCTGCACTGGTTGCAGGAGTACCTGTCCGGCGCGCGTGAACCAGTCGATGTGCAGGCCACCTTGTGTGAGCTGACGGCGAGATCGATTGCAAACGCTATTCATGACCATGCTCCGGCAACGGACGAGGTCTTTGTCTGTGGCGGAGGTGCTCACAACGGCGAATTATTGCGGCGGCTCCGCCGAAACCTCGCCGAAACCCGCGTTGATTCGACTGCGGCGGCGGGTCTCGATCCCGATTTGGTCGAAGCTGTCGCATTTGCATGGCTTGCGATGCGCACGATGAACGACGAAACTGGCAATCTCCCGAGTGTGACCGGGGCAAGCCACAGAGTCGTGCTCGGGACGATACACTCTCCCTGAGAGAACCAATAACGTCATATCGACAGCTGCAGGGCGATCGAGATGGACAGCCTCTATATTAATCGTGAACTCAGCCTGCTTGAGTTTCACAAGCGGGTCCTCGCGCAAGCAGAAGACCCGAACGTGCCGTTGCTGGAACGGTTGCGGTTCTTGTGCATCAGCTGCACGAACCTCGACGAGTTCTTCGAGATTCGCATCGCCGGCCTTAAGCAGCGTATGGAAATCGGTGCGCCGGCGCAGGGGCCCGAGAAGATTCCGGCTCAGGAGGTCTTTGGCAGGGTTCAGCCCGAGGTTGCCAGCCTGATCGCGTCCCAGTATGCCCTGCTCAATGACGTCATGTTCCCGGAACTCGCAGAGGCAGGTGTGCGCTTCGTGCAAAGCCACGAATGGAATGACGAACAACAGGAATGGTTAAGCGATTACTTTGACAAGCAGGTCGCGCCGGTATTGACGCCGTTGACCTTTGACCCGTCCCGGCCGTTTCCGCGCATTCTCAACAAGAGTCTCAACTTTATCGTGCGCTTGCATGGCCGCGACGCATTCGGGCGCAGGCGGCACCGCGGCATGGTGCAGGCACCGCGCTCGCTGCCGCGCATCATCGAACTGCCGGAGGAACTCAGCCGGCCGGGCGAACACAACTTTGTATTTCTGTCGTCCGTCATTCGTGTCCATGTCGATCGAATGTTCCCCGGCCTCGACGTGGACGGTTGTTACCAGTTCCGAGTGACTCGCAATAGTGATCTGTACATTGACGAAGAGGAAGTCAGTGACCTTGTGCGCGCGCTCGAGGGTCAGCTTGCGGCAAGTCGCTACGGCGCCGCCGTCCGTATCGAGATCGGCCATGAGTGTCCTGAAGACTTGCAGGAATTCCTCCTCGACCATTTCAACCTTCAAGAGGAGGACATGTACCTTGTGGAAGGGCCGGTTAATCTCAATCGGATGAGCACGGTCTGCAATATAGGCGACCGACCCGATCTCCTGTACCCGCCGTTCACTCAGGGCATGCCTGACGAGCTTCTGACCGACGAGAATATCTTCGAGGTCTTGTCAAAGAAGAACGTTCTTTTACACCACCCGTACCAGTCCTTTGCGCCCGTCATTGATTTTATTGCCGCTGCGGCGGTCGACCCCAACGTGCTCGCGATCAAACAGACGCTGTACCGCACTGGCGCGGATTCCCCGATTGTCGATCATCTTGTAACCGCAGCCCGGGCGGGCAAGGAAGTAACCGTCGTCGTCGAGCTAATGGCGCGCTTCGACGAAGCCGCCAATATCGCCCTCTCGAACCGGTTACACGAGGCTGGCGCGCACGTCGTCTATGGCCTTGTCGGGTTCAAGACACATGCGAAGATGCTGCTGGTTGTGCGCCGTGAGCACGGTGAGCTCGTTCGCTACGTGCACCTCGGCACCGGCAATTATCATCACGCGACGACGTCTGTGTACACCGATTACGGTTATCTCTCGAGCGGCAAACCTCTCGGTGAAGATGTACACAAGCTGTTTCTTCAGCTGACGAGCCTGACAGAGGCGACAGGTATGACGAGGATGCTGGCATCGCCGTTCAGCCTGTTTCCGGCACTGATTGAGAAGATACAGCGAGAGACGACCAATGCGCTTGCCGGCAAAGAGGCTCGCATCATTGCAAAGATCAATTCGCTGAACGAACTGCAGCTTATTGACGCGCTATATGTCGCGTCTCAGGCAGGCGTCAAGATCGACCTGATCGTGCGCGGCATATGCTCACTGCGGCCGGGCGTCAAGGGAGTGTCGGAGAATATCCATGTGCGCTCGATCGTTGGTCGCTTCCTTGAACACTCGCGTGTTTACTACTTTTATAACGACGGCGACGAAGAGTTCTACTGCTCGAGTGCGGATTGGATGGAGCGCAACCTGCTGCGCCGCAACGAATCCTGCTTCGAGATCCGACAAAAGGCGATGAAGGACAAGATTCGCCTGCACCTGGAACTGTTTCTTGGCGACAACTGCCAGGCGTGGGTGCTCAACAATGACGGCACCTACAATCGGCTGTCACCGGGCAAAGGCGAAGAGCGTGTCTCCGCGCAGGAGACCTTCCTCGCTAACCTCACTACTTCGAACTAGTCCGGCAGCCTGTTATTTCGGAACTCGTTGAGAACTGACTCGATGAGCGTGTCGATGAGTTTGCCCATCGAGAACGCGCCACCCAGGTAGAGTTTGCCGGTCAGCGCCAGGATGCAGATGCCGTGGACCCCGCTCCAGAGCGCGGTCGCGGTGTGATTGATTTCCTGCTCCAGGTGTTTGGGTGACAGCTCGCGCAGATTGGCGGCGACCATCTCGAACAGCACGTCGCGGCGCACCTTCATAAGTTCCGGGGTCGGCAGTCCGCGCGGCGCCTGGTGCTCGAACACGAGGCGCCAGCGATCCGGGTGCTCGGTCGCGTAGTTCACATAGACCTCGGTCATCGTCCTGATTCGGGACTCCGGGCTGCGCTTACGCTTGACGCCCCTCTGGATCAGGGCCGCCATCTCGTCGATCGTGCGCGCATTCAGATGAATGACAAGATCATCGAAATTGCGGAAGACGTGATAGAGCGTGCCGACCGTATAACCGATCTTCGACGCAACCTTGCGCGCCGTAAGTGACTGGAAACCCTCAGTTTCGACGATCTTTGCGGCCGCATCGATCGCCATCTCCTTGATTTCCTCACGACTGTGGTCGCTGCGCCTGCCCATACATTATGTCCAATAGAAAACGGCTAACCTAAGCCAAACACTACCACTATTTGAACAACGTTCAATATCTGTGTATAAATTAAACACCGTTCAAAAAACGGTTTTTCTTTGGCTAGTAATTGAACGCTGTTTAATTAGGAGAATGTCATGAAACCCAGGATCCATGCGAGTTTGCTCGCGGTCGTACTGACCTTTTTCTGTGTGGCGTCTGCCAGCGCGGCAGGTCTGCTGATTCCGCAGGGGCAGTCCAGCTCGCTCGATATCCGCGATCACAAAGTGCGTGTCGTCGTCGAGGACGGTTACGTCGTGACCGAAGTCGATCAGGTATTTGCCAACTCAGGCGGCAATGACCTCGAAGCCGTTTACAGCTTCCCGGTCCCCTCTCACGCGGCCGTCGCTGAATTCACATACTGGATCGACGGCAATCCTGTAACGGGTGAAGTCCTCAAAAAGGAAGAAGCTCGCCAACTATACGAACAGGAGAAGTCACAGGGTCGTGAGACCGCCCTGGCGGAGAAGGACGAATATCGGACCTTCGATATCTCCGTGTACCCGGTACGCGCCAACAGTGATGTTCGTATTCGACTCGTCTACGTACAAAGCGCGAGCACGGACACGGGTATCGGTCGCTATGTCTACCCGCTTGAGGAAGGTGGTGTCGACGAGGAGCGCAAGGCGTTCTGGGAAGTTCGCGATACGGTCACGGGGACGTTCAGTTTCAACCTCGAGCTGAAGTCGTCTTACCCGGTTGATGCGGTTCGCCTGCCGGGCCAGCCGAATGCCGTACTCACGCAGATGGGGGCCGAACACTGGACGGTCGACCTGCACTCGGCAGGCTCAAACCCGGCCGACGAGGACTTTGCCAACCAGGTTGCTGCGATTGAGGCAGGCGAGACACCGCCGCCAGCATCCAGCAAGTCAGGCGTCGCCAAACTCGACACCGACATTGTGGTGTACTGGCGTCACGCACCGGATCTGCCGGGCTCGGTTGACCTGGTCACGCACAAGCCCGACAAAAAGGGTCGTGGCACGTTCATGATGACCTTTACCCCTGGCGGCGACCTGCCACTGATCGAAAGCGGTCGTGACTGGGTATTCGTGCTCGACATCTCGGGATCGATGCAGGGCAAGTTCGCGACGCTGGCCGATGGCGTGCAGCAGGCCCTCGGTACACTGAACCCGGCAGATCGTTTCCGTATCTTCCTGTTCAACAACTCGTCGCGCGAACTCACCAACGGTTTCGTCATTGCTGACGCGAACAACGTAAGTCAGTGGGCAGCCGAGGTAGGTCGGTTGCAATCCAGCGGCGGCACGAACCTGTACGCCGGATTACAGGCCGGTCTGCAGAGTCTCGATAGCGATCGCACGTCTGGCATTGCGCTCGTGACCGATGGCGTTGCCAATGTCGGCATCACCGAGAAAAAGTCATTCCTGGAGATGATGAAGAAGCACGATGTACGTCTGTTCACGTTCATCATGGGCAACAGTGCCAACCGGCCGCTGCTCGAAGCTATGACCGAGGTGTCCAACGGCTTCTCCATGGAGACGTCCAACAGTGACGACATCTCCGGGCAGTTGCTGCAGGCGACCGGCAAGATCCGCCACGCTGCCCTGCACGACGTCGTACTGAAAATCGACGGCGTCAAAGTTGCCGACCTCACGCCCGAACGCATCGGCAGCCTGTACCACGGCGAGCAGCTGAAGGTCCTCGGCCATTACTGGGGCGCCGACGATGCGGTCGTTAAGCTGACCGGCAAGGTTGCCGGCCAGGACGTCGAGTACAAGACGCGCTTCCCGATGCCGGCACAGTCGGACCTGAATCCGGAGCTCGAGCGCATCTGGGCCTACGCCACGATCGAGAACCTGCAGTCGAAGATGGACTATTTCGGTGCGGACCGCGACACCGAGGACGCGATTACTGACCTCGCTATCGAGTACGGCCTTGTTACCGATTACACATCGATGATTGTCGTTCGCGACGAGGTATTCGCCGCGCAGGGTATCGACCGCAAGAATCGCGACCGCGTAGCGAACGAACGAAAGGCTCGCGAAGTCAGGGCCGCGCAGCCGCCGCGCAACAATCGCGTCGACCAGCAACAGCCGATGTACAACAACAAGAAGCGCCCATCGCTTGGTGGTGGCGGTGGTGGAGCCTTTGGCTGGCCAATGCTCGCCGCCCTGTTTGGCCTGCTGCTGATGCGCCGCAGACGAGCAAGCTAATACCAGGTACCTCCTGCTTGGGCCCCGCAAGGGGCCCTTTTTTTGGGCGCCTGTTGCGCTAGTGAGCGCAGTGTCGCCACTTCCTCTTTAGCTCGATAAGCGTCTCGGCGAACTTCTGCGGCTGCTCAAAATGCGGAAGGTGCAGGCGACTGCAAACAGCAGAAACAGCGCGCCTGATATCGGTAGCCAGCGTTTGTTCTTGTTACGAGGCTTCAACTCAGTCCACGGGTATCGGTTCACGCAACCAGAGTGCGGCGATGCCGGTGTCATCTCCTGTCATTTCCCAATGAACGAGTGACAGCGGCAGACGCCCGGCACTCATCAACTCATCGTGAAAATCTCTCAGGCTGAAGGCGTCGCCGAGCTGACGTTTTCGCTCGGCGAGCAGGGTCTGCATCTGCAGCATGCCGGTCGTATAGCCAAGCCCGTAACCGGGAGGCCGGCGCAGGTAGATTTCAGCGTCGACCCGCGCAACATCGCGATCAAGATAGGGAACCCGCTCGATCCAGTAGTCTGCGACTTCCTCGGCGGTCATCTCGTTGAGCTGCAGCCAGACATCAGCCGGCATGCGCGCTGCGCGGAAAATGCCGAACAGGTAGATGAGTTCGCGAACGCGAGGCTGGTCGTCGAGCAGTCCCGCATTCATGACGGCTTCCTCGAGATAGACCGCCCAGCCCTCAACGCGAGCATCGTCGGTGAGCCGCCCGCGCACCGGGTCGGAACTATTGCGCTCGACGACGGCATCGAAGCGATGACCCGGTATCACCGCGTGCAGATGATCAGGGGTGGGATTGCGGAACTGCACCTGCTCCCAGAAGTTAGGGCCGCCGTCGCGGACTATCCAGGGAACGTTCGTGGAGAGCTCACCAATGTAGCCAGGGATCGTGATGATCCCTTCGTCTTCAAGAAAGCGGCGAATCTTCCTATCAGTCTCGTCAATGCGGGACTGGTATTCCTCGGCCGATGCGGAGATTTCGATTTCCGGCAGATTCCGGTTGCGATGACGCTCCAGCGCATAAAGTGCCCAGAGTCGATCGAGCTCCCGCTCGCCGAGTGTGACTATCTCATCGCTCGTGTAGTGCATCAGCTTGACGTGCTTGAGATACCAGTCGAACGCGTCCTTGCCGACGCCCGCGTCGGCGGTCATCGTCGCGCGATTTGCGACCAGCCAGTCACGGAACGTCACGACCGCGGCCCTGGACACTTCGATAGGCTCGAGCAGCTCAGGTTGCTGCACACGGGCACGTTCCAGCAAGTCGTCATACCAGCCGACCACCCCCGGCGGTGGTTCCGCCCGGTATGGGAAGCCGTGGCCGACGCCATCGGAGTTCGAGAGATTAAAGATCGCGAGATCGGCATAATCGGCCGCAACCTCGACAAGGTTCTTTTCACCTTGCGCAGCAAGCCCGGGAATCGCCTCGAGCTGCCGCACAAACTCGGCGAGCGCTTCGCCCTCAACAGGAAGTTCGGTAAACGTAAGACGCAACATGCGATCGACGTAGAAGCCCGGATCGCGAGACCAAGGCTTGGAGACCCGTAGCGCGAACTCCTCCTGGTCCATCTTTGCACGCACGGCCAGGAACTCGACCTGCTGGCCGAGTGGCCAGTCGGCGACGGCAAACCTGTTTAGCTGGTCCTGGAGGCCGCGAAGCTCCCGAACCTTCGTCGCAATCGCCTTCGCGCTGTAGTCGGGATACACATCGGTCTCAAGGCCAGCGACATCGACGAGAGATTGTTCTTTCTTCGCACTTATCGGGTCCCGCCAGTACAGAAACTCATCCCATAGCTCGACGAAGCCCGCGTAGTCGCGGTTGCCATCCGGCATTCCTCTGTAATCGCTCGATGGCGTCGGCTCGCCTGAATCCGTGCACCCGAACATCAGGAATGGGACTGCAATCAGGGCAGCCACCACAACGGGCGCCCTCCGGGGATATGCGGTCATTTGTTTCCTTTGTCTCTCAATCCCACTTGAAGACGACCTTGCCCGCTTCGCCGGCATCCGACATCTCGAATGCCTCTCTTACCTGCGTGATGGGGAAGGTGTGCGTGACAATCTCCTCGGGGCGTATCTTCCAGCGCACGATGTGCTCAATCGTGTCCTCCATCTCGGAGATGCCAGACATCCATGAGCCATGCAGGGTGAGCTGCTTCTGGATCACGGTGAAACTGGGATTGAAGCTGAGGTTGCCGTGTTCACCCAGGAAGACGACCCTGCCCCAGAGTCGAGCTGCGTCCAGCGAGAGCATTCGCCCGGGCTGAGAAGCGGAACATTCCAGCGAGACTTCAACGCCATGACCATTGGTGAAGTCCTTGATCTTGTCCAGCGTGTCATCGCCAGCAAGAAGTCCGAGGTCACAACCGTGTTGTTCGGCTGTAGCGACTCTCTCCGGGCTGATATCAACGCCAATCACTTTGGCGCCGCGCGCTTTGGAGATGATGGCGGCGGCAAGACCCACCGGACCAAGGCCGACGACAAGAACTGTATCGTATCCGGACACATCCGCTCGGCGTACGCCCTGGAATGAGGTGCCAAATCCGCAGGAAATGATCGCGCCGTCAACGAAACTCAGCTCCTCGGGAAGACCGAGGAGTGTGTACTCCTCGGCGAGCATGAAATCTGCGTACGCGCCATCGCGGTGCCAGCCGTAGACACTTCGTTCGTCGCTCGTGCAGTTGACTATCCAGCCCTTGCGGCAGGCGTAACAGTGGCCACAGCCGCAGATGTGGTAGACGATCACCCGATCGCCTTTGTTGAAGTCTCGCTTGCAGTTAGGGCCGACGGCTTCGACCGTGCCACAGGGCTCGTGGCCGGCAATACAGCCCTGGTAATGGCCAGGATCGTCGAGGTTCATCGTGCGATAGATGTTGTGCAGGTCACTGCCGCACATGCCGGCAGCTTTCATCCGTAAGAGAACCTGGCCAGGTCCGGGTTCCGGTACCGGAAATTCCTTCAGCTCGACCTGTCGCTGTCCGCCATGAATGATCGCGCCCTGCATAGTATTCATGATGCCCTCTCCTCTCCGCTCTCAGTCCTGGGAGACTATGTGCGCTTCGTCCCACCAGTTTATCGCAATCCGATCGAGCGTCCGGAATCGGTCACTCCTGAGTACTTCCCCGAATTCACAAAACGTCTCGTTTTGGTACCGGTGTTTATGGCACCAGCTTTGGTGGAACATCGATCGCTATCGGGACGTCTCGCGTTCGCCCTGCCAGTAGCGGGGCCAAAACGGTCGCGCTACTCGATAAGCAAGTCGTAACCCACTTGCTCGAGGAAGTCCCGTTCGCGCTCCAGATCGGCAATCGTCAGCGGGTTATCGGCAAGCCACTGCTTGTCGAAACCGATCGTCAGGCTATCGTTCGTTACGTGGATATTCATGTCCGCATGCTTTAGGGACTTGCGACTTCGATTCAGCAAAACGGCGAGTCGCAATAGCATCAGCAAGCGCAGCGCCGGTTTACGCCATGCGGCGGGCAATAACTTGAAGCCCGAGCTGCTGATGCGGTGGCGCTGACCACCTATCAATCCAGCGAGAAAACGTTGTTCGGCACGCGGAAAACCAGGCATATCCGCGTGCTCGGCAATATAGGCGCCGTGCCGCTGGTACCCGTCGTGGGAAATATCGAGACCGATCTCGTGCAGCCGTGCGGCCCAATCGAGAACATTGCCCGCGATCTTCTTGGAGAAGCCCCACTGGTCCTTACACTGCGCGTACAAGTCTGCTGCGGTCGTCGCGACCCGCTCGGCCTGCTTCTCGTCGACCTGGTAGCGGGACATCATGGCCTTGACCGTGCGTTCGCGCGCATCTTCGTGCTGCAAGCGACCGAGCAGGTCGTAGAGCAATCCCTCGCGCAACGCGCCGTCGGAGATATGCAGTCGTTCGATATCGAGAACATGCAGCAGCTCGGCAAGAATCGACAATCCGCCGGGCCAGACCTGTGCCCTGCGTTCCGACAGACCGTCAAGCACCAGGTCAGCGGTCGACTTGCACTCGAGAACACGCTCAATGAGCTTCTCGACGTGCTCCAGCGTCAATCCACCTTCGGAGACCCCCAGGGCCACGGCCACTGCCTCGGTCGCGCGAATCGTCCCAGACGTACCGATTGCGTCGACGTCGGCAGCATTGCGGAAGAACGCTTTGACGGGTCGCAACTCAAGCTGCGCCGCGACGCGTGCCTTCTCAAAACCCGCGCGCGTGATATTGCCGTCCGGGAAGAACCTCTCGGTCATCGACACGCAGCCCATGTGCAGGCTCTCCAGCGCACGGGGTTGTGGTCCCTGGCCCAGTATCAGCTCGGTACTGCCGCCACCGATATCCATGACGAGTCGCAGGCCGTCGGTCGGCGGCAGGCTGTGCGTCACGCCGTTGTAGATCAGTCGTGCCTCCTCGATCCCGGAGACGATCTCGATTGGATGGCCGAGCGCCCGCTCCGCCTCAACCATGAAGCCCGTATCCTCTCGAGCTCTGCGGATCGTACTGGTGCCACCGGCACGCACGCTGTTGGCATGCATGTCGCTAAGGCGCTCGCCGAATCGCGAGAGACAGTCAAGCGCGCGCTGGCGCGCATCGGGGGATATATCGCCTTTGTCGGAAAGGCCTTCGGCGAGACGCACGGTCTCGCGAATTCGATCGAGGACCGCGAGCTGCCCGTGACGCAGCTCGCCGACGATCATGTGAAAACTGTTGGAGCCGAGATCGACGGCCGCGATGATTTCCGGCTGCGCGGTCTCAGACGGTGAAAGACTGTCCGCAGCCGCAGGTGGTTTGTGCATTCGGGTTCCGGATGATGAACTGCGCTCCCTGCAGGTCTTCCTTGTAATCGATCTCCGCACCCATGAGGTACTGCACGCTCATCGGATCGACCAGCAGCGTAACGCCCTGGTTCTCGACCTGGCTGTCACCGGCCTCGACATCCTCATCGAACGTGAAACCGTACTGAAAGCCAGAGCAACCGCCGCCCGAAATGAACACCCGCAACATCAGGTTGGGGTTGTCCTCTTCCGCGATCAGCTCGCTGACCTTGCTCGCCGCCGCATCGGTGAACACGATGCCGGTCGGTATCTGTGGTGCGCCTGTAACTTCAGTATCCATGTTATTCGTTCGCAGCTTTGGCCGCCTCATCAATTCGGTGCGTCTGTTCCAGCAATGGTACCTGCCCTTCGGGCTGGTGTACGAGCTTGCCGTTTATTTCGGCGCCCTCTGACATCTGGATGAGATTGTAATACACATTGCCAATGACACGCGCGGTCGGTCCAAGTTCCACGCGCTGACTGGCAAACACATCGCCGCGGACGATGCCGTTCAGCACGACATAAGGCACGGTTACGCCACCATCCACACTGCCGATATCGCTGATGGAGAGCGCAGACTCGGTATCCGGGTCTGCGGTTACGCTGCCATTGACGGTGCCGTCGATATGGCAGCCGCCTTCGAAATGCAAGTCGCCTTTGATTTTGCTGTTGGGCCCGACGAGCGTCTCGACGACCGTATGCCTGCGTTGCTTCCTACCGAACATCTGGTTCTCCAATCATCCCTGGCTAGTAACCCAGGCAAAACTCTCTTCAATACTCGAAATCGAGCGGGTCCTGGAACGCACCTCGACGAGAATGCGTTCCGGTGTAAAGCCGTCGGGCAACACGATCTGACGGTCGAAGTCCTGGAAGTAGCGGAACGAGAACGGCCAGTCCTTGTTCGCCTCAGCCGGCAGAAGATCTGCCAGTGCGTAGCTCTTCGCTTCGCCGTCCTCATTGCCCTCGACCGTCATCGCGACGGTGCCCGACACCTTGCGATCATGTTTCATGGCCTGCACAAGCACGAGTCGCAGCATGAACTCACGCTCCTCCAGCCCGCGCGTCAGCCTGAGGTCCTGCACGCGCAGTCCCGGTTTGCCGTCCGCAGGTGACACGATGCCGCGATAGAACGCGATTGCGTCCTGCTGTTCCTGGATCTTGCCCTGCAGGTCAAGGAGGCTGCTCTCGACTTCCTTATAGGCCTCGCGATCGATCTCGCGATGCGTCTCCAGGATGGCGACCTCCTGCTCGAGCTCGGTGATGCGCTCGTTGAGCGAGTCGATATGGTTCTCGAAGGCCGCTGTCTCACTGGCCGCATCCACAATGTCGTAGCCGGCGCTAATACGGCCAAACTCGAAAACCAGGTAGCCCATGACAATGACAACCGCCATCAGCAGGCCGCGCACCAGCCAGGTGCGCCCCGCTCCGTGGGTCTGCAGGTGAGATCGTCGTGTCACTCGGGTCTCGCTCGGTGAAAAGACATTATGTTACGCGGAGCGGCGGGGAGACAGAAGTGCGCCAGGTCACGGAATTTGACCCTCGGTGGCCTCTTTTTCGGCTTTCCGGATGTCCTTGTCGAACACGGCGCGCCAGCGCTTGGGCCACCAGCGCGGCCGTTTGGGCAGTCCGTCCGGGTGAACGAGCGGGCCGAGCTCATAGAGGGCATGCGCATAGACCCGGCGCTTGAAATAGATCACTTCGTTTACAGGACGCCAGAAAGGCACCCAGCGGAAGCGGTCGAATTCGGGCTTGTCAGCACGATCGAAGCGCACGCGGTCTTCGTCGCTGACCAGTCTCAGGATGAACCAGCGTTGTTTCTGGCCAATGCACAGTGGCTTGCTGTGCTTGCGTATGAAGCGGTCAGGAAGACGGTAGCGCAGCCAGTCGCGCGTGACGCCCAGAACATCGACATCGTCGGGTTCGAGCCCGATCTCCTCGTGCAGTTCCCGATACATCGCGTCTTCAGGGGTCTCGCCCTCGAGCATGCCACCCTGAGGAAACTGCCAGCCTTTCGCACCCACGCGGCCACCCAGCAACAGCTTGTTGTCGGTGTTCGCGAGGATGATGCCGACATTGGCCCGAAAGCCCTCGGCGTCAATCCAATCGTTGCCCATAGCAACCGTACTAAAACTCTAACTGCCGATTACTTTACACTATCCGTCGCCGCACGCCCCAGGAGAATATCCTTGAATGCAGGCCGCAACGGTGCCCTGTTTTTCGCATTGCTACTGATCGTCCTCGCTGCATTCCTGTTCGCTATCAGCGTCGGGAGCGCGGACATCAGCGTCAGCGATGCGCTGCGGGCACTGGCAGGTTCGGCGCCGGACTCGGTTCAGGGGCTCGTCAACGATTTGCGGTTGCCTCGCGCCCTGACCGCGTTCGCTGTCGGTGGGCTGCTCGCGATTGCCGGCGTGCTGATGCAGGTGCTGCTACGCAACCCGCTTGCCGAGCCTTACATCCTGGGGACCTCGGGCGGGGCAGCCGTGGCGGCGCTGATCGCAATCTCGGTTGGGGCTGGCACTTTGATCGTCGACGCGGCGGCTTTTGGCGGCGCACTTGCGGCAACCCTGCTTGTGTTTGCAATCGCGCAGGGCACGGGCAGCTGGACGCCAACACGCTTGCTGTTGACCGGCGTTGTCCTGGCCGCCGGCTTCGGCGCCGCGACCACGCTGCTGCTCGCCATGTCACCGGACAAGAACCTGCGCGGCATGCTGTTCTGGCTCATGGGTGACCTGAGTTTTGCGCTCGATCCTGAACGATGCCTGCTGCTGCTCGGTATCCTGATCGTTGCGGGGACGCTGGTAGCCCGACACCTTAATGTGCTCGCACGCGGTGAACTCCAGGCGGCCATCGTAGGTCTGCCGGTCAGGGGCTTTCGCTACCTCATCTTCGCCGCCGCATCGGCAGCGACGGCCTTGTCGGTCACGACGGTCGGCGTGATCGGCTTCATCGGCCTGGTCGTTCCGCACCTTGTGCGTCTCATCGCCGGCAGCGATCATCGCGTGGTGTTGCCGGCATCGGCCCTCGCGGGCGGTGCGCTGCTCGTCGTTGCCGATACGCTGGCGAGAACGGTGATGTCACCGCGACAGCTCCCCGTCGGCGCACTGACCGCCGCCATCGGGGTGCCATTGTTCCTTGTTCTGATGAGCCGGATTCGCGCCGAACGCTACCGGTAGCCCGCGCGTTCGGCGAGCAACCTTACGTCCTCGTCCAGCCAACCGATGCGTCCCGCACTCTTGCCATTCTCATCAGGGATGTCCAGCGGGATGTTGACGATGACCCAGTCGACGAGCGCCTGAGCGGCATCGGGATTCTGTGCGTGCCGCGCCACGCCCAGCGCACGAATATTGAAGTACTCTGGAAACGGATCCGCGACCCACACGCCAGGCGCCTCGATATCGCTCGAGAACAGGCCGTAGCCGCACGTGCCGTCGGCTAGCGCTGCAACAAGCTCGGCCTCGGTCGCAAATGGGGCCAACTTCTGGTTGCGAACCCAGGCACGCACGACGCGCTCCGCGCGCTTGAGCCCATGCTCTTCGATCAGTCGTGCGACAACGGCGCGATTGATCGGCAACTGCGACGAGGACAAGCAGACCTCGCCCCCGATATCGGGTCTGGCCAGACCCATATAGCTGGTTACGCGGGTTTCGACACGCTGGGCTGAGCCGATAACCGCGCTGTAACTCTCGAACGCAACCCAAAGGTCGTCGGCGTCGCGTCCTTCGCTTTTGACGTCAGCCAATGCCGACGATTGAATCGGGCGCAATGCGCCCTCATCGGCGGCGCGCCAGATATCAGCAACGTTCGATGTCAGCAATACATCGGCCTTCGGAGAACCACGGTTGCCAATCACGTCATCGGTCAGAGCGCCGCTATCACCATGGATGATCTGGATCGGCGTGCCGTTCGCCTCGGTAAAACCGGCCAGCCGTGTTGCAATGCCCGTCGTGTCGTCGCCATAGGCGTACACGACGACCGGCGGCACGGCGATTTCGGGCGGCCCCTTATCGCAGCCGAACAGCGCGGCAACGCACAAGAACAAAAGTGCTGCCCTCACGCGGCCTCCACCACCACGCGATCGCGGCCCGCTGATTTCGCCTCGTACAGCGCAACGTCTGCACGTGCAATCAGCGAATCACCCAGCGTTTTCAGGTCGTCGTCGCCCGGGGACGGACTGACTTCAGCTATTCCGATCGACACTGTGACGGTGACCTGTTCGTCATGCGGGATATCCACGGGCGCTGCCGAAACCGACGTTCGGATACGCTCGGCGAGCAGCGATGCAGAACGTGATTCGGTGTTTGGCAACAGCACGATGAACTCTTCCCCCCCGTAGCGCGCCGCGACATCACTTGCGCGCACCTGCGATTCGATCCGCTGTGCCAGCTCGCGCAGCACAGCGTCACCTGCGGCATGGCCCCAGGTGTCATTGACGCGCTTGAAATGATCGATGTCGAGCATCAGACAAACGAGGCTCGAGCCGTCACGCCTCGCCCTCGCAAGTTCCTCAACGAGACGTACACCGAGGTAACGACGGTTGTTCCATCCCGTGAGCACGTCGGTGAAACCGCTGCGCAGCAGGCGCGCGCGATTGACCGTGTTCTCAATGCAGAAGGATGCGATAACACCGAGGTGCGACAGGAAATCGTGAGCGTGGTCACGCGTGAAGCGGTGGGGATCAGAACTGCAGAGATTGATACTGCCTAGCAGCTTGCCGCGGTGGCGCAGCGGGATCATGGCTATGCTGCGAGCGTCCTTGACGTTCGGGCAGATCAGCTGGTGATCGCAAGCAGCGTACGCACCGAGCCACGGCTTCTGCAGGGCAATGTACTGTGGCGCCATCCCGGAGATCGACTCGACCATGACCAGGTCCTTGAAGTCTTCAACTGGGGTGCCGTTAGCCAGCAACAGGTGGCGGATATCGTGGTCGGAATCGCAGATGACGACACTGACATACTCGACGCCGTAGCTGACGCGCAGACCATCGATCAACGCGATGATCAATGTATCGATACTCTCTGCCTGCAGGAGACGCACCTCGCGGGCCTGCGAGCGGCGCATCTTGTCTTCGTTGCTCGCGCCCTCCGCGTTCAGTTCATCAAGGCGCCGCTGCGTCGCAGCGAGCCGTGCCTCGAGTTCTTCCCTGGACGCCATCGTCAGCTCCTCATCGCGAGATAGTCACGTCCTTTTTCCATGAGGTCGACGAACGACTGTTCGTCGCCGTCGGCGACCGTCTCGCGAATGCGCCGGGCCGCGTCGCACAGCGCGTCGAGCGGGCCCAGCCCGAATTTGTTGAGATTCTGAATTTCGAAGTACAGATGAGGATTATCCTGCGCCACGGCCTCGGACACCAGTAGCTGCGAATCGAAAGTCGTCGACGACATCTTGGCGAGTTTGGGCGCTGCCTCGCCGCTTTCGGCCAGGGCCGTGAAAAACGCGATGTTCAATGCATGCGACAGGCCGAGAACGTAGGCGATGAGCCGGTCGTGATCGTCAAGACCCATGTCGAGTTGCTCGACCATCGTCGGCGCGAAGAGCTCCTTGGCATCAGCCGTCGCGTGTGCATCGCCTACGTCGCAAAAGATCAGGTGGCGACCGGAAAGCAGGCGCGTGTCGGGCCCGAACATCGGGTGCAGTGACGTGACGCGACAGCCGGCGTCACGCAACTCCTGCAGGCCATCAATGAGCGGCGATTTCAGAGAACCGATGTCAAATACGAGGCCTGAAGGCTTGAGCACCGCGAGCTGCGCGAGAATGCGTCCTGAAACTGCCAGCGGCGCCGCAACGACGATGACATCGTAGTCCACACCGGCATCGGTCCAGTTGTGGAACTGGTTGGGGCCATCCTCGACACCGCGATCGGCGACCGTCGTCGCGAAACCCTGCGAAACGAAGAAATCGACGAACCAGCGACCCATCTTGCCGGCGCCGCCAATGACGAGAGCGCGGCGACCGTCACCCTTCCCTTCGGCGACCACGCGATCGCGCTCCTGGCTTTCCAGCGAGGTGCGGATCAGCAGCTGCAGCATTCCCTCGACGAGATCGGGATCGACGCCTGCCGCCTCGGCCTGGGCGCGCCCCATGTCGAGCACGTCCTTCTCGCGCGCATAATCGCGAGTACCGGTACCGGTCGAACGCTTGCTCTTGCCTATCTCGCCGACGATTTTCTGGCGCTCGGCGATTAACTCGACCAGTTGCCGATCGATGGTGGATAAGTTGCTACGCAGGTCTTCGAGGCTCATGACTGATCTTTTACAGGAGTCACGCGCGCAAAAAAAGCCGGCCCGGGGATTCCGGGCCGGCCTCCTGGAGCTGCTACCAGACGCGGGCCTCAGTGACGCTGACGATGCCGGCGACGGCGGTCGTTGCCGTCGTAGCGATCGTCGAAACGCCGGTCATGATGCCTGTAGCGATGATTGAAGTAGTCGTTCCAGTAGTTGTGGCTGCGATAGTAGTTGCGGCCCCAGCGACGCTCCCAACGATAGATCTCGAAGAGCTCTGACCAGGCGAGTCGTTTGTCGCGCTTGAGCGGCGTGTGTCGATACCAGTGTCGGAAGCCGTGCTTGCGCTTAAGCCAGCGCGGCATATGTTTGGCACGTCGCACCTCGATGCGATCATGGTAGTGGTAGTACGCCGGCGAGTCGTACACGTTGCGTACCTCCTTGTGCGCTGCGGCCTCGGGCGAGTTCAACAGCAGGAGGCTACCGGCGAGAGTTGCTGCGATCATTACCTTGTTCATTTGATCCTCCGGTTTGTCCCAGTGCAGCCTCAGAATAGGCGCGGAGAGATGAACCCGAGGTGAATATAAGTCGCTGTTTTCAATGGTTTTATGAATGAAACATGAACAGCGACTTTGCCCACCTCGCCCTGATTCGCTAATCGTGAGAATATGCCCGACAGAACCACGAGAACCACGCTGAGGGGAACGCTTGGTATGAAGACACGTGCGGCCGTCGCCTGGGAAGCAGGCAAACCACTCGAAATTGAAATGCTCGACCTCGAAGGACCCAAGGCGGGCGAGGTACTCCTGCGCAATGTCGCAACGGGCGTCTGCCACACCGACGCGTTTACGCTATCGGGCGAAGATCCCGAGGGAATCTTCCCATCTGTACTCGGACACGAGGGCGGCGCAATTGTCGAGGAGGTCGGCGAAGGCGTCACCTCGGTCGCGGTCGGCGATCACGTGATTCCTCTGTATACCCCGGAATGCGGTGAGTGCAATTTCTGCACGTCGGGCAAGACCAACCTGTGCCAGGCGATCCGTGTAACCCAGGGCCAGGGCCTGATGCCCGACGGCTCGTCGCGCTTCTCACTCAACGGCAAGGCCGTTTACCACTACATGGGCACGTCGACGTTCAGTGAGTACACGGTGCTTCCGGAAATTGCCGTGGCCAAGATCAGCAAGGAAGCGCCGCTCGAAAAGGTCTGCCTGCTCGGATGCGGCATCACGACCGGCATCGGCGCCGTACTCAACACGGCGAAAGTCGAGCCCGGCGCGTCCGTCGCCGTCTTCGGCCTCGGCGGAGTCGGGTTGAGCGCGATTCAAGGCGCGGTCATGGCGAAAGCGGGACGAATTGTTGCGGTCGATATCAACGAGGACAAGTTTGAGCTCGCGAAGCAGCTCGGCGCGACCGACACGGTCAATCCGAAAGACCACGACGCGCCGATACAGGATGTCATTGTCGAACTGACCGGTGGCGGCGTCGACTACTCCTTCGAATGTGTCGGTAACGTTGACCTGATGCGGTCCGCCCTGGAGTGCTGCCACAAGGGCTGGGGCGAGTCGGTCATCGTTGGCGTTGCGGGCGCCGGCCAGGAAATCGCTACACGCCCGTTCCAGCTCGTTACGGGCCGGGTCTGGCGAGGCACAGCCTTCGGCGGCTGCAAGGGTCGTTCACAGCTGCCATCCATGGTCGACCAGTACATGGACGGCGAGATCAAGATTGACGAGTTCATCACCTATACGATGCCTTTGGAAGACATCAACAGGGCATTCGATCTCATGCACGAGGGCAAGAGCATTCGCTCAGTGATCCACTTCTAGAACCGTGTCCAGAGTCGCCGTCGCAACCACGTCGCAGCTTGCGGCTGATGCGGCCCGTGAAGTCGCTGAAGTTGGCGGAAATGCCGTCGACTGCGCGCTGGCCGCCGCCCTGCTGACAATCAATGCCGAACCCGGCGTGTGCGCGCTGGGTGGCAGTGCGTTCATCACGATCTGGCGAGACGGGGACGACCCCGTCACGATCGATGGCAATGTCGCCGTTCCGGGCAAAGGACTTGCCGATGAAGAACGAGGACGCGGTGCGGTCGAAGTGACGATGGACTACGGTGGCGGCATCCGGACGCTCGTCGGACCGGGCTCCGTCGCGGTCCCAGGTACCCTCGCCGCTATAGAAGAGGCCTGGAATCACTACGGCAAAGCGGCCTGGCGCGACATCTTCGCCCCGACCATCCGGGCCTGCCGCGAAGGCTTCCCGCTGTCAGGTGCCTGCCGCTACTACCTCGGCTATTCGGGCAAGCTCGTATTCGATCGCAGCGAAGACGGCTACAACGCACTGCACCATGCCGACGGCACGCTCCTCGATACCGGGGATACGGTGCATATTCCGCATCTCGCCGACACGCTATCGGCGATCGCCGACGATGGCGCGCATATTTTCTATCAGGGCGAGATTGCACATGCCATTGCCGATCACTGCCGTAACGGTGAAGGCGCGCTGACGCGCAAGGATCTCAGCAGCTACCGCGCGATCGAGCGCAAGCCATTGCTGACCGAAGTAGGTGGATGGCAGCTGGCGACAAACCCGCCTCCGGCCGTTGGCGGGGCCGTGCTGTCGGCCATGCTGCTCGCCTGTGCGGACCTGGAGGTCGAGCGCTGGGACAGCGAAGCGCTCGCGCAGTTGATTGCCGCGCAACGTGCCTGCCTCGACTACCGGCAGACACATCTCGATCTCGCCGATGACATCGGCCCGGTCGCGGAAAAGCTGGTCGAGTCCGCGCGAAGCGGACGGCTGCTATCGCGCTGGACGTCTGCGTCGACCGTGCATACCTCGGTCGTCGATGACGCCGGCAACGGTTGCGCGGTCACGGCTTCGTCGGGTTACGGCTCCGGCGAAATGCCGGCTGGCACCGGGCTGTGGCTCAACAACTGCCTCGGCGAAATAGAGCTGAATCGTCGCGGTCTCGATGCCGGGCCGCCTGGCGTTCGCCTGCCATCGAATATGGCGCCGAGCGTTGCGCGGCGTGATGGCACGGTACTCGCGGTTGGCTCGCCGGGCGCGGATCGCATTACGACGGCGTTGCAACAATTCCTGATCAACTACCTGCAGATGGACATGCCGCTGGCGAGGGCAATCGCGCACCCACGTGTCCATGTCGATACGAGCGGCGACGATGTACTGCTCAAGGCAGAGGCAGGCCTTGAGTTGCCTGAAGTCGACCTGCCGGTCACCGAGTTTCCCGAACTCGTAATGTACTTCGGTGGCGTCGGCGCGGCTGTTTATGATCGCGCAAAGGGATTCGATGTCGGCGCCGATCCACGGCGCGAAGGCGGCATATTCAATCCCGACGCACGATGATCCGCGCCGCCGCAACCCTTTTCGTTCTGCTCGTCAGTGCCGCGATAGCGGACGACACCGTCACGCGCGGCAATAACCTGGCTGTCGACGTGGCCAACGATGGTCGGTTGCTCATGGACCTCGGTGGCGATGCCTGGCTGGTGCCACTCGCGGGAGGCGAGGCCATTCCCGTCACCGAGTCCCTCGGCTCCCTGACGCGGCCACGATGGTCGCCCGATGCGGCCAAATTCGTATACACGGCGAACGCGAGCGAGCGGGAAGGCATCTGGATTCACGACCGCGTCGCGGGCACCTCGGAGCGGATCAGCCGCGACGACACGCTGGACATCCACCCGGCTTGGCACCCTTCTGGTGAGCGCCTGGTCTACGCCTCGGATCGTCGAGACTCCGGCTTTGACCTGTGGGAGACAGACCTGTTAACGGGCCTGCACTGGCGACTGAGCAGCCGGCCTGGTGACGAGACGGAACCGGCCTGGTCCGCAAACGGCAGGCACCTCGCCTATATCCATCGCGACGGTGACACCTGGTCGCTCATGCTGCGCCTGCATGGCAAGCCTGACGAGACGCTGGTTTCCGGATCGGACCGGCTCGCCGGACCCGCGTGGCGACCCGACGGCAGCCTCATTACTTACTGGCGCGAAACGTCGACAGGGCCCGCACTTGACATGGTCATTCTCTCCGAGCCGCGCCTCATTCGCCGTTACATGGAAGGAGAGAACTACACGACGGCACCGGTAAGCTGGCTGGACAAGCACCGGATGTATTACTCGGCCGACGGCGTGATCCGGCAGCGGCTCTTCAATGCATGGTCTTCCAAGACCGTGCCGTTTCGGGCGACTGTCGAAGCTGAGCCCAAGGTTGTCGTCGAGCGCGTGCGGCGTTCGCTACCGCGTATCAGCGAACCGCCAGGGACACTCATCATTCGTGCGCAGCGGCTGTTTGACGGCATCGACGGCAGCTGGCAACAGGACCGGGACATCGTTATCGAACGCGGCCAGATCGCGGCAGTCAGGGACCGTAGCCACCACGGGGACGCGATCGTCATCGACATGGGCGACCTGGCGGTACTCCCTGGTTTTGTCGACGTGCAGGCTCGCTTGCCCGAGGACGTCAATGCCGCTGTCGGTCCACTGATCCTCGCGACCGGAGTGACAACGGTTGTCACCAGCAATAGCCAGGCCGAACACCTGAACACGATCTGGTCGGGCAAGGACCTGCCTGGGCCGCGCGCGCTCGCCGCACCCGACTGGCCCGTGGCAGCCTTCTCCGGCCTTGCGGATAGCCAGACGCCCGGACTCGAGACATTGCTCGGGAGTCGCCAGGCCGGTCTTCTTGACGCGACGGATCCCGTCGCTCGCCGCTTCAGCGAGCGGCCGGTACTCGATACCGGCGTTACCGACATCGTGCTTGGCAGTGCACCGAACGGTCTGGCGCCGGGGATCGGCGTGCATGCGGAGCTGTATGCGCTGGAGGCCGCCGGGCTCAGACCGGAGCAGGCACTGCGTACGGCGGGCGTGAATGCTGCGGCTGCACTCGGCGTCGACCCAATGCTTGGGCGAGTCGACACCGGCGCGGTCGCGGACCTCGTTTTTGTCGACGGCGACCCTCTCGTCAACCTTGGCGATGCGCTCAAGGTCGTCGCCATCGTCCGCAACGGCCGGTTCTACAGCGTCGCCGGCCTGGTCGAACGCGCCGAGCTGGCCGAAACCGTCGAATAATTTGACAATTCCTGCGCAGATGCGCGCTGCTCCTCGACTGTCGGTGAAATGCGACATAAGCCAGCTTCAACGGGACACACCATATATAGTGCTCCTGTAACACCTTGCGTTTTTATTAGAAAGAATTCAGGGCGTTAGACGCAGCTCTTACCGACCCGGCTGATGTCGGAAAGCACGAAATTGTCGGGATTCTTTACGAATGACGCGCCGGTGGCGGTCGTCAAACACTTGAGCGGTCGCTAAATCCTTGAATTCACGCTGGCTCGAAAGGGGTTGGCACAGGACTTGCTTTGAATACCCTGCCCAAGCGAAGTGTAGCTGCGCACGGGTTCGTACATCGGTCAGAACAGGATTTAGACGCCAGAAGAACAATAACTACAAAAACAAAAAGATCCAGATCCAATTACAATAAAAAAGCATCTGCCACCGATTACCTGTTTCGCAGTTACCTCTTTTGAAAAAAAGAGAATCCAGCCCCGCCGCTAACGCCGCGGGGCTTTTTCTTTGGCTAGAATATCGTTTCGATCGAGGGGGCAAGCCATGGCGCGAATTTCTATCCTGCTGCTCGTCGCGCTTACGGCGTGCACGGGCGGCCAACAGGACTTTTCCGAAACCAGCATTGCCGAGTTGCACGATGCGATGCAGCGCGGCGAAGTCAGTTCGACGGAGCTCGTCGACTGGTACCTCGAACGCATTGAGCAAGTCGATCGCGCCGGGCCCGAGCTGCGCTCGATGCTCGAGATCAACCCTGACGCTCGGCGTATAGCCGAGGCGCTCGATCGTGAATGGCGGGAATCGGGGCCGCGCGGACCGCTGCATGGCATCCCGGTCGTCCTCAAAGCGAACATAGATACTGCGGACCAGATGTACACGAGCGCGGGCTCGCTTGCGCTGGCCGAGCATGTGCCGGCCGCAGATGCCTACATCGTGAAGCGCCTGCGCGATGCGGGCGCGGTCATCCTCGGCAAGGCCAACCTCAGCGAATGGGCGAACTTCCGCTCGCGGCGCTCGTCGAGCGGCTGGAGCAGTGTCGGGGGCCAGACGCGCAACCCATATGACACGGCGCGCAGCCCATGCGGCTCATCGAGTGGCTCGGGCGTCGCCGTGGCCGCAAACCTGACGGTTGTAGCGATCGGTACTGAGACGAACGGGTCGATTGTTTGCCCGTCCGGGACCAATGGCATCGTCGGCATCAAACCTACGCTCGGGCTGGTCAGCCGCAGCGGCATCATTCCGATCGCGCATAGCTTCGATACCGCAGGGCCGATGGCACGCTCGGTGCGAGATGCAGCAATTCTGTTGACGGCGATTACGGGGATTGACGCCGATGACGAGGCGACCGCGGCGGCCGAAATTCACCAGGACTACTCGGCCAACCTGACAGCGGACGGCGTCAACGGCAAGCGCATAGGCGTGCTGCGTTCCTACACGGGTGCAGGTTCGTATCCGGGCGTCGAAGCCGTCTTCGCAGCGGCAATCGACACGCTCGAGAAGCAAGGCGCCATCATCGTCGACGATCTCAGCATCAAGACCAATGGCATGGGGAGTGCCGGTTACCAGGTGATGCTGTATGAGTTCAAGGGTGGCCTCGCCAACTACTTTGCCGAATCCGACGCGCCCGTGGAGAGTCTCGCGGACGTTATCGCGTTCAATGATGCCAATGCGGCAACCGTGATGCCGCACTTCGGACAAGACATCCTGGCGCTTTCAGAGGACAAGGGCCCGCCTGGCGACGAGGCCTATGTCGCTGCGCTTCAGAACAGCAGAGACCTTGCGAGGTCCGGCCTGAATGCGGTCATCGAGGAGCACCAGCTGGACGCGCTTATTGCTCCGACCAATGGCCCCGCTTGGACGATCGACCTCGTTAATGGCGATGCGTTCCACGTCGGTAGCTCATCGTTTGCCGCTTACTCGGGTTTCCCGAATGTCACAGTCCCGGCCGGACAGGTCGCAGGGTTGCCTGTTGGGCTCTCATTCATAGGAAAACCGTGGAATGAGAAACAGCTCATAGAGATTGCTTACGCATTCGAGCAAGCTATGGGAGCAAGATATGCACCCGATCTGTAACGCCCGGAGGCCGGCCCGTGTTCAAGGCCATTCGCATTTCGATACTGCTGTTCGTCCTGTTCTTCGTTGTCATGAGCGCATGGCTGACGCAGGCGCGCAGTACCGACTGGAATAACAGCCTCTGGATCAAGATCTACCCAATCAATGCCGACGGGAGCACTGCCGCCGCGGACTACATTGATCGCCTCAAGGTCGAACACTTCAGCGGCATCGAGACCTTCGTTGCCCGCGAAACCGAGCGCTACGAAAGCAGCCTGAAACGGCCAGTGCGGGTTGAACTCGGCACGCCTATACGTGAGCAGCCACCTGAACTCCCGGCGGAGCCGAACGTTTTGAAGATCATGTGGTGGTCGCTGAAAATGCGCTGGTGGGCTGGTTCTGTCACCGATTCCCAGGACAGCATAGAGCCGGACGTGCGCATCTTCGTTCGCTACCACAGCCCGGACCACCCAGTGACGCTCGAGAACTCGGTCGGCCTGCAGAAGGGCATGGTTGGTATCGTCAATGGCTTCGCGAGTCGCCGGCATCGCGGCACCAACAACGTCATCATCGCGCACGAGTTCCTGCATACGCTGGGCGCTACCGACAAGTACAGCCCGACCGACGGTCACCCGATTGGCCCGGACGGCATCGCCGAACCTGATCGCAGGCCGCTCTACCCGCAGCGCTTTGCCGAAATAATGGGTGGGCGAATCGCGCTCGCCGAAGACGATTCGGTCATCCCGAAGAGCCTGAAGTACGCTGTCATCGGTCCGCAGACGGCCCGCGAGATCAACCTGATCGACTGAAGCGCTTTTGCTGCGCCGCGCCGTGGGCTAGGCTTTCTCCATGACCGTGCCCGAGGCATCACTATTTTCCTGCGATAACCTGCGTATCGATGTTGGAGATCGTATTCTCGTCGACGCGCTGGCCGTATCGGTGCAGCGCGGCGAGTTACTCGGCGTGCTTGGCCAGAACGGCTCGGGAAAAACACTGACCATGCATACACTCGCCGGGCTGCGACCCTCCGTCGCCGGCCACGTGGCGCTCGACGGCGAAGATCTCTCTTCGATCGGCCGGCAGGCGATCGCGCGGCGACTTGCGCTGCTGCCTCAGCACGTCGACGATATCTTTCCGGCTACAGTCCTCGATACCGCGATGATCGGCCGGCATCCCCACATCGGCCGGTTCCAGTGGGAATCCGCCGAAGACGTCAACATCGGTCGTGCCGCGCTTGCCGCGGTGGACCTCGAAGAACTGGCCCGCCGCGACGTGTCGACACTGTCCGGTGGAGAACGCCGGCGACTGGCTATCGCTCAGGTGCTCGCGCAACAGCCCGATGTGTTTCTTCTCGATGAGCCGACCAATCATCTCGATCCGCAGCACCAGCTCGACGCCCTGAGGCTGTTCCGCCAGCGTGCCGATGAGGGCGCCGCAGTGATTGCCACTCTGCACGATGTGAATCTCGCGGTGCGCTTCGCCGATCGCTGCCTGCTGCTCTATGGCGACGGCCGCTGGGACCTCGGCGCAACGCGTGATGTCCTCGATGAGGATCGCCTTACGCGTCTCTATCAAACTGAGATGGAGGCTGTGCAGTGGCGCGATACGCGCCTGTTTGTCGCGTCAGGTGACGTAGCCGCGCAGTAACTCAAGGTACTTCGCGTGCAACGACGGGTTTGCCGCGAGCACCGAACGGACTTCGAGGTCGGGGGCTTTGCCGTTCAGATTCGTGAACACGCCGCCGGCCTCGGTGACGATAATCGACAGTGCCGCAATATCGAGTATGTTGACGTCGGACTCGATAACCGCCTCGATCTTTCCGGCCGCAAGCAGATGATAGTGATAAAAATCGCCATAGCCGCGGATACGATCCGCGCGCTCCACGATGCCGCCAAGCGCGGTCCAACCGTCGCTGCCCGCGATTGACTTCAGATTGCCGACCGATACAGCGGCGCGATTCGGATCGTCGATGTCGCTGATCTCGAGACGCTCGCCGTTCAACCAGGCCCCCTGGCCTTTTTCGGCCCACGCGAGTTCATCCATCATCGTGCCACTCGAGACGCCAACGATAATCTCGCCGCGGTGCATAAGTGCGATCTGCGTCGAGAAGAACGGATACTGACGAACGAACCCTTTGGTACCGTCGATCGGGTCGACGAGCCACAGGTATTCAGCATCCGCCTGCGTCTGGCCGGTTTCTTCGCCAAAGAAACCGTGTTCCGGAAAATGCTCCAGGATGATTTCGCGAATCGCCTGCTCGCATTCGACGTCCGCCTGAGTGACGGGCGTCAGGTCTTCCTTCGTGGTGACCGTGAAGTTACCGGCGTAGTAGGAACGACTGATGTCGCCTGCCCGCTTGGCTGCCTGCAGCGCAACTTTCAGGAACTCTGAGGCCATATTTTCATCGAAGCGATTCACCGGCCGAACTATGGCCGCATCCGCTTGCAGAAACAAGCACACTTACCTAAGGTCGCCGCATGGGAAATCGTCTAAGCAAAATCTATACACGTACCGGTGATGATGGCACTACCGGGCTCGGAGACGGCAGTCGCACACCGAAAGACAGTGCCCGCGTTGAAGCCTACGGAACCGTCGACGAAGCGAACAGCGCAATCGGCATGGTGCTCGCCGCCGACGCAGTTCCGGATGACGTGCGTGCGTGCCTGACCGAGGTCCAGCACGACCTGTTCGAGCTGGGCGGCGAGTTGTGCATCCCCGGCCACGCCGCCGTAAAAGACGTGTTCATCGAGCGCCTTGAAAACGATCTCGATGGCTTCAACGAAGGCCTCCCGATGCTCAAGGAGTTCATCCTTCCCGGTGGCGGCCAGGCCGCCGCTGCCTGTCACGTGGCGCGCACGATCACGCGCCGCGCCGAGCGACGTGTCTTCACACTGTCGCAGACAGAAGATGTTCGACCGGAGGCGTTGCGGTACCTGAATCGCTTGTCCGACCTGCTGTTCGTTGTAGCGCGTGTCATAGCGCGTGCCGAATCGGGCCAGGAAGTGCTCTGGAACAGGGACCGCGGCTAGGGCGACTCGCCCGCAAGCACGGCAGCACGTTTGTCCCGAGCCTGATCGAGGGCAAGGCAGACGGCCCGTCCGGCCGCTGCGAGCCGCGGCGTCGGCCGACCGATACTTTCGTCGGGAATCAGAAACTGATTACCAAACCGGTTAGCCGCCAGCTCCGGCCAGCGGCTCCACACCGCGAACGCCTCATTGCCCGCATTCGTGCCGGCCAGCATCACGTCGGGATCGCGTTCGATAACCGCCTCGACCGCGACCGTTGGCGCCAGGTCAGAAAGATCCGCAAATACGTTTTGCCCACCGCAGACCGCAATCACGTCGCTGATGAAGTGCTCGTTGTTTACGGTGTAGAGCGGGCGCGCTGACACCTGGAAGAAAACGCTGATTGGCTCGGCATCAGCGTAGGTCGTCCGCAGGTCGCCAATCTCGCTCTCGTAACGAGCCACGGCTTCCGCGGCACCCCCCTGTTGACCTGTAAGTTCGCCAATGCGTGACATCGCACTGCTCACGTCTGCGACACCGCGCGTGCGAATGACCTCGACGCGGTAGCCGCCCTGGCGCAGCTCATCCACCGTGTGCGATGGCATGCCGCTCTGCCACACCAGCAACAGATCCGGCTCGAGCAGTCGCAGCTGCTCCTGGTCTACGGTGAAGGCGTCACCGACCACGGGCAGGTCGCGCACAGCCGGCGGGTAGTCCGACCACGCACTGACACCGACGAGCTGCCCACCTGCGCCGACTGCGTGCATCATTTCAGCAAGGTGCGGTGCGAATGTTACGATGCGTTGGGCCGGACCCGGGTTCGCCTCCTCAGCGCCTGGCGCCTCGTCGACCCCGCCGCCACAACCGGCAACAAGCAGTAACAGGCCGGCGAACGCCGGCATTCGCGTCATCGCGTGAAGCCGTAGAGCGTCATTGCCGCAATGATCACGGCCCAGATCAGGAGCAGTTTGAAGACGAGATGATTAGCCGCTTCAGCGCCGCGAATAGCGCGCTCGTTGGGTGTTTCTTCGGGCCGGTCCTGCAGCGCGAGCGCCGCAATGCCGACACGGGCGAGCAGGCTTTCGCTGCGTTCCGACGTCGACAGATCCTTGTCTTCGGAGGGCGCGCGCAATGCCGCGATGGCCTCATCCATGTGGCCGGCGGCCGCATAACCAACAGCGGTCAATCGTGCGGGTATCCAGGCAAGCCAGCCGTGCAGCATCTCCGCGGCGTCGCGGATGCGCGCCGACTGACCGTCTGTCTCCTCGTCGCGCGCTGCCGTGAACACGGCCCGGCGCCGTATCAAATCGGTGACGCGGTAGGCCCAGGCGGCCAGCGGACCAAGCACGACAAACCAGAAGACAACGGCAAACAGCCGATTATTGGCCTGCACGCAGACCGCCGACTCGACGCGGCTCGTGCGCTCGGCGACGTCCTCGGGCACGTCATCCTCGACGATGGCCTTCGCCGCATTGTGAATCTGCTCCTCGTCTGCTGCTTCGAGCGCCTTGCAGTACTCGCCCACTTCCTCGCCGATATCGCTGGGACCGAGCGAAAAGAACAGCACGACGATCGCAAGCAGCAGGTAGGTGAAGCCGGCGAGCGTGCCACCGAGCAGGAAAATTACGAGGGCGATCGGCAGCACCAGCACGAGACCAAGCAGGACAACCGGGATTAGCGCCGGCCAGGTGCCAAGGCGCGCTGCCTGGCGAAAGCCGAAATCGATGATGCGATCAAGCCAGCGCATGCGCCGCCAGTGAAACAGCTGCGTCGCGAGTCGCTCAATTACGAGTCCGATGAGTAGAGCAATGAGGTTCATAGGGCGCCCTTGTCGTGTCCGAGGCCATCATACAATCTGAGCCAGTCGAAAGCAGGACCCGGATCGGTTTTACGGCCCGGCGCAATGTCGCTGTGGCCGGCAACAGTGCGCGGTGACAGCGTCGGGTAAGCGCCGCACAGGGCTCGAATGACCCCCTGCAGGACGTCATACTGGCAATCCTCGTACGGGGTTTCGTCCTCGCCTTCCAGCTCGATGCCAATCGAGAAGTCGTTACACCGATGCCGCCCACGAAAGCACGACTCCCCTGCGTGCCAGGCGCGCTCCGTGAACGGCACAAACTGGAGCACGCTGCCATCGCGCCTGATCAACAGGTGCGATGAAACCTCGAGGCCGCGGATTTCGCCGAAATACGGATGCGCGTCCCAGTCCAGCGCATTCCTGAACAGCGCCTCGATTTGGGGGCCACCGAATTCACCTGGTGGCAGGCTTATGCCGTGCACGACAATCAGGCTCGGATCGGCACCTGCAGGACGCGCGTCCTGGTTAGGGCTGTCGCACACCTGCGCCTGCTCGAGCCGGCCGGTGGTTTTGTCTACCGTGAAAAGGCATGATTTCGAGACCATGAAGACGAGGCTATTTGTTTCGGGCGACCTGATCAACGGCTCCGCGCTTGAACTCGAGGGTGACAAGGCACGCTATCTCGGCCGCGTGTTGCGACTGCGCCCGGACGACGAGGTTCGCGTCTTTAATGGTGAAGGGCCCGAGTACTCCGCGATCATCGAGACGATGACCAAGAGCGCGGTCACCCTGCGTATTGGCGATAGCTACGAAACGAATACGGAGTCGCCGCTGCGCGTTCATCTTGTACAAGGCGTATCGCGCGGCGAGCGCATGGACTTCGTTATTCAGAAAGCTACAGAGCTCGGGGTAAAGCGCGTGACGCCCGTGTTGACCGAGTACGGTGTCGTCAAGCTCGATACAAAACGCGCCGAGAAACGTCGCGAGCACTGGCAAGGTGTCGCGCAAAGTGCCTGTGAACAGTCGGGCCGGGTTCGCGTGCCGCTCATTGACGCGCCCGTGCCGCTGAAAACGTGGTTTGGCGACGGCCCAGCCGAGGTCGACACGCAGCTGATTCTGCGACCCGGCACAGGAACGGCGCTGGCCAGCATCGACCCGCCAAGCACCAAGGTCTGCCTGCTTATCGGGCCAGAGGGCGGCTTCAGCGACACCGAATACGACGACGCTGACATCGCCGGCTTCACCCCGGTGTCACTCGGGCCGCGCGTGCTGCGCACAGAAACTGCGGCGGTCGCTGCACTCAGCGTCCTGCAATCGAAATGGGGGGATCTCGCCTAGAGCGATTGCCTAGGCCTGCAGCGACTCGCGTGCCAGCAACGCCTCGAGCCTTTCGAGATCGGGAATCAGCGGAAACTCGTTGATCATCTTGACGCGGCAGTGCACGGGCGCGCCTTTCGGCCACCCCTCGGTGGTATGCAGCTGCAGCACTTCCTCGTTGACCCGCACGAGCTGCGGAAAGCCCTGCGTCAGCACACCGAAAAAGCCGGTCTTGAGCTGGCCGGTACTGGCGTAAAACACGACGATACGCGTCCGACCTGTTGCCGCCGGTACTTCCTTGTCGAGCAAACCCTCAAACGACACGACCGGCAACGGTCGGCCGTTCCAGGTCACATTGCCGAGCATCCAGTTGTGCGCACCGTCCTCATGTTCCGGGGCGGCGAAACGCACGACTTCAGCAACGCAGGCGCGCGGCACAATCAGGCGATCCTCTGCGAGAGGCACGAGCAGGCTGTATAGCTCTTCGTTGCCGTTGGTCACGGTAGTTCGATTCCCTTGTCTTCAAGCTGACGCCGAATCGCATCCAGCAGCTGCGAATCCTGGTAGGGCTTGCCGAGATAATCGTTGACGCCGAGCTCGATGGCACGCGCACGGTGCTTGTCCCCGACGCGCGAGGTAATCATGATGATCGGCACATCCGCCACCCGCGCATCGTTACGGACATGTGACGCGAATTCGTAGCCGTCCATACGCGGCATTTCGATATCGAGAAGAATCACGTCCGGCTTGTTGTCCTGCATCACCGCGATCGCATCGAGGCCATCTTTCGCCGTCGCGACCCGCATGCCATTGCGTTGCAGGAATCGCTCCGTGACGCGCCGGACCGTAATTGAATCGTCCACCACGAGCGCGAGCGGCCGGTCGTCGGTCGGTGTCGGGGCTGCCTTCTTGAGCTCGACAACCGGCGCGCCGGTACGAACCAGTGCATGAATATCGAGGATCAGGACGATGCGGCCATCGCCGAGAATCGTTGCACCGGAAACGCCGCGAATGCTGGCCAGCTGCGGTCCGACCGCCTTGACGACGATTTCACGGCTGGTCATCAGCTCGTCAACAAGCAGCGCGGCTGAGTATTCGCCGGCATGCACGAGGATGACCGGAATGGATGCTTCATCCTCCGGCAGCTTCGCCGCCTGGCCGCCGAGATACATGCCGAGGTGGCGGAACTTGTAAGTCTGTTCGCCGTACTGGTAACTGGGTTCGCTTTGACTGAGCAGGCTTTCGAGCTCAGCACGCGGGATGCGCGCAACGCCTTCGACGGTCGGCAGCGGTAACGCGTAAACCTCATCCCCGGTACGAACGATCAGTGCCTGCGTAATCGCAAGCGTAAACGGCAGCCGTACCGTGAAGTTCGTGCCCTGACCTGTCACCGAGGAAATGCGCAAAGAGCCACCCAGCTTCTTGATCTCGTTTGCGACGACATCCATGCCGACACCGCGACCTGCCGACTGCGTAACGGCGCCCGCCGTCGAGAAACCGGGCTTCAGGATCAGGCTCATGATCTCGTCGTCGGTTACCTTGCTCTCGGGCTGCAACAGGTCGAGTTCGTAGGCCTTGCGGCGAATCGAATCGACATCGAGGCCTGCGCCGTCGTCGGAGACGTCGATAACCATTTCGGCACCTTCACGATGCAGGCGAATCGTGATTCGACCCACCGCAGGCTTGCCGTCTTTCTGACGCGTCGCCGATTTTTCGATGCCGTGTACTACGGCATTGCGCAGCATATGCTCGAACGGCGGCAGCATTTTCTCGAGAACCTGGCGGTCGAGTTCGCCCGAGGCGCCCTCGACGGCGAGCTCGGCGCGTTTGCCGGCTTCCTGAGCCGCCTGGCGAACCAGCCGCGTCAGACGCGGCACGTGACGGTCGAAGGGCACCATGCGCGTGCGCATGAGGCCGTCCTGCAGCTCCGCGGTCACGCGGGACTGCTGCACGAGCAGGCTCTCCGCTTCGTCGGTCACTGTCTTGAGCAAGTCCTTGAGACTGCCGAGGTCGTTGGCCGATTCGGCAAGCGCCCGCGATAGTTGCTGTATGTTCGAGTAACGATCCAGCTCGAGCGGATCGAAATCACGCGCTACCAGGGTGTCCTGGTGGCCATGCATTATCTGCGCCTCGGTTTCGATCTCCAGTTTCCGCAGCTGGTCGCGCAGGCGCGAAATCGTTTGCTCGAGTTCCTCGACGTGGAACTCGAACGAGCTGACCTGCTGGTTGAGGCGCGAGTGGTAAATGCTGATTTCGCCGGCCGCGTTGAGCAGGTCTTCGAGCAGATCGGCATCGACACGCGCGAACTCCTGGCGCTGCTCGGCACGCAGCGCACGAACCTCGGCAGGCGCTCTCTTCTTCTCGGGCTTCGGTGCCGGTTCGGGCTCAGGCTCGGGTTCGGGCTCGGGTTCGGGTTCGGGTTCGGGCTCTGGCTCAGGCTCTGGCTCTGGCTCAGGCTCAGGCTCTGGCTCTGGCTCTGGCTCAGGCTCGGGCTCGGGCGCGGGTTCGGGTTCGGGCTCGGGCTCGGGTTCGGGCTCGGCCTCAGGCGCGGGTTGCGCAGCCTCCGGCAACTCCGTCTCTTTGCCCATTTCCGCGAGCTCGGCGAGCTCGTCCGCCAGCGGCGAGTCGACAATCACCATGCTCACGGTGTCGTCAGGTTCGATCGTGAACTCGGCCGACGGTGTCTCATCGACGTCGGCAGGCAGCATCTCGACTTCGATCTCGTCGGCGACCTCAAAGCCGGCGTTAGCCTGCTGAATCCGCTGCTCCAGATCCGCAGCCGCGGGCACCGCCTTGCCGGCGATGACAAGATCGCGCATGCGATGCAGCTCGTCGAGCGCTCGCTGGAGCAGGTCCTCAACTGCCGGCGTCGGTTTGACACGACCGTCGTCGACCGAAATCAGCAGTGTCTCGATGTCATGACTCAGGTTACCCATGGCGGTGATACCCGCCATGCGCGCACCACCTTTCAGGGTGTGCAGGTGACGCTTGAGTTCATCCATCGGTTGCGCCGAACGCTCCTTCACCCAGTCGATAAGAGCCTTGTCTGCCGATTCGAGCAGCTCGGCCGATTCCTCGGTGAAGATAGCGGCAATTTCGGCGTCGTATTCGGGCTCGTGCGAGACAACCTCGACGACCGGCTCGACAACCTCGGGTTTGGCGGGTTCTGGCGCGGCCGGTTCCGGCTCGGGACGCGCCGCTTCGGGCACGCTCGTTACCGTGGCACCGGCGACCGCATCGGTCAGATTGCCAAGATGGTCGATCAGTGCCGAGTAGTCGGCGCGATCACGGCCGGGGTTATTGATGTCCCCGACAATCGTCTGGATCGCCCGGCCCGCTGCCTTGAGCGCGTCGAGCCCGGACTGCTGGAAACCGACCTTGTGATCGTAAACGCGACGCACAAAGCGATTGAGGGCTGCGGCAACGGCCACACCGCGTTCGACGTTGGCCATGTTGGCGCTGCCATGCAGCGTGTGGCAGGCCCGATGCAACTTGTCGGTGACGTCGAATGGCGGCGTGTGCCCCTCGCACGCGGACAGGTAATCGGTAATGACTTTGAGGTGTCCGGCCGTTTCCTTCGAGAAGATGTCGTAAAGGACAGGATCCATCTCGAGCGCCGGCTTCTCCTCGACAGGTTCTTCGGCAGCCGGGCGAGCTATCTGCAAAACGGCAGCATTGGGATCGCCTTCAGCGAATGCGTTGGCACGTGCGATCAACAGGCTGATGTCAGCTTCGGGCTCGCTGCCAACTTCGAGCTGCTCGACAAGTTCGGGTACAGCACCAGCCGCTTGCAGAACAAAGTCCACCATTGGCGGCGTGCGCGTCAACGTCCGATTGATCAGGCGATTGAGCAGATTCTCGACAGCCCAGCAGTATTCGCCGATACGCTCCGCACCAACCATGCGGCCGCTGCCCTTGAGCGTGTGGAACGAGCGCCGCACCGTTATCAGCATCTCCATATCGTCAGGCGCGTTCGCCCACTGCGGCAGATGGCGCTTGATCGAGGCGATTTCCTCCTTGGCCTCCTCAATGAACAGTTCGAGAAGCTCCGGATCGAGATGCTCGGCATCCTGTGCCACGACCGGCAGCGGCATCACTTCGGTCGCCTGCATCTGCGTGGCCCCGGCCTGCACTTCGTCGAGTGCCTTCTGCGCCTCGGCCTCAATGTCTGCAATGGCGAGGCGCTGCGTCGACTCAACCGGCTGCTCTTCGGGTTCGGTGAACTCGACCTGGCGTAGCCGGGCCTCGACATCGCGCAATACCGACAAACAGGCCTCGGCATTGTCGAGCATGTACCAGGGCTCGCTGCGGCCGGCCTTCACCGTCTCCATGTAGTACTCGATGCTGACAATGGCGTCAGCCAGGCGATCCGTTTCCTTTTGCGTCAGGTTCGCCGGTCCGCCGGCACTAAGAATGACGGAAATCAGGTTGCCGATGTTGTCGACGACTTCCATCGCCCGCGTCTTGTCCAGCATCATCAGGCCGGCCTTGATGCCACTGATCAACGTAGGAATGCTGTCCAGTCCGGCTGAGGGGGCCTGCGAGGCAATACTCTGGCTGATTGTCTCCTTGATGCGCGCCAGGTTGATAATGCACTCGCGCATTACCGACTCGGCGACCTTGCGGAAGTCTTCCTGCTGTTCCGGCGACGTTTCAGCCGCAGCCTCTTTCGGCTCCTCAACCCGTGTCAGGCGCAAGAGCTGCTGGTCAAGCCGATCTTCGACGCGCAACAACGTCGACGCGATATCGAGAATGAGCTGGTCGTTCGCAACTCCACCCTGCTCGACAATGCTCTTCAGTCGTTCGATCTCGCCATCGATATCACCGCGCAACTCGCCAAGTCCGAGAACGCCGAGCGTGTCACTGATTTTCTTCAGGAGCTCCAGCTGCGGCACGAGCTCCGAAGACTTGTTCATGCCGGTGCGGACGAAAATGTCCAGCACGTCCTTGACGCGGCTCAGGTCCTCGCGAATCGCCGAGCCCACCGTCTCCATGAGTCGCGCACTGGGTGCCGCGAGCGCCTCGCGGGCGTGTTCGACCTGCTCGTCACCAGGCATGAGCTCGGCAAGGTTGAAGGCCGCGCGTATCTCGCTGATGCGCTTGCCTGCGGTCGACGAGCGCGCGACGTAGTAGAGGAGATTATTCAGGAGATCGTCGACAGGATGCGCGTCGAACGCGTCAAGGCCCTGATCGATAACGTACTTGAGCTGGCGGTCAGCCTGTCCGAGCAGGCGCTTAAGCGCGACCGAGGTCTCGAGACCGCCATCCTGCATCGCTTCGAGCACGCCGCCGACGACTGTCCACAGTTGGTACATGTCATCGCGCGTTGACACGTTCTCGAGCGCCGCGGCGACCTTGCCCAGGGTATCGAGGTGGCGTGCACTATCACCGCCCTTGATCCAGCCGAGCAACGCAAGCTGGAACTTGGGTCGCAGTCGCCGCGCCACGACAACCGGGTCCTCGCCGCTGCCCTTGCGTTCACCGCCACGGTCATCGGATCGCGTCGGCGAAAGATTCAGCAGCAGCAGCGTCCCTTCGGAAAGCAGCGGCTCACCACGGGCCGCGCGCAGATCGTTGAGCATTGGCAGCAACACGAGCGCGATGTCACGACCGCCGCCGAGGAGGCGCTCAATGTATATCGGCAGCTGCACCATTGCGCGCGTCAACGCATCGAGGCCGTCCTCCCTGCCCTTGCCGGATCGCAGACTGGCAAGGTACTTACAGCACAGCTCCATCTCCTCGACGAGCAACGCGGCGCCATAGGTCTCCGTGATGCGCAGCGCACCGGACGCCTGGTGCAGCAATTCGCCGGCGCGGGTGAGTGCGGGCGTGCCGCCACGACCATCGACACAATCCTCCAGCGCGAGGTGCGCATTGCGGATGGTCTCCATGAGCTCGGCGCTGACGATTGCGAGCGCACTGACCGTGCCGGCGCCGTTTTCGTCGCCGGTCATCTGCTCTTGAATACCCGTCTCGCCCGTCATCTGGTCGTCCGTGTCGCGTCCTGCTCGTTAAGCGTCCTAGCCGGCTTTCGCTTGCGGTTTTGCCGGCGCCGCTGCCGGTGCAGCGGGTGCAGGTGGTGCCTTCGCGGCGGATCGTGCGAGCGCGCTGGCCTGCATCATCTCCGACGGCAAGGCGAAGCCTTCGACTGTCTTTCTGAGTTCCGTCGCAAGTTGCGACAGCTTGGAGATCGACGCCGCGGTAGCCCCCGTGGCCTTGCCGGTCTGATCGCCGATTTCCTTGAGTCGGGTTGTACGTCGCGTTACGTCTGCGGCTGCACCTGCCTGTTGGCGCGCCGAACCCGAGATGTTCTGGACCAGGCTCGCGATCTGGTTCGATACCTGCTCGATCTCATCGAGGGCCGCGCCCGCGTTCTCGGCCAGCAACGCACCACCGACAACGTCGGTGGTACTACGTTCCATCGAGATGACGGCCTCATTGGTATCGGCCTGAATCGTTCGCACCAGTACCTCGATCTGCTTGGTGGCGTTCGTCGAGCGCTCGGCAAGCCGCTGCACTTCGTCGGCAACGACCGCGAAGCCACGGCCGGCCTCGCCCGCCATCGATGCCTGGATTGAGGCGTTGAGTGCGAGGATGTTGGTCTGTTCGGCAATATCATTAATGAGCTCGATGATGTTGCCAATCTCCTGCGAGCTTTCGCCAAGACGCTTGATGCGCTTCGACGTCTCCTGGATCGTCTCGCGAATGGTGTTCATGCCGTCGATCGTGCGGCGTACCGCTTCGCCGCCTTTATGGGCGACTTCAACCGAGTGACGGGCAACGTCCGATGAGCGCTCGGCGTTGCCGGACACCTCTTCGATCGACGCCGCCATCGAGACGATGGATTCAGTCGCTGCGTTGATTTCCTTGGCCTGGTTATCCGCGGCTTTGGCGAGATGAGCTGCCGTATTCTCGGTCTGCTTGGTCGCCGCATCCACCATGAGCGCCGTGTCGTTGACCGTTGCCACGAGCTTGCGCAATTCTTCGATCGCGAAGTTGAACGAGTCGGCAATCGTTCCCGTGATGTCCTCGGTAACGGTCGCTTCGACGGTCAGGTCGCCGTCAGCGAGGCTGCCCATTTCGTCGAGCAGTCTCAGAATGGCCTGCTGGTTGCGCTCGTTCTGTGCGCTTTGCTCCTTCGCCATGCGTTCAAATACTGAACTCTTCGAATGCAGTGCGAGTAAGCCGGCGACGAGCAGCAGCGCAAGGACGACCATTCCAATGGGGATCCATGGCAGATTCAGGAATCCCGGCAGGACGCCTCCGCCCGACCCGGCGAAGGCGGAATCGAGGAGCTTGCTGGCACTGGCTGCCAGCTGCGTTTGGGTTTCGCCGAGACCGCTGACCTCGCTAATGTTTTCGCCCAGCGCTGCAGACTGTTCTTCAAGACTTGCGACAACGCCGAGCAAAGGAGTGAGCAGCTCCTCACGGCCCGACTGGTTGAGCGGACGAATATCGAGATCGCTGGCATCGCCACCCAGGCCGTTGACGACGTTGCGCAGATAAGCAACGTCGTCTGCGATGGCGGTTGCAACACTCTCGCCACCGACCGGCAATGAAGCAGCGGCCTGGCGGATGCGATCCGCGCGTTGCTGAAATTCCTGGATGATTGCAGTGGCGCCCGAACGGTCGAGCAGTGCATCGGCGCCCCCAACAACGGCCGCCGCGTCGGTGGCCATCTGTTGCGCCGCGGACGTCACGGCTTCGACTTCGGCGCGCTTCGCGAGAATGGCAGAAGCCTGTGATTCGAGTTGCTGCCAGTCCGCCGAACGACCCGGCGCACCGCCGCGGCGCAGCGATGCGACTTTCTTGACGCTTGCGTCGAGTGCATCGAACGCCCCTGCGTTGCCTCGCAGCGCGCCATCCGCCTGAGAGGGAATCGCCTGCGACAGTGCTGCGAGTTCCGTCGATGAACCACCGTCACCCTGCGATTGCAGGAGCACCAGTCCGGCAGCACCCAGCAGCAGCACGGCAATGACCCCGGCGACAATTTTGAAGTTGGAAGCGTTACTCGTTGTATTGGCCATAACTGATTAGCCCTTTTATTCCGCAGCAGCCTGCAGAAACATGTTGCTCTCGACGAACTCGAACAGGTCGAATACCGGCCAGGATTCTTCACCGCGCAGGTAAGCCCCGTGCAGGAACCGATCGCAGCGTACAATCGTTTCGGCCACTTCGTCCTGGAATTCGTGATCCATGAAGCGACGGAATCCGGCGACCTCGTCAACGACGAGGCCGGCGGGCACTTCACGGTGGTTTACGGAAATGACACGCGTCGTCCGTCGCAGCGTCGTTCTGCCGCTGCCCAGCAGCAATTTGACGTCGACGAGCGGCAGCAGATGACCACGCAGGTTGGCAATGCCCAGCAACCAGCGCTTGGCGCCCGGCACGCGGGTCATCGAATCGGGCAGCATCAGCACTTCGCGCACCTGGTCACGCGTTGCGACGAACCGCTCTTCGCCGATACGAAATCCGACGCCGACCCACTCGGCGCCCGAACCTGCCGCGCCCTGCCCCGCATGGGCGGCACGGCTGCGCCGCTCCATCTCCTGAAGCAGCTCGAATGGCTGCTCGACGAGCGCTGCGAGGTCGGACGCGTTGCTCATTCAGGCGGCCATCACCGAATGTATCTTGGCAACCAGGTCCTTGTCGGCGACCGGCTTGACGAGGTATTCGACCGCGCCCTGGCGCATTCCCCAGATCTTGTCGGTTTCCTGGTCCTTCGTCGTGATCATGATGACGGGGATATTCGCGGTCTGCGGGTCCCGGGTTAGCTTGCGCGTCGCCTGGAAACCATTCATGCCCGGCATCACCACGTCCATGAGGATGCAATCGGGTCGTGTCGCCGCCGCCTGGCGGATACCCTCTTCGCCGCTGTCGGCGACCAGCGTTTCGAAGCCGGCCTTCTCGAGCATGTTCTGGAAGAGATGCAGCTCCGTGGGCGAATCGTCGATGATGAGAACAGTAGCCATCCTTAGAGTCCCTAGTTGATCTGGTTCGATATGGCGCCAAGCAATTCGTCCTTGGTGAACGGCTTGGTCAGGTATTGCTCGGAGCCGACGATGCGGCCGCGTGCCCGGTCAAACAGGCCGTCTTTGGAGGACAGCATGATGACGGGCGTCTCTTTGAACATCTTGTTGTGCTTGATCAGCGAACACGTCTCATAGCCATCGAGACGCGGCATCATGATGTCCACAAAGATCAGGTCGGGCTGGTGATCGGCGATCTTCGAAAGTGCGTCGAATCCGTCGATGGCCGTAAAAACCTGGCAACCTTCCTTCGACAACAAGGTCTCAGCAGTTCGGCGGATGGTTTTGCTGTCGTCTACGACAAGAATCTTGAGGCCACTCAAGCCCCTGGGCGCATTACTGGACACCGAATATCCCCACGTTGAAAACCGACTTTTACCATATTGACATAACTCC